>Ga0075425_100001283_pt1 | contig 24463 bp, 28 predicted proteins | sample SoiMethybrSBSTD4_FD_75300 | JGI IMG/M metagenome (GOLD analysis project Ga0075425, IMG submission 75300) | Bulk soil microbial communities from a Populus tree surrounding site in Tennessee, USA - Soil MetaG P. TD hybrid SBSTD4 | ecosystem: Environmental > Terrestrial > Soil > Tree plantation...
CCAGCCCGAAGCGTATCGGAACGCCGTGCTGCCGCCCGAGGCCCGCCAGGACCTCATGTTCGTGATGACCGGAACGCGCCGCATGTGGCCGCTGCGCAACGTCGGCTCGCTGACCGACGAGTACTCCCTCACCGCCGATCAGGAAAACGCGTGGCTCACCGGCGGCACCGAGGCGGACGTGATCGCCGAGGCGCACCTGGACCCGGACTCGATCTTCGCCGGGGTGCAGCGGTTCGCCCAGGAGCGTCCGCAGCGCCTGAGCCGGCAGCGCGCAGTGCTGAACGCGCTCGGATGAAGGAAGTGCCCGCAGCTCAGTCGCAGCGCGACGCGTCCTCGGGGCGCCAGGGATTCGAGAAGGTGCTCAACGACTCGAGGAAGACCACGAGGTCGGTCTGCTCGCGCGGCGTGAGGGTCGGCGCGCCCGCGGTCTGCCCGTCCGCGCCGTGGCGGCGCAGGACCTCGGCGATCGTGTCGACGTCGCCGGCGTGGCCGTAGGGCGCCGTCAGCATCAGGTTGCGCAAGGTCGGCACCTTGAACTCGCCGTCGCTGCCGCTGGCGGCGGCAACCCGCTGCGCGCCGATGCCGCGGCTCGCGTCGTCATTGTAGGAACCTAGCAGGTTGAAGCGGCTCTCACGCAGCTGCCGGATTCCCTCGGGGCGTCCGGGATCGGGTTTCTCGAGCGGTTTCGCGGCCGAGAAGCCGGTCCTGAAGAACTCTCCACTGGTGAAGTTCGCACCCGCATGGCAGGCGCTGCACCCGCCCTTGCCGACGAAGAGCTGAAGCCCTCGCTGCGCGGGCGTGGAGTAGGTCTGTGCGGACGGCGACTCGCCGCGCGCCAGCGCGTCGCGGAACTGATCGAACGGCGTGCGTCCGCTGACCAGCGTCTCCTGGAACGCCGCCAGGACCTTCCCGACGTTCACGAACACCGTCTCGTCGTCGGTGGGTGACGGCGGGGCGCCGAACACCCGGCGGTAGCGGCAAGACAGCTGCTCGTCATTGCGCAGCAGGCTCGCCACGTGACGCGGCGTCGCGGCCAGCTCGCGGACGTCGAGGATCGGCCGCAAACTCTGGGACCACAGGCTGTCGGCGGCACCGTCCCAACCGTACCAGTGCTGCCCGCGCAGGTTCATGATCGTCGGCGTGTTGCGATCGAGCTGGGCCATGCCGATCCCGCGCGACAGGTTATCGGTCCAGTTGCGCTCGGGAACGTGACAGGTGGCGCAGGCCTTCGTGCCGCTGCCCGAGAGACGCTGATCGAAGAACAACACCGTCCCGAGCTCGATGGCGTCTGGCTTGCCCGAAACGCGGTTGCTCGGATCGGGCGCCAACGGGATCGGCCACGGACCGTGGGACAGGATGAGTTTGATCTCCGCGTCGCTGAACGACGGCGTGGCCGCCGGGCTCTCGTCCGCCGCGCTGAGGCAGGACCACAGCACCATGCAGGCAAAGCTCACGGCAGCGAAGGCGAGGCGAGGCACGATGAGGCTGGAACGACTGGTCGCTGCGATCATGGCGGTCCGCTCCTCGTGCTGCGTTGCCCTGGTGCGAGTCACTCCAGAATCTGTGGCTATGCTACCAGGGAATCCGTGCGTCGGGGGTCACCTGCACGCTCGTCTACTTTAGGTTATCCTTCGCGCAGACCGGCGCCGTACCGGGCAGTAGGGGAAGGAACTTGCCATGAAGACCATACATTGGATGCTTTTGCTCGGCTGGTGGGTGTACCTCGCGGAGCCCGCCGCCTGGGTGGACGCGTACGGCCGAGTGTATTCGTCGTACAACTGGGTGGCCAAGGAGCGCTACATCTTCAAAGAATTCTGTGAAGCGCGCGCCACGGAGTATCGGCGGCAGGGCCAACAGTCCGTCTGCCAGTACGTGGACGATTGACGGGCAGGCCCGGACGTTTCGGTTTCTGCGCCCGAACGGGCCCCCGCTAGCAGTTCTTGACAGCTGTCCCCCATTGACAAGAGCCGATCGACGTTTCTATAGTCCGCGTGCGCCTGGCCCCCTGACCGAACACCGAGTCGAGGAGGGTAGCGATGAGATCGAAGCGCTCCGTGATGTGGCTAGCGTTTCTCACCGTGGCCGCGCTCAGTCCATTCGCGCCGCCGACTGTCTGCGCGCAGGACGTCATCCGATTCGGGGTCTCGACTCCCCTCTCAGGCCCGGCGGCTCCCTGGGGAATACCGCACAAGAACGCGACCGAGCTCATCTTCGACGAGCTCAACGCCCAGGGCGGCCTCGCCATCGGCAGCAAGAAATACCGGCTCGAGGTCGTCGCCTACGACCATAAATACGTAATTGCCGAGGGCGTGGCCACGGTGAACCGGCTGATCGCCAAGGACGGCGTGAAGTACATCTCCGTCCTCGGAGGCTCGGTGGTCAAAGCCATCGAGGAGCCGGTGAACGAGAGCCGGGTGCTCAACCTGCCGCTGGCCTACGCAGATGGACTCGTGAGCCCGAAGAACCCGCTCACGTTCCACGCCTTCCCGTCGCCGCCCGAGACGACGGCGTTCTGGAAGTGGATCAAGGAGAAACACCCACAGATCAAGCGGGTGGCGACGCTCTCGCCCAACGACGACACCGGCTGGTGGTCGATCAAGGTCGAGGCCGCCTATGTCCAGAAGCTCGGCTACGAGGTCGTCGCGAAGGAGTTCTTCGAGCGGACCATGACCGACTTCAACCCGGTGCTGCTGCGCATCCTCGCCCAGAAGCCGGACATCATCAGCGTCCTGGCCTCGCCGGCGGGCAGCGTCGGCCTCGTCATCAAGCAGGCCCGCGAGCTTGGATTCAAAGGGCGGTTCATCCACATCGGGCAGATCGACACCTCCGTGGTGGCCAACATCGCGGGCAAGGCCAACGTCGAAGGGACGTGGGTGCACGGCTATGTGCAGAACCCGTTGCCCGAGAAGATCAAGAGCTGGCAGGCGCGCTACACCAAGAAGTACGGGGAGTGGAACGCCACCAGCATCGACTTCGCCAATCCCGCATTCGCGTTCGTGGCGGCCGTGAAGAAGGCACAGAGCCTGGATCAGAAGAAGATCGCCGAGGCGCTCCAGACCGTGGAGTTCGAGAACCTCTGGGGCATGGCGCACTTCGGCGGCAAGGAGTACTACGGCATCGGCAACCAGATTCTGTATCCGATGCCCTTCTCGGAGGTGCGAGACGGCGTAGCGAACCTGGTGGTCCAGCTCGCGCCGCCACACAACTAGTGACAGCCGCCCTTCTGCTCCAGAGCGCGATCATCGGAATCTCGATCGGCTCGATCTATATCCTGATGGCGCTCGGGCTCACCCTCATGTTCGGCATGATGCACATCATCAACTTCGCCCACGGCGCGGTGTACATGCTGGGCGCGTTCGTCATCTACTACGTTTTCTTCCAGGGGGGCGCGCCGTACTTCGCGGCGCTGGTGCTCGCGATGGTCCTGCTCGGGGCGTTCGGCTATCTCGTCGAGCGCTCCGTCTATCGGCCGATCAAGGGGGGCATCGAGCCGACCCTGGTCGCGTTGCTGGCGCTGACGACGTTTCTGCAGGCCGCCGGATATCCGGTGTTCGGCCAGCTCGACAAGCACGTGCCTCCGGTGTTTGCAGGCACGCGCAACATCCTGGGCGTGATGATCTCGGTGGAGCGGCTGATGATCATCCCCGTGGCGGCGGTGCTGGTGGTTGGGCTCTATCTGTTCATCAACAGGACACGCCTGGGCGCCGCGATGCGCGCCATCGAGCAGGACAAGGAGGCCGCCGCGCTCCAGGGCGTGAACGTGCACGTGGTCAACGGCCTGGCCTTCGCGATCGGCTTCGCGCTGGCCGCGGCGGCCGGCGCCCTCATGGCGCCCATCTTCAAGCTGGACCCGATGATGGGGGAGCAGCCGCTGCTCAAGGCGTTCATCATCATTATTCTGGGTGGGCTGGGCAGCATCCCGGGCGCCATTCTCGGCGGACTGATGCTCGGGCTCATCGACTCGATCGTCGCGACGGCGCTGGGCGCCGAGCCGGCATTTCTCCTGAGCTTCGTCTTCATCATCGGTCTGTTGCTCTTCAGGCCGAGCGGACTCTTCGGTCATGCGTAGGGCGATCGTGTTGGTCGTCCTGGCCGTGCTCGCCGTGGCCGCGCTGCTGGTGCCGCTGCTCGGTGACTACTACATCCACGTGTTCGCGCTGGTCTTCATCAACATCATCCTCGCGGCGAGCCTGCGCCCGTCGCTCAACTGCGGCCAGCTCAACATCGGCCATTCGGCGTTTATGTGTGTGGGCGCCTATACTTCCGCGCTCCTGGCCAAACACTACGCGCTGCCATTCGAGCTGACCCTGCTCGCCGGGGCGCTGCTGGCCACCGTCGTCGGTCTCATCGTCGGCTATCCGGCGCTCCGGCTGCGGGGCGTGTACTTCGCGATGGTCACGGTGGCGTTCGTCGAGGTGATCCGCCTGATCGCGGCGATCTGGGTGCCGCTGACCCGCGGCAACAGCGGGCTTTCCGGCATCCCGAAGCCGAATCTGCTGGGCTTCACGCTCGTGTCGAAGTCGAGCCAGTACTACCTGGCGGTCGCGCTCACCGCGATCGCGCTCTTCGTGCTCTGGCGGCTCGAGCGGAGCCGTCTGGGGTTGACGTGGCGGAGCATCGGGCTGGCGGACAATCTCGCGCAGTCGCTCGGGGTCAACATCGCCGCCCACAAGCTCCTGGCCTTCGCGGTCGGGTGCTTCTTCGCGGGAGTCGCCGGCGCCTTCTACGCGCACTTCATCCGCTTCCTCTTTCCTCCCGAGTTCGGGTTCCTGGTAGCGACCAACATCCTGGTCTACAACTTCGTCGGCGGGCGCGGCCACTTCGTCGGCCCCATCGTGGGCGCGACCTTTCTCTCGCTCCTCTCCGAGCCGTTCCGGGGGAGCGCCTACGAGACCATCTTTTTCTCGATCGCCATGCTCCTGACAATCCTGTTCCTCCCGGGCGGTCTCATCACGCTTCCCGGGAAGCTGGCCGAGCTCCGGTGGTGGCGAGCCACGGCGGCGCCGACACCGAGCCCGGCGGCCTGATCTCGTGGCCCTTCTCGAGACCCGCGGACTCACGCGACTCTTCGGCGGGCTGGCGGCCGTCCGCGACGTCGATTTCACCGTCGACAAGGGCGAGATCGTCGGGCTGATCGGTCCCAACGGCGCCGGCAAGACGACCTGCTTCAATCTGCTGAGCGGCTTTCTACGACCGACCCGCGGCTCGATCGTCTTCGACGGTGAGAGCATCTCCGGCCTCAGGCCACACCAGATCGCCGCTCGCGGACTCGTCCGCACCTTCCAGCTCACCACGCTCTTCCAGGAGATGACCGCCCTCGAGAACGTGCTGTTGGGCTTGCACCTGCACAGCGGCACGAGCGCGCGCCGGGTGCTGCTCAGCCGGCGTGATTTCCCGCCCGACGAGATCGCTCGGAGTCGCGAGGTGCTCGACTTCACCGGGCTCGCGTCGCACGCCGATCAGTTGACCCGGAACCTGCCCCACGGACATCAGCGAGTGCTCGGCATCGCGATGGCGCTCGCGGCCCAGCCGCGCCTGCTATTGCTCGACGAGCCCGTGACCGGCATGAACCTCGACGAGAGCGGCCGCGTGATGGAGCTGGTGAAGACGATCCGCAGCCGCGGCACGACGATCCTGCTCGTGGAGCACAACATGAAGGCCGTCATGGGGACATGCGAGCGCATCGTCGTCCTGAACTTCGGCCAGAAGCTCGCCGAGGGCACCCCCGCGCAGGTGAGCACCAGCCCCGAAGTGATCCAGGCCTATCTCGGCACCGGCGTGGCTCATGCTTGAGGTCGAGAACCTCTGGGTGCGCTACGGAACGGTCGCCGCGGTGAAGGGCGTGTCGTTCAGCGTACCGGCGGGGGCGATCGTCAGCCTGATCGGGGCCAACGGAGCCGGCAAGACGACGAGCCTCCGGGCGCTGACCGGGCTCGTGAGGCCGGACGCCGGCGAGCTCCGGTTCGAGAGCACGTCGCTGGTCGGGCTCGCCCCGCACCAGGTCGTGGGCCGCGGAATCGCGCACGTGCCGGAGGGTCGCCGGCTGTTCCCCAAGATGACCGTGCTCGAGAACCTCACGATGGGCGCCTACCTGCGCTCGCGCGCGGATGTGGCGTCAACCCTGGCGATGATCTACGAGCATTTCCCCATCTTGAAAGAGCGCGGTCGCCAGCTCGCCGGCTCCATGAGTGGCGGGGAGCAGCAAATGCTGGCCATCGCGCGCGCGCTCATGAGCCGTCCCCGGCTCTTGCTGCTGGACGAGCCGTCGATGGGCCTGTCGCCCATCATGACCGCGGAGGTCGGCAAGATCATCCGCCAGATCAACGCGCTCGATGTATCCATCATCCTCGTCGAGCAGAACGCGATGCTGGCGCTGACGCTCGCCCAGTACGGCTACGTGCTGGAGACGGGGCAGCTCGTGATGCAGGGCAAGGCGCACGACCTGCTGCGCGACGAGGGTGTGAAGAAGGCCTACCTGGGGCTCTGACCGATCGGGAGATTCGATCGACACGAGGAGGTATCGCCATGAGAGAACGCATTCCGTTGGTCCTCGTCACGCTCTTCGCCGCGGCGTCGCTGCTGGTCGTCGGCGCGGGGCCTTCCTACGCGGCCGACGTCATCAAGTTCGGTATCTCGACGCCGCTCTCGGGGCCCGCGGCGCCGTGGGGTATCCCGCACAAGAACGCGACCGAGCTGATCTTCGACGAGATCAACGCTCAGGGCGGCCTGGACGTGGGCGGCAAGAAATACAAGCTGGAGGTCGTCGCCTACGACCACAAGTACGTGATCGCGGAAGGCGTCGCCACCGTCAACCGGCTCATCGCCAAGGATGGCGTGAAGTACATTTCCATCCTCGGCGGCGCGGTCGCCAAGGCCAACGAGGAAGCCATCAACGAGTCCGGGAGTCTCGGCTTGACCCTCGCCTACGCCGAGGGCCTCGTGAGCCCGAAGAACTCTCTCACCTTCCAGTGCTTCCCGGCGCCGCCGGAGACGACGACGTTCTGGAAGTGGATCAAGGAGAAGCACCCGCAGATCAAGCGCGTGGCCTCGATCGCGCCCAACGACGATACCGGCTGGTGGTCCGTGAAGGTGGAGACGGCGTACGTGCAGAAGCTCGGATACGACGTCGTCGCGAAAGAGTTCTTCGAGCGCGTCATGACCGACTTCAATCCCATCCTGCTGCGCCTGCTGGCCCAGAAGCCGGACGCGATCAGCGTCATGGCCTCGCCGGCGGGCAGCGTCGGCTTGATCGTCAAGCAGGCGCGTGAGCTCGGGTTCAAGGGCCGCTTCGTCGCGCTCCACCAGATCGACAGCTCGGTGGTGGCGGGGATCGCCGGCCGTGAAAACACCGAGGGCATGTGGGTCCACGGCTACGTGCAGACACCGCTCCCCGACAAGCTGAAGAGCTGGCAGCAGCGCTACACGAAGAAGTTCGGCGAATGGAACGCGACGAGCATCGACTTCACCAATCCCGCGTTCGCCTTCGTGGCGGCCGTCCGTAAGGCGCAGAGTCTCGACTCGAAGAAGATCGGCGAGGCCATGCGCACCGTCGAGTTCGACAACCTCTGGGGCAAGGCCCACTTCGGCGGCAAGGATTACTACGGCATCGGCCAGCAGATCATCTACCCGATGCCGTTCTCGGAGGTGAAGGACGGAGTGGCGACACTCCTGCTGCAGCTGCCGCCTCCGCACAACTGATCCGGGCGGAGGCTTATGGCGTGAGTAGCTCGGCCGGCGCCGCGCGCAGCGGCCGGCGAAGCAGCATCACGGCGATCGCGATGTTGAGCACGTTCCACAGGACGCCGTTCACGAACGCTGCCTGGTACGAGCCGGTCAGGTCGTACATCACGCCGGACATCCATCCGCCCAGCGCCATCCCGAAGACGGTCGCCATCAGCACCGTCCCCACGCGCACTCCGGCTTCCTCGGGCGGAAAGCACTCGCGGACGATGACGGCGTACGCGGGCACGATCCCGCCCTGGAACAGGCCGAACAGCGCCGAGACGACGTAGAGTGGAACGAGACCGTCGAAGGGCAGAAACAGGAGGAGGGCGACTGCCTGAAGACTCGAGCCCAGCAGCAGCGTGCGCCGCCCGCCGTTACGATCGCAGATCCACCCGGACGCCAGCCGGCTCACCACGCCGAATCCGAGCATCAACGAGAGCATTTGCGCGCCGCGCGCGGCCCCGTGGCCGAGATCGTGCGCATAGGCCACGATGTGCACTTGCGGCATCGACATCGCCACGCAGCAGCTGAGTCCCGCCACGACGAGCACAATTTGTAGTCCGGTCCGCGACATGCCGAGCGGCTGCGCCGTCCACGCCGTCGGCCCCACCGGGGACGTGGCCGCGCCCAGCGGCGAGCGCCGGCGGAGCGCCAGCGACAGTGGCGCCATCGTGGTCACGCAGAACGCGGCGATGCCGAGATAGGTCGAGCGCCAGCCGGCGCGCTCCACGAAGTGCTGCACGACGGGTGGCCACACCGTGCCGGCGAGATAACTGCCGCAGGCGATGATCGCCACCGCCATCCCGCGGTGCCGCGTGAACCATAGCGAGGTGTCAGCGATGATCGGCGCGAACGCGATCGAGCTGGCGACGCCCACCAGCAAGCCGTGGGCGAGCACGAACTGCCAGAGACTGGTGGCCTGGCTGGACGCGAGGTACCCGAGCGTGAGAGCGAGCGTGCCGGAGACGACCGGCACGAAGATGCCGAAGCGATCCGACAGCCGTCCCATCAGGATGCCGCCTACGCCGAAGCAGATCATCGTCGCCGTGTAGGGCAGCGACGCGGCGGAGCGCGCGACGCCGAACTCCGCCTGCACGGCCGGCAGGATCACGATGACCGACCACATGCCGACACCGCCGATGGCGGACAGCAGCAGCGCGGCAAAGAGCCGGGCCCACGCGTACGGGGATTCGGGCATGACGGACTCGATCAGTATCGCGCGGGCGAGGCCGCCGGTCACATCGCGGTATAGCCGCCGTCGACGAACAGCAACGTGCCGGTCACGTACGAGGCGTCGTCGGAAGCGAGAAACAGGATGCAGGCGGCAACTTCATCGGGCGTCCCGTGTCGCCGGAGCAAGGTGCCCTTGGCGGCATCATCCTGGTACTGCTCGAACGTCCGCCCGATCGTCTGATTGCGCTTCTCGTGAAAGGGCGTGTAGATCGGCCCGGGACACACCGCATTCACGCGGATACCGTCCGCGGCGTGATCGGCCGCCATGCCGCGTGTCAGCCCGGCGACCGCCGCCTTGGTGGTGTCGTACTGCGTCGTCTTGCCGATGCTCGTCACCGACCGCACCGAGGCGACGTTGACGATGCTGCCGGGCGCCGCCCTCCGGAGGAGCGGAATCGCCGCTTTCGCGCAGAACGCATAGCCCTTGAGGTTCACGCCGAGGATTTCGTCCCAGCTCTCGGCGCTCGCTTCTTCCACCGTGTGATACAGCCGGACCCCGGCATTGTTCACGAGAATGTCGAGCCGGCCGAAGCGCTGCGCCGCCTGCCGAATGAAGTCGGTGGCCTCGAGCTCACGCTCTACGTGCGCTTCCACGAACACGACCTCGCCGCCGCTCGCCGCGATCTCCGCCGCCACCCGCTTGCCCCGCTCGACGTCGCGGTCCGCGAAGGTCACCTTCGCCCCTTCCTTCACGAACCGCCGCACGGTGGCCTCGCCGATCCCCGAGGCTCCACCGGTCACCGCCGCCACCTTCCCGCTCAGTCGCGCCATGCTCTCTGACCTCCCCCTCCGTGCCGCGATCGCGGCACAGCCGGAACCATACGGCAGCCGACCGTCGAGATCCAGGTGATGGTGGCGCCCGCGATGCTCAGCGAGCGCCGACGAAGCGGCCGGGCGCAAAGGCGCCGAGCGCGACCTGTGGGTCCCGAGCGAGCACGAGATCGGCGATCGCCTGCCCCATGGCCGGTCCGTAGAGGATGCCCTTGCGGGCACCGCCGGTCGCCACGTAGACGTGATCGAGCCCGGGCACACGACCGAGCACGAGGAGCCCGTCGGAAGCGACCGGACGCAAGCAGGCGGTCTGCTGCGCAAGCTGTGCGTCGGCCATCGCCGGCAACATCTTCAGGAGCGCGGACCCGATCTCGTCGCGGGCCGCGAGCGTGGAGTCCTCGTCGAAGCCGGCCTCCTCCTCCGTTGTTCCCGCCCACAGCAGGCCGTCGGTCTTGGTCGTTGCGTAGTTGTGGCCCCAGCCGACGGAGCAGACGACCGGCGGTCCCGGAGCCTGTAAGCGAATGATCTGGCCCTTGAGCGGACGGACATCGATCGGCACACCGATCCAGCTCGATGCTTCGGCACTCCACGGGCCAAGCGCGAGCACCGCGGCAGCGCAGCTCAACACTTCCCGCTCCAGCACGACACCGGTAACGCGCCCGCCGTCGCGCCTCAGGCCGATCACGCGACCGTGCCGCACCCTCACGCCGAGCCGCTCGGCCGCCCGAGTGAGCGCCAGCACGAGACGATAGGGCTCGACGGCGCCGCCACCCTCGGTCAGCGTTGCCCCGAGCGTTTCGTCCGCGATGCGCGGCTCCACGCGCCGCGCCTCGGCGGGGTCGAGCCAGCGCACCGTGTAGCCCGGCTGCTGCTGTTGCCAGGACAGCGAGGCGCGGAGCTTCTGAACTTCCGCCTCGGTGAACGCCAGCGCCAGCGACGAGCGCATGCGGAAGTCCACGTCGATGCCGGTCTCCTCGAGGAGCATCTTCGACAGCTCACGATGCAGCCGCATCCCGGTCATGGCGATCTCGGCCTGGGGCCCGGGGATCCCGAAGCCGCTCAGCGGGCTCAGCCCGCCGTACGCGAAGCCGGAGGCGTGACTGCCGATCGCGTCGCGCTCGACGACCACGCTCGGCACGCCGGACTTCGCGAGATAGTAGGCAGCGGCCATGCCCACGATGCCGCCGCCCACGATCACGATGTCGGTAGAGATTTCGGGCATCGGCCAGAGATCCTGTCAAAGTCTGCCGAAACAATCAAATCGCAGAATCGACCCGCCGATAGGTGGGCGGCAAGTGGTAGCTTTGTCACTCGAGGGTGAGAGGCGACCACCCCGGACAGGAGCGAGTCATGTCTGCCAAGCGACGTGAGATGCACTTCGGCGTGTTCGTGCTCGGCACCGGCAATCACTCCGCCGGATGGCGCTACGACGGCGCGGCGACCAGCAACAACGACCTGTCCGTCATCCAGGAGATCGCCCGGCAGGCCGAGCGCGGCAAGTTCGACCTCCTGTTCGTGTCCGACGGCCTCGTGATGGACCCCGGGGACCATCCGTCCTTTCTGTGTCGATTCGAACCGACCACGCTGATCTCGGTGCTGAGCGCCTCGACCTCGCACATCGGCCTCGGCGCCACGGTGTCGACGAGCTTCGGCGAGCCCTACCATGTCGCCCGAGCGTTCGGCTCGATCGATCACATCACCAGGGGCCGGGCCGCCTGGAACGTGGTGACGAGCTCGGCGGGCAAGGCCGCGCTCAACTTCAGCCGCGAAGCCCACATGGAGCACGACCTGCGCTACGAAGTCGCACAGGAGTTCGTCGACGTCGTGAAGGGCTTGTGGGACTGCTGGGACGACGGCGCGATCGTCGCGGACAAGGCGACCGGGACCTATCTCGACCCGTCGAAGGTGCGCCCGCTCGACCATCGTGGCCGATTCTTCCAGGTGAAGGGCCCGATCAACATGTCCCGTTGCCCTCAGGGCCATCCGATCATCATTCAAGCCGGCGGTTCGGAGGCCGGGCTCGAGCTCGCCGCGCGAACGGCCGACGTCGTGTTCTCCGTCGTCCAGGAGCTCTCGCCGGCGAAGCGCGCCTATCGCGATCTGAAGGCGCGCATGGCCAAGTACGGCCGCACGCCGGATCAGATCACCGTGCTGCCGGGCGTGATGCCGATCATCGGCAGCACCGAGGCCGAGGCGCGTGACAAGCTCTCGCGGCTGCAGAGCTGGCTCACGCCGACCAACGCCCTCACCCTGGTGACCAGCCGGATCGGGTACGACGTGACCGGCTTCCCCCTCGACGCGCCCGTCCCGGCGCCGCCGCCCGACGCGAGCAGCCAGACGTTCTCACGCGTGCTCTACGAGAGGGCGCGGCGCGAGAACATGACCTTGCGCGATCTCTACAATCTGACCGCCGCGGCCCGCGGCCACTGGGTCCTCTGCGGGACCCCCAAGCGCATCGCCGACACGCTCGAGGAGTGGTTCGTCGAGGAAGCCGCTGATGGGTTCAACGTCCTTCCCCCATACTTTCCCGGCGCGCTGGTCGAGTTCGTCGACCAGGTCGTGCCGGAGCTTCAGGCGCGCGGGTTGTTTCGGCGTGAGTACGAAGGTACGACCTTACGTGACCACTTCGGGCTGCCGCGCGTGCCGGCGCCGGCGTCAGTCTCGCGGCCGGCGTGAACAGGAGCGTTGTTCTCGGATGTTGTGGAGGCCTCGCGCTCCTGCTTGGCGCGTGCGCCGTCGCGAACACGCCGCAGCAGGAGCTGGCCTATGCGAGGTGGGCGAAGTGCAGCTCGTCCGCCGGTCAGCTCGAACGGGTCGATCTGGACGGACGCATCACGTTCAGGTTCAACAGACCGGGAGGCCGAGACGAGATCAAAGATTGCCTCGCCGAGGCCAGCCGGACCGGCCCGCCGCTGCCGGAGCCGGTGGCGTTCGGTTTGCCGGGCGGCCCGTAGCGGGATTACCGCTCCGGCCGCCCACTGGCGTGAGAGGACGACGTGCAATGACCACGGTCAATGTCCGTTACATGGTCGACGATGTCGAAACCGCCGTTGCGTTTTACACGACGCACCTGGGCTTCACGCTCATCTCCAAGACGCTCCCGGCGTTTGCCGACGTCGCACGCGGTGATCTCCGGTTGTTGTTGAGCGGACCGGCGAGCTCCGCTGGACGTCCGATGCCCGATGGTCGCCGGCCGGGGCCGGGCGGCTGGAACCGTATTCACCTCATCGTCGAGCGCCTCGCGCCAGAGGTCGATCGACTGCGTGCCGCGGGAGTGCATTTCCGTAACGACATCGTGAGTGGGCCCGGGGGCCTCCAGATCGTGCTCGACGACCCCTCCGGTAACCCGATCGAACTGTTTCAGCCGGCGCGCCAGCCATAGGGCGAACGAACGTCGCCCCAGGGGCGACGATCGGCCTCGATCGTCGTTCAGCGAAGGCGGCCGGCGGCGCGCAGACGGCGCTTCTTTTGCTTCTTCTTGAAGGCGGCGCGTCGGCGGGCGGTCTTCCGGCGATTCCTCTCGCGCATGAGCGATCTCCTTTGGTTGAGCCATAGCTTAGTCGACCCCGATATCGCGGTCCGGGATTTCTAGTCGACAGGCCAGCGCGTCGGAATAGCCGCTTGTGGCCAGCGGCTCGCTTGTGCGTGCGCGACCTTCGCCAGACACGCGCGGCTGCTCGCAATCATGGCGCGGCTGCGTCGGAGACGGGCGACCGTGGCGATCGAGCGATCGAGGCTTCTTCGCAACCGGGCGCCACTCATTCTGAGCGTGGCCGGATACGCGCTCTCGAGCTCATGCGCGCGAGCCAGCAATGATCTGCGTTCCGCCACTGAAATGCGCATCGCGCCCCTAGCGTACCACCCCGCTACGAAACCCTTCGGGCAGCGGCGGTAGTGCTTACTCGGTAATTCGGGTTGTACCACCAACTCGGCGGCCGGGTTGGCTTTCCTATGTGCACGAAAAGCCACAAAGCAGCTCGCCGATCTCCAAACGGCATGAGCCTTGCCGACAGCTACGCTGGAGTCTCTCATTGAGCCTGGCGTCACACGCGATCGTGAACCCGACGGGGCACGTCGTCACCCCCGAATGCCGTGAAGCGGCGATCGCAGCGGTAGCGGAGTGGTCCGAGAGCTTCATCGAGCACCCACACGAGATCTTCGGCGGGCTCCCGATCTGCCCGTTTGCGAAGGCCGCCCGCCTGAAGCAAACGATCCGATTCGAGGTGCGACCGTTTGCCATGGACGATCCCCTCGAAGCAGGCGGCGAGCTCTTGTCGCTCGTCACGGAGTTCGTCGCGCAAACCGCCAGCGCCGGCCTCGAAACTCTGTTCGTGATCCACCCCGACCGAGCGGAGCCTCTGCGAGACCTCGAAGCCTTTGTTGAACGATTGAATACGCGCATGATGAACGGCCCGCTGCGAGACTTTCAGGCGTTCGAGGCGCACCCCGATAGTCAGTTTCGCGTCGGCAACGTCTACACGCGACGATCGCCGCTGCCGAGCTTTCAGGTGTTGAGCCGTGAGCTCTTGAAGCGAGGATCGGACTCCCTGCTGGGATCTCCGTACTACGCCCGCTTCACGCCCGAGATGCTGCGTGCAGTTGGCATGCCTCGCTGAACGATGGAATATCCGTTCGACGTTACTCGGTAATTCCGTTTGGTCCCGTTCAGGCGTGTGAATCCGAGCCTTCGGCATCTGCACGAAAAAGCGCAGGGTCGCATTCGCGAATCGCTCCGGCACGAACCTTGCCCCATCAGACACACAACTCTAATGAACGCTGCGAGGAGGTCCTGTGAATACCGAACACATCACCGAACTGCTCTACCAGGCGCTGGAGACCGAGAAGGGCGGCATCAAGATCTATGAGACCGCGCTCAAGTGTGTTGTCAACGACGACCTCAAGAAGGAGTGGCAGGAGTATCACGAGCAGACTCAGAATCACGAGCGGATCGTGCGGGAGCTGATGGAAAAGCTCGGAATCGATCCGGAGAAAGAAACGCCGGGCCGTGAAGTCGTCCGCCATATCGGCGAATCGCTGGTCGCGGCGATGGAGATGGCGCTCGCCGAGGCCCCCGAGCGAGAGGCCGCTGAGCTGGTCGCGTGCGAGTGTGTCGTGCTTGCCGAAACGAAGGATCATCTGAACTGGGAGCTTATCCACGAGATCGCCGAAAAGGCGAAGGGCCAAACGCGCGAAGCCTTGAAAGCCGCCTACGAAGAGGTCGAGGAAGAGGAAGACGAGCACCTCTACCACACAACCGGCTGGGGGCGCGAGCTCTGGATCAAGTCGCTGGGCATGCCGGCCGTTCTGCCTCCGCCCGAGGAGGAAAAGGAAGTGAAGACGGCGATCGGCGCGGCGCGGGCAAAGATGGCGCGCAAGGAGTCGTTGTAGGCCGAGCCAGTGCACGAAGCGTTTCGTCGATTCGCCAAACGCTGCGCGGAGAGCGTGGGCTCGGCAGAGGTCTTCATGGGGGCGGCCGCGCTGATCGTGGTGTGGGCCGCCCTCGGCCCGCACTATGCGTACTCGGATACCTGGCAGCTCGTCATCAACACCGCCACCACGATCGTCACGTTCCTGATGGTGTTCGTCATCCAGAACACCCAGAATCGTGACGCGAGAGCGATTCAGCTCAAGCTCGACGAGCTGATCCGTGCGGTACAGGGGGCTCGGACCGGACTCGTACGGCTCGAAGAACTGTCCGACGAGGATCTTAGAACTCTGGCGAGCGATTTCGAGAAGCTCCGAGCTCGGCAGGTGCTACCGAGGCCGAGCTCGAGCTCCCGATCGTGAGGCTGCCGACCGCTCGGCCGTCCTTGACGACTGGAGGACGTCTGATCGCGCGCTCGCGCATCAGGTTGACCGCCGTCCCGATCTGATCGTCGGGCGACAAGATTGTCAGGTCCCGGCTGCAGAGATCTTCTGACGGATGATCGAGCGGCCGGACGTTCGCGATTGGCGCCGCCATTTCGCGGACATCAACACTCACGCCGGGCGAGGAAGCCCGAGTACGGTTTAGGCGACAGGCGCGATGTCTAGAACGGCGAGGCGCTCGGCACGCCAGAGCTCGAAACACTCCGCGTGCAGGTAAAGGGACGACCACAGCGATGCGATGGCTTGTATCGCATGCTGGTTCGCCGTGATCGGGGCCTCGCAGGCATCACACAGTCTTCCATCGCCGACACCATCCCAGACATCGACCGCGTGAACCCGGGGCAGCAGGCGCTCGACCAATCGGCGGCGGATCAACTGCCGCCGTGACTCCTCTTCCATAGTGAACGTCAATTTGCCCACTTGTGGATTTGCACTTCTAGTCAAAACTTCCTGTATTTGGCGGAAGGTAAATACCTGAAGCCCCGAAACGGCCTTCGTGACTGTTGCTCTTGCCCGCGACACCGCATACCCGTGGTGCACCACCGCGGCGTGTAAGTTTAGCTGGGTATTCTTGATGCCCATCTCGCGAGCGGGCCGCTCTTCATGGCGTTTTCCATCGTTTTCGTGTCTGGCAGATCCCTTGCTCGCCTTGTGCACGAGGCGGTACGGCCTTTAGCAAAAAACCGCAGGAGGAGAGCAGTTCATGACGGCGACACGGACCGCAATGGCAGTGGTGGCGGCAATAGGGGTGCTGGCGTTCACATCGGTGGTGAGCGCGCAGCGCAGCTCGACGAGCACGACGACCCTTCAGCGCACCGACCGCAACTTCATCCAGAAGGCGGCCGAGGGTGGGCAGGCCGAGGTGGAGCTCGGGCAGCTGGCCCAGGGGAAGGCCTCGAGTGACGCGGTCAAGCAGTTCGCGCAGCGCATGGTCCAGGACCACGGCGCGGCCAACCAGGAGCTGATGCAGCTGGCTCAGAGCAAGGGCGTCCAAGTCGAGCCCAAGCCCGCCAAGCACGCGAAGCTCAGGGACCGGCTGGCGAAGCTGCAGGGTGCGGACTTCGACCGCGAGTACGTGAAGGCCATGGTGAAGGATCACAAGGAAGACGTCGCCGAGTTCCGCAAGATGCATTCGGGCGCCGTTGATCCCAATCTGAAGGCGTGGGTCGACAGGACGCTCCCGACACTCGAGGATCATCTGAAGACGATCGAAGGTATCCAGTCGCAGATGGCATCGCGATGAAGACTCTGGCGCTCGTCGCTCTGCTGATGGCGCTCACCTACGTCCCTGCCGCCACGCTGGCCCAGTATCATGGCGATGGCAGCAAAGCGCCGGGCTCGACGTCCGGCGGCGGCCCCTCGGGAAGCGGCGCCACGCCATCGCCGAGCACGCCGCCCAGCGCGGATACGCCGAGCACCCCCGGCACGCCGGCGCCGGCTCCGTCGACGGGGTCGCCATCGACGCCGTCGAGCCGCCATTTCACGAATCAAAGCGACTGCGAGCGCGCCGGCGGTAAATGGCAGGCGGCCCAGAACAAATGCGAGATCGGCGGTTAGGGCCGCGGCCGAAGGAGACTCTCGATGAAGAAGCTATTTCTCGCGGGTGTGATCCTCGCTCTCGGTTGCACACCGGTACCGGTATCGGCAGCGCCGTCGATGGCCCAGACGAAGCAAGGCATTCCGGGCTCGCCTACCGATAAGAGCCCGTCCGGCACCGGCAACAGCGTGCCGTCAACGACACCTGTGAGCCCCGGGCAGGGCGACACGACCGATCGCTCGTCCGAGCCCTCCACGAGCGTGCCGGCTCGCGGAAGGCCGGCCAACAAGATCGACTGCGAGCGCGCGGGTGGGAAATGGCAGCCGACCCAGAACAAATGTGACCTCGGTGCTTAGGAGATCGAGCCCATGCCTCCACGGACGCTCTGGAAGGGTGCCATCAGCTTCGGCCTCGTGACGATTCCGATCAACCTCGTCGCGGCCACCGAGCCGCGCGAGTCGCTGTCCTTCAACCTGTTGCACAAGAAAGACGGCAGCCGGATCGTCGAGAAACGCTTCTGCCAGAAGGAAGACGTCGAGGTTCCGTGGAAGGACGTCGTCAGAGGCTATCAGTACACGGCCAATCGCTACGTCGTGCTGACCGAGGAAGACTTTCAGAAGGCGCGCGTGCCGGCGACCCAGACGTTCGAGATCCGCAAGTTCGTGCCGGCCGCCGACGTCGAAGACCTCTACTTCGACACGCCGTACTATGTGGCGCCGCAAGGGCGGTCCGCGGCAAAGGGCTACGCACTGCTTCGAGACGGCCTGCGCGATGTCGGCAAGCTCGCGATCGGCACCATCGTGATGCGGCAGCGCGAGCACCTCGCGGCGCTCGCGCCTGCGCACGAAGCGCTCGTGCTGACGACGATGCGCTTTGCGCACGAGATCCGTCGCGCCAAGGACCTCGATCTGCCGGCGGTGGGCAAGGGTTGGACCGACAAAGAGATGAAGCTCGTGCACCAGCTCATCGACACACTGGCCGGCGACTGGGATCCACGGGAGTACGAGGACACCTATACGGACGTCCTTCGGCGATTGATCCAGGCCAAGATCAAGGGCAGGGAGATCAAGGCGCCCGAGCTGCCCGAGCCGGCTCGCGTGACCGATCTCATGGAAGCGCTCAAGCAGAGCATCGCCAAGCGCGGTCGGCGCGGCGAGCTCGTCGGGGTCGAAGGGCGGCGCGGTGCGCGCGGCCGCCGCCGCGCCGCCGCCTAGCGCCGTCGTTCTGCCAAGCCGTCGCTTCGTGTTTCCCTCCGCGTGAATTTTTCGCTGGCGTGTAAGTCTCGCCGGTAAGTCGCGACACCAATGGCCTGCGCGTTTGTGCGTTTTCCATGCCCTGCACCAGTGGCAGGCACCTTGCTTGGTGGGCTGCGTAGTCAATTTCCAGCGGGAGGACGCAATGAAGAAGCTCGTTATCACCGGTCTCGTCATGGCTCTCGGTCTTGCTCCGGCGTTCGCGCTCGCGCAGACGGGCGGCGGGACGTCCGGCAGCGGGTCGACGGGCAGCGGCTCGACGGGTAGCGGGTCTACCGGCAGCGGCTCCACGGGCAGTGGCTCGATGGGGAGCGGCAGCGGGTCGGGCAGCGGCACCAATCCTTCGACCTCGCCCAGCACGCCCGGCTCGGGCTCGAGCGGCTCCAACTCCTCCGGGTCCCGCGGCGGTTCATCGACGACGCCGTCGTCCGAGAACATCACGAACAAGGCCGACTGCGACCGCGTAGGCGGCAAATGGTCGGCGGCTCAGAAGAAGTGCTCGCTGGGCGGCTAGTCGCATTCGGCGTTCTGGCGGAGTGGTCCGCCTGACCGTTTCGCTTGTGTCGGGTCAACAATGCAGACCTTCGCAGATAGGCTCTAGACCTCGCAGGTAGTTATGGGTCGCATACTCGAGATCGGCGCCCGTTTCGTCGCTCGCAGGTTTCGTCGTCCTCCTGGTGTACGGGCGGGTGTCGGTCTCGAGCCCTCGTGTGTCTGCGTCAACCGCATTTCAACGAACGCCGCGGAACCGCGGCGCAGGAGACTGCAATGAAGAAGCTGCTGCTGGCCGGCCTGATCACGCTGATCGGCCTCACTCCACTGCTCGCGGTCGCGCAGATGCAGCAGGGAGACGAACGGATGCTCATCGGTCGCGTCCAGAGTGTCGACGAATCCGGCACCGAGCTCACGCTGATCGACGGCACCAAGTTGTTGACGCCGCCAGGCGCGATGCTCCGGCCCGGCGCCCTCGAGGAGGGCATGCTCGTGGTCGCGATGTACCGCGAGCAAAACGGCGAGAAGATTCTGACTCGTCTGAGCCTAGGGGAGAGCGAGCCCGCCCCCGCCGCAACACCGGGCTCACCGCGGCGTCAGTGACCGAGACCGCGAAGGACGAAGCGGAACGCCGGATCCGATTCTGACGCGATGGCGCGGGCGCCTCGTCGATCGACGAGGCGCACCGCGCTGCGCGTCCGGACTACGCACGTCAAAGGAGCGTCTTGTATGGCTGAGCGACGGGTTCAGACGATCGGAACCGCGCCGGCAGCGATGCCCGAGCGGATGGGCGTCATGTTCAAGCTCAACGGCGCGGTCCGGCACATCGATGTGGCGCCGTGGACGACGTTGCTCGACGCGCTGCGCGAGTACCTCGATCTGACCGGGACGAAGAAGGGATGCGATCACGGCCAGTGCGGGGCGTGCACCGTCCTGGTCGACGGGCGCCGCATTCTCTCCTGTCTCACCCTGGCGGTCATGAAGAACGGCGCGGAGGTGACGACCATCGAAGGATTGGCGCACGACGGGGCGCTCCACGCGCTGCAGCAGGCGTTCATCGACCACGACGCCTTCCAGTGCGGCTACTGTACGCCCGGTCAAATCTGCTCCGCGCTCGGGATGATCCGGGAGGGCCGCGCCAAGACGGCCGACGACATTCGCGAGCTGATGAGTGGGAATCTCTGCCGCTGCGCAGCGTATCCGAACATTCTGGCGGCGATCGAAACAGCCATGAAGCAGCTCCGATGAACGCGTTCGGATATGTCCGAGCCGGGGACGTCGGGATCGCGGTACGCGCGCTCGCCGACGGCGACGGTCGGGCCCGGCTCATCGCGGGCGGCACGAACCTCATCGACTTGATGAAGGAGAACGTCGAGCGGCCGAGCCTGCTGATCGACATCACTCATCTGCCATTAGGCGCGATCCAGGCGGCCGATGACGGCGGGTTGCGCATCGGCGCCCTCGTCAGCAACACGGACGTCGCCTACCACCCCGAGGTCGAACGGCGCTATCCGCTCCTGTCGCGCGCGATCCTCGCCGGCGCATCGGCGCAAGTGCGCAACATGGCCTCGGTGGGCGGCAATCTGATGCAACGCACGCGTTGCGTCTACTTCTACGATCGGGCTACGCCGTGCAACAAGCGCACGCCGGGGGCCGGGTGCTCGGCGATCGGCGGGTTCACTCGCTATCACGCGATCCTCGGCACCAGCGAGCATTGCATCGCGGTGCATCCCTCGGACATGTGCGTCGCCCTAGCGGCTCTCGACGCGGTCGTTCGTGTGACCGGACCGGGTGGCGAGCGTGCGATCGCCTTCGAGGATTTTCATCGCCTGCCCGCCGACACACCCCACATCGATACGAACAAGCGGACCGACGAGATCATCACGGCCGTCGACTTACCGGCCCGCGGGTTCGCCGACCACTACGCGTACGTGAAGGTCCGCGATCGCGCATCCTACGCATTCGCCCTGGTGTCCGTCGCGGCTGCCTTGCGCATCAACGGGGAAACGATCGAAGAAGGACGGCTCGCGCTGGGCGGCGTGGCTCACAAACCCTGGCGCGATCGGGCGGCGGAGTCTGCGCTAGTCGGCCAGCCGGCCTCGCGCGCCACGTTCGAGCGCGTCGCCGACCTGCTGCTTCGTGACGCGCGCGGCTTCGGTCACAACGCGTTCAAGATCCCGCTCGCGAAGCGCGCCGTCATCCGGGGGCTCGAACAGGCCGCGAAGGGAGTCAATCCTCCATGAGCACGACTCACGTCGGGCAGCCGGTCAACCGCGTCGACGGCCGCGCGAAGGTCACGGGTGAAGCGAGGTACGCCGCCGAGCACAACGCCCCCGACCTGGCGTACGGCCACGTCGTGTCCAGCGCGGTGGCCCGCGGAACGATCGAATCGATCGACACGGGGGCCGCGCTCGCGGTTCCGGGCGTCCTGCACGTGTTCACGTACGAGAACACCAGAGGGCTTCCGTGGTTCGACCGCAGCTATCGCGACGAGCTCTCGCCGCCCGGTTCACCATTCCGGCCACTGTACGACGACGAGATCGAATTCAGCGGCCAGCCGGTCGCCCTTGTCGTGGCCGACACGTACGAGCTGGCCCGGTACGCGGCGTCGCTCCTCCACGTCGGGTATGCTCGCGCCGCCCATCAGACGGATCTGAAGGCCCGCCTCCACGCGGCCTACGAACCCAAGCATCGGACGCCGCCTCCGGGGTCGCGGGGCGATGCCACGCGTGCCTTCGCGGCGGCGCCCGTGCGAATCGACGCCGAATACGTGGTTCCCGTCGAGCACCACAACCCCATGGAGCTGTTCGGCGCCACCGCGGTCTGGCAAGCCGATGGCACGCTGATCGTCTACGACAAGACGCAAGGCGTGCTGAACGTTCAGCAGTACCTCTCGAACGTGTTCGGGTTCGGCAAAGGCGAGCTCCGCGTGGTCTCGCCCTACGTGGGTGGGGCCTTCGGCTCGGCGCTGCGTCCGCAGTACCACGTGTTCCTGGCCGTGCTGGCCGCCCGCGAGCTCAAGCGCTCCGTCCGGGTGTCGATGACCCGCCGGCAGATGTTCACGTTCGGCCACCGCCCCACCACGTGGCAGCGCGTGAGGCTCGGTGCGTCCCACGACGGCACTCTGGAAGCGCTCTCGCACGAGGCGATCGCGGCAACGTCGCGGTTCGAGGACTTCACCGAGGCGGTCGTCCACTGGTCGGGGCTGCTCTACCGGTGCGCCAACGCCGCGTTCTCCCACAAAGTGACGCAGCTCGATATCTACACGCCGATGGATATGCGGGCGCCCGGCGCCACGTGGGGCGTGTACGCGCTCGAGTGCGCGATGGACGAGCTGGCGGCCGAGCTCCGCGTCGATCCGCTGGAGCTGCGTCTCCGGAACTACGCCGAGAACGATCAGACCAAAGGCCTGCCGTTCTCGAGCAAGGAATTACGGGCCTGCTACCGACAGGGCGCCGAGCGGTTCGGCTGGTCGCGGCGCAGCCCCGAGCCGCGCTCGATGCGCGACGGCAACGCGCTGATCGGCTGGGGCATAGCGACGGGCGTCTGGGAGGCGATGCAGGTGCCGGCGAGCGCCCGAGCCCGGCTGACCGCGGACGGCATGCTGACCGTCAGCAGCGCCACCGCCGACATCGGCACCGGCACCTACACGATCATGGCGCAGATCGCCGCCGACGCCCTGGGACTGCCGATCTCCAGCGTGCAATTCATCCTCGGGGATTCGACGCTGCCCACGGCGCCGATCGAGGGCGGCTCGTGGACGGCGGCCTCCGTGGGCTCGGCCGTGAAGGCCGCGTGCGACAAGATTCGCGAGCAGCTGTTGACACGCGCCCGCGGTCTCCACCGCTCACCGTTCGCCACCGCTGCGCTGGAAGACGTGACGTTTGCCCATGGCTACATGCGGCTGCGGACCGATGAGGAGGCCCTTCTGCTCACCGACGTCATGCGCCGGGCCGGCCTCGGCGCGATCGAGGAGCAGGCGAGCACCGAGCCGTCGAAGATCCAGGAAAAGTACTCGCTGTATACGCACTCGGCCGTATTCGCCGAAGTGCGGGTCGACGAAGAGCTCGGGACCGTGACGGTCCCCCGGGTCGTCAGCGCGGTCGCCGGCGGCCGCATCCTGAATCCCAAGACCGCCCGGAACCAGATCGTCGGCTCGGTGGTCTGGGGCATCGGCATGGCGCTCCAGGAAGAGAGCGTGCTCGATCATGCCATCGGGCGGTTCATGACCGAGAGCCTCGCCGACTATCACTTCCCCGTGCACGCCGACGTGCACGACATCGAGGTGATCTTCGTCGAGGAGCACGACGAGATCATCAATCCGCTCGGCGCCAAGGGCCTGGGCGAAATCGGTCTCGTCGGTGTCGGCGCCGCCATCGCGAACGCGATCTATCACGCAACCGGCAAGCGCGTTCGCGATCTTCCGATCACGCTCGACAAGCTGCTGTGACAGGAGTCCGCCGCGACCGGGGCGCCTACGGGGTTTTCGCCTTGCGCTGAGAGGTTTGGTTCGACGGCATATGGAGCAGAGGCGCGACTGCGAACCCCGCCTGACGCCAGGCCTCGAGTCCACCGCTGAGCGGATGGATGCCCTTGAATCCGTGTGACGACAGACGGAGGGCCGTCCGCGCACTCGTCGCCTCTCGGGGCTCCTCGCAGTAGAAAACCAGCTCGCTGCCCCGCGGGATCAGATGGTGTGGATGTCGAAGCGCCTCCGGGGCGAACCAGTGCGCCCCGGGAATGCCATACGGAGTCGTCTCGAGATCCAGCACGGTCCTCAGATCGAGGATCACGAGGGAGTCGCCGGCGTCCAGCCGTCGTTTGAGCTCGCTCGCGGAGATACGAGCCTTCAGAAGATGACGGAGGAAGTACCGCCGTCTGGTGTACTTGAATGCAAGGTAGACGAGGAATGCGGCGGCGATGACCGTCAGCAGCGGCACCTTGACGCGGGCCACGTAGTTAAGAGCCTGATCGATGGCGTCGGCGCAAAGATAGCCGAGCGTGATCCAGATGCCGGCCCAGAGCAGCGCACCGGCCGCGGCGTAGCGCAGGAAGCGGCCGATGGGGATCGGCACGGCACCTGCGAGGCCGGCAGCCAGCGGGTTCACACCGGGCAGGAACTTGGCCAGGATCAGATATCGCGCGCGATGCGCGGCGAACCGCTCCTTCCCTTCTCGGATCAACGAGTCCCGGTCGAGGGAGAACCGCAACAGGGTCGCGAACACTCTCGTGCCGTACGACCGGCCGAGGGTGTACCAGAGCGCATCGGCGCCGATCGTCGCCGCCATTGCCGCAACAATGGCGACGGCGAGGTTCATCTGGCCCGAGCCAGACAGGACGCCGGCTCCTACCAGGATCGGAACAGCCGGGGCCGGCACTCCGGCCTGCACGGCAAAGGCCCAGGCGAACAGCACCACCACGCCATACTCGACGAGAACATCAGGCATCGACACGCTGCTCTGGTATAGCTCTTTGCCGACGCGCTCTCGCCGCGATCGCGGTTCCTGCGGGCGGCCACCTACTTTCGATGCATCGGACGAGCTCCGTCATCCGGATTCCGGAAGCAACCAGGTGAGCGCCGCTG
>Ga0075425_100001284_pt1 | contig 24460 bp, 26 predicted proteins | sample SoiMethybrSBSTD4_FD_75300 | JGI IMG/M metagenome (GOLD analysis project Ga0075425, IMG submission 75300) | Bulk soil microbial communities from a Populus tree surrounding site in Tennessee, USA - Soil MetaG P. TD hybrid SBSTD4 | ecosystem: Environmental > Terrestrial > Soil > Tree plantation...
GCCCCATGCTGTCGGGGCGCTCCGGGCGGAAAGATGGCCGAGAAGCTGGTGGCCGTCACCCCGCACGGAAGCGCACCTGCTCCTCTACCACGGCGTGCTCTCCCCGCATACCGTCTGGCGCACGCGAGTGATGGCCTTTGGTCGGCCGCCGGCTGCGCGGCCGTCATTCCAAATGAGCTCTGATCACACGACCGGTTGGCATCGGTCCGGAAGGATAGCGCGGTTCGGCGCCGACGGCTGAGCTCGCCCGCAGCGGGTTGGCGCGAGCGATACGATGGGTGGAGGTGAAAATGACGTCCGGAATGCGATGGATCAAGGCGTGCGGGGCTCGGCCGCTCGTGTGCATGATGCTCGTCTGCGCTGCCCCCCAGACCGGTCAGGCGGAGCAGCAGGCCAAGGGCCTGCCCGGGGTGGCCGCGCCCAGAAGCGTGGTGGCCGAGCTACAGGATGCCCTCGGACACGCCACCGAGCGGTTCCAGGCCATGGACGAGGTGGGGGTGCTGGGTCACGTGTCGGAGCGCTACCGATCGGGCTCGCTCACCAAGGCGGCGATTCGCGAGCAACTCCGCACCCTCTTTGCGGTCTACGACTCGCTGCGGGCGAAGGTGCAGATCGACGAGGCACGGGCGGTGGGCGAGGAGGTGTGGGTGTATTCGACGGGCGAGGTCTCGGGACGCGTGCGAGGCCTCGGGATGTGGATGCCGATCTTCTCCTGGAGGCGAGAGCCGGACGTGGCCCGACGTGAGCAGGGCGTCTGGCGGCTCTACGGCGACCAGAAGTGAGGCGGCGCTCCTAGACTTCGGCCGGAGCTTGGGAGACGAGGACCTGCGCGATTTCCTGCAGAGTGTCCGGCACTTCCGTGCCCATGGCGGTGAGGAGATCGTGGGCGTCGGCTGCGCTCATCACCACCGACTCGAGACCTGCCGCGTCATTGTGCTGCTCTCGCATCCAGCGAGCCTGCTCGGGCGTGGTGGTGAGCCAGAGCAGCGGATCCGGCAGATACTCCACCTGTACGGCGAGGACCTCGCCCTGGGCGAGGAGTGCGTCGTAGAAGTCGCGAGCCGCCGCGGGCAACGCGTCATGGTGCCTGAGCACTTCCCGCAGGGTGACGATGCGAGGCGTGGGAACGGCAGCCACGGGCAGCGACTTGCGGCCGACCGAGAATCTCTCGAAGCAGAGCAAGAGCGCGCTGATCACGCCCAGGACCATGAGTCTTTTCACGGGAGTGTCCCTCCTTGCCTCCCTCGTGATAGCAAGACCAGGGCCATGGATCTTGCGCCCATACAATCAACGAGTTTCGAGGCAGTGCTCCTGGGCTCGGCTGATCGGTTGACGGAAAGGGGCAGGGGAGGTGACCACGCCGGAAATCGGGCTGGGCGTGGGCCTCGCGGCTCGACTATGCTGAACTGAACGTTCCATGTTTACGCGGTGGTCGATCCTCCCAGGACTCGTTCTCGTGCTCGGGCTGCTCTCGACGCCCCCCGCGCAAGCCGGGTCGCCCACCGAGACCATGGTGACCTTCTTCGAGCAGGCCAATGCCCTCCTCCGAGGCGCGGACCGCACGCGAGGCATCGAGGAGACGCGGCAGGCGATTCGCCAGCTGGTGTACGACGTGATCGAGTTTCGCGAGGCGGCGGCCCACGCCCTCGGTCCCGCGTGGAGCTCCAAGTCGCCCGAGGTCCAGAGCGAGTTCATCGAGCTGTTCTCCGGGGTGCTCGAGCGGGGCTTCGTGGCCGCCATCGTCACCAAGGCCAACGTGACGGGCGGGGTCAAGATCAGCTACCTGAGCGAGACGGTGACGGACGATCAGGCGGTCGTCGCCACCACGCTGCTCGGCCGGAACGGCGCCGACCTACCCGTCGACTACCGCATGGTGCGGCGCGGCGGCCGCTGGAAGGTCCAGGACGTCATCATCGAGGACGTGAGCCTGATCGCGAACTACCGGGCGCAGTTCAGCCGCATCCTGCGCGACTACCCGTACACGGGCCTGGTTGCCAAGATGAAAGGCGAGACGCCGGAGCCCTCGCCGTCGGAGGCGACGGCGGACTCGGAGCCGGTGTCGTGGCCCCGCTGGATCATCGGCCACATGGGGGATGAGCGAGGCGTACCCGAGCCGAGCCTGCCTGTGAGGAACGAGCGAGACTGATCGCGACCGGGTCCGGACAGCACGAAGGCCGGGAGATCTCCCGGCCTTTCGCGTGCTCCGGATGACGGTTCGGTGCTAGCTGCCGTCGGTCGCCACCACCTGGTTGCCACCACGCTCGCCCGCTTCCTTCAGCCGGGCCTGCGCGCGAGCCAGAAGCACCGTCTCGTTGTGACCGTCTCGCGGGAAGGACACGAGGCCCATGGAGAGGGTGACGCGGCGAGGCGCGGCCACCGGATCGGGCTGGAAGGACACGTTCTCGATATGCGAGCGGATCCGCTCGACCACCCGGGCGGCGTCGGCGTCCGGGGTGTTCAGCAGGAGGATGGCGACGCCGTCCCGCGTGTGAGCCACGACGTCGGTGGAGCGCAGGAACTGGGTGATCTTGCGGGCTACCGCCTGTCGCATCGCTTCATCGGGATCGGGGGCCGAGCCGTCCGGACGGACTAGACAGACCGAGAAGAAGTCCTGGTACCGCGTGGCGCGGGAGGCTTCCCGCGTGAGGAGTTGGTGGAAGGCCTCCTCGCCGAAGACCCCGCTGGACGGATCCATGAAGTTGGGCACGGCCGTCATCCCCCCGTCCTGCTGATCGTTGTGGCTGCGGGCCGCGGACGGCCCTGCGGATGTTCAAGACAATACACGAAAACCCGAGGTTTCACCGAATCCTTTAGCGGGAGTTGAAGGGAGCCAGGACGAGGCTCACGGAATCGTTGATCAGCTCGTCCATGTTGCGGCGTCGAATGAGCTTCCCGGTCTTGCAGTTGAGCTCCACGTCGACGGCCCGCATATCCTCCGCCGGCGGCTCTACATAGAGCCGCTTGCCGTCCGATACGCGATCGATCTCGAGGGCCGCGTCCCAGTACACGGTGGGACCGATGAGGGCCCGCCCGCCTTGCTGGCAATGGCGAAGATCTCCGCGGGAGAGGCGCGCATCCACGATGACCAGATGCTCCGCGCCCGCCTCCCGGGCCCGGGCGAGCGCAGGCGGCCGATCGATGCCCTGGAGCGCGCGGTTGCGGCTCGGCGGCACGACGGCGACGTCGACGAGCAGTATGCCCATGCGGTCGAGGCCCTCGACGATGGCTGCTTGGTAGTCCTCGGGGATGCGGGCGCGCTCGCGCTCGCTCATGGTCTCGTCCACGCCCACGCGCACGAGCAGGGCAGGGCGCCGGATGGAGGAGGCCCGAAAGCCCGGCTCGCGCACGGTGTCGTCGCTCGACGAGCCGGAGGCGCACGCGGAGAGAAGTCCCACCGTCAGGAAGGCGAGGAGGAACTGGGCCCGCGTGCGATCGCGCATGGCGAAATGCTACAACACTCCCCGTCTTGACCCGCGACCGGGGCGTGGACACAATTGGCCTGATGTCCACGACGACCCGCTTCCCCACGATCACGCCCGAAGCCCTCGGGGCCCTCCGCGCGAGGATCGGCCAGCCCGTCCGGCGGCCGGAGCCGTACATCGAAGTCGCCACCGCGGACGCCATTCGGCACTGGGCCCACGGCATCGGCGACCGCAACCCGCACTGGGGGGAGGCAGGGCTGGCGCCGCCCACCATCCTCTTCGCCATGGACCGCATCGTCTCGGGCTATGTGGGCGGGCTCCCGGGCATTCACGCCATGTACGGCGGCACCGACTTCCGGTGGCACCGTGCCATCCGCGAGGGCGACCGCATCGTCGGGCAGAGCGTGCTCAAGGACCTCGTGGAAAAGCCCTCGGCGTTTGCCCGCCGCGCCATCCAGCAGATCTACCGGACGACGTTCTCGAATCAGCGGGGCGAGGTCGTGTGCGAGGCCGACTCGTGGTGCTTCCGCACCGAGCGGGACACCGCGCGCGAGCGGGGCAAGTACAAGGCCGCGGAGGCGCATCACTACACCGACGCGGAGATCGAGGAGATCAGCCGCGCCTATCGCGAGGAAGACATCCGCGGAGCCAAGCCGCGGCTCTGGGAGGACGTGAAGGTGGAGGAGGCGCTGCCCACCGTCTGCAAGGGCCCGCTCACCGTCACCTCGGTGGTCGCCTTCGTGCAGGGGTGGGGCAGCCTCTACGTGCGTGCGCACGGCCTGGCCTTCGATCTCTTCGAGCGGCATCCCGCCCTCGGCATTCCCAATGCCTTCGGCGTGCCCGAGCCTCCGGAGCGCGTGCACTGGGACGAGCCCTTCGCACGTGCGGTCGGCGTGCCGGGAGCCTATGACTACGGCCCGGAGCGGGTGGCATGGCTCGGCCACGTGGCGACCAACTGGATGGGCAACGACGGCCAGCTCCGCCGTCTCTCCGCCCAGGTGCGTCGCCACAACCTGATCGGCGACGTGACGTGGTGCCGCGGGGTCGTCACCGCCAAGCGCGAGGAAGGTGGGCAGGCGGTGGTGGACATCGAGCTCAGCGCGGAGAACCAGCGGCACGAGATCACCGCCAAGGGCACGGCCACCGTGGCACTGCCGCGAGGGAAGAAGCCGTGAAGCCCGCCGCGCGCCGGCTGGCCGAGTGGGCGAAAGGGCTCTCTGCGGGGGACGTCCCGCCCGCAGTGATGGACAACGCGGCCCTCCGCGTGCTCGACACCATCGGCTGCGCCCTCGCCGGATCCCGCGAGGAGCACGTACCGGCCATGCTTGGGCTTGCCTCGCGCTGGCACGGCTCCGGCGACTCCACCATTTGGGGGTCGTCCCAAACCGCCGCGCCGCCCCAGGCCGCGCTGGTCAACGGCGCCCTGGCCCATGGTCTCGACTTCGACGACACGCACGCCGACTCGGTGTGTCACGTCTCGGCCGTGCTGGCGCCCACCGTCCTGGCCCTGGCCGAGAGCGAGCGGCTCTCAGGCCCGGAGGCGTTGACGGCCTTCGTCGCCGGGTCCGAGGGCATGATCCGCCTCGGCATGGCGGCGCCCGGGCGCTTCCACGCCCGAGGCTGGCATGCCACGGCGGTCTGTGGCGTCTTCGGAGCCGCACTCGCAGCTGGCAAGTGCCTCGGTCTGGACGCCGGCCGGCTGACTGCGGCGCTCGGCATCGCGGCGAGCATGGCCTCGGGCGTGATGGAGTTCCTCGAGGACGGATCGTGGGTGAAGCGCATGCACCCCGGGTGGGCCGCCCAGTCGGGGATGCAGGCCGCCGTCCTGGCCCAGGGAGGCTTCACCGGGCCCGCCACCGCTCTCGAGGGCAGGCTGGGCTTCTATCGCGCCGCTCTCGGCGAGGCGCCGGACGTGGCGAAGCAGCTCGAGAGCCTCGGCGACGACTGGGAGATGGTTCGGACCTCCTTCAAGCTCTATCCGTGCTGTCACCTCAATCACGCTTACCTCGACGCTGTGGCTCGTCTGAGGCGGGAGGGGCTCCACGCCGAGCAGGTGGCCGAGATCGAGTGCCTCGTGCCCGCGGGAGAGGTGCCGATCGTCTGTGAGCCTGCGGCGGCGAAGCGGCGGCCACGCACACCCTACGACGCCAAGTTCAGCCTGCCCTTCTGCGTTGCGGCGGCGCTGAGTGATGCGCGGGTGGGGATCGGCGCCTTTACGGAGGAGAGCATTCGCGATCCCAAGCTGCTCGCCCTCGCGGATCGGGTGACGTTCAGCCTCGATCCCGCTTCCCGCTATCCGGAGACTTTCCCCGGCTGGGTCAAAGTGCGCCTGCGTGACGGCGGAGCGGTGGAGGCACGCGAGGAGAGCCAGCGCGGCGGTCCCGACAGGCCCATTGCCCGCGACGAGGTCATCGCCAAGTTCCGGGACAATGCCTCGCGCGTCGTTGCCCCTGACCGCGTGGCCAGGATCGAGCAGGCCGTGCTCGAGCTGGAACGCGCCGCGGACGTGAGGGGCGTGGCCGCTCTCTGCCGGATCGCTTGACGCGGAGCGCCGGCCGACATTGCTGATACATTCCGTGCCCTTCGATTCCGTCCGCACTTTCGCTTGTATGAGCCCGAGGTATCTGGGACACTAGAGGCATGGCTTCCCGCAAGCTGGCGTTCGGGATGGGGTTGGCGCTGATCCTGACGATCGCGGGCGTGGCCGAGGCCCAGGCGCCGCCGCCTGCCGCCGCCCCGCCGCCGCAGCAGCCTGGCGTGGAGATCGAGTCGACCGCGCCACCGCCGCCGAAGTTCGAGATCATCAAGCCCGAAGTGCCGGCCAGCGAGATCACTCGCACGCCCGACGCAGATTTCTACAGCACCTTCGGCGCTCCGACCCTCCCATATGAGCCAGCGTTCATCGCCCCGTTCACCAAGGAGACGGAGACGGGGCGCATGGGTCTCGCGGGGTGGACTTCGCCCTTCGGCGTGGTCACGTTCGAGGGAGTGGACAATACCCGGCAGCCGGGCTTCCTCAGCTTCGGATTCGCCATCACCTGGGGTGGCCCGCCTCGCAAGCCTGCCTCTCCGGTCTCTGCTCCCCGCTGAGACCGTCCCCGCCTCACCTCTCCTGATGCCCGTCCTGAAGGGTAATCTGCACGCTCATACCACGTTCTCCGACGGGCGTCGGCCCGTGGACGAAGTGATCGCCCGCTATCGTGATCTCGAGTACGACTTCCTGGCCATCACCGATCACGACGACCGCGTGGACGGCGACTACTGGTTCCAGATTCCCGCGGGGGACGATCGGCTCCTCGTGCTCCCCGGCATCGAGATCGACTACCGGCCTCTCTCCCAGCACGTGGGCAAGGTGGTCGGCGACCGCGAGACGCTGTACGTCCTCAATCATCCCGCCCGCTACTACCTCGGGGTGGAGGAGATCCTGAAGCGGATCGACATCATCACCAACGCCGGGCTGCCCATCCACGCCATCGAGGTGACCGATACGGGCGTGTACCAGGGGCAGCACGACGTGGAGCGGATCCGCCTCCCCAAGATCGCCACGGACGATTCACATCTCGACGCGGAGTTCGGGCGCGCGTGGATCGAGGTAGAAGCGACGCGCTCGCCCGACGCGATCCTCCGGGCCATCAAGGCGGGCGACTTCCGCCTGGGCTTCGCTCCCGAGCCGGCGCCGCGGCGCGGCCGGGGCTTCGACCTCTTCGATCTCGACTAGCTGCAGGCTTCGACCTCGACTAGCTGCAGGCGCCGACCTTGACTAGCTGCGGGCGCCGATGCTCCGAAGGAGCATGGGCGTGAGGACCGGCACCGCCTCCGCGAGGAGGTCGGGCTCGCCTCGCGAGAGCCACTGGATCACCACCTCGTTGACAGCGCCCAGCCAGGCCAGCGTCGCCACCCGCGTGTCGAGGGGCGGGATGGAGCCCTCGGCGGCCGCCTCGTCGAGATAGCCGCGGATGAGCGCGGCGAACCGCTCGTGGATCTCCGCGCGCTTCGCCTCGTAGGCGGGGCCCAGGCTCACCGCCTCGAGCAGGAGGATGCGCGCCAGCTCTCGATTGCCGGCGAACGTCTCGAGGCCGGCCCGCAGCGCGGCCTCCACCTTGGCCAGCGCGCCGTGCGAGCGCGCGATGGCCTCGGCCACTGCCTGGGCGAGGCGGGCCGCGAAATCGTCCACGAGCGCGAGGAAGAGCGCTTCCTTGTTGGGGAAGTGGTGGTAGACGGCGCCCTTCGACGTGCGAGAGGCTCGCACGATGTCGTCGACGAGAGCCCTGTGATACCCTTTGCGGGCGAATACCGTCAACGCCGCGTGCAGGATGCGCTCACGAGTGGCGACCCTGATCATGAGGAGGCGCGATGCTGATCCGCATCGGGCACAGCCCTGACCCCGACGACGCGTTCATGTTCTATGCCCTCACCGCAGGCAAGGTGAAGGCGGAGGGCATCGAGGTCGAGCATGTGCTGGAGGATATCGAGTCCCTCAACCGGCGCGCCCGCACCGGGCAGCTCGAGGTCACCGCGGTCTCCGCGGCCACCTACGTCATGGTGCACGAGCAGTACCGGATGATGGATCCGGGCGCGTCGATGGGCAAAGGCTATGGGCCCATCCTCGTCGCGCGCGAGCCGATCCGCCGCCACGAGCTCGAGGAGAAGGTGGTCGCCATCCCGGGCAGCCACACCACGGCGGCCCTGCTCCTGCGCATCTACGTGGGCGATCCGCCGCTCATCGAAGTCGCGTTCGACAAGATTCCCAAAGCGGTGCTGGAAGGGCAGGCCGATCTGGGGCTGCTCATCCACGAGGGCCAGATCACGCATCAGCAGATGGGGCTCCTCAAGGTGCTCGACATGGGGCAGGAGTGGGAGCGCGAGACCGGGCTGCCCTTGCCCCTCGGCATCAACGTGATGCGGCGCGATCTCGGCGAGGAGGTGCACCGCAAGCTCTCGCAGGCGCTCCGCGACTCCATCGACTATGCCTATGCGCACGTGGACGAGGCCATCGAGTACGCCATGCGCTACGGCCGAGGCATCGACAAGGAGACGTGCAAGCGATTCGTGCTCATGTACGTGAACGACTACACGAAGCGGCTGGGCGCCGACGGCCGGGCCGCCCTCGAGCGCCTCTACGCTCTCGCGCACTCGAAGAAGCTGATCCCCACCGTCCCTCCCGTCGACCCCATCTAGCCTGTCCCCCTCTCCCCTAGAGGGAGAGGGCGCCGTTCGAGCCGAGACGCTCGTCCCGAGCGAGGAGGCGAGGGCTGAGATGGTGAGGGGCGGGACAACCTTCAATACACCTTCAGCACCTCGTACTCGGTCGTGCGCTGCACGGGCGTGAAGCCCGCTTCGCGGATGAGGGTGACGATCTCCTCCACCGTGGTCTTGTTCACGAAGTCCGCCGCCGCGTGGACGTTCTCCTCGAAGAGCGTGCCCCCGAAGTCGTCGGCGCCCCAGTGGAGCGCGATCTGTCCCGCCCGCTTGCCCTCGGAGAACCAGGAGGCCTGCACGTGGGCGAAGTTGTCCAGATAGAGCCGCGAGGCGGCGATCATGCGGAGGTAGGCGTTCGGGCCCTTGTAGGTCTTGATCCACTTCTCGAGGAGCGTGTTGCCGGGCTTGAACGACCACGGCACGAAAGCGGTGAAGCCGTCGTGCTCGTCCTGCAGTTCGCGGATGGCCTCCCAGTGGTCGACGATGTCCTCCGGCGTCTCCACGTGGCCGTACATCATGGTCGCGGTGGACCGGAAGCCCTGGCGATGCGCCTCGCGATGCACGTCGAGCCAGGCCCGTGGCCCGCCCTTCTTGGGCTCGATGCGCTTGCGCACGCGCTCCGAGAGTACCTCGGCGCCGCCCCCGGGCAGCGTGCTCTGTCCCGCCTCCTTGAGCTTGCCCAGCACCTCGGGCATGGAGAGGCCCGAGACATCGGCCATGGTCATGATCTCGGAGGCCGTGAAGAAGTGCGGGGTGATCTGGGGGAAGCGCCGGCGCGTCTCCCTCACGATGGACAGGTAGTAGTCGAGGGGCAGGGCGGGATTGTGGCCGCCCTGGAGGAGCACGGTGGTGGCGCCGCCTCTGGCCGCCGACTCGATCTTCTCCAGGACCTGCTCGACGGTGAGCGTCCAGGCCTCGGGATGCCCGGGCTTGCGATAGAAGGCGCAGAACTGACAGTCGGTGATGCAGACGTTGGTGTAGTTCGGATTGGAGTCGATGACGAAGGAAACCTGCTTCTCGGGATGGAGGCGGAAGCGCACCTCCTGGGCGAGACTGCCCAGCTCGACGAGGGGCGCCTCGCTCAGGAGCCAGAGCCCGTCCGCGCGCTCCAGGCGCTTCCCCGCCTCGACCTTGGCGCGGATGTCCGCGAGCACGGCTAGCTCCAGACCTTGACCACGTTGTAGAGCGCGTCGCGCTCCACCGCGATCTTCGCGGCGTCGCGGATCATGCGCAGGATCTGCTCCTGGGCGAGGCCGGCGGGACTGGCCGCCTTGGCGGCGTGCGCGATCTTCTCGTCCTCCAGAGTGCCGTTGACGTCGGAGGCCCCGAAGTGGAGCGCGACGGAGGCCGTCTCCTCGCCGATCATCACCCAGTACGCCTCGATGTGCGGGAAGTTGTCGAGGAGGAGGCGCGAGGCGGCGATGGTGCGGAGGTCGTCCGTGGGCGGCGTCTGGCGCGGCACCAGCTTGGTGTTGCCGATCTGGTAGGCGAGGGGGATGAAGGTGAGGAAGCCCCCGCTCGTGTCCTGCTGCTCGCGCAGCCGGATGAGATGCTCCACCCGCTCCGCCATGGTCTCGATGTGGCCGTAGAGCATGGTGGCGTTGGTCTTGATGCCGAGGGAATGCGCGATGCCGTGGATCTCCAGCCAGCGGTCGGCATTGGCCTTGCCCGTGAAGCGCAGCTCCTTCTGCAGGCGCTTCGAGAAGATCTCCGCACCGCCCCCCGGCATCGAGTGGAGCCCCGCCTGCTTGAGCCGAGTCAGAGCCTCCCGCGGCTCGATCTTCCAGCGTCGCCAGAAGTAGTCGATCTCCGCGGCCGTGAAGGCCTTGATCTGCGTCTCCGGGCGGGCGGCGTGGATGGCCGCGATCATCCGCTCGAAGTACTCGAAGGGCCAGTCGGGGTGGTGCCCGCCCACGATGTGGGCTTCGCGCGTGCCCGGCTTGATCATCTCGAGCACGTCCTCGATCGAGTTCTCGAAGGCGCCCGCCTCGCCCTTCTTGCGCGCGAAGTCGCAGAAGGCGCAGGAGAGCACGCAGAGGTTGGTCGGGTTGATGTAGCGGTTGAGCACGAAGAAGACCTGATCGCCGTGCCGGCGCGATTTGGCGAAGTTGGCCAGGCGGCCGAGCCCATGCAGATCCTCGGTCTCGAAGAGGAGCTGGCCGTCCTCGCGGCTCAGCCGCTCGCCGGCGCGAACCTTGTCCCAGAGGGGAGCGAGACGGCTGTCGCGGAAGGTGACGGGAGCGGTGTGGACTTCCAGCACAGGCGCCTCCGTGATGAGAGTAGACCGACTGGTCGGTCTGATTCTATGTGCGGCCTTCGAACCCTGTCAAGCTTCCGAGCGCTTCCGGCTACTTGATGGCGCCGACGGTGAAGCCGGCGATGAACCGATCGAGGAAGAAGTTGTAGACGATGGCGAGGGGGATGCTCGTGATCAGGCAGGCCGCCATCAGGGAGCCCCAGTAGTAGACGTCACCCCGCACCAGAGCCACCGGGACGCCCACGCTCACCGTCATCCGCTCCACCGAGGAGATGAAGGTCAGGCTGTAGACGAACTCCTGGATGGTCAGGGTGAGGGCGAAGATCACGATCGTGAGGAGCCCGGGCATGGCCAGCGGCAGCACCACGCGGCCGATCGCGCCGAGGCGGCTGCAGCCGTCGACCATGGCCGACTCCTCGACCTCCTTGGGCAGCGTCTTGAAAAAGCCCATGAGAAGCCACGTGCAGAAGGGCACGGTGAAGGTGGGGTAGATGAGGATCAGGGCCGAGAGTTGGTTCTGTAGTCCGAGCAGGGCGACCAGCCGTGAGAAGGGAATGAAGAGCAGCGTGGACGGCACGAGGTAGGTGAGGAAGATGCCGATGGAGAACCGCTCGCCCCACCGTCCGGTGAGGCGGGCCAGGCTGTAGGCCGCGGGCACGGCGAGGAGCAGCGTGATCAGCACCACCACCGCGCCGACCCAGAGAGTGTTGAAGAGCCACGTCAGGTAGAGCGTGTTCTGGAAAAGCGTGTAGAGATGGACGAGGGTGGGCGGCTCGTTGAAGATGAACGGATTGTGCGCGGTGTTGGAGGCGCCCACGTAGAGGTCGCTGTTGCGCTTGAACGCGGTGACGAGCATCCAGTAGAAGGGGAAGACCGCGAAGGCCGTGAAGCCCAGGATGAGCGCGCGATGACCCACGGTGCTGAGCGCGCGCTGCACGGGGCCGCGGCGCATGCTAGGCCACCTCGGCGCGCCGCGAGATGCGCAGCATGAGCACGGCCATCACCACGAGGAGCGGCAGGAGGAAGATGGCGATGGAGGCGCCCCGCCCCACGTCGCCCCCCAGCACGCCGTCCTGATAGGCGAGGCTCGCCAGCACGTGCGTGCTGTTGTAAGGACCGCCGCGCGTGAGCAGGTAGACGACGTTCATGTCGGTGAAGGTGAAGACCGTGCCGAAGAGGATGGCCACCGTCAAGATCGGCAGCATCATGGGGATGGTGATCTGGAAGGCCTTGGCTACGGGTCCCGCGCCGTCGATGTCGGCCGCCTCGTGCACCTCGGCAGGGATAGAGGTGAGCCCGGCGAGAAGGATCACCGTGGAGAAAGGCAGGAGCCGCCACACGTGCACGGTGATGATGGCGACCATGCCGAGGGTGGGGTCGCCGAGCCAGTAGTACCACTGGCCGGGGCCGAGCCACCCCACCACCTTGAGCACCCAGTTGATCACGCTGAAGGTGGAATCGAAGATCCAGAGCCAGCCGAGGGTGGCCAGGGAGATGGGGGCCGCCCACGGCATCAGGATGAGGAAGCGCACGAGCAGCTTGCCCCGGAACTTCTTGAGCAGGGCCCGCGCCAGGATGTTGCCCATCACCATGACCAGCACCTGCGACACCAAGGTGAACACGAAGGTGTTCCGGAGCGCCCGCAGGAATACGGGGTTCGTGACGACGTTGGCGAAGTTCTGGAGCCCCACGAAGGAGAACTCGAGGCTCCCCGCGGAGGAGTTGGTCAGGCTCAAGAAGAGAGCGAGGAGGAAGGGCAGGGCGACGAGAAGGAAGATGTAGGCGAGCGCCGGGGTGAGGAGCAGCTTGCCTAGCCGGCGATCCCGCGGAGATAAGGTGTCCGTGGGGGCCAGGAAGGTCGCAGTGCGGGCGGTTTCTGCCGTTTCCATGAAGTCTCAAACGCAGGCCGACAGAGGGACCCGGCCCGGAGACCGGATCCACCTGTCGGCGTGACTGCGCTGGTGGACGGTCGCGCCTAGCGGTCCTTGGAGCCTCCGGGGACCATGCCCTTCTTGCGCCACTTCGTGAAGATCTCCTTGGCGCGATTGCTCGCCTCGGTCATGGAGTCCTTGGGCGAGAGCGTGCCGGTGGCCGCCTTGGCGAACATGTCCGTGATCACGTAGGTGTCGAAGATCTCGCCCTCGGCGGGATTGGCGAAGCCCGGGTAGCCGAGATTGGTCGACCAGGGCAGGGCCTTGGCGAGGAGAGCCAACTTGTCCGCCGGCTTGGAGCCGAAGGGATCGTTGTTGCACTGCTTGGCGATCCAGGCTGCTCCCGAGTCGTACTTCTTGCTCATGGGGGTGCCGGGGTCGGCCACCGCTCCGTAGAACGACGGGAAGTTGTAGAGCTTGCTCGCGAGCATGGACTCGCGCGAGGCGTCGATGAGGGCGACGAGGAACTCCTTGGCCACCTCCTGGCTCTTGGAGAACTTCCAGACCACGTACCCGCTCATGACGTGCTCGGAGGCGAGCATGATGCCCGTGGGCCCCTTGAGGGCGGGCACGAAGAAATAGTTCTCGAGGACGGGGAGGTTGTTGTCCTGGGCCGTGCGATACGCGGAGATGGAGTTGAGGATGTACGACGTCTCCTGGGCGTTGAAGGCCTGGTTGTTGGAGGCGGCGTTCCAGGAGAGCACGGCCTGGGTCATGCCCACCGAGTAGAGGCGCTTGGCGTACTCGAGCGCGTTGAGCGTCTCCGGGGAGTTCAGGATCACGTTGCCTTCCTTGTCCTGGATCGACCCGCCGTGGCACCAGAGCATGTTGCGCACGGCCATGTTGGAGTCGATGTCCTGGCTGAGCCCGATGCCGATGGGGATCTGCATCTGGGGATACTTCTTCTTGATCTCGGGGGCGGCCTTCACGAGGTCCTCGTAGGTCGCGGGGCCGTTGGGCTGCCCGATGTCCGTCCAGATCTTCTTGTGATAGTTGCCGGGATCGGGCACCCACATGTCGGAGACGGCGAACTGCTTCTTGGTGAAGAGGTTGTACGTGCTGCGATGGGCCAGCTCGACCTGCTTGCCGTACTTCTTGTCGAGGGTGGCCACCACGTCCTTGAGGTCGATCACGTGTTCCTCGAAGGCGCTGGCGAGGCCGATGAACATCTGGATGTCGTGACCGGACTGGGCGGCCACTTCCGCGGTGGCGCGGGGGACGACGTCGGCGAAGCCCACGTGATCCACCGTGACCTCGATGCCCTTCTTGGCGCCCCACTCCTTGGCGAAGGGATCGAACCACTTGTCGTACGCGGGGACGAAGTGGCTCCACTGGAGGATCTTGAGCGTCTTGTCGGCGGCGCCGGCGCCGCGGGTGAACACGGTGGGGCCGGTGGCCGCCGCCGCCACCCCGGCCGCGACGAGCTTTCCCCCCTTGAGAATGAACTGACGGCGAGTTTGCATACCCACCTCCGTCGGTGCGCGTGGAATCGGGAAGGAAATGCAGAATGCAGTCGGTACGATCAAGAATATCACAAGTTTATGGCCGGGCCGCCCGTGCTATCCTACGGCCCCGTGGAGGGTCATCCGGGCGTCTTCTTCGAGGATCTCGCGGTTGGACAGGAATTCACCTCTCCCGGTCGCACCGTCACCGAAACGGACATCGTCATCTTCGCCGGGCTCTCCGGCGACTACAACGTGCTCCACACCGACGCCGAGCACATGAAATCCTCGATCTTCGGCGAGCGGATCGCCCACGGGCTCCTCGGCCTCAGCATCGAGCACGGCCTCGCCTCGCGCGGCGAGCCCGCGGCCGCCCACGGCGTCCTGAGCGGGCTCAAGTGGAAGTTCAAGGGGCCGATCAAGATCGGCGACACCATCCACGTCCGCTCGCGGATCGCCGCCAAGAAGGACGGGCCGGACCCGCGCTGCGGCCTGGTGACGGTCGAGCGCGAGCTCGTGAATCAGCTCGGCGAGGTGGTGCAGGAGGGCGAGACCGAGCACGCGGTGGAGCGGCGACGCTGATGCGCGAGATCCCCACCGCCACCGCGCAGTGCTTCTTCGAGGACGTCGAGGTCAACGTGCCCCTGAAGACGCCCGGCGTCACTCTGACCCGTGCTCACGTCGCGCTCTTCACGGGGCTCACGGGCGAAGTCGCCCCGGCTGATCCCGACACCGTGCCGAGCCTGCTGCCGCTCTCCCTCTCGTCGGGGCTAGGCTGGCGCGTGCCCCGGCCCCCTCTGGTCGTCCTCGCCTTCATGGGCTTCGAGTGGCGCTTCCTCGCCCCCCTCCGGATCGGCGACACCATTCACAGCCTTTCGCGCACCCTGACCAAGCGGAGCATGCGCGAGGGCGGGGTGGTGATCGAGGAACGGAAGGTGATCAACCAGCGTGACGAGACGGTGCAGGAGGGCAAGCTCACTCTCCTCGTTGCCCGGCGGCCCGCGGCATGAGCGGCGCCCCGCCGCGGGTCCTGATCCTCACCGCCTCCTACGGCTCCGGCCACACGCGCGCCGCCAGCATCCTCGCCGCGGAGTTCCGGCGAGCGGGTGCCGTGCCCACGGTGGTGGATCACTTCCGCGATCTCGTGCATCCCACTTTCGATCGCTGGAGCCGCGCCCTCTACTACGAGCTGCTGCGCCGCGCGCCCGCGGTGTGGGGCGGAGCCTACTGGCTGGGCGACCGCATCCACGTAGGCTCTCCGCTCCTGCTGGGCTTCAACCACCTGGGCGCGGACAACCTGCGGCGCATGCTGCGCACGAAGCGCTTCGACCAGGTCGTGTCCGTGCAGCCGACGCCCGCGGGTGCGCTCTCGTATCTGCGCTCGCGCGGTGAGGCGACCCCGCCGCATACCACCGTCTTCACCGATTTCGTGGCCCACACGCAGTGGATCCATCCTCACGTGGACCGCTACTGCGTCCCCGCGGAGGAGATCTCCCATGAGCTGACGGCACGGGGGCTCCCGCGCGAGAGTGTGGTGGTCACGGGCATCCCGGTCGCTCCGGACTTCCTCGAGCAGCCGGATCGCGCGGCGGCCCGGCTCTCCCTCGGTCTCTCGCTGCGCCAGCCTGTGCTCCTGTTCATGGACGGGGCGGGGGGCGGCTTCGGGCGTCTCGAGGAGGCGGCGCGGGCCGTGCTCGCCATGGAGCAGCCCGCTTTCCAGGCCGTCTTCGTGGTCGGCCACGGCCGCGCGCTCGAGGCGCGTCTCCGCCGTCTGGCCGGCGGCCACGAGCGCCGCGTGAAGGTCTTCGGCTTCGTGGATCACGTGCGCACCATGATGGCGGCGGCCGACATCCTCGTGACGAAAGCGGGTGGGCTCACCCTCGCCGAGGCCCTCGCCGCCGAGCTGCCCGTGATCTGCTTCGGCTCGCTCCCCGGCCAGGAAACGCGCAACGAGCGATTTGCCGCCATGACCGGCGTGGGCCTGGTCGCGAGCTCGGGAGCGCAGCTCCAGCGGGTGATCGTGGCTGCCCTGCGCGATCCCGGGCTCCTCAAGAGTATCCGCGACCGCATCCGGCTCTACCGCCGCGTGCACGCCGCCGAGCAGATCGTGGGCCTCGTCCTGGGTGACGGAAGGCTGGCGCGCGAGCGCGCGTCGTGACCGCGGGGGCGCTCCTCGCCGCTCCCGCGCTGTGGGTGGCATACACCTGGGGCTCGCATGCCCTCACCCTGGGCTGCCGCTGGCGAGGCGAAAGCACGGGCCGGAAGATCGCTCTCACCTTCGACGACGGACCCGATCCGGAGACGACGCCGCGCGTGCTCGACATCCTCGCCGCCGCGGACGCCAGGGCCAGCTTCTTTCTCGTGGGAGAGCGGGTCGCCCGAGAGCCGGGCCTCGTCCGCCGCATCGCGGAGACAGGCCACGATCTCGGCAACCATAGCTGGAGCCATCGCAGCCTCTGGCTCGCCGGCCCGCGCCGAACCGTCGACGAGGTGAGGCGCGGCCACGAGGCCATCGCAGAAGCGGGCGGCGTGCCGCCCCGCTTCTTCCGTCCACCGTGGGGCATGACCAACCTCGTCCTCTTCCCTGTGCTCCATCGCCTGGGAACGCCGTGCGTGTTCTGGACGGTCCAGACGGAAGGGCAGCGTCCGGCGTCCGCCGCGCTCCAGGTGGAGCGGGCACGGCGGCGGGCGACGCCGGGGGCCATCCTGGACCTGCACGACGCGGACGGCGTGCCCGGAGCGGGGCGGCGGCTCGTCGAGGCGTTGCCCTCGATGATCGACACGCTCCGTGGCGAGGGGTATACGCTGGCTCCGCTCAGCGACCTGCTGTAAGATTTCGAGACCGCGAAACCATCAGCGTCCTCACGACAAGGGAGTCCAGTCATGGCTACCGATCCCCGCCACAAGAGCCGCGTGCTCCTCGAAGGTCCCGACCGCGCACCCGCCCGCGCCATGATGAAGGCCGTCGGTTTCAGCGACGAGGACCTCGCGCGCCCGCAGATCGGCGTCGCCCACAGCTGGATCGGGACCATGCCGTGCAACTGGAATCACCGGAAGCTCGCCGAGAAAGTCATGCAGGGGATCCGCGCGGTCGGCGGCACGCCCATCGAGGTGAACACGATCTCCATCACTGACGGCATCACCATGGGCACGGAGGGCATGAAGGGCTCGCTGATCAGCCGCGAGGTGATCGCGGACTCGGTGGAGCTGGTGGCGCGCAGCCACATGTTCGACGGCATCGTGACCATCTCGGGGTGCGACAAGACCATCCCCGCCATGACCATGGTGCTCGGGCGGCTCGACATCCCCGGGCTCATGCTCTACTGCGGGTCCATCATGTTCGGGCGCTGCGCGGGCACTCAGGGATCGTTCGCCAATCGCAATCTGACCATTCAGGACGTGTTCGAGGCTCTCGGCGCCTACAACGCCGGCAAGATCTCCCTCGAGGAGTTCAAGGACGTCGAGGACCACGCCTGTCCCGGCGCGGGGGCATGCGGCGGGCAGTTCACCGCCAACACCATGGCCACGGCCTACGAGATGCTCGGCATGTCGCCCATGGGCTGGAACGGCATCCCCGCCACCGATCCGCGCAAAGAGGAGGTCGCGTTCGAGAGCGGTAAGCTCGTCATGGGGCTGGTGCGGAAGGGCGTCACCCCGCGCTCGCTCGTCACGCGCCGGAGCTTCGAGAACGCCATCGTCGGCGTCCTCGCTACCGGCGGCTCCACGAATGCCGTCCTGCACCTGCCTGCCACCGCGAAGGACTTCGGCCTCAAGCTCTCCATCGACGACTTCGACCGCCTCTCCCGGAAGACGCCCGTGGTCGCCGATCTCAAGCCGTGGGGCACCTACACCGCGCCCGAGATGTACGAGGCGGGGGGGATGGCCGTGGTGGGCAAGCGACTCGTGGAGGCGGGGCTGATCCACAGGGGCGAGAAGACGGTGACGGGACGCACCATCGGCGAGGAAATCACCGCGGCCTCCGAGCCTTCCGGTCAGGACGTGATCAAGCCGCTCCAGAAGGCACTCAAGCCCACGGGCGGCATCGTCATCCTGCGCGGCAACCTCGCCCCCGGAGGCTGCGTGATCAAGCTCTCCGGACAGAGCAAGTACGAGCATCGCGGTCCCGCGCGCGTGTTCGAGCGTGAGGAAGGCGCATTCAAAGCCATCAAGGAAGGCAAGATCAAGCCTAACGACGTGATCGTCATCCGCTACGAGGGCCCCAGGGGCGGGCCGGGCATGCGCGAGATGCTCCACGTCACCGGCGCGCTTCAGGGCGCGGGGCTCGGCGACACCGTGGCCCTCATGACCGACGGGCGCTTCTCGGGCGCGAGCCACGGCTTCGTGATGGCGCACATCGTTCCCGAGGCGGCGGAGCGCGGGCCGATCGCCGCGGTGAAGACCGGCGACATGATCCACATCGACGTCAAGAAGCGGCGGGTCGACGTCGAGATCTCGGCGGCCGAGATGAAGAAGCGCCTCGGCAAGTGGAAGGCGCCCAAGCCGCGCTACACGAGCGGTGTCTTCCACAAGTACGCCATCAGCGTGTCGAACGCCTCCGAGGGCGCCGTCACCGGCTGAACGCGGCCGTCGGGCGCTGCGGAGATAGCGGTCGCCCATGGCACTTCTCTCTGATCTGGTTGCCTTGCGCGCCCGGGTAGCAGGCAGCCCCGGGCGCCTCGAGAAGCGCCGGCTCGTCGCGGAATATCTCCGCGGTCTCCCGCCGGATGATCTGCTGCGCGCCGTCACGTATCTGAGCGGCCGCGCGTTTCCGGCCTCCGATCCTCGGGTGCTGAACGTCCGTGGCCTTCCCGCCTCCTCGGGCGCCGCCTCGGCGACGCTCACGCTGGCCGACGTCGCCGAGACCTTCGGCACCGTCGCGGAGGCGAGCGGCCCGGGATCGCGTCGTGTCCGGGAGGAGCGGCTTCGCGATCTGGCGGGGCGGGCCACGGAAGCGGAGCGGGACCTGCTCCAGCGCGTGATCTACGGCGAGATGCGCATGGGCCTCTCGGAGGGCCTCGTCCTCGAGGCCATCGCCGAGGCGGCGGGGGCGGCGCTCCCCGCAGTGCGCCGAGCGGCCCTCGTCACCGGGGATCTCACGGCGGTGGCGAGCCTGGCCCTCCACGGAGGCGCGGACGGCCTCTCCGCGGCCGAGCCACGGCTGTTCGTGCCGCTCCTGCCCATGCTCGCCGAGGTGGCCGACGACGTCGGTGAGGCGCTCGAAGCTCACGGCGGGACGTCTGCCCTCGAATACAAGTACGACGGGGCGCGCATCCAGCTGCACGGCGACGGCGAGCGCGTGGGGATCTGGAGCCGGCGTCTCTCCGACGTGACGCAGAGCCTACCCGACATCGTGGAGATCGCCCGCCGCGGCCTACACGCTGCGCCCTTCATCCTCGACGGCGAGGTGGTGGCGCTCGACGCGGCCGGGCGCCCCTTGCCCTTCCAGGAGCTCATGCGGAGGTTCCGAAGGAAGCGCGGGGTGGAGGCGGCCGCGGGTGAGCTGCCCCTGGCGCTTCATCTCTTCGATTGCCTGATGGCTGACGGCCGCTCGCTCCTCGACGAGCCCTACCGGACGCGCTGGGAGGCGCTCGAGCGCGTGACGGCCGGGCGCTGGCTAGCCGAGCGCCTGATGATCTCCTCCAGCGCGGAGGGGGAGGCCTTCATGGCGCGCGCCCTCGCCGCCGGCCACGAGGGTGTTATCGCCAAGGATCCGCGAAGCACCTACGAGCCGGGAGGCCGCGGCAAGCGCTGGTTCAAGCTCAAGGCGGCGCTCACCGTGGATTGCGTGATCGTGGCCGCAGATCGCGGGTCCGGGCGTCGCGTCGGGTGGCTCTCGAACTATCATCTCGCCGTGCGGGATGGCGAGGGCTGGGCGGAGGTGGGCAAAACCTTTAAAGGGCTGACCGACCGAGAGTTCACGGAGATGACGGAGCGTCTCCAGGCCCTGGCCGTGAGCGACAACGGCTATACCGTGACCGTCCGCCCGGAAGTCGTGGTCGAGGTCGACTACAACGAGATCCAGCGGAGCCCGACGTATCCCTCGGGGCTCGCCCTGCGCTTCGCCCGCATCGCCCGGGTGCGCGAGGACAAAGCCCCTGGGCAGGCGACCACTCTCGACGAGCTGCGCCACCTCTACGAGCGACAGTTCGCCACCAAAGGGCGCCTCGGCTAGCTTCCCGTCTCGGGCACGGTCATCACCTCGAGCAGGTGGCCGTTGGGGTCCTCGAAGTAGAAGCCCCGTCCGCCCCGGCGGGTGTTGATGCGGCCGTCGGCCGGGCTGTCCGGCTCGCTGCCGTAGGGAATGGATCTGTCCTTCAGGCGACCGAGGATGGCCTCGTACGCCTCGTCGCTCACGTGGAAGGCGAAGTGAAGGCATGGGGCCTTGGTGGGCTCGCCCCAGGCGTCGGGATCGTCCGCGAAGTCGAAGGTGAGGCTCTCGTTGACCCGGACCTGCGCGAAGTAGCCGCGCCCCGGCTTGACCTTGAGCCCGAAGATCTCCGCGAAAAACTTCGCCGCCGCGGCCTTGTTCCTGGTCGGCACGATGGTGTGATCGAGACGAATCGCCATGGGGCACCTCCGGGCCCACCATATCAATGGAGGCAAGCCCCGGGGTCCGGCCAGGGCAGGGGGCGTCCAGGAAAATTGACACCGGCCGCGGCCGCCCTCTAGGCTCGATACGTGGTCTTCAGCTCGCCGATTTTTCTCTTCATCTTCTTGCCCTTAGTCCTCGCCGGCTACTTCGCCACTCGCGGCCGTCTTCGCAATCTCTGGCTCCTCGGCATGAGCCTGGTCTTCTACGGCTGGGGCGAGCCGCGCTTCGTCCTCGTCATGCTCGTCTCGATCGCCGCCAACTTCGGCTTCGGTCTGTGGCTGGATCGCCTCCGCGGCCGGCCGGGCGCGAGGGCGCTCCTGGGAGTCGCGGTCGCCCTCAACCTGGGGCTCCTCGTGACGTACAAGTACGCCGCCTTCCTCGCGGGCAACGCCAACGCCGCCCTCACCATGATCGGCGCCAGCCCGCTCAGCGTGCCCGCCTTCGCCCTGCCCCTCGGCATCTCGTTCTACACGTTCCACGCGCTGTCCTACCTCATCGACGTCTCTCGTCGCGCCGCCGACGGGCAGCGGGACCCCGCGGCCATGGGCCTCTACATCGTGTTCTTCCCCCAGCTCATCGCGGGGCCGATCATCCGGTACAAGGACATCGCCGATCAGCTCGTACGCCGCGTGGTGACGCGGGAAGCCTTCGCTCTCGGCATCCAGCGCTTCGTGATCGGTCTCGCCAAGAAGATGCTGATCGCCAATACCGTGGCCGGTCCCGCCGACGCCATCTTCGCGTTGCCCACATCCGAGCTCACCGTCGGGCTGGCCTGGCTCGGCATCGTCTGCTACACGCTTCAGATCTATTTTGACTTCTCGGGCTACTCCGACATGGCCATCGGCCTCGCTCTCCTCTTCGGCTTCCGCTTTCCGGAGAACTTCAACTACCCCTACGTGGCGCGATCTCTCACGGAGTTCTGGCGGCGCTGGCACATCTCGCTCTCGACCTGGTTCCGTGACTACGTCTACGTGCCACTGGGCGGCAATCGTCGCGGCGCTGCCCGCACCTTTCTCAACCTCTGGATCGTGTTCTTCCTCTGCGGCCTCTGGCACGGCGCGGCCTGGACCTTCGTGGCGTGGGGGCTCTATCACGGAAGCTTCCTCGTGCTCGAGCGGCTGGGGGTCGGGCGCTGGCTCGAGCGGCTCTGGGCGCCGGCGCGCCACGCCTACACCATGATCGCGGTGATGGTGGGCTGGGTGTTCTTCCGGGCCGAGAGCCTTCACCAGGCGGGTGGCTATCTCTTGGCGATGGCGGGCTTCGCCTCCGGCTCGGGGCTGGAGCAGCACGTGGGGCTGCAGCTCAACACCGTGATCGCCCTCGCCCTGATCGCGGGCGTGATCGGCTCCGCTCCGGTCCTTCCAGGGCTCGGCCGCTGGCGCGAGGGCATCGACACCGTGAATCTTCGCGTCTTCGTCGAGGCGGGACGCGTGACGGGGCTCGCCCTCCTCCTCGTGGCGTCGGCCATGCTCATGGCCGCAGGTACGTACAACCCGTTCATCTACTTCCGGTTCTGATCAGTGCCGAGCGATCGCGCGAGTCGAATGCGGGCCGGGGCGGATACGGTCCTCGTGCTCGTCTTCCTCCTGGCGATCTGCCTCCCTGCCGCCGACGCGCTCCTCGATCTCGACCCGACGCGCCTGGCCGAGAAGCGCCGGCTGGCTCCGCCGCCCGTGAGCCGCCTGAGCCAGCCCATCGAGGTGTCCTACACGGGAGCGTTCGAATCCTGGTGGAACGACAGCTTCGGCTTCCGCCGCTCGCTCGTGGTCGCCTACAGCCGCGCTCTGCTCGCCCTCGGCGTCTCCTCCACGCCGAGCGTCATCATCGGCAAGTCGGGCTGGCTCTTCTTCGCGGGCGACGAAGCGCTCGCCTCGTATCGGGCGGTGCGACCGTTCACGGAGGCCGAGCTGATGCAATGGCAGCGGCGCATGGAGCGGCGTCAGGCCTGGCTGGCCGAGCGCGGCATCCGGTTCCTCGTGGTGATCGCGCCCAACAAGGAGACGATCTACCCGGAATTCATGCCCGCCAGCCTGAACCGCGTGCGGGACACCACGCGCCTGGACCAACTCGTCGCTCACATGCGGGCGCGGTCGAGCGTGGCCATCGTCGATCCGCGCGCCGCCCTCCGATCGGCCAAGACGGGCGGCGCCGTCTACTTTCGTACGGACACGCACTGGAACGACGCCGGCGCCTGGCTCCTGCATCGGGAGATCCTGGCGCAGCTCCACAGCTGGTATCCGGAGGTCGAGGCAGCCCCGGCGGTTCCCCTCGCCCGGGTGAGCAGGGGATGGAGCGGCGATCTGGCGACCATGCTGGGACTGGAGGGCCGGCTCGGCGAGGACCGGCTGCTCCTCGAGCCCCCGCGCGTCTCGCGGGCAGCCGATCCGGGCCCGCGCCCGCTCGATCCTCAGCGACGGCTGTCGGCAGCGGAGCGCCCGATCGCCTCGCGCCTCCGCGTCGTGATGTTCCACGACTCCTTCGGGCTGAGCCTGCAGCCTCTCTTGTCGGAGAGCTGCGCGCGCATCGTCTTCTCGTCCGGCCCGACGGACTGGCGGCTCAACTTCGACCCCGCCCTGGTCGAGCGGGAGCGCCCGGCCGTGGTCATCCAGGAGATCGCCGAGCGCTTCGCCGTGGCATCGGCCGCGCTCCGCGCCGACGTCTCCGCCGCGCCGTGAGGAGACCGACGCGGTAGCCCCTTAGCTCCGGCGAGTGGCCATCGTGCTCAGTCCTTGGCCACCATGACGTCGGAGGCCTTGATCACCGCGTAGGCCGGGTCGCCGGCCTTGAGCCCAAGCTCGTCCACGGCTTCGTTGGTGATGGACGAGGTGATCACGGTGCCTCCACCGACGTCGATCTTCACGTGTGCGGTGGTGGCGCCGCGCTTCACCTCCAGGATCTTGCCCTCGATGATGTTCCGCGCGCTCAGACGCATGGTCGTCTCCCTTGTCGTGATGATGGCTTACTGACGCCAGCCTCGTGCCGGCACGGCGAGCCGTGCCCCCGGCGCGAGCCGGATCGTCTCGAGATGGCCGGAGATCCGGCCGTCCGCGGTTTGCAGATGCACGTGCAGGTTCGATTCTCTCGGCGTGAAGATGCCGCGATGCCTCGGTGAATGGAAGCCGATCAGCTCGACGGGCTCTCCCCGGAGGGTCCGCCGGACCTTAGCCTGCTCGTGCCGTTCTGCATCGTGAGGAAGGCCGTCGCGCTTGTCGAGCACGTGCAGCGTCATTTCGGCGGCCGTGCCCGTGACGAGGAAGGGCAGCGGCTGCTCTGCATCGTGCCCCGCTTTGCACGCGAGGACGGCGAGCGGACCTTCCAGGGCGTCCAGGTCAGGCGGCGCGGGATCGAGGAGCTGCCACGTCCAGGCGGATACATCGGCCCACACCAGGAAGCAGGCACGTGCCTTCCAGGTGGACTCCGTGGCGATGGCATCGTCGCGGATGCGCGCGATCGACGGTGCGCTGTCGAAGATCGAGACCTCGCCTCGGAGCCCTTCGAGCGGTCCGAGCGCGTAGAGGTGGGCCGCCGCCGAGAGCGCTTCGAGTGCCACGTGTCCTCTGAGGTCGTTGGCAAGGACGTCCCGCTGCGCCCCCATCCAGCGGACGCCCGGGCCGCTG
>Ga0075425_100001286_pt1 | contig 24439 bp, 20 predicted proteins | sample SoiMethybrSBSTD4_FD_75300 | JGI IMG/M metagenome (GOLD analysis project Ga0075425, IMG submission 75300) | Bulk soil microbial communities from a Populus tree surrounding site in Tennessee, USA - Soil MetaG P. TD hybrid SBSTD4 | ecosystem: Environmental > Terrestrial > Soil > Tree plantation...
CGGAGACGCCAACAACAGTGATTGGAAAATATTCGCCAAATCCCACTTTTCGATCTCTGGATCGTTCCGTGTGCCGGAACTCGTGCTCGCGCCGATGCATGCTCCCCTGGCACTGGCAGTCTCCCAGATTCTGACGGCGCTCAGGCTGCGCGGCCATGCGTATCGCTCACGAGATCCGCTTGCCCGCCGCGCCGCGCGCCAGGCCAGCATTGATGTTCTGAGTCCCGCTGTAACGCAGGCGGGTCTGATTCACGACATCACCCGAATAGCGGTGAGAACATGGCGCCCTCGTGCATTTCTCACTTTGTATGAAGGTCATGGGTGGGAGAAATCCGCTTGGTGGGCCGCCAAGCAAGAGAACCGTGAATGCCGCACGGTCGGATACCAACACACCGTTTTGTTTTCGACCCAGCTATCAATGCTGCAACCGTTTGTAGATATACGTGACCGGTCGGTTCCCGATATCGTCCTTGCGCTGGGGAATCATACGGCCGCGTTGATCGATTCGGAACATCGCAAATACGGTGTAAAAACCGTTCGGTTCGGAACGTTCCGGCGGAATGTACCAGTCGCGCCGCGAGTGGCGGATCCTGAAAGACGAACAGTGCTTGTGATTCCCGAGGGAATTGTGTCGGAGATGGAATTCCTATTCACGTTTGCCGCGCAGTGCGCGAAGATCATGCCGTCGTATACCTTCGTCCTCCGTGCGCACCCTAAGTGGGCGCCATCGAAGGCTGTGCGGAACATTACGGATTCTTTGCTCGGCGGCAACGTTACATGGTCGACAGGGAGTATCGAAAACGATTTCCTGCGGTCGGCCGTGATGTTGTATCGCGGATCGTCCACTGTTCTTCAGGGAGTGCTGCAAGGACTGCTGCCTGTTTACGTCACGATTCCTGGTGGAACTATTTCGGATCCCATTTCAGGCCTGACGACGTGGCGACAGGTCTGCAGCAGTCCCGAGAATTTCAGCGACACCGTAAAACGTTTCGAGAGCCAACACCCGGACCTGAGGAATGAGGATTGGTTGATGGCGCTGAATTATGTGGAGGATTACATTCCCCCCGTAAACGATGAAAGCATCAAGGCTTTCCTGCAAGCCATCGGAAATGATAGCGGGGGTTTTGTATAGCGCGCTTATGTTATATTTCGAGCCGCCAATATGCGTGAACTTTCGATCCTACCTCGCTACAGCCAGGAAGCGCTCCTTACTGATAGCAGTGTGAATTTTGAGGGTTTTGATCTTATTGCGCTCCGTGGTCTTGCCGACCGCGAGCCTGTTCTAACGGCCCTCCAGCACCCCGAAGTACGCTATGAAACCACGGATCACTGCAACGCGACCTGCATTATGTGTCCTCGCGACTTACATACGAAGGGCCGTGAACACGGGGTGATGGATCTTGACCTCTTTAAAAAGAGCATCGATGAGGTCGTACCGCTTGGAGCAAAACGCATCGTGCTGACCGGATTTGGTGAACCCTTGATGGATAGCACGCTGCCGGAAAAAATCGCGTATGCGCACTCGAAGGGATTGAATACCTACATCATCAGCAACGGCTCGCTGTTATCAAGAACCAGAGCCGAAAAGCTGATCGACGCCGGACTCGACGAGCTCAGAGTCAGCTTCTACGGCATGCGGCCGGAAACATACAACGCTGTCATGGACAAGCTCGATTTCGAGAAGACGCTGAAGAATCTCCTCGATTTTCTCGAAATTCGCGCCGCACGCGGCCGGAAGAAACCGAAGTTGCAATTGTCTTATCTCGTAATGCCTGAAAACGAACAGGACACCGCCGAATTTAGAAGTTTCTGGGAGCCTCGAGCCGACGCGATCGAAATCTGGAAACCGCATAATTTTGGTGATGGCCGCCACTACAGGCAACGCTCGGACGACGTCGAAACGAAAACTACGTGTGGACGTCCTCAAAATGGCCCGTTGCAGATTCAATGGAACGGAGAGGTGATTCCCTGCTGCTACGACTACAACAATCAGATCATCCTTGGGAACGCATTCCATGATTCGGTGCTGGACATACTGAACGGAACCAAGTACCGGATGCTCCGAGTCGCTCACCGCCTTAAATACTTCAAGTTGTTTCCGTACTGTAATCAATGCGACCAGCTTCTGGCGCATTCGGACGCACTCGTATATACGAACCGGCATAATTTGCCACCGGAAGAGGCGGTAAAACTCTCGAATACGGACCTGTACGATCTCGTCGAAGCCAAAGAAATCGAGCAGGCCGATCTCAACCCTCAATACGCGGACGGCAGAACGAGCTAGGTTGATTGAATGAAGTCCGTACCCAATCCTGACGTCAACATTCGCCAGGAAATCGACAAAGTCTTTGAAATCGAAATTGAGGCGCTAAACGCTATTCGAGCCTCAATATCAGACGATTTCGAAAAAGCTGTTCGTGCGATCGCCGCGTCCACCGGAAAAGTCGTTATTACCGGAATGGGCAAATCGGGCATTATCGCCACCAAGATTGCGGCGACACTTACGAGCACAGGCACTGCAGCGACATTCATTCATGCGTCGGAAGCGCTGCATGGCGATCTGGGATTGATTAATCCCGAAGATGTTCTCATCGCGATCGGCAAAAGCGGGGAAACAGCAGACCTGAATGCTCTGCTGTCGGTCGTGAAAAGACTGGGAACAAAAATCATCGCCATCACCGCGAACTGCAAATCGACAATGGCGGAGGTTGCTGACATTCTGCTTCCGTTGGAAATTCCCCGTGAAGCATGTCCCTTGAACCTGGCACCAACTTCCAGCACGACGGTTAGCCTGGTTGTGGGTGACGCTATTGCGGTAGCGCTCATGAAACTAAAGCAGGTCACGAAACACGACTTCGCGAAACGTCATCCGGGTGGACAGCTGGGAAAAAGGCTGCTGTTGCAGGTATCCGATGTCATGCGGACCGAAGCCCGTAACCCGGCAATCACGGTTGATGATTCCATCAAGAACATGCTTATCCAGATCACAGCCGGGCAGGCAGGTGCGATTTCTGTCGTAGACAAGGATCACCGATTGATTGGTATCGTTACGGACTACGATATTCGGAAGGCGCTTGAACGCGATCAGAACATTCTGCAAATGACGGTGCCCAGCCTGATGAATCCCAGGCCCATTTCCGTCTACAGCGACGAAATGGCGATTGATGCTCTCAGGCTGATGCAGAACGGGCCGAAAAAGACTTCAGTCCTCCCGGTCACAGACCGAGACCGAAAACTTGTCGGAATCCTTCATCTTTCGGATCTGGTTTCAGCAGGACTGTAGTTGCTGGTCAGGTTGGAATGGAGAACTGTTCGGAAGGGCCGAGGCGGCGCTCGCCGAGCTTCCAGGTTTGCTGGCTGTAGCGCTGGCGAAAACGTTGCGGCATGGAAAATCTGAGCACGGTGCTGGTAGAAAGCGTCAAAGCGTGGATGAGATCGCCTGCAGCAGCGACCGGCTCTCTTTTCGATATCCCGATGAGTGTTCGGCGAATGAACCATAACGACAGTGCGGCACGCAACGCACGCCGTTCTTCGGCCGAGTATTTGCCTGTGCTCAGGCGACGCCTGTAAATATCAATTCCTTCCTCGACGGCCACCGGCGACTGAGATCCCTGGCCCGCGTGCCTGCGTAAACCGAGCAACGGTTTGGCAATGTTTGCCGTGTGGCAAAGCGGAACCAGCCGATCGTATAAATCGAGATCCGCGCAATAGCGATACTGGTCCTTGTAGCCTCCTGCCTGGAGGAACTTCTGTTTTTCTACAATGATGCTGCCGTGAATAATGGGCGAGTCCCACAACAGCGCGCGCTTGATATCGTCATGATTCTCAGGCCTGCTGATAATGGATTCTGCCGCGGCCGGATCGTTCTGAAAAACCCAGGCGAACGTTCCAATGCAGCCGATGCCCGGATCCCTGTTCAGCGCGCGCATCTGTTCTTCGAGCCGCGTCGGCGCCGAATAATCATCCGCGTCCATACGGGCGAACCACGGCGTCGAGAGCCACTGCACGCCTATCGACAACGCAGCCGTTTGACCCACATTCTTCTCCAGACAGATCAGTTCGATTCGATCATCAGTGTAGGAACGGATCAGTTCGCGAGTTCGATCCGTTGATGCGTCATCGATAATAAGAAAACGAAAATCACGATAAGTCTGGCGAAGGATGCTGTCGATGGCGACATTCAAAAACGGTTCACCGTTGCGAACAGCCATGAGGACAGTCACCTTCGCTGGCGCGTGCATGATTATCCCGAAACGGGCGTTTGAACGGCCCGTTCAATTGCAGTAGCCCACGATGCGTCCCTCAACTGCCGCAGACGTTCCAGGCTGGAATCCAGTGTCGGCATGCGCCGGCCGAGAAGCGTACTTACACGGGATGTCGCCAGTGACATGTCTCTCGGGCGCGGTGCGGCGAATGGAAACTCCTCGACACTGATCGGGAGAATCCGATCAGCGTTGTAGCCAAAATGGTGCGCCGTGCGGACGCCGACATCGTATTTCGAAACGCGTTCTGAACCGGCGACGTTAAGAACTCCCGAGACATTCATGTCCGTCAGCTGGACGATGCAATCGAGAAGATCATTAATGAGCATCGGCGTGATGAAGACATCCGTAAACATCTTTAAAGGTGTGCCGCGATCCAGCGACGTCAGAATCCAGTCTGTAAACGAAGTTCTAACCGAACTGCCCCAGCCCGTGAAGTTTGTTCGAATAATCAACGCGTCCGGACACGATCGGTGAACAACTCGCTCGCCCTCCAGCTTTGTTCTGGCATACACGTTAATCGGACTTGGCTCTGTTGTTTCATCACACAATGGACGCTGCCCGGTGAACAGATGGTCGGTGGAAATGTGGAGCAAGCGTGCGCCCGTTTCGCGCGCAGCTGTGGCAACATGCTCCGTTACTTGTACATTGAGGCGACGCGCCAGCGACGGATCCAGTTCGCAACGATCAACATTGGTCAAACCGGCTGTATGAAGTATGAAGTTGGGACGGAACGAGCGAACGGACTTCAGCAACGTCGGCAGATCTTCTAGATCAAGGCGCGTGGTGTTGATCCCTGGCAATGACACTGGATGAGATAACCAGTACCCCGCGACTTCAAATGTTTCTTGCCACTGCAGCGCGGCATTCAGGCCCAGCAAACCTGAAACACCGGTAATCAGCAATCTCGGCCGTGCAGTCACGATACGGGTTGGCTCACCATGTGCTGCTTTGGAAGTTTCGCGAGCCATCGTTCCAGGTCTGCCCGATTACCAGCGATCTCAATCCCGTGTGCAAGACGCCGTTCGTTCACGAGCGCGCCGAGTGGATCATAGAAAATGGTTGGCTTTCCCATGGACCTTGCAATGAGTGCAGTGCTTGTAAACGGCATGGAAATCACACCGGCGGCATCGCGAATCAACCGTTGCGGCGCGACATCGGGATCAACCGCAATCACATCGTCACGGGTGGACCACTGCTCGACCGTGCGGCGGGAGAGTGCTGTCGCGCGCCGTCCAATCTCCCGTTTCTTTTTAAACACCAAAACAAAATTGTTCGTGGCCAGGCACGTCTGCACCTGATTCATAAACTGGGACCACACTTCATCGTTGTAGTAGGGCTGCGGCGTCCCACGATTCGCAAGCGATGGGGTTCGTTGCGGAGTAACATCAAAAACCACGACGTAGGGTTTTCGAAAATCTTCCACGACAGCTGCGTTATCAGCAAATCCAGTTGGACCAACGATGGTCATCGCGGCCTTGATACCCAGATGCTTGAGGAATTCAGCCTGAACTTCATCCCACACGAAGTAGTGCTGCCATGTCATGCCGGCATATCCCGGAAACACCGGCGCCGGCGTGTGTCCTGGATCAAACAGTTCGATATTTGTCCCATAAAACACGAGATCAATTTTGGAACCTGCTTCTTCTGCGGGGTACGTCCACATGGGACGGACAATGAACCATGCGTTGTTAAAGACGTACGCCCTGGCGAAGTCGCTCGTAGGTAAATGCCGAACGTAAAGCAGGTCGACGAACTGTTCGAGCATTACGACTTCCCACCACTGTCCAGTAAGCCCTCTTAGCGTACCGACCAGAAGCATCCACACCAGTGCGCATAAAAATTGAAGTCTGCGCCGGTACCCACGCAGCCCGGGAAGATAATGCCTCGTCACTTTGACAACAGGAGTGACACACGGCTGCGAAATGTGCGCAGTCATGTGCGCCCACACTTCTCTTATCTGGGGACGAGCCGTTGTTTCCAGATACCAGCTCACGAAATCAAACCCGACCGTCTGCCTCGGAAGCATGTTCGGCGTCAGGTTCATCAGGACTGCATAAGGCTCGCGTGCAGCTTGTGAAATCCGATTCGTCAAAACACCCCATGCTCGAAGCAACGCCGCGTACATTCCCTGGATCCAAAAAAAGCCGAGGAATACCGCCCACCGAATTCCTGAATTGGATCGAACGTGAACGCCACGAGAAACGAGTACGTGCCGCCAGGCAGGTGGCGCAGTGATCGGAATCGACACATCAGGATTTGCGACGGCGCACATTAGCTCACGTAACAAATATGGATAAACAGTGACGGCGATGAGTCGCTGTCGTAAACAGGCTCGGGCGGCAGTCGCCAGCGAGCCAAGCCGGGCAAACGCATTCGATGGCAGATTCAGATCCGTCTTTTCTAACAGGCAACTTAGTTCGATATTTCTGAATGGAGTTTTGCCACGAACGAGGGTGCGTGCGGCGCGCGCGCGCAACAGGCTTTGGCGGAAGTACCGTTTCGATATTTGCCGCCCCAGAATTAGGAGATTCTTGAATGGCCGGTTGAACGTCAAGTGATATCGAGTTGCCAGTGTTCAAGCGCAACGTTCTGCGAATCGATGTCGTCGAGATCGATTCGATGGCGGAAACCAAGAGACGCGAAAGTATTCCGGGAAGCGGTGTTCTGGGCCATCATCCCGGCCTTGAATGTTGTGATTCCGAGTTCCCGTTTGGCAAAACTAATAACGGCGTTTATTGAGCGGCTCGCCCAGCCTTTTTGCCAGTAGTTCTTGTCGAAGATCAGCACCCCGACGGTCGCCGTCTTTTCAGTTTGTTGAATGTTGTGAAGTCTAACAGTGCCTCGAATGCCTCCGTCAATGAAGATTCCAAACAAGACATGGTCGGGATTCCGCCAGTTTTCCTCAACATAGTCGCTTACCGTCTCAAGCGTCTGCCGGCGTTCCCGGCTTCGGCCCATGAAACGATTTACGGAAGGATCGTTCAAACCATCAACGTAACCGTTAGTAATATCGGCCGCCTTGACCGGACGAAGATATGCGCCAAACTCCAACGGTATTTGCATGAGAGGTTTCAGTTCGGCCAGAGTCACTAGTTGAACTTGCGAAAGACGGGCTTCGCCGCGGAGCCGACCAGTAACTTGTCAACAGAACCGGCTTCCAACGCTCGCGCATACACGGTGCATGCGGCATCAAATGCTTCACATGTACGGTCGATTTCAGATGAGCCGTGGCGGAAACTCGGACAGATCCACGGCATGAAGACTCCGCGCACGATCATCTCTTGCAGAAACAGCGTTCGGTATGCGGCAGACATCTTCCTGTCGGGTCCCAGGAATTTCAAAGCGGGCCTGCAGGCAAAATCACTCCCTGCTGAAACGTACTCCGCGATGCCGTGTCGTCTCGCAGCTTCTTCGAGTCCCTCGATGATGGCCTGGCCATTCGCGTGGATGCGATCAATAACGTCGTGCGTGCGATAAAAATCGATTGTTGCAAGAGCCGCAGCGAGCGCCGACTGCTCAGGACCGTTGGTGGTCGACAGGAAAAAGACTCTCTCCTTGTCGTGCCGGATGCCGCCCCGTTCCATGTACTCACGCTTCCCGAGAACCGCGGAGATGGCATAACCGTTAGCCATCCCTTTGCCGATTGAGATGAAGTCGGGCAGCACGCCGAATAAGGCATGCGCCCCATTCAATGCGTAACGAAAACCCGTAACGATTTCGTCGAATATGAGAAGCGTTCCATTCTCATCGCACAGCCGGCGAATCGTTTCGAGGAAACCCGGTGCCGGCTTGACATCACGGCAAACTTCCATGACCACACAAGCAATCTGTTTCGGGCGAGCAGCGAACAATCTTTCAACGCTGCGACTGTCGTTGAACTGAAAGCCGACGCAGAGGTCCTGTATCGATTTCGGCACGCCCGCGTTTAGGGGCGTCTTTCCGATGAACCAATCATGAATCGCGAGGAACGGCGCAGTCTCATCATAGGCAATCAGGTCGCGACCCGTGATGGCACGAGAGAGGCGAACGGCCGCGGTATTCGCATCGGATCCGTTCTTGCCATACTTCACCATCTCCATACCTGGGAAAATATCGAGGATCGCCTGGGCAAGGTCGACTTCAAGCGGAGTCGGCCGGGAAAACGCCTGGCCATTCCTGATTGCAGCGATCGCGGCATCATCGATGACATCTTCAGCATGCCCGATCAGGACATTGTTGATGCCCATTCCCCAGTCCACATATTCGACGTTATCAATATCCCAGACCCGGGCGCCCTTTCCTCGTACGAAGGCCCGAGGGGCCGCTTCTGGAAATTGATCATCACCGCGAGAGTACGTGTGGGCTCCGCCGGGAATCAGTTTGTGGGCACGGTCGCTGAAGGCGTTTTTATCGGACGATGTCTTCATTCCGGTCAGTTCCAAATGCGGCCAATGCCCGCCTCAATGTCTTTATTGAGGGCGTTCAAACGAGGATTCGCGTCGAGATACTCGATGATGGATTCAAGACTGAAGAGAGGGTCATCCTTTTCCAGAGCAATTGCGATCTCGCGACAAACAATCAGGTCTTCCGGATAATCTACCGTCAGCCGCAAATCAGGACGATACACAGCTTTCGGCGCTTGAAATCTCAAGGTCTTATATCGCTCCGGATGCTCGAACATGTACAGCGTACAGAGTTCACTTCGGTGGCGTTTCCCACCACGATCGTGCGCGTCTTGTAGTGCTTTGAGATCAATCAACTCAAAATACGAACCATCAGGCAGACCTTCGCACACAGTAAGCGCGGCGTGTTGATCTATGTGCTCGGCCAGAAGCATTTTCAGATTCTCCGTATACAAGAACGGGCTCTCCGTCGTGGCGCGCAGCAAAATATCTGCATTTCCTCTTCGCCCGGCCAGAATGAGGCGCTGCTGGACGTCATCTTGATCACCAATCACGTAGGCAAACCCAGCCCCAACCGCGAAATCAACAAAGACTTCATTTTCGACTCCTTCACTGATTGCGAGCACGATCTGATCAACTATTCCGGTGGCCTGAATGCGGTCGATGAGGTGTTGGAGAATCGTTCTATTGCCGATCTTGTGTAACGGCTTTGCGTAAAGCCGGCTGGATGCGGCACGGCACGCAAGCGTGGCCACAAGACGCGGCCGGCGCTGCTCAGGTCGCAGCGTTTTCTCTGTAATCGGTGTATCAGCTTTCATCGATGTCGTCAGCACACGGCCGATAACCTGACCAGGATCAAACATGTCGGATTCCGTCGCGATTCTTTTCAGATCGAGATCCGACGCCTGTAATGAAGCACCAGCCAGCAGATCCTTGCCCGCAACAACACGCTTCCGCGACTCGAGACGATATTCGGCCTCGGCAGCGTTCATTTCCAGGTCCTCCGAACCGATCGATTGCTCGGTTAGTCGAATCCATTCCACCATCTGACGGAACTCATCAGGATTCAGAGCGGAAATGTAATCTTCCTTGTGATCAGCCCGATTGAGCGTTAAGTGTTTTTCGATGACATCCGCTCCCGCCGCTATAGCCAGCAACGGCCAGTGAATGCTCAATGGATGGTCGCCGGTTATGTGATCGGCAAAACCGACAGACAGATTAAAGGTTTTCCTGAGTGCTCGAATTTTTGCAAACGCTGTATCTGCGGGTGCTGTCGGCGATGCTTGATAACCGTGCATCAGACAAATCGAAGACGTGCCCGAATTCTTCAAGATGGTGATCGCCTCCGCAATTTCGGATGCTGTGCTTCCACCACACGAAAGGATGACCATTCTTCTCGACCGACCGACCTCCTCCAGCAATGGCCGGTTGCGCAAATCAGCTGAATGAATTTTCAGTGCGGAGACGTCTAATCGGCTGAGCATAGCAAGTGTCGCAACACCGAACACGTCGGCTATCGGTTGGACTTTCAGGCTCCGGGCCAGATCGAACAGCTCACTCCACTGATCCGCCGTAAATTCCAGTTTTCGATATAAATTGAAATATTTGTATTCCGGAACGGCGAGTTCATCAGCCCGGAAGATTTGGAATTTAACAGCATCAGCACCCGCAGCTCCGGCTGCGAGAACAAGCTGCTGCGCGTCAGAGAAGGACCCTTCATAAGACTGCGCCAGCTCAGCTATTACAAAAACTCGGCGGCTGGAATTCGAAGATTTAGTCGGCACGGTCTACGTGTCCCGAAAAGTACATGACCCCATCGCGTATCTCATCCAGGTGCAAGCCGATCGCCCTGGCAATCGAAACAGACGCGTCGTTGCCCTCTTTTATTTGTGCCTTCATACAGCCGCCGATTTTCTGAGCTGCGGTTAACACCATTTTTTTGCCGAAACCTTTGTTGCGGGCTTCGGGGGCAACCGTCCACGAGAGCTCGCAATAATCATGACCCAGATCGGCTCGTACGGACCCGACCGGTACGCCGGCATCCTCAGCAATAAATAAGCGTCTGGAAGCCGTGGCGAGGCTGGTTGCTAACCATCGCTGATGCTCGTTAGCAGTAACGGGTGCATTGGTGTGACTGTTCCGTCGAGTATCGGGGTCGTTTCGCCATGCCAGCAGGAGATCACCATCTGCCGGAGTTGCTGCACGAAGAAACAGGGTTGAATCCACAGCGCTCCACGTCAACGGTGTACCGCGATTGAGAGATCGCGTGGCTTTTCTGCCTAACAAAGCGGGTAGATATCTGGGATGTAGACCATGGGCCGGACGTATTGAGCGAATGTTTTCCAGTGTGAACCGTTCACCTTCCTCGATGTCGCGTACAGCGTAAAGCGATCTGCGAAAAACGAGGTTCTTCCGTTCGTCATCCGAGCCGCCATAAACACATTTGCCGAGAGAGCGTTCGACCTGGCGGATGTTGTTGACCATCTCGCGAAATTCGTGCGGCTCCATGGAAAATCCGCTATCAGGACCCCCATCCGAGCGGCGCAAAGTCAGGTGCTTTTCGATCATGCAAGCCCCAAGCGCCACAGCGGAAGTCGCCGCGAGAAATCCCAGCGTGTGGTCCGATAAACCAATGTTCAAAGAGAACTCGTCGCGCATTTCGGGAATCGTTCTCAAGTGCATCTCGTCGACCGACGCCGGATAAGAGCTCGTGCATTTCAGCAGCACAATGTTACTGCCGTGGGTTCGAAGAGTGTGCACAGCCTCGTGCACTTCCGCTTTTGAAGCCATTCCTGTCGAAACAATCACTGGCTTTCCGGTCTCTGCCACCCGCTGAAGCAGCGGGATGTCGACGAGCTCAAAGGAAGCGATTTTGTATGCCGGAATATCGAGCTGCTCCAGAAAATCTACTGCGGTCGTATCAAACGGGCTCGAAAATATGGTGATTCCGCATCGCCGTGCTGTCGCGATCAGCTCCGGATGCCACTCCCATGGCGTATACGCCTCGCGATATAGCTCGTAGAGTGTTTTGCCTGCCCACGGCGAGTCCGAAGCAATGAGAAATCCGTCGGAATTGCAATCAATGGTGAGAGTATCCGCGGTGTAGGTCTGAATTTTTACAGCATTCGCGCCACAGTCGGCTGCTGCACGAATCAATTCTGTTGCCCGCTCGAGGCTTTGGTTGTGGTTGGCGGATATCTCGGCGACGACGTAGACCGGGGCGCCTGCTCCAATGACGCGATTGTCGATCGTGATGGAATCCATTTATAGTTTCGCCACCATTTCGACAATCTTCTCTGCAACCCGAACAGCGCCTCGACCATCGACCAGGCGACGGCCGTTCGTTCCCATTTCACGTCGCAGGGATTGTGACGCGGCAAGCATTTTCAATGCTTGTGTGACTTGCTCGCGGAGATTGGCATCCCCTGCATCACCCGCCCATAGGAGTGTGCGAGCGGAAGACAACCCTTTCAGGTTTAGAGTTTGATTTGGCGCGACGCGAATTGCCACTGTCGGCGTTCCGGTTGCCGCCAATTCATAGGTCGTCTGTCCACCGCCGGATACAGCAACATCGCAGGCTCGCATCAGACGTCCCATGTCCGGCTCGTGATGTAGATGTACCTTTTCAAGACGCGAGGCTGCAGCTTGGATTTCGGTCCGGTTTAGGGACAGTGGTCCTACGACAACGTCGATATCGACATCGGGAAATACCGATCGAACCCATTCGACTGCCCGCGGTGTCAGGTCAAAGGCATCGCTGCCGCCGAGAGTGACAAGCACGCGCCGTACAGCGTCATATGAACGCTGGACCACATTCTCGAATTCGGGCCTTAACAGAATATAGGGACACCCCAGAAGGTACGCGATCGAGGGATCAGCCGCATAGGGGAGGTCCTCGGCACCTGCGGTTCCGTTCACGACGAGATCGACAGGAAGAAATTCGTTGGCGAGGTCATCCAGTACGACGAGCCGGTTTCCGTTCAGCTTCAGACTCGTCACATATGAAGCGGGATGGGAGTATGAATCGACCACGACTGCCCGGGCTCCGCTCTTGCGAACTTCGCTCGATGTTTCAGCGAAGTCATCTCCATCAATTAACGTGGCCGGATAGCCTTCCGATTTCACGATATCAATGGCTTTGGTATCGCCGTCGAGAATAAACATGCTGTCGACTTTGAACGATCGAAGGGCATGCGCGAGGGATAAGCAACGGCGAATATGTCCAAATCCAACCTGCTTTCCACCGCCTGTCCGAAAGACCACCCACATGCTACGTCCATCGCTCGGGATGGACACAATCGAAGGACGAACAATCGAACTCGGATAAAAGTTCGAGTTGCGTCGGATTCAGGGGCGCACGCGAGGACGCAAGCAGCGCGGTGTTTAACTCCTCATCACTAGTTACACCAACGAGTGTGCAGTCAATCTGAGGAGAATCGAGAGCAAAACGGATTGCCAACTCGGGAAGAGTGAAGCCCCAGCTATGAGCATGGCGATCGAGTTCGTCAATGCGCCGAGCGACCGCTCCAGGAAGGTCGGGCATCAGATTTCTTCGGCCCGTCAGCAGCCCTTTACATAAGACGCTCCGCGCAACTGTCTCCTTTTTCCTGTGACCGAAAGGAACGGCCTTCAGGACCGACTGGTTTAAGATGCTGAACTCGATTTGAACAACGTCACACCAATCGGCCGCAAACGCGATCTCGGCAGGCCTCACACCGTAAGTGGAAGCTCCGACACGTTCAGCGAGGCCGCGTTGTTTCGCATCAGTCATTACCTGGATCACCTGCTCGGTCGAAAGGATTTCCTCGGTAGCGCTGTGAATGAGCAATGTGTCCACGCTGTCACAGTGAAGCCGAAGAAGAGAAGATTGGAGGCTCGCTATCAGATTCAGAGCCGTGTTGCGGGCATCGACTTTCGTACAAATCCTGACGGAGTTTGAACGAAGGGTAGGCTGCAACTCTCCAAGCAGAGTTTCCGCGTCGTCATATGACGGCGCTGTATCCACGTATTTAATACCCGATTGGATTGCTCGATGAAGAAGCTCTCCAGGAGAACTGATAGCAGACGCCTGCCCTAATCCATAATTTGCGATCAATGTCGCAGTTCCAAGTCCAAGGCCGGACTTCATACGCGATATGCATCACAAATCTTGTTCACCGCGGAAATAACATCCTCAACATCGGTGTCCGTCATTCCCGCCCATAACGGCAGCGTGATGAGGCGCTCGTAGGCCTGCTCTGCGGCGGGCCACTGTCCCTTCTGATAACCGAGCGCCTGGTAATACGGATGCCACGGAACGGGGATGTAATGCACATTCGCGCCGATGTTCTCAGCGCGCAATGCAGAAAAAAACCGAGCTCGGTCGACGCGAAGCCGCGGGAGGTTCAAACGTATCGTGTACAGATGCCACGCCGAGTCGCGGTCGGATAGAACCGCAGGAGTTGTAATTTCCGAAAGCGACTCAAAGGCGCTCGTATACCGGCGAGCGATTTCGCGGCGGCGCACGAGCCATCCAGGAAGTTTTTTCAATTGAGAACGTCCCAGCGCGCACTGAAAGTCCGTGAGCCTATAGTTGTAACCAAGCTCCACCATTTCGTACGCCCATGACCCCGCGTTCGCACGTTGCCGTGCATCGGTTGTGATTCCGTGATTCCGAAATGCACGAGCTCGAGCAGCCAGCTCCGGCTTCATTGTTGTTAACAACCCACCTTCGCCTGCAGTCATTTGTTTAACCGGATGTAAGCTGAAGGTCGTGACATCAGCCCATGAACCCACGCGAACATCACGATAATTTGCGCCAATGGCATGAGCAGCATCTTCGATGAGGATGAGATTGTGGCTCCTTGCCAGGTCCAGCAATTCCGCCAGATCCGACGGCTGGCCGCCATAGTCGACGGTAACAATCGCTTTCGTTCGCGAATTGATAAGTGAGGCGACGGAATTTGGATCAATATTCAGGGTATCGGCTCGGACGTCTGCGAAACGCACGGTACCACCCTGATAGCGGATGCAGTTGGCGGTTGCAGCGAATGTCATCGCCGTAACAATGGCTTCATCACCCGGTCCGATACCCGCCGCAAAAGCGGCCGCGTGCAGGGCCGCCGTACCATTGGCAACAGCGACAGCATGGGCCGCGCCGACAAAGGCGGCAAATTCCTCCTCAAATTTTGTGACTTCCGGACCCGTCGTCAACCAATCGGAGCGTAATACGGCAGTCACGGCAGCGATGTCGTCGTCATCGATCACCTGGTGTCCATACGACAACATTTGACTCCGCGTAGGCGTGCCGCCATCAATCGCGAGCACAACGCGGCGCTCTGATGTCGGTATTTTGGGAGAATTCATCCGCCGACTATAAACGTGGGTTCTTTCGGACTGGGCGTGATGTCGATCGGTTTGCCTTCGACCTGCTTCACGAGATCCTGGATCTCAGAATCCTTAAGCCACCAATTATTCGTGTCACTTCCATAGCGAAAACCCTCCGGACAGAGGTGGCCCGCTTTTCCATCCAGAAAATCTTTCTGGCTCCAGAAGGAATGGCTTGGTTGAATGACGTAGTGATCTGCGAACTCGATCGTCAGGCGCGCGTCGTCTTCCGGCACCATGACTTCGTGCATTTTCTCGCCGGGTCTGATGCCGATCACCCGATGTTCACAGTTGGGCCCGATGACCCGAGCTAGATCCATAACCCGGACACTCGGAATCTTTGGGACGAAGATTTCGCCACCAAGCATCTGCTCGGCGCTTCTGAGAACAAAAGCAACGCCCTGTTCGAGCGTAATTAGAAAACGCGTCATCTGTGGATGCGTAATGGTGAGACAGCCCGTGGGCCGCTGTGCAAGAAAGTAAGGAATGACACTCCCACGGCTGCCGACGACATTTCCATACCGAACCACGCTGAAACGCGTTCGGTGAAAACCAGAGTAGGCATTCGCTGCAACGAACAACTTGTCAGAACAAAGTTTGGTGGCGCCATATAGGTTGATCGGATTGGCGGCCTTATCCGTACTCAGTGCGATCACTCGCTTGACGTTGCGATCGATCGCGGCATCGATGATGTTGGCCGCGCCGAGCACGTTGGTTTTGATGGCTTCAAGTGGATTGTATTCGGCCGTTGGGACCTGTTTGAGCGCGGCGGCATGAACGATGATGTCGATACCATCGACCGAACGGTAAAGCCGGTCGCGATCCCGCACGTCCCCAATAAAAAACCGGAGGTTCGGATATTGCTCGACCGGATACTCCTGCCGCATTTGAAACTGCTTCAGTTCGTCCCTGCTGAAAATCACGAGCTTCCGGGGACGGAGTTGATGGAGAACGTAATTCGTAAAGGCCTTCCCGAAAGAGCCCGTGCCTCCGGTCACAAGGATCGACGTTTGGGTCCAATCAATAGGTTGTGTGGCCATACGTTACCGTGTCTCCAAATGGGCGGTGGATAGATACACTAAAATCCCGTGAGTCCCATCTCAATTTTCAGTAAAACATTGTTGCGTAAGCAGGTTATCTCCCGTACAAGACTCTTCAGGTCCTCCGGAAAACAACCCGGTATGATAGCCGAAATCCGGCACGAAAATGTGGGCTTTCGCCCTATAAGCCCGCGGAGATCAAATCGTGAAGAGGACCATGCCACCGACTTTCCGGTGGAGGTTCACAAGAGGCAGCGCAGCTGTAGGCTTATCTCGTCGCTTTATTGTTTCAAATGTTCAGGAATTTCCAATTTCGCTTTGGACTTAGCCGCGACGGATGGCTTCTTCATAAATAATTTCGGCTCTCTCGGCAACGGCCTCAGGTGAAAACTCTCGAATCACAAACTCCCGTCCTTTCGACGATTGGGATCCGCCAGTCGACAATGACATGTCCAGCGTCTTCGCCAGATCGTTAACATTTTCGCTCCTGAACTGCCAAACGCCGCAGTCGGTGCCCGGCATGGGAAACAGACCACAGGCGGATGAAAGGACGACAGGCCTGCAGCATAACAGCGCCTCGAGCGCGGTGATCGCAAAAACTTCGCTTCTCGACGGAATCACAACCACGCTTGCGTCGACGAATGCCTGGAGTTTGAACGCATGATCAAGATACCCGGTAAATGTCGTTCGGTTCTTCAGATCCGATCCTTCGATTTTTCGCCGGAGCTCGCGCTCCTGTCCGTCGTCGGGACCGGCAATAACGAGATGCACATTCCTCAACGATGGAATCGATGCGGATAGCGAATCAACAAGGAGATCAGCGCCTTTGATCCAATGCAGCCGACCGAGGAAAAGGATGATCTTCTCTGCACGAATATTCCATCTGTTTCTGAACTGTCCTGCGCGCGGCAGCTCGGAATAGTCTTCAGGAAAGACGACATTCGGCAACAACCGTATCTGCTCGGGTTTCGCGCCGAAATCCCGCGCGTCTTTTTCTTCAAGAGGTGAAACAGAAATCAGTTTAGTCGCGTGCTGCAGAATTGACTGGCCCCACATTTTGTCGAACAAGTATTTCGCTGTCCGTTTGCCTAGCCACTGCAAGCCACCGTGGGTCGAGAGGACGAAGGGCAGTTGAAGCTTTCTTGCTGTTTTGTAAGCCGCCACTGTCGGCGGGCTCCGAAGTTCGTGCACGTGCACGAGGTCGCAACCGGAAAGATGCCGAAGCATGTTTCGGAACAGCCCTAGCGGCAGAAACAACCGTTGATGGAAGGCCAGATAGTTGGAGAGGTTGGGATAGTAAAAAACCTGAATCCCATCCAGATTTTGTTCGGCCGGCGCTCCTTTTTTCAACCGGAGCCTTGAATGCCCACCGCTATCGGTCGTTACAACCGTCACGCGATGTCCACGGCGGGTCAGAGCGCGGGAGAGATCATAGCAACTCTTGGGCTGACCTCCATACTCCAGGGCGGGATAAAAATAGGGAATAACAAACACTATGTGCATTACAGGTGAGCGAGCCGGGCCGAATTATAACCTACGTTCCTGTCTCCACCGAGCGGTGGTCACCGATACACCGTCCTGCCTTCCTTGTCGCTGGAAATGCTCAAGAGTTAACCGAGCCCCGCTCTGGCCTTGCGGAATACGCGCCATTCGGTGTCTTATATTGACCGAAGCAATAGGATGGCAGAGCCTAAACAAATCCTGAATTCGACGACCACCTCCAAAGGTTTGCTGGCATTTTACTGGCGGTCTCTCATTCGGCCTAATTTCAAGCCGGCCGCGATGATCTCCGCGCTGATGATCGCGGGGGCACTGTTCCAAATGGGCACGATCGGTTTGGCGGTACCTCTTCTTGAAGCAGTTGCGAATGGAGGCGGCAAGGCGCCGAGCCGCGTGCTCGATGTTGTTCGATCAGTCCTTCGAATGTCAGGTTTCACTCCGGCTGACCAATCGGTGGTTCTGGCAGTGCTCGCTTTTGCCAGCGTGCTGTTTGTCCTCTACAGCGCGTTTCTTCTGTTTCACCAATACCTCTCCGCCGCAACCGCTGAAAAGTTACGTCGAGACACGAAATTCAGACTGTTCCGACACTTCCTCTCAGGCACATATCGTGACGTTTCGCGGCGCGGTCGAGGCGCGATCCTGCATGATTTGACGGGACCCCCGAACGCGGTTTATACGGCGATCATTCGGTTGAGCGCTCTGTTCACGGCGGTCTTTAATACCGCCGCACTGCTGGCCTTCATGTTGTACATGTCGTGGTGGGCAACTATCGCCATCGGCGTCGTGGCGCTGGGTGGAATTTATGGAACGCGCCGAATATTGGACCGGCACGCTGAAAGCGCCGGCCGCGAGCTCTACAAACTGCAGGCGGATGAATCCAGAATAGCTGTTGATGCGATAGACGGGCTGCAGGTTGTGAAGTTACATGCTGCCGAAGACCGCATCGGAAAGAGACTAAGGTCGCTGCTTCAAGAGGAAGTACGACCGTCTTTGCGGCTGGCGTTTTTCCGCTATCTTCCGTCGTTCCTCAATGAGTTCGCCGCAAGCGTCATTGTCATTTTATTCGGCGCCATTGCCTTGTTCCGGCCTTCGCTGGGTCTAAGCTTTCCCATTCTTGTCGGGTTTCTAATGGCCATCCGCCAATGCGGGGCGTCGATCGCAAACATCAATACGAATATCGTTGAACTGCAGACATTGCGCAGGAGCGTGGAGGTTCTCAATGAGGTGCTGGAAGCTGCTCCTGCGGAAAGCTCAGGCGTACGAATCATCGATCGTGTCCGGGAAATACGTCTGAGGAATGTGTCCGTGCGTTACGACTCCGATTCCGCCGTTCTCAGCGCCACGAATCTGACGTTCACGGCAGGAACGATCACCGGGATTGTGGGACCGACTGGGGCGGGAAAGAGCACAATCGCTCAACTCGTTGGCGGCCTCCAACCGCCATCGTCCGGTGTTCTCACTGTAAATGGAATCGATATCCGCGAATTGAACCTGCCGGAATTCAGAAAGAAGATCGGTTACGTTTTACAAGACGTGTTTCTTTTCAACTGTTCAATCCGCGACAATATCGCGCTGTGGATGGACGGCGTGTCTCACGTCGATATTGAGGCGGCAGCGAGACTTGCACAATTGCACGACTTCGTTGAGAGCCTTCCGGAAGGATATGACACTGTCGTCGGTGACCGTGGATTCAGATTATCAGGCGGCGAGTGTCAGCGCATCGCGATTGCCAGAGCCGTTTTGGTGCGACCGCAACTTCTAATATTGGATGAAGCAACAAGTGCGCTGGACAATTTAACTGAAAAGGCCGTCTATCAGGCCATGAACGCGTTGCGTGGGGACGCTATTGTTCTTGCCGTTGCCCATCGGTTAAGCACTGTTAAGGATGCCGATCAGATCGTTGTGCTCGAATCGGGCCGTATTGTACAGTCTGGCACGCACGCGTCATTGATGTTGGAGGGCGGACAATACTCGAAACTCTTCGAACTCGAATCCGTTCGTTCCGGCCACTAGTGACAGTGTGTGATCCGCATGATTCCGATGCAGACTAAGACCGGCAGATGTTCAGCATAGTAATCCCAACCCGTAATCGCGCTCCGTTTCTCGAACGATTGCTGACCTACTGTGTCGTTCTCAAAGTAAAGCAGCCGATTTGGATTGCAGATTCAAGCCTCACAGATGCCGCCGGTGAAATCCGCGATTTAATCAATAGAGTCAGACCGCATTTGAATCTCGATTTGATTTCCTATGATCCCGAAATCGGAATTGCAGACAAGTTGAATGATGTTCTCTGTCACGTGCACACGGAACTTGTTGTTCTGGGCGCGGACGATGATTTTTTTACCCCTCGTGGATTGCAAAACGCAGCCGAATTTCTGCACGCGAATTCTGATTTCAGCTTAGCCCATGGAAAATCGGTGACATTTGAACTGGCGCCGGGGCCGGTATACGGCGACACCCTCAGGGTTGCCAACTATCCTCAACGGAGTATCGAACATTCGACGGCCTCCGAACGCTTGCTGGACCACCTGACGCGATACTCCACTACCTGGTACTCGATGCATCGGCTAGAACAGTTACGCCGGAACATGCAGACGGTTGCGAAACTTCAAATGGAGCCTGTATCGTTCACGGAGTTACTTCCAAGTTGTCTTTCTCTGATTCAGGGCAAAAGCAAAAAGCTCGATGTCCTTTATGCCGTCCGGCAGGTTCATCCCCGGCGTAATGACGTGGCTTCGGTCGACACCTTTGATTGGGTGGCTGACAGTCGCTGGCCAGTTCAATTCGGACGCTTCAGGGATCGGCTGACCGAAGAGCTTGCCCAGCGCGATAACATAAGTCCAGATGCGGCACGCGAAACCGTAAAGCGCGCGTTCTGGTTCTACCTGGGGCAACGGCTGAGTTCCAAATGGCGGCAGCGTTATGGGGAAGATAGAACGATCCAGCGCGCACGCCTGAAGGAACAAGTTGCGCGTCGCGTACCGGGCGTCCTTCCAGCCTGGCAACGAGCGCGGTCATTGTTCTCCGGGGATGAGAACCAATTGCTGCTGCCGGCGCTTTTACGGTCTTCCTCGCCATATCACGCCGAATTTATGCCGTCTTATCGCGCGCTAACAGAATCTCAAGACAGGGTCAGAAAAATATGAAGGCTGTGATTCTTGCGGGCGGACTCGGCACCCGAATCTCCGAGGAAACCCATCTCAAGCCGAAGCCCATGGTGGAAATAGGCGGTAGGCCAATTCTGTGGCACATCATGAAAATCTACGCCGCCCATGGGGTGAACGACTTCATCATTTGTTGCGGCTACAAGGGCTATGTGATCAAGGAATACTTCGCCAATTACTTTCTCCATATGTCGGATGTGACCTTTGACATGGCCAACAACCGCATGGAAGTCCACGAAAAGCGAGCTGAGCCGTGGCGAGTCACCGTTGTAGACACGGGCGCCGAAACTATGACGGGCGGACGCCTCAGGCGTGTGCGTAATTACGTCCGAGACGAAGACGCATTTTGTTTCACCTATGGCGATGGTGTTGGAGATATCGATGTCACGGCGTTGATAACATTTCACCGCCGACATGGAAAGTTGGCGACGATCACGGCAGTGCAGCCTCCCGGACGATATGGCGCGCTCAACATCCGTCAGAAGCAGGTCGCCGGGTTTATGGAAAAACCGCAGGGACAAGGCGGGCTCATCAACGGTGGTTTTTTCATTTTGTCTCCAACTGTTCTCGATTTGATTGCCGGTGATGAAACGCCATGGGAGTCCACACCGCTGGAACAACTTGCAACCGATGGGCAATTGATGGCTTTCGAACACCATGGTTTTTGGCAGCCGATGGATACCCTGCGCGAGAAAAACTTTCTCGAAGAACTGTGGCAGTCCGATAAGGCGCCCTGGAAGGTGTGGTGATGGGTGAACCGTTGTCCGGCCTGCCGGCTAAGCGGTTCTGGAGCGGCAAACGAGTTCTGCTGACGGGCCATACCGGATTCAAGGGCAGTTGGCTCGCGCTTTGGTTGGCCCGATTAGGTGCTCAGGTCGCCGGCTACGCATTGCCGCCGTCAACAGTTCCTAGTCTATTTGAACTGGCATGCGGTCCCGACATCATTACAAGTCACACCGGCGACATTCGAGATAATACGACTCTCCGCTCGTTGATCCGAAATTTTGAGCCGGAAATAGTGTTGCATCTCGCCGCGCAAGCTCTCGTACGGCCGAGCTACGATGACCCGGTGGAAACATTTTCAGTGAACGGGCTCGGCGTCGCTCACATTTTGGATTGCGTCAGGGAAGGCCGCACGATTCGTGTTGTGGTGGTCGCGACAACGGACAAAGTGTATCGAAATCAGGGCCGCGGCCGGCTCTACAGGGAGGACGATCCGCTTGGCGGTCATGATCCATACAGCGCGAGCAAAGCGGCCGCGGAAATTATCGTCGCGAGTTACCGTGATGCGTTTCTTTCGCAACGCGGAATAGCCGTTGCAACAGCGCGGGCGGGAAACGTGATCGGCGGTGGAGATTGGTCGAAAGATCGTCTCATTCCCGACCTGGTGCGAGCGTGGAAGAGCAGCACTGTGCTTCACGTTCGCCGTCCAGATGCCGTTCGCCCATGGCAGCACGTGCTCGAACCGGCTGCGGGCTATCTGGTCCTGGCCGAAAGAATGTGGACTGATTCAACGTTGTCGGGCGCCTGGAATTTCGGCCCTCATCCGGAAGAAGCGACGACGGTGCGCCAGGTTGTGGAACTTGCGCGAGGAATTTTCGATGTCGCTAAGGTGGACTTCGCTTCGACACCGGACGGTCCGTACGAATCCGACTGGCTTGCACTGGACATCTCCAAAGCACAACAGGTTCTTGGTGTTCGACCGCGGTGGCGGCTACATGAGGCCATAGATCGTACGATGCAGTGGTATCTGAGCCTGCATGGTGGTGCCGATCCACGCTCGCTATGCGAGACCCAGATTTCAGAATACGAGAGCACGGTATGAACGAGCGATTCATCTGTCGTGATACCGCGATACCAGATCTGAAAATCGTCGAGACAAAGCGTCTGGGCGACGATCGCGGATTTCTGGAACGTTTGTTTTGTGCTGAGGAGTTGATCGCAACAGGGTGGAGAAAGCCTATCGCACAAATCAATCGGACCAAAACACTGAGGCGTGGCACGGTACGTGGATTACATTTTCAGCATCCTCCACATTCGGAAATGAAATTTGTTATTTGCCTTAGAGGAAAAGTGTTCGACGTCGCAGTCGATCTTCGCGCCGGTTCGCCGGCTCTCCTCAAGTTTCACACTCTGATTCTGACTGAAGATACTCCACTGGCATTGTTGGTTCCGGAGGGATTTGCTCATGGCTTTCAGACGTTGACGGACGATGTGGAAATGCTGTACCTCCATTCGTTGCCCTACGTCGCTGCCTCCGAAGCAGGAATCTGTCCAACAGATGCGCGACTTGGAATAGCCTGGCCTCTTGAAATCTCCGAAATTTCTGCACGCGACGCGAATCACCCAGGGCTCGATGTCTCGTTCACTGGAGTGAAGCTGTGAACTGCCGCCATTGTGGTCAGGCAGTGACGCTCCCGTTCCTGGACCTTGGCTCTGCGCCCCCTTCGAATGCATACCTGGCGCTGGAAGGGTTGCGACGGCCGGAAACCTGGTACCCGCTACGAGTGTTTGTTTGCAAAAACTGTTGGCTTGTACAGACAGAAGATTACGCCGGCCGCGAAACGTTATTTGGAAGTGACTATGCGTACTTCAGCTCTTATTCAAGTTCATGGTTGAATCACGCCCACACTTACGTTGAAGACATCGTCCGACGCCTGACGCTGGGAGCAAACAGTCTCGTCGCTGAGATCGGTGCAAATGACGGCTATCTGCTGCAGTTCATGCAGGAGAAGGGCATTCCAAGTTACGGAGTGGAACCTACGGCTAGTACGGCCGCGGAAGCCAGAAGGAAGGGCCTGCAAATCATCGAGCGGTTTTTTGATCGTCAACTGGCGCGGCAGTTGACGGATGAAGGCCGGCAGGTCGACCTGGCTATCGCTAACAACGTTTTGGCGCATGTACCGAATATCAATGATTTTGCCGCTTCGTTCGTTCTGCTGCTTAAACCTGGCGGCATAGCGACGTTTGAGTTTCCACACCTCATGAAGATGGTGGCGGAAACCCAATTCGACACCGCTTACCATGAGCATTACTCGTACTTGTCATTTACCGTGGTACAACGGATTTTTTCCCAGTCGGGCCTTCGCATTTTCGACGTCGAACAACTCACGACACACGGCGGAAGCCTCCGCGTTTTCGCACAGCGCGCCGATACCGGCGCGAATGAGCCATCGCGCCGGGTCGGTCAATTGCTCGATGACGAAGCCGCCGCCGGTATCAATACTGCTGCGTATTATTCCGACTTCCAGACCCGTGCGGAGTCTGCGAAAGACGAGCTGATTTCATTCCTCGTGACTGCCAAGCGGCAGGGACTCAAAGTAGCGGCGTATGGTGCTGCCGCCAAAGGAAACACGTTGCTGAATTTTGCTGGAGTCCGGCCAGACCTGTTGCCGTATGTTGTGGACCGCAATCCTAGTAAACAGGGAATGTACATGCCCGGCAGTCGCATTCCGATCGTTGAAGAAGCCTATCTCGAGCGAGAGCGGCCAGATCGCATTCTGATTCTGCCCTGGAACTTAAGAGAGGAACTGCAGACTCAACTCGCATATGTGCGTCAATGGAACGCTCAGTTTGTGACAGCCATTCCGCGAATCCAAATCGCGCCTGCTGGAATGAACAGATGAAAGTGATGGTTACTGGCGCAAGCGGATTTCTGGGACGATATGTGGTCGCAAGCCTCGTCCGTTCCGGGTTTAATGTCGTTGCCGTCGGCCGCGAAA
>Ga0075425_100001287_pt1 | contig 24435 bp, 27 predicted proteins | sample SoiMethybrSBSTD4_FD_75300 | JGI IMG/M metagenome (GOLD analysis project Ga0075425, IMG submission 75300) | Bulk soil microbial communities from a Populus tree surrounding site in Tennessee, USA - Soil MetaG P. TD hybrid SBSTD4 | ecosystem: Environmental > Terrestrial > Soil > Tree plantation...
CTCCACTTGCGAAAGCTCGACATTGTTCTCGCGGGCGATTTTTCGCACCAGTGGAGACGAGCGCGCGTGATCTTCCTCTTCGTGACGAGGCGTGGCGGGCGCCGCGGCCACTGCTTTGGGTGGGGCTGAAGCCGGCGGTGGTGCTGACTGAGCAGGTGCCTGGACCTTTGCCGCAGGCTGTGCAGGCGTCGCTTTTTTCTCTGCTGGAGCAGGCTTTGCCGTCACCTCGCCATCACTCGCAATGGTGCCCACAACCGTGTTCACCTGCACTGTAGTGCCTTCCGCAACTTTGATCTCCTGCAGCACGCCAGATGCGGGCGCAGGGATTTCGGCGTCCACTTTGTCAGTGGAGATCTCAAAAAGCGGCTCATCACGCTGAATCTTGTCGCCAGGCTTTTTCAGCCACTTAGTGATCGTGCCTTCAACGATCGACTCGCCCATCTGGGGCATAACAATGTCGGTAGCCATAGTTCCTCTTCCCGGTGGCTCAGTGCGGAATCCGAGCCAGTCGCAACTGGCAATTATAGCGAAGGGCGACCACGCGCTTAGGTGGGTGTTTCTCAGCGTGCGACTAGGGGGCGCTTAATGCTTACCCTAGTGATGCTGATGCTGTTCGTGCTCTTCTCCCGAGTGGCTTTGCGGAGACGTCCCATACGCGTTCTTCCAGTAGGTTTGCACTGCCGGCGGAAGCTTCTCTACGCGTGAGAGGAATCCGGTCACCTTCCACATATCCTGATCACTCAGGGCGCGGCTCCAGGATGGCATTCCTGTATACCGAACGCCCGTGCGGACCGAGTAGTAGATGTGCCATTCGGGATCATCCAGCGGATCAAGCAGCAATTGCGGCGGAGGCGGATACATCGAGTGTTCAAGCAGGCTGGGTTTGTAATCCATGGTGCCGTGGCAGACGGCGCAATTCATGCTGTAAATCTTCATACCGCCGATCAGATTATCGTCGGTTGCAGGTACCGGATTATTCACGCGCGGCGCGTGGCGTTCCATAGCGGCATCGAGCGCGCTAGAGGCGATGCGCGTCTCGAACTCCGGCGGAGTGGCATCGGCGTTCGTCGGCATGAAGCCGAATTCAGCCACCAGAAGCACCACTGCGCCCAGTACAACCAGCGTGACGATTACTCCGAGGATGAAGCCTCGCATTTCCCCTCCTAGGAAGTAGAGCAACTTCGGCGTTATCGGTTACAACTTCAATCAGTACGCGTGCAACCAGCGCGCCTTTTCAACCACGTCCCGCAGCTGCGGCAGGAAATGCTCTTCCTGAGGCGGCGAGAACGGCACCGGCGTATCCAGTGCGGCAATTCGGACGATCGGGCCGTCGAGATCATCAAAAACCTCTTCGTTGATGATTGCTGCCATTTCCCCTGCCAGGCCGCCGGTCCGCGTGTCCTCATGAAGAAGAATGACCTTGTTGGTCTTCTTCACTGTCTGCACGATCGCGTCTCGGTCCAGTGGCGCCAGGGTCCGCAGGTCGATGATCTCGAGCTCGATGCCTTCTTTCGACAGCAACTCCGCAGCCTCAAGCGCCGTGTGCACCATGGCGGCATAAGTGATAACGCTGAGGTCCCGGCCCTCCCGCGCCACCCGCGCTTTGCCCAGCGGTACGACGTAATCCTGCTCCGGAACTTCTTCTTTGATCCTGCGATAAAGGTATTTGTGCTCGAAGAACACAACCGGATTGTTGTCGCGGATCGAAGCTTTGATCAGGCCCTTTGCATCGTAAGGCGTCGCCGGGCAGACCACTTTCAGGCCCGGGTTGTGAACAAACCACATCTCCGGATTCTGCGAGTGGAAGGGACCACCGTGGACTCCGCCGCCGCTCGGCCCACGCAAAACCAGCGGCGCAGGCGCTCCCCACAAATAGTGCGTCTTCGCCACCATGTTGCTGATCTGGTTCATGGCGCAGGCAATAAAATCCATGAACTGAAACTCCGCGACCGGCCGCATTCCGGTCAACGACGCTCCAAAAGCCGCGCCAACAATGGCAGACTCGGCAATCGGCGTGTCGATTACCCGCTCGGGACCAAACCGGTCGATGAATCCATCGGTGACTTTAAAAGCGCCTCCGTAGATTCCGATGTCTTCGCCTAAACAGAAGACAGCTGGATCGCGCTCCATTTCTTCAGAAATTCCCTGGCGTATGGCTTCGAGATAAGTTAGCTGCGGCATAAGGCGAAAAAAGTTTACTACGTATTGCAGGCCGAACGGGGCCTGCCACTTTTGTTAACAACATTTTGACATTGCAACCCGGTCGGACTCTCATTATGCTTTCGGGGCGGAGGGCCAAGCTTGCGTCACTTGATTAACTGGCTTTTGAGCGCGCTGGCAGTCTGGGTAGTTTCGCGTTTTATTTCTGGATTTCACGTGTCCAGCGTTCCCGCCGCGCTTATTGCGGCCCTAGTCATTGGACTGGTGAATGCCACACTCGGTGTACTGTTAAAAATCGTAACCTTCCCACTGACCATTCTTACGTTGGGACTATTTTGGCTCGTAATTAATGCATTGATGCTCGAATTAGCTTCGTGGCTATTGTCGCCAGCCTTCCGCATAGACACTTTCGGGGCTGCATTCTGGGGAGCCATTGTCCTCAGCCTGGTGAACATGCTCTTCCGCTGGCTGGCTGGGACCGGACGAAAGGACAGCTAACTTTCGTTTTTCCAAATTCTATTTTCCAGTTGACTCCTATCGCCCCGCACACGCTAGACTCTTAGCAACGGAGTCCCCATCCGAAGTTCTCGTGCTGGAGCGTTGGAATGAGCCATATGGTTCAGTTGCTGGTCGTGCAACTGTCGTTTGTATTCGGAGTTGCTGGCCTGCTCTGGCCGGAAAAACTGGTCGCGGTTTTTGACGTGCTCATGTTCCCGTGGCCTGCCACCCACAAACTGGTACGCGTCAATGCTTGGGTCGCTCTGTGTCTCGCCGTTCTCCTGTTGTTAGCCGTCCTCGCCAGACTTCACGTGTAACAACTGACGTCTTCTGCTCACCAAAGTCCTCCCGTTTGACTGCCTTCGTGCCAGCGTTTAGCTTCAGGAACAAGATGAAGAACATTGGCATTCTGCTGTCGGGCCGGGGCTCGAACTTTGAGGCGATCGCTAAGAACGTCTCTGAGGGAAAGATCGCGGACGCGCGCATCGCGATAGTGATTTCCAATAAAACGGACGCTGCAGGGATCGCGACTGCGAAAGCGCTTGGCCTCGAAACTTTGGTGGTTCCTTCAAAAGGCAAAGAACGGGAAGATCATGACCGCGAAGTCGTCGCAGCTTTCCAACATCACAAAGTCGACCTGATCTGTCTTGCCGGGTATATGCGGCTCTTGTCGCCCTGGTTTGTAAAGCAATTCCCGCACAAAATTCTGAATATTCACCCCTCGTTGCTTCCCGCGTTTCCTGGACTCGAAGCGCAGCAGCAGGCGTTCGCTTATGGCGTGAAGGTTACCGGCTGCACGGTGCACTTCGTCGACGAAGAACTCGATCATGGACCCATCATTGTGCAGAAATCCATTCCAGTGCTCGAGACGGACGACGAACACACACTCGCTGCGCGAATCCTGGAACAGGAGCATCTGGCCTACTCCGATGCAGTAAGAATTGTCCTCGCGGGGAAGTTCAAGATCGTAGAAAGGCGCTGCGTTTCCATATAATGCTGGTGAATGCCAACCTTCGCCCCTGTTGACGAACAACTGACGTACATCAAGAAAGGCTCCGCGGAAATCGTAAAGGAGTCTGAGTTGCGCGCAAAACTAGAGAAGTCTCGCGCGTCCGGGACGCCGCTCCGCGTCAAAGCTGGATTCGATCCCACCGCTCCTGATCTTCATCTTGGCCACACTGTCCTGCTTCGCAAGCTGAAACATTTTCAGGATTTGGGACACACGGTCATCTTTTTAATCGGCGATTTCACCGGAATGATCGGCGATCCGACGGGCCGCTCGGCCACCCGCCCCCCACTCAGTTCCGAAGAGTTGATGAAGAACGCGAAGACTTATATGGAGCAGGTGTTCAAGATCCTCTCACCGCGGACCACGGAAATTCGCTTCAACAACGAATGGTTTGAAAAAATGAAGTCGGCGGACTGGATCAAACTGGCGGCAAAGACTACCCTCTCACAGATGCTGGAGCGTGAGGATTTTCATAAGCGCTTCCAGGATGAAAAGCCCATCGCACTGCACGAACTGCTCTATCCGCTGGCGCAGGGATATGACTCGGTCATGCTGAAGGCCGACGTCGAACTGGGAGGCACCGACCAGAAATTCAATCTGCTGGTCGGGCGCGACTTGCAGCGCTCCTTCGGACAAGAGTCACAGGTCGTCCTTACCATGCCGATTCTCGAAGGCCTCGACGGCGTGCAGAAGATGTCGAAGTCATACGGCAATGCTATCGGAATCAAAGAGGCGCCGCTCGAAATGTACGGCAAGATCATGTCCATTTCTGATGAAATGATGTGGCGCTATTACGAGCTGTTGACGGATGTGCAGATGTCAGAAATCGAGCGCATGAAGCGTGAAGTGCACCCCATGCAGGCGAAGAAAGATTTGGCGGCGCACATTGTGAAGGATTTTCACTCCGCAGACGCGGCAACGAAAGCCGCGGAAGACTGGGCGAAGCAGTTTCAGAAGGGAGGGACGCCCGAGGATGTTGAAGAAGTCCAGATTGAGGTTCCCGAGAATCAGCTACGCATTGACAAATTGCTGCCGCGCGCGAGACTTGCGGAATCGGTTAGTGACGCCGTTCGGAAGTTAAAGCAAGGGGCAGTAAGGGTGAATGGCGAAACGATAAACGATCCGACTGCGATCGTAAACATCTCCCCTGAAGCGATTGTGCAGGTTGGGCGGAAGATCAAACGGGTAAGACCGGGCATTTCGGGTACCGGCATCGTTATTGATCCCCTGTCATCCTGAGCGCAGCAGCACGATTCGCTTTGCGAATCGTGCTGGGGAGTCGAAGGACCCCGCACTGCTAGCGTTGCCGGTCCACTGAAAGGCATTCTCTAAAAGGCCAGTTCCGTTTTGAAACAGGCGAATGCACAACGTGGAAGAGCGGCGCTTCAAGCGCCGCGTAAGTCATGCGTGTAGCCGCTAACGCGGCCCTGAAAGGGCCGCTCTTCCACGGTACCCGCGGTGCTTGGGCCATTTCGAAGGGCTGCAGTTCTTCGCAATCACAACATGCTTAGGGAACAACGCTAGAAGGTGAGTGCTGCATTTAGTTGGACACAACTTTCCTCTGTGCTCCTCTCTCCTCTCTGTGTTCTAATTCCCAGCGCATGCGCGCCGCTGCAATACTCGGGCCGGGGAATGTCGCCAAAAGTATGCTGGCATTTCAGCGCGCGACCAAGGTGCAATGGACCTCCCTGATTGAACAGGCTGACGTCATCGTGGTCTTCGGCGGCGACGGAACTGTCCACCGCCACCTCTCTACATTCATCGACATGGATGTGCCGGTGCTGGTTGTGCCCTGTGGCAGCGGAAATGATTTTGCCCGCGCTCTGAACATCCGGAATGTGCGTGACGCAATAAGGGCCTGGCGGAATTTTGTCGACCACGGGAGCATTCGCGGAATCGACCTAGGCATGATTCGCGGAGACACCTCGGACGGCGTGTCCTGTGCGCAGCGCTACTTCGGTTGCGTTGCCGGAGTCGGCATTGACACCGCAATTGCGCGACAGGCGAACACTCTTCCGAAATGGCTGCGGGCGCACGGTGGCTATGCGCTGAGCGCTCCACGCGAATTTTTCCGCTTCGCGCCGCTCCCTATGAAGATCTCCTGCAACGGCACGGCAGCCGCATTCTGTCCGACCATTCTGGCGGCCGTGGCCAATGCGCCGGCCTATGGCGGAGGAATGCAGATCGCCCCCCGGGCGAAACTTGACGATGCGATGCTTGACCTTTGCATTGTGAAGGCCATGGATGTTTTCAAGTTATTCTGCCTCTTCCCCACGGTTTATTTCGGAGGCCATTTGGGTTTTCGCGAGGTCGAGTACCAGCAGACTTCCGCGGTAAAGATCGAAACTGAATTGCCCTTTGACGTTTACGCCGACGGCGAGTACGTTTGCCAAACTCCGGTGGAATTTGGGGTCGCGCCCCGGGCCCTGAATGTCCTCGTCCCTGATTGACATCACTGGTCCTCGCGCAGTGCTAAACTACAGGGGATTTATGCCTGATAACGGACGCTCGCGGGTATGGCTATGGGTGTTGATTGGAGGAGGAGCATTCTTCCTCTTTGTGCTGGCCGTGTTCACGCTGGTCTATGTCACGCTGCACGCGGGCGGACAGCAGGCCGGCATTCACGCCTTCGGCGACAAGATTGGCGTGGTCGATCTCGAAGGGGTCATTATGGACCCCAACCAGACTGTCGAACAGCTCCGTAAGTTTGCCGAGGACGACTCCATTAAGGCGATCATCATTCACGTAAATTCGCCCGGTGGCGGAGTCGCGGCATCCGAGGAGATCTATCGACAGGTCAAGCGAATCCGCGATGAGAACAAGAAGTACATCGTTTCGGTTATCGAGACGGTGGGCGCGAGCGGAGCGTATTACGTCTCCTCGGCGACGAATAAGATTTACGCCGATAACGGCAGCGTGGTCGGCTCCATCGGCGTGATCGCCGAGTGGGTCAATTATGGCGATTTGATGCGCTGGGCCAAGCTGAAGCCCGAAGTCCTGAAAGTCGGTGAATTCAAGGACACAGGAGATCCCACTCGCGAGCTTACACCTGCCGAACGTCAGTACTTGCAGGGCTTGATTGACAACATGTATGGCCAGTTCGTCAGCGCCGTCGCCGAGGGGAGGCACACAAAAGTAGCCGACATAAAGCCTATTGCCGATGGCCGTGTATGGACCGGCCAGCAAGCGCTTGGCATGCACTTGATCGATCAGATCGCCGATTACCGCACCGCGGTTCTGGACACTGCAAAATACGTTAAAATCAGCGGCGAGCCGGTTCTGGTTCATCCCGAACGTGACCGCAAATCATTACTCGATTTGTTATTCGGAGATGTTTCTCCCTGGCTGCCGAGCAAGGAAAAGCTACTGGATCAACAGATCGGCTTTTATTATCTCTGGAAGTAGAACGTACCCTGAATATGTCCGTCGCGCACGTCCCACTTGCCAACAAGCCCTGAAATTTGAGAAGGTTATCCGGACTAGGCTTTCGGCACCAGGACCTGTTGCCCGTCATTCGCGTTGCAGCGGCGGCTTCAGATAGGCATTGCGGTTGCCGAACAAAAAATAAATATGGAGCACAGAGGCCATGACGAAAGCGGACTTAATCGATGAAATCTCGCGCCTGGCGGAACTGACCCGCAAGGACAGCGAAGTGGTTGTCGAAACCATCTTCGACAGCATCGTGCGTTCGCTGCGGGCGGGCGATAAGATTGAAATTCGTGGATTCGGCAGCTTTCGCACGCGCCAGCGTAAGCCTCGCATCGGACGTAATCCGAAGACCGGCGACCGGGTGGAAGTTCCCGCCAAGAAGATCCCATTCTTCAAGCCCAGCAAAGAATTGAAGGACCTGGTGAATGGCGATGCCTCCGCGGCCGAGCACGTACCTGCTGCTGTGCCGCCAACGGTCCAGTAACGACCGCTAGCCAGAGTAATCTTTCATGTTTTCCCGCAGAGTGCGTGTGCAATACCAGCACGATGGCGAACTTCTACCCTGTCCCGTGAAGTGGCTCGATAACTTCTCCATGCGGAACTTTACCAATGCAAGCATGTTTGATGACACGCTTCCGGTACAAGATGGCATCCTGGAGATCGGTGAACGCGTGCCGCTCGACCAACTGAAAAATGCGATGGAGGACTGGTTTCGGCGAAAAGGATATTTGCCAACCGGAGCAAGTCTCACTCTGGATAAAGCTTAAGGCACTTTCGCCGTTCTGTAATCCAGCGCGGCTTCAACGCTCGGCCGCTCAAAGATGAGATTGACCGCTTCTTTTGTGCCTTCGATCTTTACCCAAACATATTCTGCACACCCGACCAGACGCACGGCCTGAGCAGTAAGCTTCGCGGCATAACTCGAAATGATTCGGATCATGTGATCAGGCCCGCCTACGTCACCGAACGACAGGGTGCCGCGATTCCCTGCCTCATCAAGCCGCTCCAAATAGGATTGCACCGCAGTCGCGCTGGCGAGGCACGGTTGCGCTTTGCACTCCAGCATCTGCTCGATAGCCAACAGGGCGCGGTAATCAATGCTGGATGCGAACGCCATGTGCACAACGCTCGTGCGGCGGCTGTAATGAATCGGGACCATACCGAAACGCTGGAGAAGTTGTAGCGGAATTGCACAATCGGCAAGGCTGGCAGGCAGAGCCGGCAGTACTGGGCACGACCACTGTACGCCAAGAGCGGCCGTAATCTGCGACTCCTGCGCGTATCCGAGTCGCTGGATCCACTCGCCGATACGCCCGCAGCCATGCCGTTTCTGTTCTTCGAGTGCGTGGCGCAGTTGTTCGTGGTTCAACTCACCTCGGGCAAGCATGAGTAGTCCGAGCGGGACCCGGTGCGGAGGCATGACACTTCGATTGGACGAAACCCGCATCCCGGTAATTCGTCGCCCTAGCTCCTGCTCAAAGCAAGTGGGATAACAATACCGGCGGCCATGCAGGCGAGCGCTTGCCATGTTGTCGGAGATGCGGTCCCAAAGCCGGCGCGGACCGTGACATTCCGCTTTGCTGCAGGAGATGCGTTCCTTCCAGATTTGTACGGCGTCTTGCCAATGTGTTCGCAAACTCTGCATTTGTCTTCCTAGGCAGCGAGTTGTGGGCCGGTGAGAACTTCGGTTACGCGCAAGCCGTAATTTACATAGACGTCAACCACGTTAGTCGACGTATCGAAAGACAGGTTCCATACGTGCTCAATAATCATGGGACGGCTGACCCGCCTGCCGGCATTCAGCATCAGGTACTCGAGCAGGGCGAACTCCTTCGTGGTTAGGTCAATGCGCTTGCCGGCCCGCTCCACCCGCCGTTCGACGCGGTCAAGCTTCAAATCCTCTACCGTGACCACCGATGCTGCCGGAAGGTGGCAACGCCGCAATAAAGCGCGGATTCGTGCCGAAAGCTCGGCGTAGGAAAATGGTTTGCCCAAGTAATCGTCGGCGCCCAGATCGAGGCATTGCACACGATCTTCAACCCGGTTGCGGCTGGTCAGCACCAGAATCGGCATGCTCGGCTTGCGCGTGCGCAGATGCCGCAGAATGGCGATTCCGTCAACTCCCGGCAGATTAAGGTCGAGCATCAACAGGTCGTAATCCAGTTCGCCCGCCATAGCCCTGGTTTGCTCCCCGTCATGGCTGACGTCAACCGCATAATGCTCCGCTTCCAGTCCTTTGCGTACAAAACTGGCTAGTGCCACATCATCTTCTGCAATCAACACCCGCATGAGGATTCTCCAATAATGAAAGATGAATCCATTCTTAAAGACCTGAGTCGCTTGCACAAGCTAATGCAAGCGCACCATTGGCTGGGCCGTTCGGGATTGGAACGCACGTCCCATTGCCGAACCTGCCAAGCCACTTCGCATCTCCACACCAACCGCCAGAGGATAATGGAAGTCTGATTCAACTGTCATGGAGTTCTGGAGCAAGCGGACCTTTAAATCGATTCTTCTACCCGGCGGCATCGTTTTGCTCGGGGCGGTTCTGCTGCTCGATAGCGCAGCAAAGTATTTCCCCGCGCCGGGAGTCAACTTTTTCTACGATGCCGTCTTCGTTGCCGTGCTTCTGCTGGCGTGGCGATTTCACTCTACCCGCGTCTTGTTCTGTGCGGTGGTTTTGCTGCTCAGCCACCACACTATCAACTGGTACGCAGTTCACTACATTTCCGCGCCCGGGCCCGCCCACGTTGCCTTCGAGGCGGTGGCGCTCCTGGTCCCTTTAGATTTCATTTTTCTTACCTTTTTTCCGGAGCGCGGCTCCGAAGGGCGCACTTTGTTCTGGTTCCTGGCATTGCTCTTCTTTGAATCTGTATTTGTGGCAGCTCTCGCCCGGCCTGATCAGCCGTCGGAGTTCCTGCACTTTTCGCCAATTCACCCCTACGATTGGCGCCTGCCCCAGCCAGCGCTGCTGATGGTCATCGCTGCGGTCACGCTGATCATTGTGCGCCTCGTCCAATTTCATAAGGCGATCGACAACGGAATGCTTTGGTCACTGGTGGCGACGTGCCTGGGACTCGAAGCCGGCGGCACCGGCAAGATGGGGACAGCTTACCTTGGCGTTGCCGGATTCATTCTGGCCAGCTCCATTATCGAGAATTCCTACTCGCTGGCCTATCACGACGAACTCACCGGTCTCAATTCGCGCCGCGCATTCAACGATGCGGTCGTTCGATTGAAACCGCCGTATGCGATAGCGGTAGTTGATATCGATCACTTCAAGAGCATCAACGACACTTACGGCCACGATACCGGCGATCAAGTGCTTCGGTTAGTGTCCTCCAGGCTTGCCCGGGTTAGCGGCGGGGGGCAGACATTTCGCGTGGGCGGAGAAGAATTCACCATCCTGTTTCCCGGGCGCACCGCTATGGATATTGCCGATCACCTCGAACTTCTGCGCATGGACATCGAGAGTTCCTCATTTCGCGTGCGCGGCGAGCAAGATCGGCGCAAGGCCCCGCGCGAGTCAGACCGCCGGACCGCTGGGCCGCGCAGAAAAAGAGGCACTGCTCAATCAAACTCAGGATTTCTGTCTGTCACCGTCAGTATCGGAGCTGCCGAGTCGCATTCCAAGCTCAGCGTAGACGAAGTGATCGAGCATGCCGACAAGGCTTTGTACAGGGCCAAACAAGGCGGCAGAAACCGGGTACAAATGACGGTGGTCCAGCGAGTGAAGAAACCAAAATGAGGCCGGACGGTATCTTAACCGCCGCCCTCGTTGGTGCGTTTAGTGCGTTCGATAGCCGAATCGACTATGGTTTCGATTAGCTGAGTGTAGGATCGCCCTGACTTTTTTGCCGCCATGGCAAACTCGTGCTTGCTCGAAAGCCATGGGTTGGGATTAGCTTCGATAACGTAAACTTCGCCCTCTGGCGTGAGTCGCATATCGATGCGCCCATAGTCGCGCAGTTTGACTGCTCGATAGGCCGCCACCGCAGTTTCCGAAAGCTTTTGGGTTGTCGCCTCGTCCAGATCATCGGCGACTTTTGATTTGGTCAGCTTGTAAGCCTCGGAATCGCGTTCAAATTTCACATCGCGGCTGGCGATTCGCGGCGTGCCTTCGGGTAATTGCGAAAGATCTAACTCAACCAGCGGAAGCACTTCCGTCTTCTCGTAGCTGCCAAGAATCGCAGCGTAAATCTCGCGCCCTTCGATGTACTCTTCAATGAGCGCGGGCGAATCGAACTCGTTTTGTACGTACTCGACCCGTTCCATTAGCTCCTTGACGCTGTTCACCACCGCTTCGGCGTCAATTCCGATCGATCCGTCTTCCAGTTGCGGCTTCACGATCAGGGGAAACTTCACGTCATGAGCGTGGTCGATATTCCCGCGATACGCGGTGGCAAAGTAAGGGGTGCGGATCTGGTGAAAGTGAAACATCTTTTTGGCGGTGGCTTTATCTTGCGCGAGAAAATGCGCGTGCGGACCGGCGCCTGTGTATGGCAAACCGATCAGATCCATGTAAGCCGCGACATTCATTTCTTTGGTGTCATCGCCCGCGTAAGACTCCGTGAGATTGAACACCAAGTCAGCGCCGCATTTGGCGAGCCCGTGCAAAGATTGCGGGCGTCCATCCAGCACGTAATAGGAAGCTTCGTGGCCGAGCTTAGTCAGCGCGTCGAAAATCTCTTCCCGATCTTCTTTCTCTTTCCGCCTGCGTCCAGGCTGCGCCGTCTTCTCCGACTCGGGCGTCTCCTCTTCGCCCCACTGGTCGTACAGCACAGCGATTTTTAATTTGTCATCCATTGAGATCCCGTTTTATCTCGTCCTGTTTCTAGCTTACGCCTGAAAAGCCTTGCTCCGAGCCAGATGGTTCATCACCAGTGTCGTTGCGAATACCGTGAATTCCGACAAATGCTCCGCATCTTTGCGCCTGTCAATGAACAGTCCCATCTCGCCGCTGCGCTTTTCAATTGACTGCATCAATTTGCGCAGCAAAGGACGCTGCATCGCCGTCCAGCTGGCAAGCTGATCGACTAACATTTTGCGATGACGCGCGAGAAAGGCTTGCGCGGGCTCCGCTGACCGTTTCTTTTTTGCTGTATTAAACAACGCGGCGAGATCATCGTCCAGATTCAGATCGAGTAATGGAATCTGCTCCGTCACGTGACGATAGAATTCGCCCACCGTCACTTCCATGTCCGCAACGGTAATATCCGGCGACCCGCGCTTTCGCAGCGGATCGGCATTGCCTAGCTCCCGCGCGATCCGGTCCATGTAATTCAATTTCGCCAGCGCGCCCCATCCACGATATTTCTTGCGCCAGCTCGAGCGCGGCGTCATCCACACCGCAAAGGTTTCGGCAAAATCTTCATCTGGATGTTTTTGCGCATACCACCCCGGCAGGTAGCGTACGTACTCTTTCGAGAACAGTACCGGCCGATAGTTCTCCCGGTACGGCCTGCGATACGGCCCGAACAGCTGCTTCCACTCCGGAGTGCGATGCAGCTTGTAAGCGTAATTGAACGCGTGTCCGGCCTCATGCCGCAAATACTTCATGATCTCGCGGCTGTCTTCCAGGTCATTGTGCTCGCTCTCGATCTGCGCCAGGTCGGGCCGTGCCAGGTAAAACGGAATTCCAATAGTCGGCTCGCCAGACGGACATCCCCACTCGTCCGTCAAATAGCACGGTGGCCGGAACTTTATGATCTTCTTCTGCTCCAGCTCGCGATAGAGCTGCTGCACGAACTTCTCGACCGCCGAGCCTTCAATCGTGAGGCCAAGGTCGGAGATGCGCGTATCAAGCAGCGACGGCGGAGGCGGTGCTGCCTCCGGCTCACTGCGCGGCTCGGGATTCGGCGCTTCTTTCGTCTCCATCAACTTGGGATAGTGTATTAGAAGGTCAACAGCAGAAAAAGTGTGGGGCTAGTGACACCGTCAAACCCACGTAACACATGGCTCTTCGGAGCAATTGTTGAGAACCGGCAGCGCCTCCGAAAGCAAGCTCGTGATATTTTGAATCCAGCTCATGCACAGATCTTTTTTCCTCGCTCTAGCTTTATTGATCGCTACCGCCGGCGTCTTGGCCGAAGATCTTGCGCCCTTGCCCTCCCCGCTCTCAAACAACGCAGTAACTGCCGTCAAAGTCAAAGGAACCACCCTGGTTTACTCATTCATGGGCCTCGGGCCGGAAAGGACGTCGGGTTCTGTCAGCAACGTAGGCTACGCACTCAATCTCAAGTACAACAAGTGGACGACAATCCGCTCCGCTCCCGGTTCCGGCCGTCTGGGCACCGTCGCCGAAAGCGCGCGCGAGCAGGTTTTCCTGATCGGCGGTTTCGTACCTGACCGGAGCGGAATGCAGGCGATCGTTGCCGACCTCTCGATCTATGATCCCGTCGGACTGCGCTGGTACCGCGGCCCCGACCTGCCGACTCCGGTGCGCGATGCCGTGGTTGGCTCATCGCATGACCGCTACATTTACGTAATCGGAGGATTGGCAAAGGGCGGCCCCACCAATGCTGTGCAGGTCTACGACGTAGAGGACCAACATTGGTTGCAGGCCACGCCGCTGCCGGGAAGCGCGGTGTTTGGACACGCCGGAACCGTTGTAGGCGATTCCATTATTTATGTGGATGGCGCGAAGAGGAATGCTCAGGGTAATAAGCCCTTCTATATCGCTTCCGACGAGTGCTGGATCGGCAAACTTGATCGGCATGATCCCAGGAAAATTCAGTGGAGCAAGTTGCCACCACATCCGGGCGATGCACGATATCGCATTGCCGCTGGCGGCTCAGATCGCGACCTGAAGGCCTACTTCGCCGGCGGCAGTGCGGCAATTTACGATTACAACGGGATTGGGCTGGATGGAAAACCTGCGGAGCCGTTTGCACAAGTGTTCGCCTTCAACTTCCGTACTAACTCGTGGGAGACGATTTCCAATAACCTTCCCAACCCCACCATGGATCATCACGGGCTGATTGCGACGGGAGACGGATTGATCATCGTCGGCGGCATGGCAGCCGGGCCGAAGGTAGTCGCCGATGCCGTGCGCCTTCCGAAAGCGCCCAGCGAGCGGAAATAAGTACAATCAGTCTATGTCCAAGCCGCAACGCTATACGCGGGAACATGCCGAAGCCGGGCTGGACGCCGACTTTCCCGAGATTGAAACCTGGCCCAACCAGTTCCCCGGATACGAAATTGCGATTGATGATCCCGAGTTCACCTCGGTCTGTCCCAAAACCGGCTTGCCGGATTTCGGCGTTATTACCTTGCGCTACATGCCAGGCCAGCGTTGCCTCGAACTGAAGTCCTACAAAGAATATTTGCAGTCGTTTCGCAATCTCGGCATCTTTCAGGAAAACATCGTGAACCGCGTGCTCGAAGATGTGGTGCGCTGGGCGCGGCCAGTGTGGGCTGAAGTCAAAGGTGATTTCCGTCCTCGTGGCGGAATTTCGACAGTAGTAACCGCAAGATGGCCGAGGCCGAAACAGAAGAAGTAAACCGGAATAGCTCAATGCCCGTGCTATATTCCTTTTTTCGTGTCCAGAGATAATTTTCATCCTAAAACTGCGCTCTTCTTGCTCACCGCGCTGAACCTGTTGAACTACGCGGACCGCAACGTTCTTTTCGCCGTGCAGCCGCTGGTCCAGGACGAATTCCACATCACCAAGGCGCAAGTGGGATACCTCACCAGCGCTTTTTTGTTGTGCTACATGGTTGCCGCGCCGTTTGTGGGGCCGTTGGCCGATCGCTATTCCCGAAAACTCATAATCGTACTGGGCGCATTTTTCTGGAGTGGTCTCACATTGCTGACCGCTGTCACTCATACTTATCGTGAGTTGCTGGTTCGCCATACGCTCGTCGGGATTGGCGAGGCCACGTTCGTTACCATTGCTCCAACTTTCGTCGCCGATCTTTTTTCCGAGAACAAGCGTGGCCGGATTCTTGGTGTCTTTTACCTGGCAATTCCTGTTGGATCGGCGGCAGGCTATCTGCTCGGCGGCCACCTCGCGCCGCTACATGGCTGGCGTTTTCCGTTTTATATCGCGGCCGCGCCTGGATTTCTTATAGCGACAGCCGTTCTGTTCTTGAAAGAACCTCCGCGCGGGCAGTTCGACACACTGAAAGAAACTCCAGAGCGTCGCAGCATTCTGGGGTTGGCTCGCAATCCTGCATTTTTGACCGCCACTCTTGGTATGGCCACGATGACATTTTCCCTCGGCGGAATTCAGGTCTGGATGCCGCAGTTCCTTTACAGCGAACGCCATTACTCGCTGGAAACTGCGAACCTTTATTTCGGGGCGATCGTGGTCGTAGATGGACTTCTAGCTTCACTTGCGGGCGGCTGGCTCGGCGATCTTCTCTTGCGCCGCACCAAAGCCGCGTATTACCTGGTTTCGGCGGCGAGCATGGCTATAGGCGTGCCATTTATGATTTTTGCGTTGTTCGGGCCGGGTAGGACCATGCTGCCAGCCATTGCCGTGGCAGCATTCTTCCTTCTGTTTAACACTTCTCCGCTTAATGCAGCGGTCATCAACTCCGCGGGCGCGCATATCCGCGCCACGGCGATTGCAGTGAACATCTTCATCATTCATATTCTGGGGGACGTGCCGTCGCCCACCCTGATGGGATGGGTCGCCGACCACCACTCGTTGCAACTGGCTTTTGTCCTGCCCGTGATTGCGATGGCGCTTTCTTCGGCCATTCTGTTTTATGGCATGCGCTTTGCCCCTCCAATTGCTGTCGAACATAATTCCCGTCCCGTTTCCACCCACGCCGGATGAGCCACTTCCACTGGATTGCAGGAGTAACCCTGGCGCTCATCTGGCTGTCGCGCGTGATCGATGCCGGGCTTGGCGCTCGAACTCTCTCCGACATTTCGCAACCGGAGTGGGACCGCAGGCCGGATCCGATCATCAACTCTGTCGCAATCGTTGTTCCCGCCCGTGATGAAGAGGCCGCCGTCGAGCAGGCGCTACAGCGGCTTGTCTCGCTCGATTACGAAAACTACCAGATCATTGCCGTCGACGACCGCTCTACCGATCGCACCGGCGAAATCATGGATACGATCGCGAGCACATCCGACGGCAAAGTCGACGTGGTCCACATACGCCAGCTTCCGCCCGGCTGGCTGGGCAAGACTCACGCCATGTGGACTGCCGCTCGCCAGACTAATGCGGATTGGCTGCTCTTCACCGACGCCGACGTCATGTTCCGCAAGGACGCGCTTCGCCGAGCGATTGCCTACGCAGAAGCCGAACGTGCCGATCACGTCGTCCTTTTTCCCCGCATCATCATGAAACGCGCCAGCGAAAGGATGATGATTGCGTTCTTTCAACTACTCTTCGTCTTTGGCCATCGTCCGTGGAAAGTCGCCGATCCCAAAGCCAAGGACCACATGGGCGTAGGCGCCTTCAATCTTGTCCGCCGCAGTGCGTATGAAGCAGTCGGAACCTACGAGCGCCTGCGGATGGAAGTGGTAGATGACATGAAGCTCGGCAAGGTCATCAAGAATGCCGGGTTCCGCCAGCGTGTCGTGTTCGGAAACGATCTCATTGAAATCCGATGGGCTCGCGGCGCTCGTGGCGTAGTTAATAATTTGACTAAGAATTTTTTCGCCGTGATGTCGTTTCAAACCTGGCGCGCCTTGCTTTCGTGCGTCGGCATGGCTTTCTTGAACCTCATGCCCTTTATTGGGGTGCTAATCGCTCCGGGTTGGAGTCGCATCCCGTATGGCATGGCCTTGGCTTCAATGTTTTTTCTCTATGCCGGAGTTTGGCGCCACGTCGAAATTCATCCCTGGTACTTTCTCTTGCACCCGGTCAGCACCACGCTGTTTATTTACACGATGCTGCGTTCAACATTCGTCACCTTGTGGCATGGCGGAGTGGAGTGGCGGGGAACGATGTACCCCCTCGATGAATTGAGAAAAGGACTAGTTTAGTCTTCCACATCTGCGGGGATCTCTGCAGGCACCGTCGGACTGCCTCTTTTCTTACGTGTGCTGCGGCTGCGCTTGGTGCGAAATTGACCGGCGCTGAAGTGCCCGCGCTCTTCGACGTCGAAATTCTTCGGCATCGGCGGAAGGCCCACAGTCTGTCCACTTAACTGCTTGCGGCTTTCCAGAACGATCTCCGCACGGTCATCGTAATCTTTCAACTCACCACGAATTTCAATGACCTTGCCCGCAAGCTGGCGCACGTCGCCGATGTTCTTCACATCATGGGAGAAGATAACCACAGAAAAGGGACAGAACCGATAATCCTCACAAAAATCCAGGTAGTGAACTCCTTCACTTCCGGCCTCAACCCGAATGACCTTTCCGGTTACGCACTGAGTCTCGCCAAGATGGTTGCGCGCCTGGTCTATGGGAAGGCAAGAACAGAAAATCCCAGAGGAGCCAGCAAGGAAGATCATTGCCGCTGCACTGATGCGCTTCCAGGCAATATTCCTTTTGGCACAGATGCTCATGGGTGCCAGCGGCGCTGCAGCTTTGGCAAAGGCGTTCATGGGCGGAGCAGCGCTCCAGCGCTGTAATTTGATTCTTGACCCGATAGCGGCTTTAGCCGCTGTTGCAAGTCTGTTTTCATGGGTGGAGCAGCGCTTCAGCGCTGCATTTTGATTCTTGACCTGATGGCGGCTTTAGCCGCTGTTGCAAATCCGTTTCATGGGTGGAGCAGCGCTTCAGCGCTGCGTTTTGATTCTTGACCTGATGGCGGCTTTAGCCGCTGAGGTACCGTATCCATTTCAAACTTTCCCGACGCTGAACTGTACACATACTGTTCAACACTGCTTGCTAGGCCACGTTTGACTGGATTCCGATGAATGTACCGCCGGAATGCGTCATACTCCGGTGCATTGCGCACTCGCCGATCATAAAAGCTTGTCTGCCAGAGGCCATGAACTCCGAATGCCTTGCCAGCACGGAATGAAGAACCGCCCTTGATGAATTGAAGTGCCTTTTCCAAAGTCACGATCGGAGTGATCAGCAGGTGAAAGTGATCTGGCATTACAACAAATTCATGGAGATCATATTTTTGCTGATCCCGATATCCAATCAGTGTTTCTATAAAGAGCGTCGCCATGCGTTCAGATTGAAGAAGAGCTTCCTTCTGAAATGTCGACGCCGTTACAAAATATGTGGCGTCCCCAGTCGTCCCCCGATATGGAATAGTCATCGGACCCCCATGGGCTGAAGCCCGGCATTCATATGGGCCCCTAATTTGCAGCGCTGAAGCGCTGCTCCACCCATGAGCAAACTCAAAGAGCGCTTCAGCAAGAGAATTTGCGCCTGCAGCACTGCAATGGAATTGTAAGAGAGCTGAAAGGAATTACGCGGAAACTTCAGAGGGAAAAATCCAAAAGTGTTCCAGAAGGGGAATAAGGGCCGGACAATCATCCGGCCCCGCGAGAATAATTCTTACCGAAACGCCTTTATCGCCGATGCCTCATCGTCCCTAACATCAAAGACGGTGTAGAGCTTGGTGATCTGCAGCAGGTCGTGAACTTTCTTGGTCAGGTTCAGCAGCTTCAGTTCGCCGCCCTGGTTCTTCACCGTGGTAAAGGCGCTCACCAGTTCTCCGATACCCGAGCTGTCGATATAGTTCACGTCGCCGAGGTTGAGCAGAATTTTCTTATTCCCCTTGCCGAGCAGATCTTTCACAATGTCGCGCAGCACGATGCTGCCCTCGCCCAAAGTGATCCGTCCGCTGCAATCCACAATATTGACGCCGTCAACCTGGCGTAAGCTGGTCTTCAAGTTCACTGGGAAGCCTCCTTGCCGCCCTCGGATGGCCCGTGGACGTGCTTGATAAGTTTGATTTCTGTGCCCGACTGAGAAGGATGGATCTCCACCGAATCCATAAAAGAGCGTATTAAAAAAATTCCCCTGCCCGACGTCTTCAACAGGTTCTCTGGCGCCAGCGGATCGGGAATCTTCGCCATATCCATGCCTTTGCCCTGGTCACGGATGGTGATCACCAGGGCCTTAGGCGTGCGCTCGAATTCTAAATCAACTTTCTTTTCTGGATCGTAAGCGTTGCCATGCAGTACCGCATTGACGGCAGCCTCGCGCACCGCCATGGCAATTTGCATGACTTCGTCGTCCCCGAAGCCGCTCTCCGAGGCGATGCGGCTGGCGGTCTGTTCCGCGCTGTCTACGGTATCCAGCGTCGAATCCAGCTTGTAGGAGAACCGGTCTCCGGCCATAAGCGAGGGTTTCAATGAGTTCGCGAAACTGAGCCAGCAAAATTCCGCCGACGGCCCTGCGTTTCGCTGTCCCGTTTTCGCGTTCGCCGGATTGCGAATCTACACAGTTCCGGCGCGCTACAGACAGTAGACGAGTGGCTCACCAGGCAGATTCGGTAGTTTGAACCTCCGCTGTGGAAAAGTCAACGGAGGAAGTCAGGAATCCAACGGGCTGGCGGAGCAGGCCACATTTCTCGTGGAACCACGTTATATGTTTCTACATAGTGACACCCATGCTCTCGAAAACGTATCGAATGTGGGTGAACAGACTTCCAGACCCGTCCCCGGTGCCGGCGATGTGCATCCCGACGACTCTGACCGAGTCCCCAGTATCGACCACGGCTGCCCCGGAATCCCCGCCTTCGGAAACGCAATCGTATTCCACCAGCTCGACGAAATCTACGCTGGGATCGTTAGGCAGTTCGTGGTAAATGATGCTGGTTGACACGTGAATATTCTTTATCGTTCCACTCTGCAGCTGGGTGGCTACTCCGAATTTCTGTACGGGAAGTGCGGTGACGACGTCAGCATTCTCTCTTGTTAAGTCCCTGATCTGGGAAACAACCCCGATCTCCGGGATATTATTCGCTAGTTGAACGCTGCTAACCGGCTTAGCCACGGCCGCATCGACAGCATTCTTCAATGATCCAGGGTCGATGATTGTAAAGCGAACCAGCTGACCAACGATGTTAGGTCCGGGATCATGACTCGGATCCACAGGACTCTCCACTGGGTCTCCTGTACTCCCTCTACCACATTGGGCTAGGACGTGGGAGCAGCCGAGAATCAGAGGTTCTTCATTGGAACGGTCTCGGACTGCAAGGGTTATTGTTCCTGAGTCGCCCACGCGATCTCCAATTATGACTCCGGGTGACAATGCGCGATGGGCGACTGGAATTCGTCCCCACTCCTGTACATCCGTCTGTACGCTTTTGCCCGAAATGTTCAGCCTCAACTTCGGGGGGATTTCTGCGAGATTCCGAAGGCGTTTCTTAGCCAGTTTCTTTCGCACAAAGAAGACCACACAAAGATGCGACTTATGGTTCTTATCGCTGATCTTGGGTCCCACGCCAAATCCGAGCACATTGGGATCGTGCCAGAGAGTATGGACAGTTCGATAATCTCTCTCGAAATGAGACTTCCGTTCCCCTTTTCGCAGCCGGGCCGTCGGCCTAATTAACCGGTTCATTGTGTGCACGGCATCTCGAGCATGAGTGTATGGCTGGCTTTTCATCTCTGGTTCTCTTAACCTCCTTTCAACCTGTCGATTACTGATTTCACCGGGACATTAATCCCAAACGTAAACTTTGGAGTAGTCTTGATTTTCAAGTCGTTTTGCAACTGGGCGCTACTTGCAATGTCTCCGGGCGCCAGAGTAGCGGGTTGCTTGTTACGGAGGAATGTCGCTCCGGCGAAAAATTGAAAGTTGTTAAATGGCTTGAGCGGCAGTCCAACAGCGCCACCGGCGAACAGCTTGTCCCACGGGCTGCTGGCTAGCGGGAATCCCACAAGAAGTCGCGGCCACTGCCACCTGACCGGCGCGGAGGCTGCAAGATCCACTGGACGGAACATGACGTTGAACATGGCGTAGGCACTCTGCCTGTCCACCTGTGTCGCCGTAACTGTATTGCTCGAATCTGAATACTGCAGGTCCTTGATCTTATGAACCGGGATTCCGATGCTGGCGTCCCACCAATAGAGCTGCTCGTCCTCGTAAGAAACGGTAGTCCCGAGCAGCAACTTCTGCCGGTCTTGTTCTGTCAGGGGAGTGCCAGCTTGTTTCGCGTACCCGGCAATCGAAATATCACTGGGCAATCCAATCTTGTCGATATGCCCGACTCCCCAGAGGTCATCGAAGACTTCTTTGCCATCAGATCCCTTGGTGGTCAAGCTAATGCAGCTTTTTGCTGCCTGGGCCTTGGGACCGAATAGGAGTCCGAGGATCTTCTTCAAATTTTCGATATTCGCTGGACTTCGCTTCACGACGGCCGACTCGTAGCGCACGTTGGCGTACGCGCTGGGTATCCCGAAATTGCCAAACCACTGGAACTGGCCACCGCTCGTCTCATCGCAGAAGGTGAACTCTGTCGATTCACCGATTTTGAGTTTGTTTGATCTAAGCGCGTCTTCGAGGTTCTTGTCCGATAAGCCTTTTCTTTCCTCGTCCGTCAGGGCCTTTATCGGCGGGGCGTCGCGTAGTTGCCGGACTCCATTCTCAAGGGTTAACACTGGGACGTTGCGGTGCACGAAGAGAAAAAGGACTGAAGTTGAGCCGTAAATGCGTTGACCACTGAATTTCTCATAGCTCCAGGCGGGATCCCCCCAGTTTCCTTTTGACGAGCGATACAGGTACCAGTGATCGACAATGTTGTCACCATAGTCAACCACGTGAATGACCACATAGGTCGCTTTTGTTTTTGTCGGATCAATACCTGCTGTCGCCTCGACAAGATCTCTGACTTGTGACGTAGGTACGCCGCATTTTTGAGGATCTTCGCAGTGCCCCAACGCGTCGATGGCCGCATCCCATTTTGTGGAGTCTAGGGCTCCACCTGGACTGGCTAGAAACTTCCACGGCAGTGGCTTGGAGTTGTCGCTAGGAGTAGCGCCGGCGGAACCCGAATCGTCTGGTAGCCCGGAAGAGGTTCCCCCAGTCTGTGATTGGGTCACCAAAGCCGACGAAAAAATAACTACAATTAGGGCAAGCCTAACGGACCGAAGCAAGCTTGTCACTTCAACACCTCCGTAATGCAAAAAATACAGAATCCAGCATCTAAGAACTGTAGTGAGGGCTACCCCACCATTGTTTCGTCGTCTTCTTCCGGAACTCGCACGGCTGTGCTCGATACTCCAAAAAGGCTAGGAAGCACACCCTTCCGTGGCGGGTTGATCGAACCTAAGCCGGCATTTGTGGCTCCTCCCGCCTGCTTGTAGATCCGGCGACTCTTGAACAGTGCTTTCGATCAACTTTGAAACACATTGGGCGTGCGCCCGGGGCGACCTGGACTGACGTGAGATCTCAAGGACTACGATGTTTTCTTCATCCCGTCAGTCACTAGCTGCTTTTGTTTGTTCACTTCACGAACGATGTCTAACGCGCTGTTCCAGATTCCAGAACCGCCGCTCGCCATTGCACCGAAAACCAAGTACCACCAAGACGAAATCTGTGTTGTATCCGAAATATTGAGCTGTTTGGCGAGAGGCTCGCGAACCAAATAGCTCACGAGCACGCCGACGATGACCGCAACGAGCTGCACAGAGATCTTGCGGAACTCCTCGGTTACTTCGTTGGTCTTTTCAATCACGAACCAATGCGAAAGCCATGGGATCCCCTTAACAATTTCAGTGATGCGCTCTGTGGCTACGCTCAGAGCAGCGAAGAAACCTAGAAGCCCCGTAATCTTGTCCATAGAAACCTCCTCGTTTAGTTTCGTCCTGAGGAAAACCAACCCTGCTTTGACGTGCAATTTCGCATACACCAGCTCTCGCGGGCTGTCCCCCAGCCCGTCAATGCGCTCGACCTATCCAAGAGACGCACTAATCCTCGCGTGCCACTCGGACAGCTCAGCAACTCAGTTTTTCGGTCTTAGCCGTTAGTCGTTCTACACGCAGACAAGGCGCGGATTTCAACGCAAACGTAGGGGAAGGAGACGAAGTGCGTTCAAAATCGCCCGAATTATGATTGACTTCAAAAGTGCTGTCAAGGTTTTTCTGGAAGTTATTGAAAAAATGTTGAAGCGGTCACGGAGCAACAGTTTCCAGACTCTGCCAAGATGTTTCTTCCTCATGAAATAAACTCTCGGCCGACCCGAAACAGATTCGGTCACTGTTCGCATTCTGTGATACAAACCTGCGGTGCCCGAACCGCGCCAGCCCAGCCTTGTACGCGCCATCGGCCGGTGGAGTCTGGCCGCTCTGACCATCAATTGCATCATCGGCAGCGGGGTATTTGGCCTGCCGTCTGTAATTTCCGGACTCGTTGGCAACGCCAGTCCCTTTGCCTGGCTCTTCGCCGCCATCGGTACCGGGCTGATCATGGCTTGCTTCGCGGAAGTTTCATCGCGCTTCGAGCAAAGCGGCGGGGTCTATCTTTACTCGCGCGCCGCTTTCGGCAGAACCACGGGAATCGCGATTGCCTGGCTGGCCTGGCTGGGGCGGTTGACGGCGGCCGCTGCCAACGCAAATTTGTTTGTCAGTTATCTCGCAGAATTCTGGCCGGGAGCGAAAGCGCCGCTGCCGCGCGTGTTCGTTCTCAGCACACTTTTGCTTTTGCTAACAGCAGTGAACTATGCGGGCGTGCGCCACGGAACTATTCAAAGCAACCTGTTCACGGCCGCGAAGCTGATCACATTGTTTGCGTTGCTTGGCGCAGGATTGCTGTTCCTCGCCCTTGGGCATCACGCAGTGACTATCTCTCTGCCGCACAGCGTCCCGGCGCTTTGGCTCCATCCGGTGCTCTTGTTGATGTTCGCTTACGGAGGATTTGAAACCGCGCTTATGCCCGCAGCCGAGGCGAGAAACCCGCGGCGCGATTATCCATTCGCGTTATTTCTCGCCCTGGTGACTTGCACGCTGGTTTACATTGCGACCCAAGTGGTCGTAGATTCGGTGCTCACCAATCCTGCTGCAACCGATCGCCCGATGGCGGCTGCAGCCCAGATAATGCTGGGCGGATGGGGCGCGACACTGGTCAGCCTCGGTGTGTTGTTCTCGACCTATGGATATCTCAGCGCAAATATTCTTGGCGCTCCGCGAACATTATTCGCGATGGCGGAACACGGAGACATGCCCGCTGCGATAGCACGAGTGCATGCACGGTTTCGCACGCCACATGCCGCAATTATTGCGTTTGCGACTCTGCTTTGGGGATTTTCAATCGCGGGCAGCTTCGAGTGGAACGTGTTCATCTCCGCAGTTTCACGTCTTTTCTATTACGGATCGGTTTGCGCCGTGCTGCCGGTGTTGCGCAGAAGACCCGGCGTGCCGCGCGAGCAGTTTCATCTCCCCATGGGAGATCTGCTCGCGGCGCTTGCGGTAGGGGTTTCTCTGCTGCTATTTCCGAAGTTGGATAGAAGCGGGCTGACAATCAT
>Ga0075425_100001288_pt1 | contig 24433 bp, 22 predicted proteins | sample SoiMethybrSBSTD4_FD_75300 | JGI IMG/M metagenome (GOLD analysis project Ga0075425, IMG submission 75300) | Bulk soil microbial communities from a Populus tree surrounding site in Tennessee, USA - Soil MetaG P. TD hybrid SBSTD4 | ecosystem: Environmental > Terrestrial > Soil > Tree plantation...
GCTCTCACTGACATGGCCCGTCATCGGGGCGATGACTCTCCACTTGTCGCGCAGTGTTTAGGAATCGGCCAGAAGGCACGTACCCGACGCCTGCCGATTGGAGTTTTGTTACAGGCTCTAAGTAAGGCGTCGGCATCGAACGCTTCAAAATCGTCGTCTCGATATGAAACCTTGAGATGCCGAGCACACGAAAGCACATCCGGAGGCGTCCCGACGGTAACGTAAACGCGCATTCCTTCTGTGCGGCTATGGCGTCTGATTGCCGTAAAGATGCTCCGCGATTCGGCGTGTCTGCACAAGAACGTCCCAAGTGGATTCATCTGAGCATGGGCCTCCGTGAGCGGCAACGTTGCCAGTTCTTCGAACGAAGTGCGCAGCGTCTGTCAAATCTTTGGAGAGTTGACCGCTCCGCGAAGCGGCATTGATGAGACACTCGAGCTCACCACCTTTGGATTGCCAGCGTTCTTGCAGGACCTGTTCGCGTTGAACGCAATCCTCCAGCATTGCTTCCAGGCACGTGCGGCACGCCGCGATCGACGGCCTAGCGAGCCCGAACAGAAAACATCTGGTGGCCTCGCGCAGGACATCCACGACAGCCGGTGTGGCAACGCCCATCACAGGAGGAGCGACAAACAGAAACGTCGACGCTGCGATACGGCGCAACAGGCCAACCATCTCAAAAGCGTAATGAAACTCGGTGTTCATCCGAGCCTCTGGCGCGCCGTGCGCTATCACTGTCGCTCGCTCCGACAGATCGACAAAATCTGGTTCGATACCCTGCTCCCTTGCTCGCGCCAGGATCCCGGCCAATTGAACCGCCCAGTCACGCTTTTGGGCACCATCTTCTGCGGCATCCGCCTTGAAGAGTCTCGCAGAGCGCCCGAGTGTCAGCGCAACGCAGTCACCGTCGTTGTCGACAAGTCGATCGAAATGACCGTATTGAAGTTGTTCAAGAATCCACTCCAAGACTTCATGCAGTGGAGTGTGCGGCAACTCGCCGCACGAGCGCCTTCGATAAACCCAAGCTCCATCGTCATTGACTTCGATACTCATATGTCACTCGGAACTGCAGCTGCGCAAATGGCCGCTCGGTTGATGCACTTGACCCACCGCGGCAGAGCGGCGACACTTTTTCAGGAAAGATTGAGCCTCGACAAACGCGCGGGCGAGGTCGTCAAAGGCCGCAAGCAGAGGTTCGATTCTCCTACCGACGCACCAAGCACTGTCATGATTCTCGGCATTGGTTACCTAGTAAGGCCAAGCGCGCCGATTACATCCTCTACTGCAAGCCAAATATCACGCTTGCGGTGATCGCAGTGCGGACAACAAGCGCCGTCTGGGTTATCGTCAGTGGTGTACGGCTCTCAGCCACATCGCGACATCGTCGACGAGCCGGTCTGCTGCCTCGCGAGCGTCAAGTCCCGAATCAGCTTGCCACCAAAGATGCCGGACTGTGATCTGACCGACACAGAGCTCGCTATAGGACGGGATCGGACCATCACGAAACGCCAGAATCGCCGCATGATGGCAACCGAAACCTGTGGCGAATGCGACGGACTGATAGAGATCCCCTCGATTTAGATCATCGTCTGACGTCTTGTACTTCACATCGGCGATGCCCCACCCGTCTCGGATGACCAGATCGGGGTTCAACGTTCGACGGGACCCAACGATGCGCGCTGGCCGTTTACCGATCACGTCGCTGCCGAATGCGCGGACCAACAGTTTTCGCAGGCCCTCTTCCACGAGATCGGGCGTGTGAATCAGAAACGTCCAGGCCCGATGCGTTCCAGGCTCCAACGAGCGAATTGTTGCCGTCAGGATGTTCTTCGCCAGCGCGATCGCGGTGCTGTAATGGGCCGATACACGATCCACGGTTGCGAATACATCTCGTGGGCGGAGATCTCCGACTTCATCCAGGCGTTGTAGCACGCGCTGCGCGCCGCGTCGCGTGTCTGGATGAATCACGGCGCTTCGGACGACGATTCGGGCAGCCGCTTTCAGCAGGCGATTGAGCGGCGTGTCCGGCCCGAACTCGTCAAACTCACACGTGAGTGTGAGGCGGCCGCTGTAGTACGCGCGCGCGGTCTCGAGCGGCTGGACCGTCCCATGAACCATGCGTAATTCGTCAACAGTGACTGAATAGTCGCGGAGCAGATCAGCCCGCAGGACGGCCTGGGCGGCTCGCAAGAACCACCGGGCAACGAGCTCCCACAATGACGTCCCGGGCTGCAGCTCTCCTGCCTCGAGCGACAGACGCGGAATCGAGCCAGCGACCTCGAACAAGTACAGCAAATGCGAGGTCGGGATCTTCGGTTCGACCACAAGCTGAACGGAGTCGCTGATCGCAATGACACCGATTGCGTTCCGCACCACTACGCGCCAATCCTGACCGGGAGCTCGGACGCATTCGATGACGCTGCGTTCATCGGCGTCATCCTCGCGTTCCGCATCTGGGCGTTGCGATTGAGCCGCGAGCCGGACACCCGCTTCGACGAGCGACGATGCCTCGTCGTCGGTGAGGCGGATCGTTTTCGGACGCGATTCGGTCAGAACTTCGGTCCGCATTACTCGTCGGCCGGCGCCCAGAAGCGATCCACGGTAAAGCTGCGTGCGGTCTCCGGCTGATCGAAGAAGTACTCCTGGATGAGCGGGCCGATCTTGTGGCGCCAAGCGCGCTCCAAGGCTCGTCGGTCGAACCCATCCGCCATGAAGAAGGCGTGCCCAATCGTGTGGTGTTCATCCAGTCGCCGGGTGAGCTCGTCGTTCAGTGCCTTGAACCCTTCAACAAGATTCGGAACGTGGTTCTCGCGCCCTCTGAGGTAGTACCGCTGCAGGATGCCCGCATCCGGCGGGCACTCGATCAGCATGAATCGCCGACGTAATGCGACGTCGATACTGCGGATGCTGCGATCCGCGGTGTTCATCGTCCCGATGAACCACAGATTGGGTGGGAGCTTGAACTGCTTTGTGTAGGGAAGATCGATAGTTTTGTCACGGTACTCGAACAAATACATGAGTTCGCCAAGCACCTTCGGCAGGTTCGCGCGGTTCATCTCATCCACGATGAGAATGTGCGGGTCCGAGCGCGTCCCCATATCGAGGACGAACTGCCGAACGGCGCCAGGCACGACTTCGAATTGAATCGCGCCATTCCGGAGATTCGGCCGAAGACCTTCGATGAAGGCCTCGTACGTGTAACTCGGATGGAATTGCACGAGTCGCTGCCGACGAGCGTCGCTATCGCATAGGTATGTCGCGAGCAGCTCCGCGATCCACGTCTTGCTGGTTCCTGGAGGACCAGCTAGGACGACTTGTCGGTTCCCGTTTTCGAACATATCGAGGATCTCTTCGAGCGTGCTCTTTGGCCACAACGTGAGCTCGCTCAAGGTGTCGAGGGTCATCGCCGGCGATGCCACTGGTGGTGGAACAGCAGGCACCTGGATGGCAACGGCGTCGACGTACGGCAATGCTCGACCGGTCTTGTTGCGATAGACGCTCGATAGCACACCCACCAACGCCGGCGGGGCCTCCGTCAAGTACGACCCCTGATCGAGTTCGAGCGATCTGTTGTAGAACAGGCCTCGGTGGTCCTGCCGAATCTGCAGCAATTGTTGGCGAGTGGGCTCGGGGTCGAAAAGATCCGTGCGATCGAGTGGTGGTTCTAAAGGCAAATAGTCGCGCAACGCGACACGGATCGCGGGTCTGTCCGCCCACTCGGTTTCTGACAGACCGACAAACGTATCGTCCGGGGCCGCCGCGACCCGCGAGACACCGACAAACGCTCGATTGTCGACAAAATGGAGCACGACGTCGCCGGGCCGCACTTCGCGCGTGGTTCGGCAATAGTCGCGGCCGTCCTCCGCGCGCTGCGGCGACCACAACGCCGCACCGACTGCCTCGGGGCCAGACGTTCGGTCCGCACGACCGGACATCAGCGTCTTTTCGATCCAGACACGATGATCCGCGGGACCTGGCGGCCGCGGCGGGGGCGGGGGGGCTGGCGGCGGTCGCCAGCGAGCTTGAAGCGGCGACCGGTAATACGAATACCCATCGCCAAATTGTGCCGTGAGGCGCGTACGGATGTGCAAGAGCCGTCGATCGAGATCGGGTTCCTGCGCCTCAGATCCCTCAGCGAACGCCCGTGCGATTTGTTCCTTGTGTTTCTCGGAGACGATGTCTTCGAACGTGTCGGGAAAAACCAAATGCAGGAGCGCGGCTTGTTGGGCGCGGGCGGCCGCTGCGGGTACCGACATCGCCAGCGCCTTGAATGCCCACGGATCGGCGAGCGCGTTCGTTCGCTCAGCTTCGCTGAGGCTCTTCCAGCGGGCCAGGAATCTAATCAAGTAGCTGAGCGCTTCTGGCTTTTTGATCGCGTAGTAGATACCCGGGTTGATGAACCCATGATCGAGGGCTGCGGACAAATCGGCTGGAATCGTCGCGTTCGTGTCCGCCCAGGAGAGTACTTCAGTGATCTGCTGGCGCTTGGTGTCGCCGCGCAATTGGTTCGAGATCAGGAGGTGGACGAATAGCAACTCCGCAGCAAGCTGAACGGCCTCGGCCGGCGCTCCTGCCAGTTGGCGGCGAAACTTGTTTTCGAACGAGTCGTTCGACGTGTCAGGCCGATCGACGAACCGTGCCTGGAGTTCTGCGAGATTCGGCAATGACCAAATCGAGCGTCCCGGCGTGAAGAGCGAATCATCGCGACGGAGGCCGTTCTCAACGATGCGCCGCGCGGCTTCGTACGTTACGTTGTTGTCAGGCGCGCCAACACGGGCCACAAAACCCTCCCAGCTGTTTTCTTGTGTATACCGTGGCTGAAGATTCTATCGCCCTGACCTCCAACTCAGATAGGTTTCGCACTTTGCTCATTCCAGGTTGGGAAGGACGTACCCTTCGCGTCCGATGGCGACACGCCATGCCTCACCGATTTCCTCCAGTCGTTTGTTCACCCAACTGATCGTGACCTGGTCGAAACCGGCACGAACAAAACGGGCGCGGTCAGGAAACGATTCCAAATATTCTTCGCGAATCTGCGTCAGCAGATCGAGTCGGCGGTCGTATTCAGGCGCGTTTGCGCCGCTTCCGCCGGCGCCATACCTCCATCGCTCAGTGGGGCCAAGCGTCAGCTCGAAACCCCTACGGCGCCGCGGCCGCCACGACCGTCGGGCGTGCCCGCGCTGCCAGCATCGCCACCGACTATCACGCCATCATCACCACGGATGAATCCGCTACCACCGGGCGGCGTTGGGTGTCGGGGGAGCCGCGAATTCAGGCGCGATTTTCACCGCGGAGGGATGGCCGAGTGGTCGACGGCGGTGGTCTTGAAAACCGAATTCGGCGATCTCTGAAATTTGCGATTTCTCGCCTAAACTCCGCACGTCGCGCGAGATACCGCCGTTCGACCGAAGTGCGTCCTTTGGTGTCCTGATCGTCCTGTTCTGACCCGATCGTTACACTCAGAGTTACACGGATTTTCTGGTGAGGAGGTCGCGGGACATTAAACGGCCAGTGGAGAACGTGATTTGCTTGGCTCGGTCCCCGCGTGCGGCAACGACACAGCGCAATTCCGGCAATGAGGCCGAGTCGACGATCGCGAGTTTTTGTGCGACGTCTAGCGATCAAGCCGAGATGATTGCGCCGAAGCCACGGCGTCTCAACCATCTTCAAGCCGCGTCCGTGCCCGTCGTGGCGGTCACAGCATGGCAGATGCTTTTCGAACATGCCCGTCTCGAACGTGAGCAATCCGCCATGGTGCTCGGCGCGGCAGGCAATGTCGGTACCTACGCCGTCCAGGTCGCCAACTCGGACTTCCATGTCATCGCGGTCGTGGCGGCGAAGGACGTTGAGCATGTGCGAACGCTTGGACTCTTCGTCCTACCGAACCGGCTGCACCCGTAGCGCCCTCACTTGTAACACCAGTTGCCAACGTTGTGGTTCAGGAAGAAAACTGAACGTCGGCATGCCTGCATGCGTGTTCCCGCTGCTGATTTTCCAGAATAGTGCACCATCGGACTGCGCCTGCACGCCGGGCGCGGTAAGGTCCGGCGCTTTCGCCGTGCCGCGTCCATTCTCGCCGTGGCACGTCGCACATCGTTGCCGATAGATTTTCGAGCCGCCTGCGACGGCTTCGGGTCGTGACGCCAGTGGGTTGGATTTCTCGGCTGCGTCTGCGGGTGCGATCCACCGGGGATCGCGGTCACGCGCTTGCTGCGCGTGCGCGATGAGGGCGAACAACATGACGGCGACTGCGGCGATGATCATCCGGCGGCTCATCGCACGCTCCGGGTTGCAAACTCATACGAGTAGCCGATGCGCAGCAGATGGTGATCACTCGCATTCGTCAGCCCAAATCCATTCGACACCTTCAGTGTGCTTCGGTCGGTGAGCCGCCACGCGAACACGGGCGCGATGTAGTGCCGCGTATCCGTCAATGCCGAGTCGACGGTGCTCCCGAGTCCGCCGAACGCTTCCACGCCTAGCGTGAAGTTCTCACGACATACGTGACAGGTTGTCCCGGTCGCAAGTGACCCGAGCGACCGGCTGACACCCACGCTGTAGCCGAACTCGATACCTTCATCCGCTGACAGGTTCTTTTCGAAAATCACGTTCTCGGCGATGTTCCAACCGCGCATCGCGCTCGACAGAATCAGCTTGCCTTCAAGTTCGTGCGCGACGGCTTCGCGGAGTTCCGAAATCGGTTCGAATGCGAGTGCGCCGCTGCCGACGATTTCCTTTTGAATGCGGCTGCCTTCGTTGATCCGTTCGTATTCGACGTAGAGCACCGGATTGATCGCGTGCTCACCTTTCAGCGGTCGAAAACGGTTCTCCCATCGCAAGCCGGTGAATGCCGAGCCGTTGCCGTGCATCGTTACGCCTTCCAGATATAGTTCGGCGGTCCACCAGCCGGTGAGTCCGTATTCAAGCTCGAGCCACGGCGCGGTGTAGGACGGGTTGCCCGCCTTCGGGAATCCCGTCGTGCTGGCGACCGCGATTTCAAAGTTGCCCGGTTCTTCGAGATAGTGATCGTAGGTGACGAAATACGGGCGTTCCTGCGCGACGGCGGACACGCTCATGCCGAGCACACAGGCGACCACTACGAAGCTGAAACGGGAATGCATCACACTCGTTTGCAAGCGGCTGTGCTTGCTGAAGGAGTCCGACAGGGACGGATTTGCGGCAGGACAGCCGACCGGCGACACTGCGTCACGAACGTCGCGCACGGACTCGGACCAACCGGAACCCGGTCCGACGTTCACCGCCCGTCTCGGTGTCATCAGCACCGTGACGGGCATTTTTATTGGGAACGAAGCCGGGTTAATTTTGAGACTGAGTCTCAAAACCGTGCGGAAATCGTAATGCGTGATATCCGACTAGTCAAGTCGGACTTTCATGTGGGCGGCTGCTGATTTGTTGTGGAACGAATTCGCCGGATTATTTGCCGTTTGCTTTCCGCCGCGCCGCCCAATAGCGTTTCATCCGTTCGCTGACCGCTTTTCGTGCGGCGGCTGATGCCACGGTGACGACGGCGAGTGGAAGTGTGGTCGTCGTTTGCTGTCGACGCTTCCGCACGCGACGTGCGGGCGCTCACGCCGCGTAGGTGCGGGAACTGTTGAATGAGGGCGCGGATCTCGTTCTGAAGTTCACGATAGCGATGCTCCGCACCGACCTTCGCGAGTGCGAGCAGGTGCGCTGATGGTCTCGGCATAGCCGATGAGAATATCAACGCGCGGAACGGCAGGCAATCACCGAATTCAGTGCGCCGCCAGTCGTTGACGAACTAAGTCGGCGAGTTGTTCAAGGTCGTAGGGCTTCGGGATGAGGTCGTCGCATCCGACTTGTCGCGCGTTCTGCTGTTCGTCGGTTTGGGCATGCGCGGACACGGCAATGACGGTGCTGTCCTTCGTGCGTTCGTCACCTTTGATGCGCCGTGTCGCTTCCCAACCGTCCATGCGCGGCATCATCAGGGTTCGGTGCCGGTGGGTTGAACCGGCGGGTCACACGCCCGCCGCGTGGTCTGCGAAAGGAGTGCCCGCGTGTCTGCCAAATTGACCTATGTGATGGAATTCGTTGCCGACATGGACCGCGCCGTGCGTTTCCACCGGGACACCATTGGCTTGACGCTCAAGTTCGAGTCGCTACAATGGTCCGGGCCTCGCGGCCCGTGCCGGGCGACCAGCGTGCGGACATGCTCAATGAGGTCGAGCACGACCGACCCTTGCGGAAGCACCACGTCGCCGCAGAGGTCGTACAGGACGCCACATCGCCAGGCCCCATCCGCGAGCTGCCCATCGAGAGCGGCGATCACTTCGTCGCGTGTGATCGTGCCGGTGGCCGTGAGGACGATGCAGCGTCGTTCGTTATTCGGTCGTACGCGATTGGCATGATGAGCGATCCGGCACGCGAACATCTCAATCAACCTGCCACTGAAATGTCAGACGCGGATGGCAGACGGTGAAGGTCGCCGCCCGATAGCGAATCATGTTGGGCGTGCCGTCGTCGGCGAGTTCTGGGTAGGTCCAGCCGCTCGGCACCTGTTCTCACGTGGTGCCGAAACAGCCGGTGGTCGACAACGCGACAACGAGGAGCGCGAGAGAGGTCTTTACCATCGGGCAAATCCTCCACGGTCCCCTGAGGGGGTGAACGCGACGAGCGAGTCTAGTCGATCGCGTTCGGCTCGGCGATCTATCGATTGATAGGCACCCAGTCGCGGCTCGGCAAGCCCAACTGATCGTGTCCTCGCCCCAGCCTGTAGGGCCGCAAGCGCGCAGTCCGCCCGCTCGGCCGCGCCGCTGTTTGGTGCCGTCCCGCATCTCTCACGTTGTTGAGCGGACGATGATCGATGGCTGGACGTTGCGGAAGGTGGAGGCGTTGGCGCGCGTGGTTGCTGTGGGAAGGCTGCGAGACAGCGCTGTGGGGATCGCCTCGCTGAGCAGAACTCCGACCGTGCGACCGCGTCAATGGTTGGAAAGAGGGCGGCGTTGACCAGGCCTCGGTTTTCGGTATCCCGGAGATATCGTTTCCCCGGAAGCGGCTACCGAAAACCCGAGTACTATCCCGCTGCGCACTGTGGCCGGTACGATTGGCAGCATCCTCGTCTCACGCTGGTCGCTTCTCGCGGGAGGCAGCTATGACGCACTCCGCGTTTCGCATCGGCCTGGAGTTCTATACGGGCAGTGGCCGCTGGCGCTGCACGGACGTCGGCACGCGCGTAATCGCGGCGATCAAGCTCGATCAAGCCGACCGGAGGCTGTACGAGGGCCCGCCGTTCGCGGTCGCCGAGTACGTGTTTGACGAGTACGACCAAGACGCCTGCAGTCTGGAGCCTGCGGAATTTGAGCGCGACGCGGACTCGGGGCTACCGGCGCCCGAGGACGAGGCGCTCGCCATCGCGGCGCTGAAGCGCCAGGTCCACACGTTGCGTACGGTGTGCAGTGAGGCGTACCGATTCGCGCTCGTGGTCGGTGCGCCGATCCGCGTGCTCGACAACCTCAGCGCCGCGGCGGCCGGGCACCGTGTGCCGCACGCATCGTTCTTGCCGGTGTCTATCCACGAGTGCCGCGTGGAACGAAATGCGTGACACTGTGGTCGGCGGCCAGACGAGCCAAGCGGTCCCGCCTCGCGACGCATGAAGCTGCGCGGCCGCCGCCAGCGATTCGAACGACCGTCTTGCACGTGATCGAGGCCGAACTGGACACCGAAGAGTGGCAACCTGCGTCAGCCATCGCCGCAGCGAGCGCCGGCTGTCCAACGCGCGATGGTCCCGACGTTGTTCACAAACGCAGCGACGCTCCACCGAGTCTGCGTCAGCCCTGGCGGGGTATGTCCATGCTGTGGTTCTTTCAGCGCGACGCCGCGATCCTCGAGCTTGAGACACGCTACGACAACGCGACCGCCGAATACGTGCGCGACGTTCGGCCGCCCGACGGCAGCGCCTGGAGTGAGCGATTCCCCGACGCGCAAGGATTCCGCGCCCGACTGCAGACTATCGAAAACGGCCTCATCGCTGAACAGTGGCGGCGGGAGGGGCCGCCGATCGTGCTGCCGTACGGCTGGCCGGATCGGAAGCCGCCCCGATAGTTGGACGGTCATGCCGATTGCACTCAGGCGCGATCGAGACGATTCGCGGCGGTGAGCGGTGGCGCCGCGCGAGCGCGACGAGGATGTTTCTTTAATGAGTGGACGACAGGGAGCCGGTTTGATCGAAATCACAGGGTCAGTCCGCAGCCAGCGATGACGTCCTCAGGCACCAGCATCCGCGGGATCGGGCTCGTCACCACGCGAAGTGCATACTCGATCCGAGAGACGGTCTCGCGGCTGGAACACGCCGCGCGGGCTGCGGGCGCCTACGTCTTCAGTCGCATCGACCATGGGGGCAACGCCAAGCTGGAGGGGATGGCGCTCCGGCCGACCGAATTGCTGATCTTCGGCAAGCCGAGCGTCAGTACGCGGCTGATCCAAGGGCAGCAGACGACGGGGCTGGACCTGCCGCTGAAAGTGCTCGTCTGGCGCGATGCGGAGGGGAAGGTCTGGGCGACTCACAACGACATTGCCTACATCGCCCTCCGGCACGGCGTCGCCGAGCAGGCAGAGGCTATCGGATCGATGCACGATTGGTTTGATGCCGTCATGAGAACCATCGCTCGCTGACGCCGGTCGCGCCTGCTGAACGAGCGTGTCGAGGATCACGATGGTCATCAAGCCCACATCTCGTAGAAGGATTCCGCGTCGCAATGATCCAGCTGTGAGGCCCTAACGATTGCGCGTTTACGAGACCGGACACACAGTGTGGGCCCGTCGTCGGAACTCGGCGCCAGCCGCGATTGGTGCAGGCGACAGCGGAAGCGGCAACGATCGCGGGCGTGCCGCTTCCGAATGTCGGCTTGAGGTCACCGCGCGTAGTGAAGTAACCGGCCGTCCGCCAACGGAACCCAGATGTCTTCCTTACTGCCGAAGACGGTGGTCGTTACAGGCAGCGTCCCGCCGAGGATCGCGCTCACCGAATTCGTGAGATTCTCCCACGCGCGCCCGTCGTAGTGATACAGACGGCCGGTCGCGCTCGGATAGCCGAGTCTCCCGGTCAGGTACACGTCGTTGGCCCCGACACCAAAGAGGCCAGTCGCCGATCCGTACGACCCGCGGCCGGCGAACACTCCGCCGCACACGTACGGACCGTTGTTCGGCTCCGCGAGCACCGTCCCACACTTACTGCCGAAGCCGGAACCGTTGAACTGCCAGACGCGGATCCCATTGCTGAAATTCTGATTGCCGGCGGTGAGGAGCAGCAGCTTGTTCGTCGACGGATCGCGTGCCCCGTAGAGATTCGCGGTGTCGCAGAAGTCGAATCCCGGATGGAAGGTCCACGTCACACCGTTGAACGCCCCCCAGCCTTTGCACGTCGTGTAGTACGCCTCGCGTTCGCTGAGCACCGCGATCGGTCCGGGCACGTCGCTCGTGCCGCCAGCGCTGAGAAGCGACCACTGTTTGCCGTCAAACCGGACGATAGTGTTCGCAACTCCGGCGCTCGCCTGAATGTTGCCGACCGTACCGTCGAAGTTCCCGAGGTAGTGCTGTGCGGCGGCGGGCGGCAGCGACTGCAGCGCCCACGTGTGGCCGTTGTCAGCCGAGTGCATTACGACACTCGGTCCGCGCGGTGCGTAGTACGCCGACAGCAGCACTTCACTCGCACCGGTGCCGAACACGGAGATCGCCGACGCGTTCGCGAGGTAGAACGCCTCGGACCAAGCGGCGCCGTCCCAATGAAACAGGAACGTCTCCGGCAGCGAACCGTTCACCGTTCTGCTGCCGATCATGTAGACGTCACGCGCGTTGCGCGCCCAGCCGGCCGCGACGACGAACCCTGACGGCAGCGCCGGACTCACCACACGCCACTTCGGCGCCGACGTATTTCCGGCATTCACTACAACGTCGGACTGACGCGTGCCTCCAGCGATTTGCTGGCGCGGCGGCGGTGGAGCGAAATCGTAGACGCGCCGGCCCCAGCTCTTGTCAAACAACGTCGTTTCGAACGTCTTTAGCTGCTTCTTGATCTTCACCTTCCATTTGAAAATCCTGAACTTCACGTCGATGAACAGACCGGCCGCGGCCTTCACCATCATGTGCGCGGGCTCGATCGTGAGGACCATGATCTTTCGCACGATGAGGTTCGGCTGCAGCTCACCGCCGAAATCGAGACTCGTGTCGAGCATGTGGAGATCTGCCGTGAGCTTCGCGGCGGTGAGGAACCTGAAGCCGACGCCTCCTTCGAGCGTGCCGAACGCGTACGTCCGCGGTGTCGACGTCGCCGAGAGCGCGAGCGGCGACAGACGAACACGGAACGGCAATTCGGCAGCGCCGCCGATGTTCGCCCTGACGTGGACAGGAATCGGCCCGACCTGGAACTGGTACTCCGCGAGTGTGATCGTCCTCTGGAACGGCCGGGGACCAAACACCTTCTCGGCCGGACACTTGCCGTCGCCGCCGGTGAACGTGCACGCGTGGGTCTCGTGGATCACGTCGAAGCCGGCGACGCGAACCGACACGCCGGCGTCGGCGCCAAGACGCGTGGCCGTCGCGTGCGCTTCTCCGTTCGCAATCTGCGGCTTGAAGTGAAAGATCATCACGCGGCCGGTCATGCCGCTCGTCGCGGACACCGCGTCGGCACCCGCCTCCAGGCGCGCCGACGCCTGAATCGCCGCGCCGGCCTGATCGGTACCCCACTGATCGTCGACCGTTTTGGACCACGTCTGCTGCGCGAACGCGTTCGTTGCAATCAGCAGGCCGAACATCAACGCCGTCGATCCGCGCGCGATTGCGCGCGTGACCGTCGAGAACCTTGCACACATAGGTCCCTCCCGAGTGAAATGAGGCTTCGCGTTTGCTGGAGTCGTTGTCTACCGTTCGTGGCGGTCGCGGGCGAGCACGGCAGCGGCGAGCTGCCTCACGGCGTCGTCGGAATCGAGCTGCGCCGCGCGAATAACCGCGAGCGGCTGCCCGCCTTCGCTGATAAACCGCGAGAAGAAGTCGATGCTCTCGCGTCTGACCTGCGGAGACGCGTCGGACGCTGCCGACTGCGCGACGGCGTCGAACGCGACGCGCGCCTCGCGTTCCGCCAGCACGCGAATCGACGCTGCGCGAACGGTGGCGCTCGCGTCCTCCTCGAGCATTCGGGTGACTTGCTGATCGACGGTTGGATCGCGAATGCGCCGCGTCGCGCTCACCGCTGCGGCGCGCACCTCGTCGTCGCGCGTGGACAGAAACGGCACGATCTCGGAGAGCGAGGCCGCTGCGCCGGCGTTGCCGACGGCTTTCAGCCACGCGATCCGTTCGCCATCCGATAACGCGGATCGGCCTGCGTCGTGCAGTGCGGCGACGATGTTGTCGCCCCGCGCAGAATCGGAATCGCGGAGGCGGCCGCCCATTGCGCCGAGCGCAAGCGCGCTTTGCTCCCACGTGCCGTCGTCCGGCCGCGATGGTGATGCGACGACCCTTCGCACGGCCGCCTCGGCGCCGGACGTCGGTTCGGCCGTCTGCGCGAGACCGACGGCGGCCGCCTTCCGAGCCTCCGCGCTTGCCGTCCCGTCGGCGATGATCTGCGCAAGTCCCTCCTGTGCCGCGGGCGTTCCTGCAGAGCCGAGTGCGCCGGCGAGCAGCGTTGCCGTTTCAGGGTTGCCGCTCCGCAGCGCATCGATAACTGGTGCGAGATCGGCCTGCGAACGCGCTCGGCCGATGGCGGCCGTCAGCTGTCGCAGCACGTCAATGTTCTCGAACGAAAGCTCGGGCGCGCTCGCGAGCTGGTGCTTCAGCAGCGCGAGCGATGAGTCGATCGACGGGGGCTCGTCGGACGCGTCCTCCTGATGCTCCGCCGGCACCCACGATGCGGCGACTTGTTGAACGGCGCCCGGGCGCATGCCATGCGCGTCGTCGACGCGGTCGCGCACGGTCAACGCGAACCGGGCGCGCGAATGGCTCGTGACCGGCTCGGCGCCGCCGACGAGCAGCGTCACGGCATCGTCGCCCTCTACAGAGACGACATGACCGCGGGTCGCATCGAAGAGGAACGACGTCGTCCCGCGCACGCGCGCATCGACCTCCGCGGCGTCGCCGACTCGCGTGAGTCGGTAGTACAGTTGCGAGTACGACACCTTCGTCTTGAGAACTCGTGCGATCGAGGCACCGCCGGCGTCGAGCGACCAGTTTTGAAGCTGATACCGCGCTCGGTAGCGTCCGGTTACGTCGTCTTCGAGCGTGTCCCATCGATCGGCCGGCGCGATCGGCGTCTGAAACGCGGCGAGTAAGCCTCTCGCCACGGCAACGGCTTCTTCGGGGTATCCCTGTGCGAATCGCAGATCGGAGAGAGTTCCGTCGCGTTGCATGCCGACGATCACCGGACGGCCGAGCGCCGCGAGCACCGGCGAATCGGGTCCCACCGGGTACTCCTGGCCGGCCGTCGTGAACTGGAGCGTCACCGCGGGAAAGCGCACCAACAGCTCGACGCCGACGGACGTCGCCGACGAGACGACGAGCTCGAGGACGCCTTCCGACGTGACCCCCAATGTCGTGACCAGACCGCTCGACGCGTCTGCCGTCGTGGCAGATGGAACGAGCGACGCGAGGTTCAGCGTCACGTCGCTGGCGTACGTGAACTTGTAGGTGAGCCGATCGCCGACACTCAGCGCGTATGCGAGCGACGGTCCTGCTCGGCCTACCATCGCGTTCGAGCGCATCGGCGTCGCGTCGAACGGCCGTTCAGGGTCGTTGTTGCCGGCGAGGCGGGCGAACGGCAACCGACTCATGATCAGATCGACAGGTCTACGCCATCGGCTGACTGCACCACCGCGGGCCTCCTGCACTCGCAGGCTGTCGGCGGCCGGAGAATGCGAAGCGATCGCGATCATCGCGATGGAGATCGCGATGGTGGCTAGGACACCTCCGACTAAACGAGCATGTCTACGCATACGGGTTCCCTCCGCGAGCAAAGCGCAACCAATTGCCTGTGGACACGCGCGTCACCGAGGACAGCACGAGCGTGCCCAGCCTCTCCGGTGAACGATCTCAGTGACGATCCGTTAAGGGATCGCCTGACTGCCTGGGGGTCTCTGATTCGATACGTGCGATTTCGACGCGAAACAGGACATGTGAGCGCCGTTTTTGTTGCAGCGCGATCAAGTCCAATTTATCCAACTAGTTGCGAGCGTTTGCGTCCCCGGTCACCGATCCCAGAACGCTTTCGAAGGAGTTATGCGACGAGTACAATCGGCGCAACCCTGATGCGCCAAAATGGTTCTGACCAGCCTGCACCGGCGAAGCTGCCGCCCACCGCGGGAGAAGTCACGCGCCTGCTGCGTGACGTCACTGAGGGCAAATTGGAGTCGTTCGAGCCACTCGTTGCATTGGTTTACACCGATCTGCGAAGGGTGGCTGGGGCGATGATGCGGCGGGAACGGCCGTCACATACTCTTCAGACGACGGACTTGGTTCATGAAGCATATCTACGTTTGGTGACCCAGCGCGAGGCTAACTGGCAGAACAAGGGGCATTTTCTTGCGATTGCATCGCAGGCAATGCGCCGCATCCTCGTGGAACACGCCCGAAAGAGGCTAACGCTCAAGCGAGGTGGCCGAGTGGAACAGGTTCCGCTCGACGAGGAAGGCATGGCCCTTCCGATTTCAGACAAGCAGTGCAACGAGGTGGTGGCCCTAGATGATGCGCTTGAGCGTCTCGAGCAACTGGAGCCACGACAGTCCAAGATCATTGAATTGCGCTTCTTCGGCGGGTTGACCGAGGAAGAAATCGCGCGCGTACTAGGGGTTAGTGACCGAACGGTCAAGCGCGACTGGCGCGTCGCGCGCGCGTGGCTGAACCGAGCGCTTGAGGCCGGACCATGAACGCACAGCGCTGGGCGCTCGTGTCAGCGATATTTTCGGACGCTCTCGAAGTTGCGCCGATTGATCGTCAGCGGTTCGTGCGAGAGTCCTGCGGAAGTGATCAAACGGTGTTCGACGAAGTCATAGCGCTACTGGCTAAAGACGAGACGCTTGGCTCGGCAATCGTGAATCCATCGCTGGACGATGTCATAACGCCTATCTCGCGAGAACGTGCGCCGGACGCCGAGTTGTCCCGTGATCTACTGCAGCCGGCGAACGAGTTCGCCGGCGTCGTACTGAAGAACCGCTATGTGCTCGAGCGCGAACTCGGTCGTGGCGGGACTGGCGTCGCCTACCTGGCCACGGACAAGCTCCTGTCGCATAAGCGATGGGTGGTGAAATTGCTTGATGTACGCAGCGTCCATCGGGACGCGTTCCGCAAAACCTTCACGAAGGAGATTCACGCACTCTCATTGCTCGACGGTCACGATGGGATTGTTACTATTTCAGACGCAGGCGAGGTTCCGGACACCGGGCAGCCATACTTCGTCATGCAGTACGTGGACGGCGTCACGCTGCGTTCTCTGATCGCGAGACGGTCACTGACCGAACGCGATGTCGTGGACATTGTGCGCCAAGTTGGTCGAGCGCTAACCGCAGCGCACGAACAAAACATATGGCACCTCGACCTCAAACCGAGCAACGTGATCGTGGAATGCGGTGACCGGCCTCGGGCCTGGATCATCGATTTTGGTGCAGCGAAGATCGCGCCTCGCCGGGATGTGCCGCATGAGACGACGGTATTCATGGGCACCCCCGAGTACATGGCGCCAGAGCAGATCGAGCGGCGGCCGTGTGCTGCGACCGATACGTACGCGCTCGGCGTAATCGCCTTCGAGATGCTGACCGGCCACCGGCCGGCCGAGGACCACCAATATCAGTATCCGTTGCCGACCTACGTCCGTGCGGAACTAATGCGTGCGATTTCGCTTGATCCGGAGCAACGGCCGAACTCTCCTGGACTGTTTGCGGAACGGCTCGCTCGCGCTTTGACTTATAAGGAGCGAACCGCGTGGCAATATCTCGCATTAGCAATGGTTGTGATTGGAAGCGCGCTGTTCGCGCTTCGGCTTATGTTTGGCGGCGCCGGCCATCCAATCGACAAGCAACGACAACCGGACGATCGCCCCCAAATTACGCGCCAAGAAGATGGATTGCAGCCGGCCGGTGACCGGCTACGAGTCGCGAATTCAGGCGAGACTAGCCGGAATGGATCCAATGCAGTTTCAGGATCCGACCGTGTAGCCACGCAACGACCGAGCGCGATCGTCAAACTCGCACCGCCCTCGAACTCTTACACAACCGTGGCCACGCCCACGAACACGGCTCCATCGCAGCAGGTCTCGGCCGTCCCTGTAACCAACGACCCGGATGCGGTCGCTACGTCCGCGGGTTCTGCCGACGGTGTGGTCCCAGCGCCGGCACCGTTAGCGCAGCGTCCGCTTGTCGAGACCGTCATTGCGAGCGCACCAGGAGTGGCAAGCGACGCCACGATCGCGCGCGACGTTCTGGCGCGATACTGTCGCGCACTCGAAGCGCTAAGCGTGTCCGCAGTTAAAGATGTGTACGCCACGGTTGATGCTCACAAACTCCAGGTGGCGTTCGACAGTTATCGTTCCCTGAAATGTGACTTCACAGTAGACTCTGTCACGGTCAACCGCGACGGTCGATCAGGAACGGTCATCGCTACTCTCACGACTTCGCCCACCGGCAAGAAGGGCAATCCGAAACCGTTGCAGTCGCGAAACGTATACGAGATTCAGAACCGTGACAATGGGTGGGTTATTGAGACAGTCAGATAGTGAGGATATGCCCGTCAGAACGTATGCTCGAATCCAACAACCGGCGTCCACCTAGGTACGACGCCGGCGTTGTTGAGTGGAAAGGCGGCGCTTACAACTAATAACGAGTTCCTACCCACTTGCATCTTGGCACCCACGGTTCCGAGGAGTATGTTCAAGCTCGCAGTTTTTTGAATGTCGAAGAACGTCTCATTTGACGAGTTCACGAACTGAATCGTCCCTGCGTTCTTGAGAGTTCGGCCGATCGCGTCGGCAGCGATAGTAATAGCGCTTGTGGCATTGATGTCAACGCCAATCGTGTAGTCGAATTCGTTGAAGACGTGAATCGGCAGATCAAACACCCGTGGCGACGCATCGCTGCCTGACCATACGTAACCGACGTTGATGTGAGGCGATGCGCGTCCGATATTACCTGCGGAAATCAGCATCGCCTTGGCCTGAGTCACACCCACACCCAGCAGCTTCACCGGATCGCCCGTGGGTAGCCGCAGCTCAACGCTTGCTGCAAGGCCGAGAGGACCCTGAATAGGCGCCGCTATCTTGGCCTTGACGGCGATATCCGCGACGCCAGCTGACGAGCCCTCGACGGTTTCTCGAGGGACCACGGTTTGAATCCTGCCATCCGTCCCGCGTCCCTGCAGAACACTGCTGCCTGACACGGCGGTGCGGCCAAACGGCACCGTCACGCCGATGTCGACGGAGTCGGTCAGGCCATAAGTCGCTGTGAGGATTTCACGTTCGGCGACGATTTCGAGATCGGACTCATAGGTCAATACCCCGGCGAAGTTGACGTTCCTCGGAGGCAATACGGTACTCTTGAGCGAATCAAGCGGCTGGCCGGCAAGCGAATCAAATGTCGTGCGTTGAAAGGCAAACCCCACGTTGAGCACGCGGCGGCCATTGGTCAACGGTCGCTCGGCGAATATTGGCCCAAAACTGTCGCTCCGGGGAGTCGGCACGGGTAACGCCGGGTCGAAGCGGTATGTGAAGCCGCCAGACGACGCTGCAAGTGGAAAGGATGTGACGCCGTTTGCCAGAGTGTCGACAAAAGCCTGGACCACATTGTCGTTGGCGACGCCCTGCCCGGACGGACCAAACAGAAGCAACACGAGGGCGGTGCCTGCATCGGGCGACGTCTGTGCGCTCAGCGAGCGCGAAGTGACGAGCAGAGCCAGTAGGGCGATCGCCGCTTCTTTTCGCATGGTCGTAGCGTAATGCATTTCCCGACTGCGTGGCCTCGGGTCCGTGTGGGTCTTTCAGCCGGTCACGCGTACAGTGGTCGCTACTGAACACTCGATCGGACCGGAATTTCGGTTGGCGCTCGGCCGCGCGCGCTAACCGCAGGACGCGCGGAGGGCGCGATGTGGCTGGCGTCTCCGATTCGCGCGGCGCCGAGGGCGCCAGGCGCAACCCACCCACGCCATACGGTGTCCAGAGCTTGGAGATCGACTCGCCCCGTGTGGGTTACACAGGGCGTGACACACAGGCCGCGAACACCGCGAAAAACCGGGCGTTTTCTTCGCGGTGCTGTGGTCTACACAACCCCTTGCACGCGGTTCATGGCGCGATTGGAATCAGACTCGGTCGCCCGCGCGCGATCCGGACCGGCGTCGCCTACCGCCGTGACATCTCGCCGCGCACGGCCGCGAGCACCAGGCTGACGATTTCTTTACGCGACAGTCTTCGCATGCTCAGCGCAGAGGCGCCTTCTATAATCCGAACTCCTGTGTCATTGACCGCCCTAAGGCGCGAACGAAAAACCTGTTCAGATCTACCCATAGGCGCGGTAGGATCGCCTCGCTCGATCCCAATAGCATCGGTCCAGCGGAGGTCCCATGAATCGCTTCGTTGCGAGAGCTATTTGTTTTTTTGCTGTCATTCTGGCCGGTGGGGTACCAAGTTACGGACAAACGCCCATTTCCTTACGGTTCGACTCTTTGCCAAGCGCCCAAGGGTGGACCTACTTCCAAGCAGATGATCCAGAAGCGCAGATTTTTCAAGCAAACGGAACATCATTGATTCAGAACACCATAGGGATCGCGCACGGCGGACCGAACTATGCCCTGTTTGACATTGTCGATGGCTCAAAGCCGTTTGTGCTGAAGGTTCGAGCGCGAATCATCAGTTATGAATTCGCGGGACCAGGCGGGTTCTTTTTTGATGTTCGAACTGCCACGCCGAACCAGGAATATGCAATTAACTTTAGCCCCTTCGGCCTGACAGATCCTCTCGGAAACGGTGCAGCCGTCAATACCAGCGTGTTCCACGAATACATCCTGAAAGCCACGCCTGGGGGTCCGTACTCTCTGACAATTGATGGCCAATTTGCGTTTGGCGGTCCGTTTTCAGCGACGGGAGGTGCACTAAATGCGATTCAACTCGGTGATGGCAGCGATCTAGGTGCAAATGCGAAGGTGGAAATTACGGAATTTGAATTCGTTCAACAATGTGTCAATCTTGACGATATAACGCTATTCGCGGGCGGCCCGTTCAGTCTTGACGGCAAGCCGACTTCGATGGTTGCTTCGTTCACGCCGACCGACGGTAACGGTCTACCCGTTGGCCTCGACGCGGCGAAGGCAGCGTGTGGCGTCACGCGGTTCAACTTTCAGCAATTCATCGATGCATGGCCGGCTCCAAGTACGCTGTTTCCGGCGAATGCGTCGGCAGCAGGATGGCCAGCAGGCGTGCCAGTTACCGCTCCTACGCCGAGCGGATCATTTCCTGATCCGCCTGCCGGCGGGTACACCTACGACGCGGTTGGGACGGGCGGACGGTATCCCTATTACTGGCCTGACGATCCAGGCGACCAGGTATTAAGGAATAAGGTCATCCCGGCGTGTAACTCATTAGGCTGCGCAAACTTCACTATTGAGACGGACTCTACTCTGTTATTCGTCGACAATCCGGCCGATCCATGCTTGCCAGGAGGGGCGGGCGCCGGTTGTGCCGGATTCGCCCCGCAATTTAGCGATTTGAAGTTTACAACAGCATTGGTCGGCGTATCTGGTGCGGGCCAGAACCGAAAAACCGTTGATATCGGCTTTTCGTGGTCATGGATCAGTACATTCAATGGGACGTCGAACGGCGTTGTAGCGACGAGCAGTTCGTTGCCGGTCGATTCATTGACCGGAACAGGCGGGATACGAGTGGAAGCAATAAATGGCGTTCGACAGCTCGGACCTACCGTGACCTGTTCGACAACACCGGATATTCTTTGGCCGCCGAACGGCAAGGCCGTTTTGGTGACGCTTTCGGGAAGCATCGTTGCCGGTACGTCGGCGCTCGTGCCAGGAAGTTCAGTGTACGCCGTCGAAGATGAGTACGGCGAGGTTCAACCGAGAGGAAGACTCGATGTTGCTACGGATGGGACGTATCGTTCTCAGATCGCTTTAATCTCTTCAAGAGATGCGGCGCGGGCTGAGGGCCGAACGTACAGGGTTGTTGTGCACAGTACCGACGTTCTCGGCAATGCCAGCGTTTGCGTGGCCGCTGTGAAGGTACCACACGATCTGCGCATTAAGTGAATCGATCGTTGACTCGACCGGCGAGCACGGCGCGCGAGCAGAGACTAAACGCGTACGACGGTTCGACTGCCGCCCGATGTATTCCTCGCGTTGGCCCAGACCGGAGGAGTCGGCCGGCGCGATCGCCGAAGCCGAGGCACAGCTTGCGCGGCTGCTGAAAGAGGGCTGGAAGGAGCCGGCTACGGAGCCCTGACCGGTCCTCACACTCCTGTGGTTCATACGAGTCGTTGGAATTTGACCTGTCTTCGTTAGTTAGAGGCCGTATCTCTAAAGGCTTCCACCGCGTTGGAACTCAGCATCTTGACGTGGCACGAGCCAGCGGCGCAGGCCGCGTCCAGGGCACCAATCGCTCCATTCACTTCCCGACCAGCATTTCCGCAGCAAGTGACGCGACGGCCATTCGAATCGAATCGCGCGGGTATGCGCGGCAGTGCCGTTCGAGCGCTGGCGCAACACCACTCGGGATCGCTACTTTTCCCATGACGAACCCGTACCCCTCAAGGTAGCCAATCGCATAGTTCTCGACGCCGGCGATCAGTACGTCGCCTGCGTCCGCTTCCGATTTCACCGGCTTGGCAGACTTCGACTTGAGCAGCATGTAGCTCTGACAGACCTGGGAGGGCGCCGGGCCGTCCACCAAGATCTCGGCGGGCGCCACATCTTCGTCCTGACGCAGGCTGGCGATCTCCAACGCGCCGCGTTCGGCTCGTCTGCATTGGTGTACCAATTCGATAACGGAGCGAGCGTGCCGGGTGGCGGCGGAACGGCCGTCGGGGTTCCGGCGGACGAGAGTTGGATGATCTATCGGACCGTGACGCGGGCCACGAGCGCGCTCGTGCTGATCGAAAGATTTCAGTAGTTTGCGCAAGTACGAGGGCGCTGTCGCGATGATCGGCCGAATACGGCGCAAAATCGGGCACCGAGACTCCGCCGCCGGGCCGTTCGTGGTGAAGGGATTGACGGTGCCGAGAGCCCCGCCTCCGCCTCGTGTTGGGTCATCGCCGTGACGACGGTGACCAACCACTGGCTCGCGCCGTGTGGGGGTTACACACGCGTGACACATGCCGCGCGAAGACCGCGAAGATAGGGCACTTGCTTCGAAAGGCGGTGGTCTGCAGAACCCCTTCACTAGCGGCTGACGGTCCCGTTGAGTTCTGGAACCAGCAGATCCAGAAGATGGGCCAATAGTCCGGCCTCTTTGCAACAGAGATGATCGGATGGATTGGGAATGCGCCTGTCAGCCGAGAACGCCTGATTGGTCACTAGTTTCGCGGACGCAAAGTTCACGGCTCTCCGTAGTAATTCGGCTCGGGACCGAGGCGGCAACCACTCGCCTGCAAAAGGAGGCCACCTGCCAGAAGAAGAACGGCTATGAGGCCATAATCGCGCGCGCGTTTCCAGAGCGGACGAGCCTTGTCGCCGCCGGGCCCCATGTCCATGACCAGACCGAACGCGACGACCATCGCGACAACGATCAACATCCCGATTACCAATTCCATGAGGGTCCCCGCCTGTCGCGATTGCGCGCTAGTATCGTCGGATGGCGTCGAGGTCCGCTCCGAAGACCTCGGCCAAGCGTGCGGCGTGAACAGTGCGTTCGCTATAGACGAAATGCGGCTTGTCCTCGTCGGGGTCGACCCACAAGTACAGATCGACACGTTGAGCGTCAGCCGATACCCGCCCTCGGGCGTACTTCCCATAGATCAGATCCTCGGTGCCGTCCTCTGAGATGAATTTGCCGGTGAGCACCGCGATCAAGTCACCGACGTCGCTCAGGATGTTGTCGTAGTTCACGAGCGCGAGGACATTCGGATGGCTGCGGTCGGGGTTCACCGCGTCAAACTGCTTTACGGCCTTGTGAATTGCGCCGGCCACCCGATTGAATCTGGGATCATTTCGGAGGATCGTCGCGATCTGAAAAGGTTCAATGTCGAACAAAGCGACGTCGAGCGGATCTTCGCCAAGGAGGCTCTTTACCTCCAAATAGAACTGGATGATACCGTCTCGTGACACTCGAAAATCTGGCGTTTTGCCGCGAACGCGCTCGGCCTTAGAGAACCGTTCGCACTTGAAGCCACGCGTTTCGATTACTTGCTGCACTAGCCCTTCAGCTTCCTCGTTCTTCATGGACTTACATTTGCACGCTTGACGGGAAAAAACCACGGGTGGTCTGAGTCGAGTGTGCCGAGGATGTATCGTGCGCCGCGACTTATTTGACGCGATGTAACGCCTTCCGCAGGTAGAAGGCCGCGAAGGCACGGTCCCCGAGCGCTTTGCACCCCTTCGGCGCCAGCCACACCTCGCCGTTCGGCATTTGCAAGTCTTCCCAATCGTCGGGGTCCTGCGAATGAATCGGCGATTCCGGCGCATCCCCCAACCGTAGGACGCGATGCGCCGGCGTCTCCGATTCGCGGGGCGGCGGCGGGGCGAGGCGCAACCCACCCACGCCATAAAACGCGCCGTTCGCCCACCGCGTGCGGTCACAGGGCGGCTCTAACAGTTCGGCGACTTCGGATACCGCCTCGTGGGCGAGTGTGGCGTCGGCGCTGGCGTCGGGACTGGTGAATTCGGCGTTCCGTAAGGAGTCAGGCTCGCACGCATCGGGACCAGGGTTTCCCGCAGCAGGCCCGCTGGCCGGGGCCGATCGACCACCATCCGTCGCGAGCGTTACGACGCCACCCGTCTGCGAAGCCGCGACTCCCGACGACGTGGATCGCACGCGCCGCCGCAGCGTCAGCAGCCGACCGATGGCCCGCGTGAGCGCCCCCTCCAACAGCTGCCGGACCCCAACCGACATGCGCGCGAGCATACCTCTGTGCTCGGCGACTGGGAACGGCGGGGAGATCGCGATTGTGATAATATCAACGTATGCAGATGCGTGGATATGACGTCGATTGGGCGAGCTAAGTCAGTGCGATCGGAGACGAGGCGGGAGGCTCCCATTGTGACGGTGGTGCCGCTTGAGCAGGCGGGCATCACGCCCGATCCCGACAATGCCCGGCGGCACACGCCGCGGAACATCGGCGTGATCGAGGACTCGATGCAGACCGACGGGGCCGGCCGGTCGATTCTGGTCGACCAAGACGGCGTCACGATCGCCGGCGCCGGTGCGTGGGAGGCGGCGACACAGGCCGGCATCAAGCGGGCCGCGGTCATCGAAACCAACGGCGACATGCTC
>Ga0075425_100001289_pt1 | contig 24428 bp, 41 predicted proteins | sample SoiMethybrSBSTD4_FD_75300 | JGI IMG/M metagenome (GOLD analysis project Ga0075425, IMG submission 75300) | Bulk soil microbial communities from a Populus tree surrounding site in Tennessee, USA - Soil MetaG P. TD hybrid SBSTD4 | ecosystem: Environmental > Terrestrial > Soil > Tree plantation...
GTGGGAAGCCGGTCACGCCGTACCTGTGGCACTCGGGGGTGGGCCGGAGGTACGCCGCGAGCATCGCTCATGCAACCGCCGTCACGGCGCTCGGCTCAAGAGCGCGATCGCGAAGCGCAAAGCCGGTTTTTCCCCACGAGCACGCGACAGACGAGTCAGCGGGAATCGCGAGAAATAAACCGTGGGCGGTCGTGGGGTTCGGGATCTTCGACCGTTTACGGTCGACCACTTCCGGCGCTGGGCCCGTGGGCTGATCCTCGATTCCGGGAAGTCATGGACGCTCGAACCGTTTCAAGCGGCCTTCGTACGCGACCTGTTCGCAGGCTACCCGGAGGTATGGCTCGTGATCCCGGAGGGGAACGCGAAGACAACCCTCGCCGCCGCGGTCGTGCTGTATCACGCGCAGCACCGGGACGAGGCGATGGTGACGGTCGCCGCGAGCTCGCGCGACCAGGCGGAATGGCTCTACCGCGCGGCCGCCGGGTTCGTATCCCGGTCGCCCGCGATCCGGGGGCGGTTCCGGTGCCTTGAGGGATACCGGCGCATCCGGCACGACTCGAACGGGTCACGTATCCAGGTGTTCGCAGCCGATGACCGAACAGGGGATGGCGCGATGCCCACGCTCGCGCTACTTGAGGAGCTCCACCGGCACCGGACGCTCGCCCTGTACCGGACGTGGCGCGGGAAGATCGCGAAGCGTGGCGGGCAGCTTGCGGCTATCTCCACGGCGGGCGAGCCGGACGGCGAGTTCGAAGAGGTCCGGGCGCTCATGCGGGAGCGAGCTCGGACGAAGACGCGGCGCGCCGGGTTCTCGCGGTACGTGGCGAAGGGGTACGTGCTGCATGAGTACGCCGTGCCGGAGGATCGCGACCCCGACGTGATGCGGGACGTGAAGCTCGCGAACCCGCTCCGGTCCGTGACGCTCTCGGTCCTGCGGGAGAAATACGACTCACCGTCCATGCAACCGGGACATTGGCGGCGGTTCGTGTGCGGGCTCCCGGCGGGCTCGGACGAACAACCGATCCGGCCGGAGGAATGGGACCGGCTGCGGTCCGATATCGGGACCATCGGCGAAGGCGATGAGGTCGTCGTGGTGCCCTCGGTCGGCCACAACGCGGCGGTCGGGATCGCGGCGATGCGGCCGAACGGGGTGGTCGCGGTCGCCGCCGACGTGATCGAACCCACCGACGGGCGGTCGATCTTGGTCGACCTCGAGGAGCGACTCATGGAGCTCGCCGACCTGTACCGCGTGACCTCGGTCCGGCATCCGGTCGGTCCGTTCCTGCGCTCGGCCGACCTGCTCGAAGCTCGGGGGCTGCCCATGAACCCGGCCCCTCAGTCGCCCGCCGCGCTCGGCGCCGCGACCGGGACGTTCGACCGGTTGAGGCGCTCCGGGCTCCTGATCCACGACGGCGACCCCATCCTTCGGGCCCATGCGCTCGCGGCCGAGCTCAAATCTTCCGAACAGGGTGAGCGCTACGTCATCACGGACCGCTCAAGGGCGCTGGTCGCGGTCGCGATGGCATGTCATGCTGCGACCGTGATCGCGCCCACCCCGATCGTCGTGCTTCCCTCTGTCGGCATCGGATGACCTGGCGAAGCGCGCTCGGGCTCCCTCCGGCCGCATCCGAGGCCGCCATGAACGGGAACCGTCCCGACGCGTCGTTCACGGTCGATATCCCGCCGGAAATGATGCAGGGGATGACCGGAGGCGGGAACATCGAACCCCGGATATCCCGGCGCGAGGCATTGCAGGTTCCGGCGGTCATGCGCTCACGGAACATCATCGCGGGCACCCTCGCGGGCCTGCCGGTGCATGTGCGCGACAAAGAGCACCGGATAGTGACCAGCACGGGCTTACTCGAACAGATCGACCCCAATATCCCCAACGTCGTCACGTACGCCGAAACGTACGAGGATCTTCTGTTCGAGGGGATCGCGTGGTGGCGCGTGCTCGATTTCGGCTGGCACGGATTCCCGATCTATGCCGAGCACATCGACCCGCAGCGCGTGAGCGTTTCGGGATGGACCCCGCCCGTCAACGGGTCGACGCCCGCGATGGCGGTCGGCGGCGCGCGGGTCTACATCGACGGCTATCCGGTCGATGACCGGTTCGTGATCCGGTTCGATTCACCGAACCCGCCGCTCCTCATTCATGCGGCGCGAGCGATCCGGCAGGCGCTCGCGCTCGACAAGGCGGCCGCGCGGTACGCCGCGGAGCCGATGCCGCTCGGCTACTTCACGCCGAAGGGTGACACCCGGCAGAACGAGGACGATACGCTCGTGCAGAACCTCCTCGACAAATGGGAGACCGCGCGAGCTCGCCGCGTGTGGGCATACGTCGGCGGGGCGTGGGAGGCGAAGAAGCTGCAATTCGACGCCGAGCAGATCCAGCTCGCTTCGCAGCGCGACCATGCCGTCCTCGAAATCGCGCGGGCCGCTGGGGTCGACCCGGAAGACCTCGGGGTTTCCACCACCAGCCGGACCTATCAGAACGGCGAGCAGAGGCGGCAGGATCTACTCGACTTCACGCTGGCCGCGTACCGAACCGCGGTGGAGCAGAGGCTCTCCATGCGGGATATCCTCCCGCGGGGATACGAGGCGAAGGTGAATCTGGACGCGTTCCTGCGCTCGGACACGCTGACCCGCATGAACGCGTACAAGGTCGGCGAAGAGGTCGGCGCCTACACCCCGGCTGAGGTCCGGGAGCTTGAGGACCGGCCTCCATTGAGTCAGACTGCGACCGTGCCACCTGCGACGGTCCCGACCCCGGAAGGAGCGGCGAATGCCGGACCTTGACCTATGGGACGGGGCCGCGGCGATGGCGGCCTGCACGACGGCCGCCGACTATGGGAAGGTGTGCGCGCTCGATCGCGGCGCGTCGATCACGGCGCTGACCCAGCGGTTCGGGCTCCCGCATCATCCGAACCCCGACGGAGCTCCCGGGAACGTCGACCGGGACGGCGTGATCGCGGCGTGGAACGCGCTGAACGGCGGCCGGACCGGCACGCCGATGAGCGGCCCCGGGGTACCGGAGGCGCGGGCTCACCTTGAGGCGCACCGCCGCGCGCTCGGGCTCGGCGCCGCGGGCGACCCGCCGCGGCTGACGTTCGACGCGCCGGAGGTCTACGAGTCGTTCCGCGTGAACCCGGAACGGCGCACGATCTCCGGGCTGCTCGTTCCCTACGGGCCGGTCGCCAAGGCGAATTTCGCCAAGTGGCGCTTCACGCGCGGCTCGGTTCGGTGGGGCGATACCACCCGTATCAAGCTGAACCTCGATCACGATCACACGGAGCCGGTCGCGTACGCGACTCGGCTCGAAGACACGCCGCAGGGCGTCGATGGGACGTTCAAGGTGGCCCGCGGTCCGGACGGTGACAGGGCGCTTTCGATGGCCGAGGATCACGTCCGCGATGGGTTCTCCGTGGAGGTCGATTTCGATGAGGCGGACGGTTGGATGCCGGACCCGCACGACGAGGACGTACGGCTCGTGCGGCAGGCAAGTCTCCGCGGGGTGGCGCTCACCGCGTTTCCCGCATTCGATGATGCGCGCGTGAGCCGAGTCGCGGCCATGCGGCAGGGAGGAACGCGGAAGATGACGACGGACGAGACACTCGAAGCCGAAGGCAACGCGCCGGAGGCGGCATTCGACACCGCGCTAGAGCGGCTCGCCGGAAAGGTCGTGAGCGCGCAAGAGGCGATGGGCAAGGATCTGTCGCAGTCCATCGCCGAGAGCGTTGCGGCCGGGATCGGCGTCGCGCTCGCCGACATGAACGACGGCGGCACGCCCGCCACGGTCCGGGCGGCGCGGTATCAGGTCACGCGAGAGGAGCCGGTCTACCGGTTCGACGGCTCGGGCGAGTCGATCGTCCGCGACGCTTGGCGCGCGATCCATGAGCGCGGCACCGCGCAGGGCGACGAGGCATCGGACCGCATCCGGAAGTACCGGGCCCAATCTGAGGAGCTCTCGCGGCTCACGGGTCACTACGGCGTGCAATTCGCGCCGCAGACGACGGGCACCGCCGCGGGGATCATCCCGCCCGGCTACCGGCCCGACCTGTATATCCCGGATTTCAACAAGGGGCGCCCGTTCGTGGAGGCGTGCGCGCGGCAGGCGATCCCGAACGCGACGCCGTTCACGGTGCCGAAATTCGCATCCGTGGCGTCGGCGACCGCAGATCACGTCGAAGGTACGAACCCCTCCGACGGTACGCTGACGTTCGGCACGACGACGGTCCAGCCGCAGGCTATCTCCGGGCGGCTCGTGCTCTCGCGTGAGCTCGTGGACTCCTCGAACCCGGCTATCGACACGATCGCGCTGTACGAAATGCGCGAGTCGTACAACCGGCAGACGGAGGCGAAGGTTTACGCGCTCCTGAACGGTACGGGCGGTGCGGGCGGAACGATCACGTCGGGGTTCGTGCCCTCGGGCGCGCAGGCCGCGACGTTCGTCGGCTCCACGGGAACCCCGCCCGCGCTGATCGCGGGTATCCGGGCGCGGCTCGCGGCGTACCCGTTCGCGCGGTTCGCGTCGCCGACCGCCGCGCTCATGGGGCAGAACGCCACGTCGATCCTCGCGACGGCGGTCGATTCCACCGGGCGCCCGATCTTCCCGTACGTCGGGGCGACCAACGCTATCGGCGTCGGGAACGCGGTCGACGGCGGATGGATGGTCGACGGGCTCACGTTCCAGCCTGCATGGGCGGCCACGGGAACCACGGCGGGAGACACCCAGATTTTCATCTTCAACCGAGGCGATCTGTGGGTGTTCGAGTCGCCGCTGCTCACGTTCCGGTTCGAGGAGAAACAGGGCCCCGCGAACATCGAGTTGAACGTGTTCGGATACTTCGGCACCGCGCTGCTCCGGCCGGTCGGTCTGAGCGGTATCCGCATCACCTGATCGGAAGGAGCGAATATGGCAGCGATCACGGTCACGGCCCCGGGCACGGCGGTCACGCCCGCGGCGGCCTCCGGCGGCGGCGATACCGTCGCCGGAGGTCCGGCTGACGGGGGATGGGACACGACCTATCTCCTCGCGGTCATCGGTGCGACGGCGACAACCGTCACGGTCGACGGGGTTGCCTACGGCCCGTTCACGTCGCAGTCGGTCCTGATCCCGGTTCGGCGGTACAACGGGGCGAACGTCAACGTGACGTATTCGCAAGTGACGGCCGTCACGGTGGCCGCGTTCGGTCCGGCCACGCAGAAGACCTTCGGCCTGTAGGCGGGGCGAACGAACGACCTGAGGGAGGCGAACGAAACGATGGCGAAAGACGAACCCATGACCACCGAAGAGCGCCGGGCAACCGACCCGTCGCTCAACGATGACCACCAACCGTCCGTTACGTCTTCGGTGGAGGCGCTCCGGCTCGCGGATATCGAGGCGGGCGTTCCGCCGTCGCAGGCCGTGATCCCGGCTCCGGCCGACGTGATCGACCAGGCCGTCCGCGAGAAGCAAGCCGACGTTTCGGCGGAGGAGGTTGCCGACGCGATCGTTCCGGCGACGCTCGGCGAAACCGACGCCGGGGTGGCCGACGCCGGGGTGGCCGAAGAAGAAGCCGAGGGATCGGACGACGTAGGGACCGGCCCGTACGAAGGCCGTACGCTCGCGCAGCTTCGCGCAGCGGCGCGGAACAAGGGGCTCGCGGTCTCCGGGTCGAAGGACGAATTGGTCGAACGGCTGCGCGGATAGCGCATGGCCGACTTCGCCACGGTCGCCGAGCTCGAAGTGTTCATGGGCTCAGGGTCGGGCTCGCTCGGCGTCCGTGGCACGGCCATGCTGGGGTACGCGTCCGCGACGATTCGGCTGTTCACGGGACAGGACGTGGAGGTCACGACCGGGCGGCAGGAGTCATACGCGGGCGACGCGTGGCGCGATTACCTCGAAGTGACGCAACGTCCCGTAACGGCCGTATCGGCGATCACGATCGACGCCGTAGCGTTCACCGATTTCTCGTGGAACCGCTGGGGCTCGATCTGGCGGAACGATAAGGCCGCATGGGCTACCGGCCCGATCCTCGTGACGTATGACTCGGGCTATGCGACGAGCGAGGACGAATACCAGGCGGTCAAGGTCGTGTGTCTAGAGGTCGCGGCGCGCGCGATCGGCGGCGCGCCGGAAACGTTCGGGCTCGAAGCGCAGGAGCTCCGCGGGCCGACGCCCGCGATCTATCTCACGGACGAGGAGAAAGACACGCTCCTATCGGTGCTCGGGAAGGTCGTCGTGGCATGAGGGTGATCGCATGGGCATGAGTACGTTCCTCGCCGGAAAGGTCATCGATCACATCTTCCGGAACCAGGCGTACACCCCGCCGACGACGGTCTATCTGTCGCTCCATACCGCCGACCCCGGGCTCACGGGTGCGAACGAGGTCACGGGCGGGTCGTACGCGCGGCAGGCGCTCGCGCTCACCGCGGCCGCGAGCTCGCACACGGACAACTCGGGACAGATCAACTTTACGGGGATGCCCGCGATCGCGGCGCCCGGGGTGCTGTTCGCCGGGATCTGGGACGCATCGTCGGCCGGGAACTTCTTGTACGGCGGCCCGCTCACGCCCGCAGCGCAGGTCACGCTCGCGGCGACCGCGGTCGCATCGACGGACGTGATAACGACCCAGGCGGTGCATGGGTTCGTTGCGAACGATACGGTCGAATTCGAGGCCGCGGAGGGAACCGCGATCCCGGCCGGGCTCACCGCCGGGACGGTCTACTACGTGATATCGACCGGGCTCACGACGACGGCGTTCGAGGTCTCCGCGACCCAGGGCGGCGCGGCGGTGAACATCACGGCCGACGGTGGGTTGATCGTGCGGAAGGTCGTCGGGAAGGTCGTCAACTCGGGCGATACGTTCCAAGTCGCGATCGGTGACGTTGACCTGACGCTCCTATAAGAGAGGGGACGAACGGTGAAACGGACTCTCGCGGTACTCGCGGCATCGGTGGCGCTCGTGGTCGCCGGTACGCCTGCGCGGGCAGAGGTGGTGCAAGGCGTGCATTGCCTGCCCTACTTCAACAACCCTGGTACCCGGGCGGTGCAGGTATGTGTCTCGGTCGTGCACGACACGATCAACGGCAACGTCGTGTATTGGGTCCGTGCGAGCTACAACCACATCGCCGGATATCAGAATCCGTATGACCTCGACTTCGTTGACGTGCACCATTGGAGTCAATCCGGCGGGAGCGGGGTCTGCGACGGGAACGCGTCGAAGGGATGCGATGGGGACGGCAACATCACGGACGACACGATCGCTAGCATCCCGGCGACCAGGAACACGAATCACCTCGGGCAGAGTGCGCACTACTGCACCGATTGGGGCGAAACGAGCGGCTACATCACGTGGAACGTCGGCGGCGGTATAGAGCCCTTCGACGTGAACAGTCAGAACGTGCCTAGCGCGCCCTGGTGCCGGTAAGCGATAATGAAACGGCTGACCGTCGCGGCCGCCGCGCTCGCCGCGCTGGTGGCGTTCCCGGCGGCCGCGCTCGCCGGGACGCCGGGTGCGATCTTCACATGCCAAGCGACGGGACAGGTTGACGCGATCGACCCCATCGTGGCGCCGGGCGTCTACCCGTCGGCGCACCTGCACCGGTTCTACGGCGGCGGTCCGGTCGCGACGACGGAAACCACCGCGGACCTCCGGACGAAAGCGACCACATGCGCCGAGCCGGGGAATCATTCGGCGTTCTGGACCCCGGTCGTGTACGAGGACGGGGTAGCGCTCACGCCCGGCACGACGGCCGCAGGCGGTGGGAAACATGCGCTGCTCTATTACCGATGCGTATTCGCCGCGGCCGTATGCGCGGCGATGCAAGCGTTCCCGGATGATACGCGGCTCGTGGAGGGGAACGCTCACGCGACGACGGTCGCCGATAATCCGGCGTTCCGGCGCGGGCTCGGCGGTTATCGCTGCGGCACGGGCGGCGGCACGTTCTCCCCGACCCCTCCAACGACGTGCCCCTCGGGCGTCCTGGTGCTCTCGGTGACGTTCGGCGCGTGCCTGTCGGCGGATGCGACCGCGACAACTGATCCGGTGGGCGGGACATGTCCCGCGGGGTACCGACCGGCGCCGCGCATCCAGCAATACTTCCGATTCTGGATCGGTACGGGCGCGGTGGGAACGGTCACGCTCTCATCCGGTGATCCGGTCACGCTCCATACCGACTATTGGTTCGGATGGGATCGCGCTACCTTCGATTCGTTCATGGCGCGGTGTATCAACGCTAACGTCGACTGCGGTACGAATCCGGCGCTCTAGGTATGAAAGGATGGACGGTATGAACCAGCGCGGAGCGGTGGAGCTCGCGGAGCGAGCGTTCGAGCGGCCGGGCGATACGCTCCTGCGCTGGGGGAACGCGGGGATGCTGGACGCGGCGGGCGCGTTCCTTGAGCCCGGATTCCATCGCATCCCGACCATGCCGGAACGGCTGGGCGGCGGGCTCTACGTGAGCCGGAACGGCCGCGTGATCCCGCCTATCGCCGGAGGCGCGGGCGAAAGCATCTATTGGAACGAATCCATCGGGCCGGGCTCCGCATCCATCGCCGACGAGGGCAACGTCACTCCGACCACGACCATGAAGGCGTTCTGGAACCCGGTGAACGTCGGGCAGGCCGGAGCGCTCCGCGCGAATTTCTGGCAACCCGGGCGCATGGTCCGAGTGATGGCTGCGGTCAAGCTCGCGATCGGTGCGACTCCGGGCAACATCGCGTTCGGCATGGGGTTCGGTTCGGCGACCACGCCGGATAACCCCGCGTGCATCGTCACGTCGACGGCGAAGGCCGGAACGGCGTCACAGACCGTGACCGCGTTCCTCATCGGCGTGCAGAAATGCCGCTCGGACGGGACGGCCGGAACACTCTCGCAGGCCGGGTTCTGCATCACGGATGCGGTCGCGATCGCGACGAACGCGAACACGTTCCCATCGGGCGGTACGACGGTGGTCTCCACGATCGATACGACGGTCGGGACGAACTGCTCGACGTTCCAAACGTCGTATTCGGGCGCGACGCCCGGCACGGTCGCGCTACTTGAGCTCGACCTCGCCGTCCTGAACTAGGCGGGCGGGCGGGATGCCCGGGGGGCCCGCGCGCGGCCCGACGAAAGCGGGCGCGCCGAACGCGCTCGCCCGTCGGGGGTCGCAGGGCTACGGCGGCCCGCTCTACGTCGTCAACATCGGCGAGTCGAACCAGGAAACGAACGCCGCCGCGACGCCGGTCAACCCGGATATCCGCACGGCGACGGATGCGGCGTCGTACTCGAACACGACATGGACGCCGGACGCTCGGCCGAATTCGGTCCTCGTCTGCGCGTGCACGACCAGCCTCGCCGCGGGCGCTCCGCCGACCCCGAAGATCACGGGCAACGGCGTCGATTGGGCGTGCTGGGGGATGCAAGTCTGGGCGGTCGGCGCCAACTTCGCGACGTGGTGGTTCGCGGCCGATGCTTCTCAGGCGGTCGCCGGTGTTACGACCATCGACTTCGGCGGCGTGACGGTCCGGCAGATGGACGCGTCGTTCTTCCAGATCTATGGCGTGGATCTGTCCGACGGCGTGTCGGCCGCGGCGATCCAGCGCGCCGGAGCGGCGCCGAGCGGGACCTCGGGCGGCGTGTCGTTCGCGCGGCCGCTCTCGTCGCCGTATAACCGCGTGATCGTCGCGCACGGCCACGTGGCGCAGGAGGATCTTACGCCGGGCCCAGGGCTTGTCACGCTCGACGAATTCAACGGGGCCGGACCGGCCCGGAGCTTCGGGACGTTCTGGCGCCCGGATGCCTTCGATGTGACGGCGCCGAACGCGTTGTCGTTCAGCTACCCAACGTCGAGTGGCGCGGGGATCCTCGCAATCGAGGTCCGCGCGCTCGCCGTGGCCCCGGCGCTGAGCGGCTACCAGCCCGTCGGGCCGTCATGGACGGATGCTCTCCCTGCGGGTGCCGGTGGCCCGCGAACACCGATCAACGGGCCGCCGGTACGCGTCCTAAGACGGTTCATAGACACCGCTCCGGCTGGGGGCGCGGTCGTCACGGGCGCGGTCGACATGCGCGGGGCCGGTCGCATGGAGACCGCCGCATCGCTCACGATCGGTGCCGCGACGGACGAGCGCGGGCAAGGCCGGATGGATACCGCGGCGTCCGTCGTCGTCAAGGCCGCCACGGACATGCGCTCGGCGGGCCGTATGGAGCTTGCGCCGCCGGTCACGTTCCCGATCGTGCTCGCGGCGGCCGGGAGGCTGCCGGTGGGGCGCGTCCTGCCGCAGCGGGGCCCCGCGCTCGTGAACCGCCCGGCGTCGGGCGATGTGAGCCTGTCGGCGCCGGTCGTTACGGGTGCGATGGATCTGCGCTCGGCGGGGCGGATGGATACCGCGACCTCGCTCGTGGTGAAGGCCGCGACGGACATGCGCTCGGCGGGCCGTATGGAAACGGTCGCGAAGGTCGTCGTGATCGGCCGGGCCGATGCCCGCTCGGCGGGCCGGATGGAGCTCGTGGGGTCGCTCATCGTCCTAGGGCGGGCCGATGCCCGCTCAGCGGGCCGGATGGACACCGTAGGCGCGATCACGGTCGCCGGGGCGGTCATAGGCCGTACCGATCTGCGCTCCGGCGGGCTCCTCGCCGTCGTGGCGGTCGTACGCGGGCCCCTGATCGAATCTCAGGATGGAGCGCGGCTGGGGGGCCTACCGGCCCGGCTCACGGTCCTGAGCGCCCCAGGGGCGGCTACGGGCGGTGCTCCGGCCGGGGGCGTGCTCGTGGGGTCGGCCGACGGCCCGGCGTCCGGGGGAGCTCCCGCCGGAGGGGTCCGTATCGAGTCGGAGGACGGGCCCGAACCCGGGGGCGCCCCGGCGGGCCCGGTGCTCATCGTGTCGCAATCGGGATGACGGGGGGTGATAATGCGACCGTGTTCACGAAGGCGAGCGTCAACCGGACGAAGGCCGCTCTCAAGGCCGCGGAACGCAAACTGATCGCAGCGGCCCCATCGGCGGAAGCGGCGGGCGCCGCGATCGTTGCCCGTGAAATGCGCGCCCGGGCTCCGGTCCGTTCCGGTGAGCTCCGGGCGTCGATCGGTACGAGCGGGTCGCAGGCGCAGGCCACGGCCGGGCACGCGATTCCGGTCGACCGAGGGGTTCCGGGGCGAAACATGGCGGCACAACCGTACGCGGAGGACGGGGCCAAGGCCGCGGCTCCGGAGGTCATCGCAACGATGGCGGCCCGATTCCGGGCGGCGTTAGGGGGTAGGTAGGTGACGAAATATCGCGGATTCCGCGCGGTGTTCAAGCGCAACACGAGCGGCTCGACCTACGTCACGATCGGCCAGGTGCTGGAACTCGGTGACGTGGGGTCGAACCGCAACCTGATCGACGTGACCGCGTACGGCGACGCGTGGGCGGATTACCTCGGGGGCGTGCAGGACGGGACCGAGGTCACGTTGCGCGTCGCGTTCGATCCGAACGACGCGCAACACGCCGCCATGAAGGCCGATTACGACGCCGGAACGACGAAGAACTATCAGCTCCAACAGCCGGATATCTCACCGAACACGACCGCCGCGTTCCAATTCCCCGCGATCATCACGCAATTCGTCGGGCGTGCCCCGATGGATGGCGCGTGGGAATCCGAAATGACGCTGAAGATCGTCAACCCAGGCGTGACCCAGGTCACGCCGTCCTAGCGAAAGGGGTCATGGATGACCGTACTGACACCGCAACAGGTGACCGTGGGGGGCATCGCCCCGACGTATACCGCCGCGACCGCATCGGATTCGTTCCTCGCCACGGGGCCGGGGCCGTATTGGCTCCATGTGAAGAACGCGGGAGGCTCCTCCGATAACGTCGTCCTCGATGACGTGGTATCGACCGACCCCGGGTCGTCAACGTCGTTCAACCCGGACGTGACGGTCACGGTTCCTGCGACGACGGGGGACCGGCTCATCAAGATCGATCCGGCACGGTTCAAGAACCCGGGAACGGGTGCGGTCGCATGGACCCATTCGTTCACCACGTCCGTCACCGCGGCAGTCTTCTACATGTGATGAGCACGCCGCAGGAGATACGCGCCCGCATCCTCGACCTGCAACGCGATCGCAAGCCGGAGCGGCTCGAATACGAGGGGTGGGGCCCCGACCTGTATATCCGCATCCTCTCGGCGGGCGAACAGGCCGAGCTCGCGGAGTCAACGACGGCGCAGCGGATGCCGGTACGGGTCATCCTGCATTGCCTCGTGACGGCCGACGGTGAGCGCGTGTTCACCGACGAGGACGAGGACGCGCTGCTGGCGTTCCCGTTCCCTGAGGTCATGCAGGCGTTCGGGCAGGTTGCGAAGCTCAACGGGATCTCATCGAAAGAGCTTGAGGAGGCGGTGGAGCATTTCAGGACCGCCCCGGACGAGCAGCGATCTTCAGAGTAGCGCTCGCGCTGGGGCTGCCCGCTGAGGTCGTGGGGGAGCAGATGGCCGCGCGCGAGCTCACGGAATGGATCGCGTATGAGCGGGTGTATGGCTCCATCGCGATCGGCGAACGTATCGATGCCGGGTTCGCGCAGGTCGCGTATCTGCTCGTGCGGCTCCTCGGGAAGGACGGCGGCCGGTACAAACCGCGCGATTTCATGCCGGAATGGTTCCGCGAGCTCACGGCGCCGCACGAGCTAGAGCGCGGCTGGGCCGCGCTCGCGGCGATGGCGAAGGCGAACGATGCCCACGATTAGCACGCTGACGGTTGAGGTCGAAGCGAAGACCTCGAAGCTTTCGAGCGGGCTCAAGATCGCGTCGGGCGGGCTCCTCGCGCTCGGCGCAGGCGCGGCCTACGCGTTCGGCCAGTTCGAGGACTCGCAGAAGGTCATGAACCAAACGAACGCGGTCCTCAAGTCGACCGGTGACGCGTCGGGCAAGACCGCGCAGCATATCGAAGCGCTCTCGGGCAAGCTCTCGCAACTCTCCGGCATCGATGACGAGACGATCCAAAGCGGCGAGAACATGCTGCTAACGTTCAAGAACATCCAAGGCGCGCGGTTCGACCAGGCGACGAAGGCTATGGTCGATATGTCGGCGGCGATGGCCGCGGCGTCGGGCGGTTCGGTCGACCTCAAGAGCGCGTCCATCCAATTGGGGAAGGCGCTCAACGATCCGGTCAAAGGCGTGACGGCGCTGACGCGCGTCGGCGTGACGTTCTCTCAGCAACAGAAAGACCAGATACAAGGATTTATCGACGCCGGGCAGATGGCGAAGGCTCAGGGCGTGATCTTGAAGGAGGTCAACTCGGAATTCGCAGGTTCGGCAGAAGCGAACGCGACCGCGGCGGGCAAGATGAGCGTCGCGCTCGGGAACCTCGCGGAGCGCGCCGGACAGGTGCTCGCCCCGGCCATCGAATTCGGGCTTGCCGCGCTCACGGGGTTCGTCGCGGTGCTGCAAGCCGATGTGGGACCGGCGCTCGCGAAGGCGGGTGAATGGTTCAAGTCGGTGTGGGTCAAGGTCGGGCCGTTCGTGACGATCATCGGCCAAGCCGCGGTCGACGCGTTCCACAAGATCGTTGCCGCCGCGGCGCCGCTGTGGCCGCAACTCAAGAAGCTATGGGCCGCGATGCAACCGGTCGCGAAGACGCTCGGGATACTCATAGGGGTGCTGCTCCTGGTGGCGCTCAAGGTGTTGCCTATCGTGTTCGCCGCGCTCGCGAAGCTCATATCGATCACGCTCGCCGTCGATACGGCGCTGTTCCGGTTCGCGAATACGGTCGGTCATGTGTTCCTCGGGCTGGTTGACTTCTTCCGCCATCTGCCATCGCGGCTCGCGGCAGCCGGGTCGAAGATGTGGGATTGGATCGTGTCTTCCCTCAAGGCCGCGGTCAACGCGGTCATCGGGCTCCTGAACGGGCTGATATCGCATATCAACGCGTTTCAGATCCACGTGCATATCGACCCACCGGGCCCCGGCAATATCAATTTCGATTGGGGCGGGCTCGGCATCCCTCCGATACCCAGCTTGCAATACGGCGGGATCGTCGCCCGTACCGGGCTCGCGCTCGTGCATGAGGGCGAGCGGTTCTCCGGCGTGCAGTCGGCCGGTTGGGGTGACGTGACGGTCAACGTGGCCGGGTCGGTCGTGACGGAGCGCGACCTGGTTGACGCGATCCACCGCGGGCTCCTCAAGAAACAGCGGCGCACGGGAACGCTGGGGATCGTGTGACGAAACCCGCCTATACCGTGCAGGTCGCTTTCGGGGTGAACCCGCTGACGGACCCCACGTCGGGGCAATGGGTCGACGTGACGCCCTACGTTCGGTCGTTCTCCACGCGGCGAGGCCGGAACCACGAGCTCGGCCGGACCCAGGCCGGTACGGCACAGATCGTGCTCGATAACACGGACCGCCGGTTCGATCCGACGAACGGTTCGAGCCCGTACTCACCGAACGTCCGGCCTATGCAGCACGTACGGATACGTGCGCTGCACCAATCGACAACCTATGACGTGTTCCGCGGCTACGTGCAGGACTTCGGGCAGCAATGGGGCGGGCCCGCCCCGGCGGGGAAGGGCGACGCGTTCGTACCGCTGCAAGCGGTGGATGCGTTCCTGCCGCTCCAACTCGCACAGATCCGGGCGTATGCGACGACGGTCCTCGGGGATAACCCGCTCCTGTATTGGCCGCTCACGGACGCGGCGAACGACGAGGGCGGCGTGAACCTCGGGAGCGAACAGGGTCGGCCTCTGTTCCGGGAGGTCAACGTCGCGGATGGGGCGTTCTCCAACTACGTCGGCACGTTAGGGCGTGCTACGTCGCCGTACGCGGGCGCGACCTCGCTCGATTGCCCCGCGATCACGACCCCGGCGATCGGAAGTCTGAACGCGTTCGGCGCGGATATCGGCGCGACGACGATGACGCTTGAGATGTGGGTCAACCTCGACGCGATCCACGCGAACGACCAATATCTCCGGGTCGTGACGACGCATGGGTATACCCAAGCGTTCGACCTCGACAGCGGGGGCGGAACGGGAACGCTCAAGATCCAAGTCGTCGATTCCGACGGGACGTTCCAAAGCGTCACGACCGCGGGGACCGTGCTCGCGCCTACGGGCGCATGGCATCACATCGTCGCCGTCCGCGACCAGACCGTCCTCAAGGTGTACGCGGACGGCGTGTTGAGCGATACGTTCCCGATCGCGATCCCGTCCATCGCGCGTCCGTTCCTCGCGGGGTTCACGCGCGTTTCGCTCGGCTATCAGGTCGACGGCGCGATGGCCCATGTCGCGGTCTACGACCACGCGCTCGACGCCCCGACGGTCACCGCGCATTACTCGGCGACCCTCGACACCTTGACCGCCGTCGGAGCCGGGACCGCGCTCGGCTACGTGCTCGACGCCGCCGGATGGCCTGCGGGGCTCCGGTCGCTCGATGCGGGATTGTCGACCGTGACGCTTACCCCGGACGGGACGGCGCTTGAGCTCCTGCAAGCGATCGCGGAAGACACCGAACACGGGCTGCTCACCGTGACCCCGGCGGGGGTCGTCACGTTCACCGGCCGGGATACCCTTGAGAAACGCGTCACCGCATCGGCAACGTTCGGCGACGGTGACCCCTCGACGGGAGAGGTGCGGTACGGGGAGCTTGAGCTCTCATACGATGACCAGGATCTATGGACCGAGGTCGAAGCGTCCGGCGCCGGGGGCACGACGAAGGTCGTCGTCGGGGACGCTGCGGCGCAGGCATCCTACGGCCGCCGGACCCTCTCAACGTCGGGGGTCTCGGCCTTGCAGAATGACCTCGCGGACCAGGCGAACGGGCTCCTCAACCGTTACAAGGCGCCCGCGGTGCGCCCGGTATCGATGGTGCTCCGGGGTGACTCGCGCGTACCGCAACAGATGCAGCGGGTGATCGGCGACCGCGTGACGGTCAAGCGGCGGCCGCCGGGAACGGGAACGCTCTCGGTCGATGCCTTCGTGGAAGGGATCGACCATGACGTGGGGCCGGACGGGTGGCCGTCGTCGGCCTACCGGCTGGCACCGCCGGAGCCGGTAGCGTTCGCCGTGCTGGGCACCGCAACCCTCGGGACCGCGCTCTTAGGATGGTGACGGATGGCATGGACCGCGCCTAGAACGTGGGGCGCTTCGGAGCTCTTGACCGCGGCGAAATTCAACACCGATATACGTGACAACGAGAATTTCCTACGGACGTTCCACGGAGCGCGCATGTGGGAATCGGCGGTGCTCTCGCAGACGGCTAACGCGGCGTGGCAGCTCGTGACGTTCGACGTGACGGACTATGACTCGGATTCGATCGCGGTGCTGGGGTCCGATTGGTTCGTCGTTCCGACCGGGTTCGATGGGACGTGGCGGGTGACCGCCCACGCGGAGTGGTCGGCGAACGCGACCGGCTCCCGGCAGATAAAGATCATGAAGAACGAAACGTATACGGTGCGAGCTCCGAACGGGGTCGGTACGTCGCTCTCCGAAGACATATCGTCACCGGCCGGTGGGCTCATCCGGTCGCATACGGTGCAATGGACGGGGCCGCTCGTGGCGGGCGATCACGTGACGATGGAGGCTCAACAGAACTCGGGCGGTAACCTCGCGTTCGACGTGGGGAAACCGGTCCTATGGTTCGAGTCGCATTACCTCGGGAGCTAGGGGAAAGGGGCGAACGTGTTTCCGGTCAATAGCACGAGCGTGGAAACGGCGCGGATAGCCCGGGCGATCCGGTGCATCGCGCGACATAACGTCGCGAGGCTCATCACGTCGGCGGGGGTCTACAACTGCAAGCGCACCGTCGGGACGACGCTGTACTCGGCGCATGCGTTCGGGGATGCGGTCGACCTCATGAACGGCGGTCCGACCGACGAGCGCGAGGCGATCGCGCGAGCGGTGATCCGTGACGCCACGAAACGGACGCTCCGGAACCGCGGGCGCCGGACCGAGGTCGTCTACGTGATCTGGAACGACCGGCAATGGATACGCGGTCACGGCGAATCGGCCTATTCCGGCGTGGCGCATACGAATCACGTACACGTCGGCTGCTCGTTCTCCACGCGAGCGGTCCCGGCATGTGACGGCGGGCACAACTACGCCGTCCGGTACGCGCACAGGGCGTGACCGCGTACGTGCTGGTGCGGGGGCTCGTGGGGTTCTTCGGTTCCGCGTTCGCGCGCGTCCTATGGTCGGCGTTCCGGTGAGCGGGCTCGAACGGTTCCGGCTCGCCGTTGCCGGGGTCGTTCTCATCGTGTGGGTCATCACGGTCTACGCGTCGCCGGGTCATGATCCGCCCGCGGGCGTGCAACTCATCATGACCGGGGTCGCCGGATGGCTGTTCGCCGGGCCGGTCGTTGACCGGGTGCGGCGCCGGAACGGGAACGGCCATGATGGTTGAGTGGTGGGTCCGTACCGTGCTGCTCGGGCTCTCGGGGCTCGCGGTCGGACTGTCGCTGTGGCTCGCGAAGCGTGAGACCGCCGCAGCGATCCAGCGCCGGGATTGGCGGCGCCGGGCGTGGTTCATATCGCGGAACGTCGGGCGTGCGATCGTCGTCGGGCTCGTCGCCGAAGGGGTCTACCGGCTGCCGTCGATCCCCATCACGTGGCGGCTCGTGCTCTACTCGCTCGGCCTGCTAATGATGGATGCGGGCGTGGGTCACGACCTGTACGACTTCGGCCGGCGTGACCGCCGGGAGGGTGACGCATGAAACCGCGCACGGAGGTACTCGGGGTCGCATTGGCCGGGCTCCTCGCGATAGGGCTCGGGGTCGGTTCGTTCGTTTCCGAGCGGGCCGGAGCGAACGAACCGACCCCAGCACCGACCGCCGTCACGACCCCGGCGCCGCGCGCGAGCTCGTCGACGGCGACGATGACCCCGACCCCGGCGACGCTCACGGTGACGGCGACCGCTCCCGGTGCGACCGTGACCGAGCCGGGGGGTACCGTGACCGCGACAGAAACGAAGACGGAGCCCGGGCCGCCGGTCCGGGTCACGGTGACTGCGACGGTCACGGTCACGATCTGCCCTTTACCTCCCGGCCTGCACAAGGGGTGGAAACCCCGCTGCCCGTAGGGGATACTCGACCGATCCGACGGAAGGGGTGAGTGATGGCTGTTCAGCGCTCGGGGGTTTCACCGGCCGCGCGGCCCACGGAATGGACAACCGCGGTCGTGCTCCTCATCACGGCGGCGGTCGCTTGGTACAACGACCGCGATACGGCGGCGCTCGTGGCGGCGGCGGGCGCGGCGCTCCCGGTGATCGTGACTGCTATCGCGGCGTGGTACGACCGCCGGAACGCATGACGGCCGACGAGGTAGTACGGACGATCGCGGCCGAGCTCCTCGTGCGCGACGATATCGCCCGCGCTGAGGTCAAGGGTTCCGAGGTCTACGCGATGACGCAAGGCGGGACCGCGTTCCGGGTGCTCGTGATCTGGCCACAGGGGCAAGACTCCACGGCAAGGATGGACCGCTGATCGCGGGAGCTCCGACGGCGGTCGTGATCGCGACCGCGCTCACGCTCTCCGGGCACGCCCCTACGCCGACGCCCGGTCATCGGCTCCCGGTGCGCGAGGGGCTCAAGGCGACCCCGGCCCCGACCCCGGCGCCGCCCGTGGCGTACCCCGCAGGGGTGCTCACGAGCTCACAGGTCGCCGCGCTCGCGTCGGAGGCCGGATGGCCGCCGGAGCTCATCCCTCAGGTCGTCGCGATCGCGTCCCGGGAGTCGGGGTTGGATCCTCGGGCTGTGAACGCGAGCTCCGGCGCGTGTGGGCTCATGCAACTGAACCCGTGCCCGGGGCCGGAGGCGCTCGACCCGCTCGGGAATCTCCTGCTCGCTCGGTCGAAGTGTCTCGCCGCGCTCGCGTATTGGGGCGACTGTCTGCATCCGTGGCGGCTGTGACGTAGCATCGCGTGGGGCCCGTCCGCGGACCTCTTCCCGCGCGGCCCCGCCCCAGGAACCCCGGCCCCGGCCGGGGTTCCGCCCTTTACGTAGGTCATCCGGCCGTCGGTCGAAGCGGCGACTGTGGAGCGTCGGTGTGAGCGCCGATACTCAAGGCATCGGAGGCACCGGAAGGGGGAAGCGACGAATGGCGAGCGACACCTACAAGGTCGAAGGGACCGCCCACCGAGAGTTTTACTCCGAGACGGGGTTCACGCTTGACGAGGCGCAGGAGTACGCCTCGCAGATCATCGACGGAGACGTTGACTCGACTGTCAAGATCATCGGCGCAGGGGAGCGTGACCGATGACGCGCGCAGGCGTACCGACCGAGCCGCTGTTCCTGCCCGGCGAGGTCGTGAGCATCACCACCGGCATGGGGTACGCTCGGCGCGGCGTGATCGTGGGGCGGAAATGGTCCCACGCGTCCGGCTGGTGGTACGACGTGCGCGTGACCGGCGTCGGTACGTACAGCGTGACCGAGGACGGGGTGAGCCGATGACCCCGCGGCAGCGGCAGCTACTCATGCTCGCGGCCCGCGGATGGACAACCGCTGCGAGCGCTCGGTACCTCGGACTATCCGAGAAGACGGCGAAGCATCACCTCCAACTCGCGCGTATCCGCCTCGGGGCGCGGAACACGGCCCACGCGATCGTGCTTTCACTCGCCTGCGGAGAGCTCACGCTCGACGCTTGCACGTCCGCGCTGCTCGAACCGCTCGCGGAGGTCGCGATATGAGCCTGCGGAGCTCGCTCTACCGCATCGCTCGCACGATGGGCGACGTGAACGCGGTACGGCGCGGTCGTGTGGGTCGCAGGATCGGGCGCCGCGCAGCGGGCCGGGTCACGGGCCGCATCCTCGGAAGGCTGTTCCGATGACGACGACGGAGACCGTCCTACCGCTCGCGGCGGCTCAGGGTGATCTGGTCGCGGCGCTCGGCGAGCTCACCAACCCTGCGACGGACGCGGTAAACCCGCACTTCGGGAACCGTTACCCGTCGCTTCCGGCGCTGCTCGACCACGTACGGCCGGTCCTCGCGGCGCATGGGTTCGCGCTCTCACAACCGGCGCTCTCGGACGTTCCGGCCGGATGCGTCGGCGTGCAGACTCAACTCCTGCACACGAGCGGGGTCGTATGGGACGGCGGGACGCTGCTCCTGCCCGCACCGCCCGACGCTCAGAAATCCGGTAGCGCGATCACGTACGCGCGGCGCTACGCGCTATGCGCGCTCCTCGGGATCGCAGGCGATGATGATGACGACGGTTCGGCGGCAACCCGCAGGGATCACGGGGGTACGACTGCGGGTCGTGAGCGCGCTACGGGCAGCGTTCCGGTGCCGCCGTCCGCGGGCCCGGAGGGTGCCTCCGATGACCCCTCCGGGCCCGCACCCTCTCCGGTGGAGGACGGGCCCACGCTCGCGATCGGGGGCGGCCCGATGGATTGGAAGGCCGCGGCGCAGCGACTCACGCGGGCGTGGAAACGGAACGTGACTCAGACGGACGCCCAACAGGCGATCATCGCCGAGCTTCGGAAGCAAGATATCCCGGTCAAGGTTCCGCGCGATGTGAACGAAGATCTCGCGTATCACGCGCTCAAGGCGATCGAAGGGCGGCCACCGCCGCCGATGGAAGGGGGCAAGGGGTGAGCACGTACGTACTGACCGTGACGGACGAGGAGTGGATGCGCGGGGTCGTCGCTCGCGGGTTGGCGGAGCGGCGGCTCCTCGCGGTTCACGTCGTCAAGGGCGAACCGCGACCGACGCTGCAAGTGGTCAGCCTGCACGACCGCCCGGCACCGCGCGACACGTTCGAGGTCGTCAAGTGATCGCGGACGTATGGGTCGCGGTGTCATGGGTGATCGTGGCGCTGATCGTGGTGGGCGTGATCCTGCTCGGGCTCGCGCTCGCTCGTGCGGCGGCGCTGGGCGACGATATCGCGGAGAGGATGGACGACGCATGGCTCGAACAGCGACGGAGGAACGAGGACAGATGGAGCTCCTGAGCAACGCGCCGGAGGCGGGGTTCGTGACGCTCGATATCGAGGTGGCCGCGGCCGATGTAATCACGACGGCGGTCGCCCTGCTCAGCCGCGATATCCGGATGCTCATGGAACCGGCGTTCCTTGAGGAGCCCGATACGTGGCCTGAGCGAACCATCCTCGAACGCGCCCGAGCGGCGCTACAGATGGCGCTTGAGGAGTATTACCTACCGCCGACGCGATCGGGGGTACCGGCGTGAGCGAGACCGACCAGGGCACGCTATGGGATATGGCCGGTGACGCCGCTCGGGCGCTCTATGGGGACGATCGGAAGCGATGGCAGCGGTCGCCCCTTGAGTACCCCGCTGGGCTCTACGACGGCCATCCGCCCGCGCAGCGGCGGAGCGCGACCAGCGTCGCGGCGTCGCGATCCATCGAACCTGTTGCCGGGACCGCCCGGGCGAACGTGCTCGCGGCCATCCGCTCGTCGGTCCTCGGGCTCACCGACGAGCAGATACAGGACGCGCTCGCGATGCCCGCATCTACCGAGCGGCCGCGCAGGGTGGAGCTCGTGGAGCTCAAGCTGGTGAAGGACTCGGGGCGCACGGCGCGGACCCGTTCCGGTCGGAGCGCGGTCGTCTGGATCGCGACATGAGCGCGCCGCATATCTACCACCCCGACGTGTACATACACGGGCTCTTTCTGGATTGCCCGCGGTGCCAAGAGCACGCGGAGCATCCGGAGCTCTTGGACGAAGACCTGCGGCAACTGATCTTGACGTATCCGAAGACCTCACTCGATTTCGAAGCTCGCGACCGGCTCCTACAGCGCGAGGAGCCGATATGAGAACGGCCCCGGGGATCGAGGCCGGGGCCGTTCTCTTGGCGATGCCCGTCGCGGGGAAGGGGTCCGCGAGAGCGCTGCGGCCGTCATCGTACCGCGAGAGTGACAAGAAAGGGGCCGGGCTCTTGCGAGCCCGGCCCCTCAGGCGTATCGTCGCCCGCGTCGAGTCAGGCGCGGCCATCGTACCGGACGGGTACGACCTACGGAAGGGCCGCCGGACCGGAACCGTCACCGGAGACCCGCGGACCGGAGCCGCGTTCCCAACCTCCGCACGTGTGGCGCCCGAACGAGCTCGGGGCGTGGAAGGGCATTCCGCCCAAGATCGGACGACAGTCACGGCGAATCGGGCCGCCCGTCGTGTGAGCTTCCAAGATCCGTCCGAACGTGCCGCGGCGGCGAGAGGTAGCGTTCTCGCCCGACCGAGAACCCTTACGCGACAAGGCGAAGGGGATGCAGGTCGTTCCCTCGTGGGGCGACCTGTGCCCTCCGCTCTCAGACTCAGGGGATGATGAGAACCGATGACCGAGCCTCATGGAAGATCCCGGACCGCACGAGCGCTCCGGAAGCTGCAAAGGCGAGAGAAAGGGGTAAGGGGATGGACGGATACACACTCACGGTAGGGAGCCCGCTCGATCCGCTCACGCCGATGCCGGATGGCGTCCGGTACGTGGCCGAGCTCGCCGACGGGACCGGGTTCGTGGCGTGGGACGAACGCCCGCCCGCGATCGCGGGAACGGTGCTCATCGCCGAGGAGCCGGATGACGGCTGGTGGTGGTTCAAGATCCGGAAGCTCGCGGCGACCGAGGCCGATCACTTCTACCTGCTCTCGCGCGATGCGTTCGACCTCATCGCGGACGAGCAACCGGCCATGATCCGGGCGGCGACGCGCGTCACGGATGGCCGGGTGATCGTTCAGACAGATACGCCGCTCATGCTGTTCGGTGGCTGGGGCGGTCACGCCGTTCGGTACGTTCAGCGGGAGCTCACGTACGAGCAAGTGGTCCGTGGAGCGATCCGGGCCTTCGCGAGCGCATGAGCCGCGCGTGGAGCGATCGCGAATCGCTCGACGCGGCCGAACCCCGGGCCGCAGAGGAACCGGTATGCCCACTCTGCGGAACCCGGGTCGCGCATCCGCTCGAACCCGGCGGAACGGTCCTATGCCATCCCGACCGGGGCGGATGCGGGGTCACGATCCGGCCGGTGCCGTACCTCGTGACGGGGAAGCATGAGGCGGTGCCGGTCGTCGTGACCCATTGGGAAGGATGCTGCACGCCGTATACGCCGGTCGGCGACAAGCTCACCCACTCGCGATGGTGCGAGGCGCATCCGAACGAGGCGCTGACGCCGAACGAACGCGATGAGTACCGAGCGGCTCTCCGCGCGGCTTACGCTCGTTCGGTCCGTGAGCATCCGGCAGGCTCCGAGGTCCGAGCATGGAAACCCTGGTGGCGCGATCCGGCCTACGTTGACGCTCACGTTGACGATGAGGATGACCGACCGCCTATCTCTTGAGAGGGAGTCCGATGGGTGACCCTGCGAGTCAAGAGCGCGACGAAACAGGAACGCAATGGCTCAACGGCGAGCCCTATTGCTCGCCAGGCTGCGGGTCGTTGCAGTGGACGGTGGAACGCTACGCGAAAGGCGTCCCGGTCCACAAGCACGCCTGCCCATATCGGGTGACGCCTTTCTGCCAATCGCATGAGAACGGCTGTCCGGGGGGAGAGGGAGTCCGATACGACTTCGAGAAGATCCGCGATGTGCTCTATACCGCGAGCCTTGGAAGACCTCTCAACCATGAGGAATACGAAGCCTACGACGCTCTTCGTCGGATCGAAGGCCGCTTAGCTACGGCAGAGGCCGTGACTCAAGCAGCCTACGCCCGCATCGAAGCCCGACTGTCTACGGCAGAGGAGGCGCTGAGAGAGATAGCGGCCCTTGACGGCGCATACGACAGCGCCGCAGCCGAGGCGCGGCAGATGGCTGAGCTAGCCCGTAACGCCCTCCAACCCGATCACCAGAAGGAGCCACGATGAGCGCCGAGCAAGATGCGGCTGAGATGCTGGAATCACTTGACGCCGCCATAGGGGCGCTGGGTCGGGTAGCAGAGATCGAAGCCCGCCACGCTCCGCGGCTGTATCCCGCTGCTGGATTGCTGGCCGGGACACGAACCCTGCGCGAAGCCCTTTCGGGATTCAGCGACCAGAAGGAGCCACGATGAACTGGGTTAGCTGGTTGTTTCTCGGACTCTTGATCGGCGGGCCGATTCTCGTCGGCATTCTGGAACTGCGGAGTGACAAGAAGCTGGGCATCCGCTACGACGCCGCACGAGGTCATTGGGTAGTGCGCGATTCCACCAGAAGGAGCCGATAGATAGGTGAGCGCTCGCGTGCTGTTGGAGCCGTGGTGCTGGATCGTGGGGCACCGCTGGGACGAAACCGAAGAGGCGTGGCGTTCGGGCATCCATCGCTTCTGCCTTCGCTGTTACCGCATGGAGCCGGGGAAGGAGCCGATAGATAGGTGAGCGGACCCCATGAGTAGGGCGTACCATCGCCTACATGGGTGCTCGTGCCTGCATCTGTGGGGTGGTGGGGTGTACCCGGCACGGTCGCCGAAGGGGTAAGCGCTCCACCGCGTACGGTTCGGGGCACCAGGACCGGCGCCGCAAGCTCATGCGTTGGAGCCCGGAGGTATGCGCCCGCTGCGGTAGGGGCCCCATCCCGGGCGATCCGTGGGAAGCC
>Ga0075425_100001290_pt1 | contig 24421 bp, 20 predicted proteins | sample SoiMethybrSBSTD4_FD_75300 | JGI IMG/M metagenome (GOLD analysis project Ga0075425, IMG submission 75300) | Bulk soil microbial communities from a Populus tree surrounding site in Tennessee, USA - Soil MetaG P. TD hybrid SBSTD4 | ecosystem: Environmental > Terrestrial > Soil > Tree plantation...
ACCCATCGGCCGTCGGGAGAGAACGTCGCCGCGCTTTCGTCGAACGGCGTGGACACGAAGGGGGTCATCACCGGTTTCGGGCCGAGGGTCAGCGTGTACAGATCGCCCGCCGCCGACGGCGTCTGCACGAAGGTCAGGAGCGTGGTGCCGTCGGGCGAATAGTCGTTGGGGATTTGCCACGCTTTGGACATCAACACGGGAGTGCGCTCGGCGCCGTCGAGCGACTTGGTGCAGACCTGGCCGACGGCGTCCATTTGAAGGAAGAAGGCGATCTGCTTCGAATCGCGGCTCCAGCACGGGAAGCCGTACATGCCGGGATGGAACGTGAAGCGCGAAAGGCTGCCACTGGAAACGTCGACGAGCCAGATGTCGCTGCCGTCGGGCGCGCTACGCGCCACGGCGACGCGCTTTCCGTCGGGTGAGAGCGCGGCGTCGTCGTAGCTGCCGGCCTCGCCGATCTCGCCGTCCTCGTGCCCTTTGGCGTCGACCCACACCAGGCGCGTGGCGCCTTCGGGCACGGGAAGAAAGGCGAGCGTGCCGTTCTCCGATGCGCTCACGATGCTGAGCTGCTTCGAGCTCATGTAGGCGACGTTGCCGAAGGGGAGCGGGACGGGCTCGCCGCTGACCGCCAGGGCGTCGGGATCGAAGCGCTGCGACATCAGCACCGTGCCGCGCGAGAAGACGATGCGGTCGGGCGGGGCGAAGACGGCGTTGGAAACGTTGGTGACGATCCGCTTGTGCAGCTTGCCGTCGAGCGAGCCGGCCACGAGGTCGTCGCCGGCACCGTAGAGAAAGCGCTTGCCGTCCGGGAGAAACCACGGCCAGCGGTGCCGGCCTTGTTTCCCTTCAAACGAAGTGACGCGCTCGGCACGGCCGCCGCCGGCGGAGATGCGATACAGCTCGCTCGAGATCGTCGGCGCGAAGACGATCACGCCGTCGCGATTCCACGTGCCGCCGCGGCCGGACGCGGCGTCGTAGAGCGTCACGGGGGTGCCGCCTTTGGCGTCGATGCGGTGCAGTTTTTGGCCGGCGAAGAAGCCGAGCTGGCGGCTATCGGGCGACCAGAACGGATACGACGCGTCGTCGGTACCGGCGACCGCCGTGATTTTCGTCGTGGCCACGTTGCGGATGTACAGCGACGGCTTTCCTCGAACGTCGCCCGCCACGAACGCGATCATCGTGCCGTCGGGCGAGATGGCCACTCCTTTGGTGTCGAAAGGGAACAGCGCCAGGTTCGGCGGCATGTCGATCGCGAACTGCGCGAGGTCGCCCACGGGCGGCGTGCGCTTCATCGCGGTGATTGCGATGACGGTGGCTGCGACGACGGCAGCGGCGGCGGCGATCCACGCGCCGCGCTCGCGCCAGGCGCGGCGGCGTGCCACGGGGGCCGGCACGCCCGCCGCGGAGCTGCCCTCGGTGATGAAGCGCAGCTCGAGCATGACGTCGTGCGCGGTCTGCCAGCGATCGTCGGGATCCTTGGCCAGGCAGGCTTGCACCAGGCGGTCGAGCGCCGGCGGTGCCATGGGACGGAGCTGTGCGATCGGCGGCGGCTGCGTGCCGAGGATGGAGGCGATCAAGCTGGCGCGGCTTTTCCCTTCGAAGGCGCGGCGGCCGGTGGCCATTTCATAGAGGACGGCGCCGAGAGAGAAGATGTCCGTGCGCGCGTCGGCGTTCGCGCCTTCGAGCTGCTCCGGCGCCATGTATTGAAATGTCCCGACGATCGTTCCTTCCGAGGTGAGGGCCTTGGCGACGGTGGCATCGGTCTGGGCGCCGCCGAGCGGGCTCTCTTTGGCCAGCCCGAAGTCGAGCAGTTTCGCTCCCGACTTCGTCAGCATGATGTTGGCGGGCTTGAGGTCGCGGTGGACGATGCCGCGCCGGTGGGCCTTGTCGAGCGCGTCGGCGATCTCGATGCCGGTGCGGAGGAGCTGCTCGATCGGAACGGGACCGCGGGCGATGCGCTCGGCGAGGTTCTCCCCTTCGAGCAGTTCCATGACCAGGTAGTCGTCGCCGACGTCGTAGAGCGCGCAGATGTTCGGGTGGTTCAGCGAGGAGATGGTCTTGGCCTCGCGCTCGAAGCGCGCGCGCAGTTCGGCGCGATGCGCGAGCTCCGCCGGAAGGACCTTGACGGCCACGCTGCGGTCGAGGCGCGTGTCGCGCGCGCGATAGACCTCGCCCATCCCGCCCGCACCGAGCGGCGCAACAATCTCGTATGGACCGAGGCGCGTTCCTGGGGTGATTGGCACCGAGCGGGCAGAATACACCACACATTCGGCGCGGCGGGGTCAGTAAGCGGTTGAAGGATTTGGTGGAGCTGATCGGGCTCGAACCGACGACCTCCTGAGTGCGATTCAGGCGCTCTCCCAAGCTGAGCTACAGCCCCACGATTCGGGAAGGCAACGGCTTAGAACTCGGCTGCGCCGGGCAACATTCCGGCGCGGCGCGGCGGTGATTCTAGCGGGGCGGGGGGCTCGGGGCAACTCGGCAGCGGAAGGACAGGCGCGCGGGCGCGTCCGTCCTTCGTTTGTTTACCGGCGAAAGGGCCGCGGCGATTCTCACTGTCATCAGTGGTCTTGAGCTCCCGTTGGCGTACACCCCGTTGACGAACGCGTTCCGGGCGGACGTGTCAAAGCTCGGATCTCACGTCACCGGTAGCCGACGCCGTGATCGCCGGCTGCGGCGCCTGCTCCGCGGTGGCTGAAAGTTGCGTGTCATCTGGTACGCGGTTGATTCGCCTATTCAGGAAAATCTGCCCGCCGGCGTCTACATCGACCAGGACAGGACCGATCACACCGTGGGGGGTGTCGACAGTGACTTTCACCTGAACACCAGGCATGAACCCGTTTCCCTCCACTGTAACGTGGGTGAATTTCAGATGAACCTTCGGTGGATTGGCATTGGTACCAATTACCGTGATGGATGCCATCTTGCGCCTCCTCACCTCAGGAGGTGTTGAATCGCCCGATTTCCCTACCCTCTTCATAGCCAAAACCCCGAAACAAATAGGTGAAGGCAACCGCGATATTGGCACGTAATGGCCAACTCGCGTTCGGAGAGCTCGACGCAGGTGATGACGCTGCTCCTGGCGGCCATCGCGTCGATCTCGCTGCTCGTCGGCGGCATCGGCATCATGAACATCATGCTGGTGTCGGTGACGGAGCGGACGCGCGAGATCGGCATCCGCATGGCCATCGGCGCGCGCGGCGGCGACGTGCTGACGCAGTTCCTGGTCGAGAGCGTGGTGATGGGAATCGCCGGCGGCCTGGTCGGCCTGCTCTTCGGCGTGACCGGCGCGAAGGTGCTCGGACATTTCACTGGATGGGAGACGACGATCTCACCGATCCTGATGCTGATCGCGGTCGGCTTCTCCGGCGCCGTGGGCGTGTTCTTCGGCTACTACCCGGCCCGGAAAGCAGCGGCGCTCAATCCGATCGAAGCGCTTCGGTATGAGTGATGCGGCCAAAGCTATTGCAGATATCCGACGCCGTGCAGGCTGATGACGGCGCCGTTCTCCTCCTCCGTGTTGCGGCGAAGCTCCGCACCCAATTCGGCGAAGGCCCGATCGTCCGCACGGATCGGCAGCGGCCTGGTCTCCTCCAAGTCGGAATCGAGGTCGTAGAGCTCTTCGCTCCCATCGCGCCACTGAATCAGGTGATATCTCCCCTGAACGGCGCTAAAGGCCGCCGTCAATTTCGCCGGCCCAGGCGAATCGATCACTTTGTATGACGCGATCACCGGCCGCGGACGTGGATGGAGAGGCTGACGAGACTCGGGCAAATAGCGGAGGAGTTGATCGTAGAGGTCGAGCGTCGAGACTTCACTGGCGACGTGTTGCGGCGCCAGGTCCGGCGCTTTCACGATCAAGGGAACGTGCAGGACTTGGCGGTAGAGCGTTCGACCGTGCCCGACCATGTCGTGGCTGCCGAATTCTTCGCCGTGGTCTCCGACGACGACGATGATGGTCTGCCGTCCATTGCGCATTTGCTGGACCTCGTCGAGCAGCCTGCCGATCGAGAGGTCCATGCACTGCATCGCGGCGCGGTATTGCGCGCGGAGACGCGCAGCCGGCTCGGGGGCGAGCGGCGCTCTCGAATTGTAAGTCCTCCCCCACGCCTTCCAATCGGCGTCGGTCGCTTGCACGAAACCGCGGCCGCGGCAGGCCCGCTCGACGTAGTAAGGCGAGTGCGCATCCATGTAATTCAGCGCCAGGAAATACGGTCCGTTCGCGCCCTCGATGGTGCGCAGAGCAGTCGCCGTCACGTCGGATGCTTTCATCCAATCGGGCGGCGCGAAGAACGTCGGGTCCCACCCCGCACTTTCCAGCGCCCGAGACAGCAGCGTCGCCAGGCCGGAGACACACGGCACGCAGCGCGCCGAGACGTGAAACTGCTGGAAGCCGCGGCGAAAGAGAGGGTCCGGCCCGAGGAGGGGATTGGCGAAAATTGCCGCGGTGGTGTAGCCGCGCGCCGCGAACCGCTCCGCCAGCGTCGGACCATCGTAGAGAAATCGGTGCGACGCGGAGTCGTACGGCACCTTCCACGGCGGCATGCCCGTGAGGACGCCTAGGAGCGACGGCAGCGTCCATGGCGCGGAAGCCCAGGCGCGGTCGTACACGACTCCCCTCGACGCGAGCTTCATCAGGCTCGGCATCTGCTGGGCGTCGTCGTAGCGGACGGTGTCGAGAAAAATGAGCAGCACGTTGGGCGCGCCGGCGGGCGCGGAAATGGCCGCCGGCGCCGCGCGCTCGTGTCCGCTGGGCAGCGTGAAGAACGCCGTCCCGGCGAGCCACACCACGGCGAGTATTGCGCCGCCGGCCATCGCTCGCACAGGAACGAAGCGCGTCAGCGCGACCAGCACCGCAACGGTGGCAGCGCAGATGACGCCGCTCGCAACTGACGGAACCGCGATATTGCGCAGAGCCGGGTAAAGGCGGCTGGTCAGCAGGAGTCCCGGTCCCGCGGCGATGACGGCGGCATCCGCCCACCGCTCGAGCGGCCGGAGGAGGAACAGCGCCCGAACCAGCAGACACCAGACGATCCAGACGAGCGGAAGGAAGAAGAGCGCCGTCGCGAGCCGCAGCCCCACCGGCCGGTGAACGAGCAACGCGTCAATCACCCCGGCCAGGAGCCCGGCGGCGAGTGCACTCCGGAACCGTCGCACGGCGTCATGATAAGCCGCTGATGCAATCATGAATTCTCGGTACGAGTGATGGTTCTTTCGGCGGCTTGACGTACGTACGATCAGGGTCGTACGCTATCGAACGTGGGAAAGCGCATCACGGCCTCACAGCTTCGGCAGAACATCTATCGCATCCTTGACGAGGTGCTCGAAACCGGCCGCGCCGTCGAGATTGAACGGAAGGGCAGATTGGTGCGAATCGAGCCGGAGCGGCAAGACAAGAACGTATTCGGGATGCTCAAGTCCCACCGAGGCACGATCGTTGGCGACGCGGACGATCTAGTCCACATCGATTGGTCATCGGAGTGGAAAACTGATCTATCTTGACACCCACGTCATCGCCTTTCTATACGAGGACGCGGGTGTTTCGCTGCCTCCGTTCTCGAGAGCGTTGATCGCCGGGAACGAACTTCTCCTCTCGCCGATCGTCATTCTCGAGTTGGAGTACCTTTTCGAGATAGGCCGTCTGAGTGTCGATGCCAGAACGATCATCGCCGCCATTCAGATTGCCGCGCCCCTTCGCATCTGCGATCTTCCTTTCGAGGATGTCGCTCGAGCTGCATTGCAGGAACGCTGGACCCAAGATCCTTTCGATCGAATGATCGTCGCTCAGGCGCGGCTGCGTGAAGCGGAGCTGATCACGAAGGATCGATCGATTCGCGAACATTACAGCCGCGCGGTGTGGGCGCGCCCGCGAACAGGTGGGTAAGTGAGAACGACTACCATGAGGAGGCTGCCATGAGGTCTTCCCTTTGCTGGGCGTTCATCGCCGTTCTGCTATCCACCGCAGCGATTGCCGCGGGCACGGAGGAGCAGCGGAAGCTCGACGCCTGGCGCAAGTCGATGGCGCGCGTTTCTCCGGCGAAGAAGGGATGCTTCAAAGCCGTCTATCCGGGGACGGCATGGCAGGAGATCCCGTGCGCGAAGCCGCCGGACCGTTTCTTCGGGCCGAACCCGGGGCCGGTGGGCCATGGCATTGACTTCGAGGCCCAGACGGCGGGACTGATGTCGTCGGCCACGGGCTCGTTCGACGCCGTCAACGTCGCCAGCGAGATCAACAACGGCAATCCCGACACCTACTCGCTGCAGCTCAACTCGAGCTACTTCGTCAGCCCCGTCTGCAGCGGGGCCGCGAATCCGAACAACTGCAAAGGATGGCAGCAGTTCATCTACTCCAGCGGCCTGGGCACCGCGTTCATCGAGTACTGGCTGATCTATTACGAGAATCCCTGTCCGGCGGGATGGAGCCAAATCTCCATTCACTGCGTGAAGAACAGCGCCGCCATTCTCGTCGGGCCGCAGCCGATCGCGAACCTCAAGCAACTGACCCTGACCGGCACCGCGGCCGCGGGCGGCATCGACACCTTGGTCATGGGCATTCCCGGCAACACCCTCAATGCCATGTTTCAGGACGACGTCCTCAGTCTGGCCGGCGGCTGGAACAAAGCGGAGTTCGGCATCTTCGGCGACGGCGGGGGCTCGGCCGCCGACTTCAACGCCGGAGCGACCATGGCCGTGCGGACGAGCGTGATCGACGGATCGATGAACGCGCCGACCTGCGTCCTGGAGAGCTTCACCAGCGAGACGAACAACCTCAATCTCGTGCCGCCCTGCTGTGCCTTCGGCGGCGCGAATCCCGCCATCGTCTTCTGGCTGAGCAACAATCCGGGCGCGACGTCGATGTGCTCCGGCGGAACGAGCATCGGCGACACGCACCTCACGAACTTCAACGACCTGTACTACGACTTCCAGGCCTCGGGCGACTTCCTCCTCGCCGAAACCGATCCGACGTTCTCGGTCCAGACGCGGCAGAAGTCCGGCGCGCCGACCTGGCCGAACGCTTCGGTCAACAAGGCCGTGGCCATGACGCTGGGGCCGACCCGCGCCGCCGTCTGCCTCGATCCGACGCGCCTCGTCGTCGACGGCCGGCCGCGCGACGTGCAGGACGGAGAGTCCATCATCCTTCCCAGCGGCGTTCACATCGCCCACGGCGGCAGCACGTACCTCTTCACCCGGCCGAGCGGCGAGAGCGTGAGCGCTCAGGTCAACCCCGGCTGGATCAACGTCTCCGTCGGCCTGGACCATCTTCCGCAGGCCAGGGTCTACGGCCTCCTCGGCAATTTCAACGGAGACCAGGGCGAGGATGACCTGGCCCGGCGCGATCGCGTGGTGTTGGCGCATCCGCTCTCGTTCAACGATCTCTATCACCCGTACGCCGACAGCTGGCGCCTCTCTCCGCGCGAGTCGCTGCTGTCGAGGTTCTGCGGCGAGACCGTCGAAACCGGCATTCCGCAAATGCCGTTCTACGCGGAGAACCTCGATCCGAACGTCTCCAGGCGGGCGCGCGCCATCTGCACCGACGCCGGCGTCCGAGACGCAACGCTTCTCGACGCCTGCACGCTCGACACGGCCGTGCTCGGAGAGGCCGCCGCCCGCGTCTACGTCCGCGCGCAGCCGCCGCGCACGGAGGTGCGGGTGACGTCGCCGCCTCGCTAGCTCACGGCAACCCGGCCGCGACCTTCATCATCGCCTGCTCTTGCTCCGCGCCGATCTCCCCCTCCCGCCGCCACGCCACCCCCACCACCGCCCGCACCTCCCCACCGGCGTCGAGCACCGGCAGGGCCACGGCTGCCTGGGCGTCGACCGCCTTCGCGCCCGGCTTGATCGTGCCGCTGGCGTCCGTCTGCAGGTTGCACGTCTGCACCGGCGTCTTCTTCACCTGGGCCACGCCGGCCATCCCCTTGCCGTGCGGCACGTGCGCGACGATCTGCACCACCTGCGGCGGGATGTTGTGCGCCGCGGTCAGGTAGAGATCCTCGCCGCGTTGTACGTGCACCGTGCCGGCGAAGGCGTCGAGGTCCCGGATGAATCCCTCGAGCCACTGCTGCTGCGCTTCGTTCCGCTCGTACATGGGTCATAATTGTCGCGAAAGGTGATGCGACATGCCACGTAAAGTAACGACGATCGTCCTCCTGGTTCTCTTCGCGCTCGCGACCGGCCTCTTCGCGGCCGGCCCGGATGGCGCCGCGGTCTACAAGGCCAAGTGCGCCATGTGCCACGGCCCAAACGGCTCGGGCGACACGCCGACGGGCAAGAGCCTCAAAGTCCGCGACCTCCGCTCCGCCGAGGTCCAGAAGCAGACCGACATCGAGCTGACCAAGGTCATCTCCGGCGGCAAAGGAAAGATGCCGCCGTACGGCAAGCAGCTCTCGACGGCGGAGATTGAAGCCGTCATCGCCTTCGTCCGGACGTTGAAGATCAAGTAACGATTCGCCTCTCACGACCTCGGCGTCGCGCGACGCCGAGGTCGCGCCGTCACCACACCGCCGAGGCCCGCCGGCGATCCGCCATTCCCGCGACCTCGGCGTCGCCTGTGCGGAGCTGTTCCTGCGGATGGGCGAGGTAGTAGCCCTGCAGCAGATCGATGCCGAGGTCGCGGCAAGTCTCGTACTCCTCCACCGTCTCGATCCCCTCGGCGATCGTCTTGGCGTTGATCTTCCCGGCCAGCTCCACGAGCATCCGCACCAGATCCTGCTTGATCGGCTCGTTCGCCAGCGTCGACACCAGCCCCTTCGTCACTTTGAGATAGTCGGGCGCGAGCGCGGCGATGGCTTCGAGCGACGCGTAGCCGGAGCCGGCGTCGTCGATGGCCACCTCGATCCCCTTGGCGCGGAACTCGTCGAGGAAGCGGCGGAAGACGTTGTAGTCCTCGATGGCGGCGCGCTCGGTGAGCTCGAAGACGAAGTGGCCGCGGTGCTCGGCGAAGAACGACACGACCTCGTGGATGCGGAACTCCGACTCGGCGAACATCTCCGCCTCGAGGTTGAGCAGGAACTTGCGGCCGTCGAGCGGCGCGCTGCGCAGCCGGCGCATGGCGCACTCCAAGGCGATCGACTCCAGGCCCCAGGCCAGCTTCGATTCCCGGGCGAAAGAGAAGAGCATGTCGGAGTTGCGGAACGACGAGTGCGCCGGCCCGCGGGTGAGGATCTCGTATCCGAAGACGACGTTGTCTTGGGCGCGCACGATCGGCTGGAACAGCGTGGTGATGCGCTTGCGGCGGATGATGTCGCGCAGCTCGCGGCCGAGCTGGCGCTTGCGCTGCTGCTCGGCGTCGCGCACGGCGTCGGCGGCGGTCTGCATCCCCTGATAGATCTGCCGCTCCAGGCGGATCTGGGGCCGGTAGTCGACGCGCGCGGCGCCGACGAAGAAGCCGATCTGCCCCTGCTGCATGTTCGGGAAGCGCTCGCGCATCGAGTCGATCAGCTTCTCGCGCAGCTCGTTGGCGATGGCGTCGAAGGCCGACTCCTGGGCCAGGTCTTTGCCGCGCGTCTCGAAGACGACGTAGAAGCTCGAGCCGCCGACGAGGTTGGACGCAACGATGGAATTCGGGAAGCGCGCCTTGGCCTCGCCGACGATGGTCTCGCCGGCGCGGCGGACGAACTCGTCGAAGAAGGCCCAGCCGTACTCGGCTTCGATCGACTCGAACTGCTCGATGTCGATGTAGATGATGCCGATCTCGCCCTGCTCGATGAGGATCTCCTTGAGCCGGCCGAGGATGACCGGCACGGTCGGCAGGCCGCTGGCGCGGTCGAACAGCAGCGACTCCGCGGCGCGGTTCGGCGGCTCCTCGGGCGGGGTCTCTTCGCCGCGCGGGCGCTGCAGCAGCGCGGCCACGCGCTTGACGACCTCGTCGCGGTTGAAGGGCTTGACCAGGTACTCGTCGGCGCCGAGCTGCAGGCCGGTCAGGCGGTCCTTGACCTCGCCGCGCCCGGTGACGAGGACGACGCGGATCCGCGCCGTGCGCTGCACGGCCTTGAGGGCCTGGCAGACGTCCCAGCCGCTGCGCTTGGGCATCATCACGTCGAGAAGAACGACGTCGGGGAGGCGGGCCTGGGCCAGGGCGAGCGCTTCCTCGCCGTCGCTGGCGACGAGAAACTCGGCGTCGAGCGGCCTCAGGTAGACCTTCAGAAGCTGCACGACGTCCTCTTCGTCATCCGCAATGAGGATGAGGGGACGGCGCTCCATCGATGTCGGATCATTGCGCAAAGCAGGCCAGCTCGGCAACATGTGGGGCGGGCTTAAGCCCGCTCCCACACAATGTGCTAAGGTTCGGCGCCTCAAGATGATCAAGTTCGGCACGTCTGGCTGGCGCGGGATCATCGGCGAAGACTTCACGTTCGAAAACGTCCGCATCGCCAGCCAGGGCATCGCAAATCACCTCAAAAAGTCAGGGCAGAAGGGCTCCGGCGTCGTGGTCGCCTACGACACGCGCTTCCTCTCCGAGAAATTCGCCTCCGAGGCCTCGAAGATCCTTGCCTTCAACGACATTCACGCCTTCCTCTGCAACCGCGACGTGCCGACGCCGTGCGTCTCGTTCGAGACGGTGCGCCGCAAGGCCATGGGAGCGATCAACTTCACGGCCTCGCACAACCCGCCCGAGTACAACGGGCTGAAGTTCTCGACGGCCAACGGCGCGCCGGCGCTGCCGGAGGTGACGCAGGCTATCGAGCGGGAGATCCACGCGCTCGAGGAGAAGAACGAGAAGGTCGACGTCTACGAGAAGTCGGAGCTGATCGAGACGATCGAGCCGAAGGACCGCTACCTCGGCGAGTTGCGCAACAAGGTCGACTCCGAGGCCATCAACAAGAGCGGCCTGCGCATCGCCATGGATCCGCTCTACGGCACGGCCCGCGACTACCTCGACACCTTCCTCCTCGAGGCCGGCGTGGAAGTCAAAATCATACACAATTATCGTGACCCTTATTTCGGAGGATTTTCTCCGGAGTGCAACGAGAAGAACCTCGGCGAGCTGCGCGACATCGTCGGCAAGGAGCACTTCGACCTCGGCCTGGCCACCGACGGCGACGCCGACCGCTTCGGCATCATCGACGACCGCAACCGCTTCGTCTCCCCGAACATCATCCTAGCCCTGCTGGCTCTCTACCTGAAGCGCAACCGCAAGATCCCCGGCGGCCTGGCCCGCTCCGTAGCCACGACGCATCTCATCGACGCTATCGCCCGCAAGCTCGATGTTCCCCTGTACGAGACGCCGGTCGGATTCAAGTACATCGGTGAGCTGATTCTCGAAGACAAGATCGCCATGGGCGGCGAGGAAAGCGCCGGGATGTCGATGTACGGGCACTTGCCGGAGAAGGACGGCATCCTGGCCTGCCTGCTGGTCGCGGAGATGGTGGCTTCCACGGGGAAGAAGCTGAACGAGCTGATCGAGACGATGTACAAGGAGTTCGGCTACTTCTACTCGAAGCGCGTGGACATGAAGCTGACCGCGCAGCTGAAGGATTCGCTGAAGGAGAAGCTGGCCAATCCCCCCGCGGCGCTCGACGGCCTCACGGTCCGGGACGTGAACAAGACCGACGGAGTGAAGCTGATCTTCGACGACGCCACGTGGCTGCTGTTCCGGCTGTCGGGGACGGAGCCGGTGGCGCGCGTGTACGCCGAGGCCTGCAGCCCGAAGGATCTGAAGACGGTGCTCGACGCGGGGAAGAAGTTTGTGGCGCCGTCGTGAGGAGTTCTTAGTTCTTAGTTCTTAGTTGTTAGTTTTCCAAGAACTAAGAACTAAGAACTAAGAACCGCATGGAATACCCCTTCGACAAACTCTTCCTCGTCTGCAACGGTCCGCGCTGCAACAACCCCGACCGCGGCGAGGAGCGCGGCGAGCCGATCCAGAAGGCGCTCAAGGCGCACAACAAGTCGATGGGACGCAAGCCGGCGGTGCGCATCTGCGCGACGTCGTGCTTCGACATGTGCGATCACGGCCCGAACATGGTCGTGGAGCCGGGACACACGATCTACTCGCACCTCACGGCGATGAAGGCCATCGAGGCCTACGCGGGCGAGATGGGCGACGGACCGCGGCGGCCGGACCTGGAGCTGACGGAGGAGGAGTTCAACGCGGGGTCGAGCGCGTCGGCGAGGAAGAAGACTCCGTCACTCGAATAGCGTATCCACGTACGCCGCCGGATCGAACGGGATCAGATCGTCCGTCCCCTCCCCCACCCCGATGAACTTCACCGGGATGTCGAACTGGCGCATGATCGAGAGGATCACGCCGCCCTTGGCTGTGCCGTCGAGCTTCGTCACCACCATCCCCGTCACCTTCGCGGCCTCGAGGAACGCCGCGGCCTGATTCAAACCGTTCTGGCCGGTGGTGCCGTCGAGGACGAGCAGCGTTTCGTGCGGGGCGCCGGGGAGCTCCTTCTCGATCACGCGGCGGACCTTGCTGAGCTCCTGCATCAGGTGGGACTTGTTGTGCAGGCGGCCGGCGGTGTCGATGAGGACGACGTCGGCGTCGCGCGCGACCGCGGCGGCGACGGCGTCGTGCGCGACGGCGCCGGGGTCGGAGCCGGCCTTGTGCTTGATCATCGGCACGCCGACGCGGTCGGCCCACATCTGCAGCTGCTCGATGGCCGCGGCGCGGAAGGTGTCGGCGGCGCCGAGGATGACGCTCTTCCCCTCCCCTTTCCAGCGCGCGGCGAGCTTGGCGATGGTCGTGGTCTTCCCCGTCCCGTTCACGCCGACGACGAGGACGACGAAAGGCTTGGCCCGGCCGAGGTCGATCGTCTCCGCGCCGCGGCGGGGGATGAGCGAGCGCGTCTCCTCGCGCAGAACCTCGGTGAGCCGATCCATTTTCGTGATGCGCTCGTTGCGCACGCGTTCTTCGATGCGATCGACGATGGCGGTGGTCAGCTCCGCGCCGACGTCGGCGCCGAGGAGCCCTTCCTCGAGGCCGTCGATGGCGTGGCGATCGATCGGGAGGTCGGAAGTCAGCGACTCCTTCACCTTCTCGATGATCTCGGTGTGGGTCATGAAGAGCCCACGCTTGAGCTTGTCGAAGAACGCCATCGCGGCGCGCTATTCTACGCGCTCACTTCGCGTAGTCGATCTTCAGCATGACCCAGTCGAAGTCGGCGCCGGCGACGCTGTAGGTGCCGCTGTTCGAGGCGATGCTGAAGCGGCTCCAGTTGCTGAACGTGTCGCCGGCGCTTTCGCGCAGGGCCACGACGTAAATGCCGCGCTGGAGCTTCGGCCCGGCCACGCCGCCGAGGGAGAGCGTGAACGGCGCCGGATCGATGTCGGCCGGCGGCGTCGCCGAGGTCTCGTCCTTCTTCGCCGTCTGCTTCACGCGGCGCGCCACGAGGTTGATGCCGCTCGTCGCCGGAACCGGGAGCGTGAACCCGAGCTTTCCGCTGACGCTGTCGCCGGCGGCGCTCCAGAAGCGGAACCGCGGATTGCCGTAGGCCGGCATGGCGGCGTCGACGGCCACGCCGTCCGTCCCTCCGCTGTACTTCGCCGCCCGGGCGGAGCCGACGACGCTGACACGCGCGCCGCGGGAGATGAAGGCGGGGTCGGGAAGAAGGAGAGAGCCGGCATCGGACAGACGCGCAGACGTTCCCTCCGCCGGGAGCACCGGGGCGAAGCCGATCGACATCAGCGGCACGAACGAGGACGGCGATCCGCTCGCTGCGAAGACGCCTTTCGGCGTCAGGGCTAGTGCCGTCAGGCCTATCCCGGTGGTGGTAAGGAAGCGGCGCCGGTCCATATATGTAACTCTCCTTATAGGTGTGTAAACTATTTACAGTCAATAGTTTACCACGGATCAGCGCTTGACCGGCGCACCCATTTCCCGTCCCGTGATCGCCCGCTTGACCATCTGCTCATCGATGGTGATCACGCGCGCGCCGCTGTCGGCGGGATCGAACTCGATGTCGCCGATGACGCGGCGGAACGTCTCGCGCAGCGCGCGCGCCCCGAGGCGTTTCTGCCGGGCGGCGTCCCAGGCAATGGCGATGAGCGCGCCACGTGTGATCTGGAGGTCGACGCCGAAGCGCTGGAAGTAGGCGCGCGAGGTGCGGAACACGGAGGCGTCCGGCTCGACGAAGATGCGCGCCAGATCGGCCTCGGCGAGGTCGTTGAGGACGATGATGGATTCGAAGCGCGAGACGAACTGCGGGGTCATGCCGTAGCGAAAGAGGTCGTCGTATTTGAGGTAGTCGCGGAGGTGGAACGGCAGCTCCTCGCGCACCTCGCCCGAGGCGGAGACGACGACGACCGGCTTCATCGGCGCGACGTCCTGGCCGATCGTGGCGCGGCGCAGCACCGACTCGTAGAGCTCCTCGAACGCGCCGCCGGCGACGAAAAGGACGCCGGAGGAGTTGACGGCGTAGACGCGGCCGTCGACGTCGAACTCGACGTTCTCGTTTTCCATCAGCGTGAGCAGCGCTTCTTGGGCGACGATGCCGCGCACGTTGGGGTTGCCGCTGACCTGGGCGCGGATCTTGTCGACCTCGTCGATGAAGACGATGCCGTGCTCGACGGAGCCGAGCAGGACCTCGGCGGGCGCCTCGGGGCCGAAGATGCGCTTGGCGTTGGCGAAGAGCCGGCCGAGGACCGCCCGCCCGTAGCCCTGCCGCTCCTCGGCCAGGACGTTGGCGTTGATGCGCACGAGGTTCGCGTATTCGTTAAGGTCGGGGCGGCCCGAGAGGAACTGCTCGATGGCCCGCATGAGCGTGGTCTTCCCGGAGCCGGAGTTGCCGATCATGAGGATGTTCGGCGCCGGATGCCCGACGAGGTGCTTGACCAAGGCGACGGAGAGCTCGCGAATGGCCTCGTCCTGCCCGACGACGATCTTGCGCAGGTCGTCGAAGATCTCGCGCGGGCGGAGGGGGAAGGTGTCGGTCACGGGCAGGGCATTGTACTAGTGGAGGATGGTCTGAACGCGCTTGCCGAGCTTGTGCACCCACGGCGTGGAGGAGCGCTCCGCGGTGAGGATTGGAACATCCAGATGGACGGCCAGGGCGATGTAGACGGCATCGTACGCGGTTGCTCCGTACTCGAGGGCGAGCGTGAAGACGGACTCGGTCGGCGGCTCGACGATTTGCAGCGGCGCGTCGAGGTGGAGCGCCCAAATGTCATCAGCGAGTGCGGCATCGAGCTCGCGGCCGCGTACATGGGTACGCAGGACGTTGGCAAACTCCCAGTAGTGCAACGTGGGGACGATGAAATGCACACGCTCGTTGAGCATTCTCGCCTGCCAATCGCGCGCCGGCTCGGCGAACGCTTCGGGAACGTACCAGGCCACCGCGACGCTCGTATCGAGAACAAACGTCGTCATGACCGGTTGCGGTCTTCCCGGAGAATATCGAGCGCGCTCCGCTTCAGTCGAATTGCGCTGGTTCGACTGCGAATCGACGCAAGGCGATCGGTATACGACAACCGCCGCTGCTCGCGGGCCTTGAGATCAACGAACGTTCGCAGCGCTTCTTCCACGAGCGCTCGTTTCGTCCGGGCTTTCGAGTAGCGCATAGCTTCCTGAACGAGGCTGTCATCCAAATCGATGTTCGTGCGCATACACCAATTGTAACATGATACACACTGCAATACACATTCACCGGCACGGCCCGCCGCTCGCGGCGCCCGGCGGCGCCTCGATGCGGGGCGGCGTGGAGAGGTCGTTGTCGGCGAGGTCGGTGCAGAGCGTGGCCTTGTCGACGGCGACGAGCTGCACGGTGGCGTCGCGCACGGCGGGCGTGGCGACGCGCGTGCCGTGCATGGCCACGGCGATCCCGCTCTCCCTCTCCGCCCGGCCGTTGAGGGCGGGGCCGCCGAGGCGCTCGACGACGCTGTCGGCGACGGTGAGGCGGATCGCGCTCCGGCCGGCGGCCAGCAGCTGGATGCCTTCGCCGACGTTGTCGTGGATCTCGCAGAACGTCATACGCACGTCGAGCATGGCGGCGCCGTTGGTCCGCGCGCGCAGGAGAAACGGCGAATTCTGCGGCTGGTTCGGCGCGGAGAACTGGCAGTGGTCGAACTTCAGCGTGGCGGGAATGAAGCGCTGCTCGACGTCGACGCCGCCGCCGTCGGCGAACTTGCAGATGTCGAAGGCGACGGTGCCGCTGAGATCCTGCAGCAGCGCGCCGGAGCGGCGGAAGTCGGCCTGGCGAAAGGTGAGATCGCCGACGTTGTTGGCGACGAGACCGTTTCTCGAGCCGCCGTCGACGACGATGTTCTCGAAGGACGCCCCTCGGATGTGGCGCAGGAAAATGCCGCCGCGGCAGACGACGTCGACGCTCGCGCCGAGGTCCTGCGGACACTGGAGCTTCCCGGCCACGGCGCCGCTCTCGACGATCTCCACGTTGGCGATCTTCACCGGATCGGACTGCTCGATGCGGATGCCGTAGGCCTGGGCGTCGCGGATCGTCCCGCCGTTCACGGCGAAGCGCCCGTGCATGCCGTTGATGCCGATGCCCTCGGCCAGCCGGCCGCCGGCGGAGGCGTTCTCGAGCTGGACGTCGACGGTGGAGTTGGCGATGTTGACGGCGGCGGCGTTCGTCGCCGAGATCTTCGAGCCCGCGGCGACGACGACTTTCTTCGAGCTGTCGATGACGAGGCCGCGGCCGCCGTGCGTGACGACGGAGATCGGCTCGTCGAAGATCACGCTGCCGACGACGCGCGAAACGACGATGGCGTCGCGCGAGGCGTCGGCGATCTTGATCGGCGACCCCTTGCCAAACTTGATCGTGCCGGCGCTCCGGCCACTGAGCGAGATGGCGCTGCCGAAGTCGCCGGAGATCGGGAAGTGCTCGACGGAGACGTTCCCCGCGCCGCCGTAAAGGGCGATGCCGCTGCCGCGATCGGCGGCGATCATCCCTCCCCCGCTGATCGTGACCGCGCCGATGGTCTCCTGCAGCCAGATGGCGAAGGCGTCGCGCGACGGCCGGAACCAGACGTTGCGGATCGTCAGCGCGCCCTCCGGATTCGAGGCGACGAGGCCGACGGCTTTGTCGGCCACGCTGGTGAGCCCGGCCACGACGTTGTCGCCCGTCATCGTGATCGTGCCGTGGATCGTGGGACCCGGCCCCTGCACCGCGGCGACGATGGGGGCGTCGAGCTCGATCTTCATGTCGACGCGCACGGACTCGAGTCCGTACGCGGCACCGATGAGCATCTGTCCCTTCTTCAGGGCGATGTCTTCGTTGTAAGGCTCGCTCCCCTCGGCGACGTAGATGACGTCGCCGATCGCGCTCGATCTCTGCGCCGAGGCGAGCCGGCGGAAGGGCCTGTCCGCGGTGCCGGCGCCCTCGTCGGCGCGGCTGTTGTCGACGAAAACGACGTGGCGCCCCGCGGCGAAAACAGGAATGGAGACGAGGAGCAGGACGAGCGCGAACTTCGCGGCGCGAACGATCATTCGAGTGTGGTACAACCGCGCGGGAGGCAAAGGCATTGCTCGATCAACTGACGATTGAGACGTTCGAGCCGCTGGTCGGTTCGTCGTTCTGGGCTCACGCGAACGGACAAAGGATCGAGCTGCGCCTGACCAGCGCCCGGAAAGTCATGGAGAGCGAAGCGGCGCGCCTTCCTCGCAATCCCTTCTCGCTCTACTTTCTGACGCCGATCCTGCTGCCCCAGGGGATCTATCACGTGACGCACGACTCGTTCGAGGAAGCGCTGGACATTTTCCTCGTGTCGATCGGCCAAGAACCGAACGGCTACTCCGTCGAGGCGGTGTTCACCTGAGCTGCGGCGGCGTCCAGCGCATCAGCAGATAGACGCCGTTGGTGTCGACCTGCTCGAAGCCGAGGCGCTTGTAGAGGCGCAGGGCGGGGTTGTAGGCCTCGACGTGGATCGTGACCGGCTTCCCGGCCTTCTCGCCGCGGCGGAGAACGTCGTGCAGCAGCTGGGAGCCGACGCCGCTGCCGCGCCACTCCGGCTTGAGAGCGATGTCGACGAGGCGGATCTGATCGCGCCACTCGTCGACCCACATCCGGCCGATCGGCTGCCCGTCGTTCTCGATGATGTTCCGCTCGACGGTCGGGTAATGGATGCCGTAATGCTCGAACTGCGCGGCGAACTGCTGGTCGAGAAAGGCCGCCTTCTGGGCGTCGTCGAACGGGAAGTGCTCCATCTCCTCCGCGCGGGTGGAGTGGTAGAGCCGGCGCATGAAGTCGTAGTCGGCGTCGGTGGCGAGGCGGAGGGTGATCGCGCCGGGGGCGGCGCGATCACCCTGAAGGGTCTCATTCACTTCGCGTAGTTTACGCGCAGGACGAAGTGCTCGAACGGGACCACGGCGCCGTCGCTGCCGTGCAGAGCCCAGCGGCCGCCGGCGCTTTTCAGCTCGTAGCGCAACCACGGCGGCTCTCCGTCGTTGTCATACAGCGGGACGATGACGTAGTAGCCGCGAACGAGCTTGATCGTATCGGCTCCGCTCAGCAACGTGAGCTTGACCGGCACGGCGTCGTCGCCGGCGGCCGCCGTGGTGGCGAGCTCGCGGCGGGAGATCGGCGACGCCGCTTTGCGCCCGCCGTTCTCCACGGCGACGCTGATGGAGATCGTCTGGACCTCGTCGACCGGCACGGTGAAGCTCACCGGCGCTCCCTGGCAGCCGGTGCGGCGGCTGCAGGCCCAGGCGCGGAACGGCGCTTCGCGCCGCTCCGCGCCGTCGAGATACGAATAGTTAACCAGGAAGTCCGTAACGCGGCGCGATTGCGGATCGGCCGGCAGGCCGCTCGCGCCCGACACGGAGATGCGCGCGCCGTGGCCGATGAAGGCGCCGTCGCCGGCGGGGATGCGCGAGGCCGGAACGACCGCGGCGGCGTCGTCGAGCGGCGCGTAGCCGACCGCCAGCCGCTTCGGCGGGGCATCCGATGCGCCGGCCAAGAGCCGCCGCGGGGCCACCGCGGCCGCCGCGATGGCCCACGCCGACGACGCGAGGAACTGACGCCTACCGACCAAATGCCGCTTCGTACTCATTCAAAGTCTCCTCGTCTCTCTCATCGAGGTGATCGCATCTAGGTGCGAGGCGGATAAACGCCCTGCAGCGCGATGCAGAAGTTCAGCGTCAGGTATGGCTGCATGTTGTTGTGGGGCTGGTCGCCGCCAGCCGGGGCGATGGAGTTGTCGTTGAGCTGCACGTTCGGATTGGCGGTGATGTAGGCGTTGCCGTTCGTGGCGCGGGCCAGGACGGCGCCGGTGGGATCGAAGTGATCGGCCTGATCGCTCCGGAAGGCCCGGAGGGCATGCGAATGCGACGGGATCTCGCTCTCCAGCAGCGACACGGTATCGCTTCCGCCGGTCTCGCCGAGGTCGTGCAGAGACAGGCCCGGGCCCTGGCCCGGATGCATGGGTGCGTTCCCCTGCATGTTCGGAAGAGCGAAGTTGGACTTGCCGTCGCCTCCGTAGGTGGTGCCGAGCAGCGAAAAGAGCGCGGTGTTCTGCGACAGCGGCAGGATCTGGCCGTCGCAAAAGGCCCATCCCTTCGGTGCGAAGTTGAACGGGAAGATTCGGATTTCAGCAACGAATGGATCCATTTTTCAATCTCCTCCTACGTTTGCGACGGGAAGATGCCGAAGAGCGAAATGATGAAGTCGACGCAAAGGTACGGCTGGAAGTTGTTGTGAGGCTGACTTCCGCCGGTCGAGCCGATCGAGGCCGCGTTCAACGAGGCGTCGGGGACATCCTGATAATAGATCGTGATCTGCGACGTCGTCCCCAGCAGGTTGCTCGTGTTCGGATTCGGATCGGTGGCCAGCGTCTTGGTGCCGAGCATCGGATGGGAGTGGGCGGGGATCTGCGCCACCGTCAGCGTAACGGTCTCCACTCCCCCGGTCTCGGCCAGGGTGAAGCCGTTGCCGAAGTGCAGAGGGATGCGGCCGCGCAGGTCGGGCAGAGCGAAGGTGGACTGGCCGTCGCCGCCGTACGTCGTGCCGATCAAGTTGAAGAGAGTCTCGTACTCGGAGATCGGGAGAAGCTGCCCTTCGCAGAACATCCAGCCCGCCGGGGCGAAGTTCCCGGCGAACATGCGGATCTCACCAACATAAGGTTGTGCCATTGTTCCATTCCTCCTACGTCTGGCTCGGGAAGATGCCCTGCAGGGCGATCGAGAAGTTCAGGACCAGGAACGGCTGCATGTTCAGGTGGGCCTGACTGCCGCCGGTGTTGGCGATCGCCGCGGCAGAGAGCGCGGTGAGGTTCCCGCTCGAGGCCAGGGCGTACACGTTCAATGGATTGGCCGCCGCGGTTGCGCCCTTGGCGAGGGTGTTGTTCAGGGGCTCGAATTGCGTGGCGTTGCCCGAGTTCGCGTTCAGCGTATGCGTGTGCGTCGGGATCTCGGAAATCGAGAGCGTGTGGCCTTGTTCGCCGCCGCGCTCGCCGAGGGTGTGGCCCGAGCCCATGTGAATGGGTGTGCGCCCTTGCAGGTCGGGCAGACCGAAGTTCACGCGGCCGTCGCCGCCGTAGGTGGTTCCGAGCAACGAGAACAAGGCCTGGTTCTGGTTGATCGGAAGGAGCTGGCCATCGCACAAGGCCCACCCCTTGGGGGGGAAACCGAAACTCATAATCCGGATCTCCGACAGGAACGGTTCAGCCATTTCATTGCCTCCTAACTTATGGCGTCTGGCATGCGCCCGACGCCGCACTAAACGACGAGCCGATAGTCACACTGGTGGTCCCGATGTTCGCTTTGGTCACGTTGATCCAGGTGGCCACGTCCGTGGCCGAGGTGCCGTTTCCGGTGAAATCCTGGAGGTTGAAGATCGTCCCGACGCGCTGGCGGAGCCGGTAACCGGCGCCGCCGTTCGTCAGCGCGGCGGAATTGTTCGCCATGTTCAAGCAGACCGTGTTGGTGTGGCCGCTGCCGCTGGCGCCCGACTCGATGCTGATGGCGTTGAGCGCCGACGGGTTGGTGCCGCTGACGTTGTTGCCGGTGACGTTCGCCGAGAGCAGCCCCGTCCCCAGCCGCGCCTGGGCGCGGATGCCGAACGTGTTGAAGGTGCCGATGACGGTGTTGTTGGCGATGGCCACGACGATCGAGCCGTTGCCCTCCTCGATGGCCTGAATGCCGGTGCTGAGGGCGTTGGTGATGGTGTTGCCGGAGATCGTGCCGCTCACCACGGCGCCGCTGACGCTGGTCACGTTGATGCCGATGGCGCCGGCGTTCACGATGGTGGCGTTGTTGACGATGGAGAACGTCACCTTGCCGTTGTTGCTGCCGCCGACGTTGAAGGCGCTCACGTTGCCCGTCGAGGAGACCGCGGTCGCGGAGAGATCGAGCGTACCGCCGCTGTCGGCCGTGGCTTGAATGGCGTTGCCCGCGCCGGTGAAGCTGTTCGTACCGCTCGACGAATTCGTGACCAGGCGGAGGTTGCCGCCGCCGGTGGAGTTGACGGAGAGGTGATCGCCGGCGAAGGCGCTGGTGTGCGTGTCGAACGTCGTGCCGGAGAAGGTCAGCACGTCGGGCGCGCCCGGCGCGGCGTTCGTGGCGGTGGAGTTGTTGACGCGGAACTGGATCGTGTTCGAGCGGCGGAACGTCGCGCCGGTGACGCTGGAGCTGCCGAGAAGGTTCGTGATCGTGACACCGTTGACGCCCGACGACCCGGAGCCGGCGCCACCGCGGTCGAAGACGCCGCCGTTGATGACGAGGTTGCGCACGGTGTTGCCGCGGATGCCGTCGCTCGTGGAGAGGTCGGTGCTCACCCGCGTCAGAGTCAGTCCGTTGACGTTCGTGGCGTTGATGTGGCTCTGGCCGCTGGTGAGGACGCGCATGTCGGTGAAGGAGACGCCCTTCGTCTGCGTGAGGGCGATGCCGTCGCCGGTGGCGTTCTGGATCGTGCCGCCGGAATTCGACGAGCCGGTGCCGGTGACGGTGAGACCGCCAACCGTGTCGGTGTTGTTCAGGACGATGCCGTTCACGCCGTTCGTGGAGTTGATGCTGGTGAAGTTCAGGCCCGTCGAGGCGATGGTGGCGTTCGTGACGCTCAGGCCGGCGCCGCTGGAGCCGCTGAGGTCCCCGCCCGCCACGGCCACGCGCATGCCCGCCGCGCCGGTGAAGAGGCCGGTGCCGGTGACGGTGAGGCCGGAGGTGCCGAAGGCGCTCAGCGACGTGGCGGCGAAGTCGCCCTTGACGTTGGTCAGGACGATGCCGTTGCCGCCGACCGGATCGAGGCTCGTGCCGACGGCGATGGTGCCGCCGTTCACGGTCTGGAAGTTCGGCAGGGCGCTGGAGTCGAACGTCGCCGCGGTGATGTCGATGCCGTCGCCGAGGGTGGCGCCGTCGACGGTGACGTTCGAGAAGGCGACGACGGTGAGGTTGCCGCCGCTCGCGGAGCCGTCGAAGCCGATGCCGTTCGCGCTCGTGGAGAGGATCGTGCCGTTGGTGTACGAGACGGTCGCCGGCGTCGTGGTGATGACGGAGTAGCCGGTGCTCACGGCGGTGATGGAGGTGTTGTTGACGAGCACGGTCGTGCCGGTGCCGCCGGGCGTGAGGACGTCGATGCCCTTCTGCGTGGCGTTGATGACGTTGTCGTGAATGGAGGCGTTGATCGTGCCGCCGGAAGAAACGCCGCTGTTGGTCACGAGGACGCCGTCGGTTCCATGCAGCTCCAGTCCCGCGACCTCGGCGGTGGCGGCGACGTGGATGAAGGCCGCGGCCGGACCGCTGGTGAAGACTTTGGGCTTCGTGCCCGCCGGCACGAGCGTGTAGCCGTCGACGATGAGACCGACGCCCTCGCCGAGGAAGTGCTGGCCGTTCTCGAGCTCGAGGCCGCTGCTGTTCACGGTCGAGTCGTGCACGAAGATGATGTCGTTCGCGCCGTCGACGTCGCCGACGCCGCCGGCGCCGTCGAGCGAGGAGAAGTCCTTGAACGGCGAGGCCGAGGTGCCGTCGCCGCCCGCGGCGGCGGAGCCGTTCACGTACCAGATCATGTGGGTGATGGTGATCGTGACGGTGCCGGTCGAGGTGATCGGCGAGCCGAACGAGGGCTGATCGGTGACGTTGTACTGGAAGGTCGCGCTGGTCGCGCCCGGCGCGGGCTTGAAGCTGAAGGTGCCGTTGGCGTTCATCGACAGCGTGCCCGAGGCGAACGTGCAGTCGAACGGCGCGGTGACGTCGCCGCAGCCGACGATGCCGGTGACGGTGAGCGGATCGCCGTCGGGATCGGTGTCGTTGTGCAGCACGCCTCGGCCGGACGGCGTGGTGCGCACGACGCTCGGCGTCGAGGCGGCGGCGAGGTCGACGCGCAGCTCGGTGTTGCCGAAGGTGGAGAAGGTGTCGCCGTTCGCCACCGGCGGCTGGTTGACGCGATTGATCGTGATCGTGAACGTGACCGACGCCGAGGTGTCGACGCCGCCGTTCGCGGTGCCGCCGTTGTCGGAGAGGCTGACGGTGACGGTGGCGCTGCCGTAGGCGTTTAGCGCGGAGGTGAAGGTCAGCACGCCGCTCGGCGAGATGGCCGGCTGGGCGCTGAAGAGGGCGTTGTTGTCGTTGGCGACGTTGAAGTGCACGGTCTGGCCGGATTCGTTGGCCGGGCCGGCGGAGATGTTCGTCGCCCACGGCGCGGAGTAGGCGCCGCTGTTCTCGTCGATGGCCACGTTGCCGCCCGGCGTGAACGACGGCGCGTCGTTGACCGCCGTGATGTGGATCGTGAACGTGACCGGCGACGAGGTGTCGACGCCGCCGTTGGCGGTGCCGCCATCGTCGTGCAGGGTGACGGTGACGACGGCGTCGCCGTTCGCATTCGGCGCCGGCGTGAAGCTCAGCACGCCGCTCGGCGAGATCGACGGCTGCACGCTGAAGAGGGCGTTGTTGTTGTTCGAGACGTTGAAGTTGACCGTCTGCGACGACTCGTCGGCCGGGCCGGGGCTGACGTTCGTGGCCCAGGCGGCGGAGTAGGCGCCGGAATCCTCGAGGACGGTGACGTCGCCGCCGCTGGTGAACGAGGGGGCGTCGTTGACGGCGACGACGGTGATCGTGAAGGTCACGCTCGGCGACTGGTCGACGCCGCCGTTGGCGGTGCCGCCGTCATCCTTCAGGTAGACCGTGACGGTGGCGCTGCCGTTCATGTTCGGCGCGGCGGTGTAGGTGAGGACGCCGCTCGGCGAGATGGCCGGCTGGGCGCTGAAGAGTCCGTTGTTGTCGTTGGAGACGACGAAGGTGACGGTTTGCGACGACTCGCCCGGGCCGGCGCTGATGTTCGTGGCCCAGGCCACGCTCTGCGGGCCGCCATCCTCGAAGGAGGTCTGGTTCGCGCCCGGAGTGAAGGACGGCGCGTCGTTGACGCCGGTGACGTTAATGGTGAAGGTCTGCGAGGCGGAGGTGTCGACGCCGCCGTTGGCGGTGCCGCCGTTGTCCTGCGCGTAGATCGTGACGGTGGCGCTGCCGAAGGCGTTCGCGGCCGGCGTGAAGGTCAGCACACCGCTCGGTGAGACCGAGGGCTGCACGCTGAAGAGGGCGTTG
>Ga0075425_100001291_pt1 | contig 24412 bp, 18 predicted proteins | sample SoiMethybrSBSTD4_FD_75300 | JGI IMG/M metagenome (GOLD analysis project Ga0075425, IMG submission 75300) | Bulk soil microbial communities from a Populus tree surrounding site in Tennessee, USA - Soil MetaG P. TD hybrid SBSTD4 | ecosystem: Environmental > Terrestrial > Soil > Tree plantation...
AATCGGGGTCCACCTGGCGCGCGACGGCGGAGACGATGCCGTGCGTCAAGGTGTTGCGCAATCCGCCCGGGCTGCCGAAGGCAAACACCCACGAGCCCTGATTCAGCTGGCTATAGGTCGCGAGCGGGAGCGGTGGCGTCTTCAGCCCGTCGACTTTCAGCAGCGCGAGATCCAGCTCGGTGGTGATGCCCACGATACGGGCCGTACGGATGTCCTGCTTCCCCGAGAGCGCCATCGCCAGCGATCCGTCGGCGTTGGTCGGAGGCACCTGCACCTGCACGCGCTGCGCGCCGCTCACGACGTGCGCGTTGGTCATGATGTAGCCGTCGACGTCGATGACGAAGCCGGAGCCGAGCGACTGCTGGCGCCCGACGACCACGTTCGCCTCGCCGCGCCCGCCTTCTTCGCGCGCGCCGTAGCTGGTGACCATGATCTGCACGACGCTCGGCCATACCTTGCGGGTCAGCGCGTCGACGGCCGCGGCCATGCGGTCCAGGGAGTCGTTCGGGGCGGCAAATCCCCCCGTGGCACGTTGTCCGGCGGCAGGCGACGCCGCGAGGAGGGCGGACAGGAGCGCCAGCGGAATACGGGACGACATCGGTCCTCCTTAATTAATGGAGCGACTTCCGGCCCTTCGGAGGTCCTCTGCCTACGAGGACTCGGAGCCCGTCAGCCCCAGGCACTCAAAGCCTTTCGTTTCAGATACTTCCGGATCTGCTCGACAGACTCCGATGCGTGGTACGCCCTCTGCTCTCAGGAGCCGTGCCAGAAAGGAGCTCGATACGCGAACCTTCCCCGCCGTCACTTTCTGCGGGCTGCTGCTGCTGGCGGGCTGTACCGACACGCCCGCCGAGACGAAGGCGAAGGCGGCGGCACCTGCTGCCGCGCCCGCCGCGCGGTCGCAGACGCCGAACGACGTCAACACCCTTCTCGCGCCGATCGCGCTCTATCCGGACTCGCTGCTCGCGCAAATCCTGATGTGCGCGGGAGATCCGCCCAGCGTCACCAAGTTGGACGGCTGGCTCAAGGCGAACACGGCCCTCAAAGGGACCGCGCTGCAGGACGCGGCCGTGGTCGCCGGTTTCGAACCGAGCTTCGTCGCCCTCGCGTTGTTCCCGCAGGTCGTCTCATCGATGGCCGCGAAGATCGACTGGACGACGCTGGTCGGCCAGATCTTCGCTGCGGACAGGAAGACCGTCTTCAGCACCATTCAGAAGCTGCGAAAGCAGGCGCAGGCTGTCGGCTCGCTGAAAAGCAATCAGCAGCAGCAAATCGAAACCCAGACCACATCGGCCGGCGAAGAGGTCATCGTGATCGAGCCGACGAACCCGCAGGTCATCTACGTCCCGCAGTACAACCCGACGACCATCTACACCACTGCGCCGCCGCCGGCGACGACGACCACCACCGTCGTCGTCCACGAGGACAACAGCGCGGATGCCGCGGTCGCCGGAATGATCGGATTCACTGCGGGCATCGCGATCGGCGCCGCAGTGAACAACAGCTATTACTACGGGCCGTACGGCTGGCACGGCGGCGGCTACATGTACAACGACGCGTGGGACGACTACTACGACCACCGCGAGGACGCGCGCGAAGACTGGCAGGACCACCGCGAAGATCTCAACGAGGAGCGCAGCGATCGCCGGGAGAACACACAGGAAAACCGGACCGATCGCGCCGAGACGCGCAACGAGAACCGGCCTGAATCGCAGGCGCGCCGGGATCAGGCCAAGAGCCAGGCGCAGACGAACCGCGCGAACGGAACATCAGCCGCAGGGGCGACGACGCAGTCGAGAGGCTCGGGCAGCTCGGAGGCACGCGGAACCGGCGGCCGGACGGCGAGCACCGAGCGCGCCGGCACCAGCTCCAACGCGTTCTCCGGCTACTCGAGCGGGAAATCCGAGCGCGCCGCCAGCAGCCGCGGGTCGGCGAGCCGCGGCAGCAGCTCGCGGTCCAGGGGAGGCGGCGGCGGGAGGCGGCGATGAAAGTCCAATCGGTCGTACTTGCCTGCGCGCTGTCGACGGTCGTCGTTACGCCAGGGGCGCAAGGCGCCCAGCAGGCCAAAACGGAGTACCGGACGTTCGCGACGCCGGAGGACGCCGTGAAGGCGCTCGCGGACGCCGTCAAAGCCGGCAATCTCGCGGACGTCATCGCGATCTTCGCGCCCGAAGGGAAGGAGCTCGCGGAGTCGTCCGATCCGAAGACCGGGCAGCAGAACCGGCAGATCTTCGCCGTCGCGTTCAAGGAAGGCTGGCACCTCGTCGACAACGGCGCGAACAAGAAGACGCTCGTAATCGGAAACGAAGACTGGCCGTTTCCCGTGCCGCTGATCAAACAGAACGGCAAGTGGCGATTCGACGCGGCCGCCGGCAAGGAAGAAGTGATCGCGCGCCGAATCGGACGCAACGAGCTCGCCGCGATCGCGACCTGCAAGACGTACGTCGTCGCTCAGGAGCGTTACGCGAAGGACGGGCATGACGGCAAGCCGGCCGGGCTGTACGCCGCGGCGCTTCGCAGCGATCCGGGGAAGTCCAACGGACTGTACTGGCCCGACGTGAAAGGGCAGAAGCGGAGCCCCGTCGGCGATCTGGTCGCCGACGCGTCGGCGGCCGAGGGGCGCGAGCCCGGGTCGCCGCTGCACGGCTACTACTTCCGGATTCTCACCGCGCAGGGCGCACACGCGCCCGGCGGCGCGAAGTCCTACATCGTCAACGGCGACATGTCCGGCGGCTTCGCGCTCGTCGCGTGGCCGGCGCAGTACGACGCCTCGGGCGTCATGACCTTCGTCGTCGACAAGACCGGAGCGATCCGGCAGAAGGATCTCGGCCCCGACACGGCGACGGTCGTCAAGGCCATGACGGCGTTCGATCCCGACAAGTCGTGGAGCGTCGTGCACTGATTGAGGCCGGCCCTGAAAGGGCCGTCAACGCGATGGCGCTGACGGCGAAGGTTTCCATGACTACGGGCGCCCGGACAGCAGCGGTCGCGTGGCTCGTGACCGCGATCTACTACTTCTATCAATACGCGCTGCGATCCGCGCCGGCGGTGATGATGCCGCAGCTGTCGGAGTCGTTCGGCCTCAGCACGATGGCCGTGGCGTCGATGGCGGGCCTCTTCTACTACGGCTACTCGCCGTTCAGCCTCGTCGCGGGCGCGGCGATGGATCGGATCGGGCCGCGCCAGGTCGTGCCGATCGGCGCGGCGATGGTGGGCGTCGGCGCGCTCCTCTTCGCAACGGGTCAGAGCGGCCTCGCGAGCGCGGGACGGTTCATCCAGGGGGCGGGCGGCGTGTTCGCGCTGGTCGGCGCCGCCTACATCGCGACGACGAACTTTCCCGCGTCGCGCGCCGCCACGCTCATCGGCGCGACGCAGATGTTCGGCATGGCCGGCGGCTCCGCCGGTCAGTTCGTCGTCGGTCCGCTGATCGGAGCCGGTGTTCCGTGGAACGTGTTCTGGGGCGTGATGGGCGTCGCCGGACTCGCGATCACTGTGCTGCTGTACTTGCTCCTGCCGCCATCGAAGCCCGTCACCGCCGTCGGAGCGAACGGCGTCTGGCGATCCCTTTCGACGGTCTTCCGCAATCCGCAGTCGATCCTGTGCGGAATGATCGCGGGCCTCCTCTTCATTCCCACGACGATCTTCGACATGACGTGGGGCGTGCGCTATCTGGAGCAGGCGCGCGGAGTGGACTACGCGTCGGCGGTCCTGCGATCCGCGACGGTGCCGCTCGGCTGGATGATCGGCTGTCCTCTTCTCGGCGCCGTCTCGGATCGGATCGGCCGGCGCAAGCCGGTCATCGTCGGCGGCGGCGCCGTGCTGCTCGCGTGCATGGCGTGGGCGCTCTACGGCGAAGCGGGCGTCTTTCCGCCGTACGTGGTCGGCGTCGTCGCGGGCATCGCGTCGGGCGCCGCGATGCTGCCGTACACGGTCATCAAGGAAGCGAACCGGCCGGAAGACAGCGGGATGGCGACCGGCGTCGTCAACTTTCTGAACTTCACGTTCAGTGCCCTGCTCGGCCCCGTGTTCGGTCGGATGCTCGGCGGAACGACGCTCGAGCACTTTCAACGCGCGTTCACGCCGATGCTCTACGGCATCGTCGCCGCGATCGTCCTGACGTTCTGCCTCAAGGAAACCGGAAGCCTTCGTCCTGTCCCTCAGTTGAATGTGAGTGTGTCGTGACCAAAACCACCGGCACGGGCAAGTACGAGAACCTCCTCGAGCGTTGCCGCAGCCTCGATCCCGTTCCGACGGCGGTCGCGCATCCGTGCGAGGAGAGCGCGCTCGCCGGCGCCATGGAAGCCGGCGAGAGAGGACTGATCGTTCCGATTCTCGTCGGGCCCGGCGCGAAGATCCGCGAGATCGCGGCGAAGGCCGGCACGGATCTCGGCCGCACGCGGATCGTGGAGGCGGAGCACAGCCACGAGTCGGCGAAGAAGGCCGTCGAGATCGTGCGACTCGGCGAGGCGGAACTGCTGATGAAAGGCAGCCTGCACTCGGACGAGCTCCTCTCCGCGGTGATCTCGAGAGACAGCGGCATGCGCACGGGCCGCCGCATCAGCCACGTCTTCATCATGGACGTGCCGACGTACCACAAAGTGCTGATCGTGACCGACGCGGCGATCAACATCGCGCCGACGCTCGAGGACAAGGCCGACATCTGCCAGAACGCGATCGACATGGCGATTTCGCTGGGCATGAAGCGGCCCAAAGTCGCGATTCTCGCGGCGGTCGAAACCGTGAACGCGAAGATGCAGGCGACGCTCGACGCCGCGGCGCTCTGCAAGATGGCGGACCGCGGACAGATCCGCGGCGCGATTGTCGATGGTCCGCTCGCGTTCGACAACGCGATCGACGCCGAGGCGGCGCGCATCAAGGGCATCCACTCCGAGGTCGCCGGCGATCCCGACATCCTGCTCGTGCCGGATCTCGAGGCGGGCAACATGCTGGCGAAGCAGCTGACGTTTCTCGCGAACGCCGACAGCGCCGGCCTCGTGCTCGGCGCACGGGTGCCGATCATTCTGACCAGCCGCGCCGACAGCGTCCGCGCGCGGATTGCGAGCTGCGCGGTCGCGGTGATGCTGGCCCACGCGCGGCGCCAGGCGCTGCAGCCCGCCGTCTGAGGCCGTGATGTCCGCGCTGGTACTCGTCGTCAATGCGGGATCGTCGAGCCTGAAGTTCTGCGTCTACGAGCTCGCCGACGGCGACACGCTGCACGTCCGCTCGCGTGGACAGATCGAAGGCATCGGCACCTCCGCGCGGTTCACGGCGAAGGACGATGGCGGCGCGACGATTCAGGATCGGAAGCTGGACGCCGTCAGCGACGCCGGCGGGGCGCTGGATGCGCTCGCGGCCTGGCTGCGCGAGCGCTACCACGGCGCGTCCGTGCTCGGCGTCGGCCATCGCGTCGTGCACGGCGGGGCGAAGCACGCGGCCCCGACGATCGTGACGCCGGCGATCCGGCAGGAGCTCGGCGCGCTCGTACCGCTGGCGCCGCTGCATCAGCCGTACAACCTTGCGGCGATCGACGCGGTTTTCGAGCGGCTGCCAAGCGTGCCCCAGGTCGCCTGCTTCGACACCGGCTTCCATCGCGGACAGAGCGCGGTGGTCTCGATGGTGCCGCTGCCGCTCGACGTCCGTCGCACCGGCGTTCAGCGCTACGGGTTCCACGGCCTGTCGTACGAATACATCGCGTCGAGGCTGCCGCACGTCGCGCCCGAGATCGCGGACGGCCGCGTCGTGGTCGCGCATCTCGGCAGCGGCGCGAGCCTGTGCGCGATGAAAGGCGGGCGGAGCGTCGACAGCACGTTCGGCTTCACGGCGCTCGACGGCCTGTGCATGGGCACGCGTCCGGGCGCGCTCGATCCGGGCGTCGTTCTCTATCTGTTCCAGGGTCTCGGTCTCTCCGCAAAAGAGGTCGAGACGATGCTCTACAAGAAGTCGGGCCTGCTCGGCGTCTCGGGCATCAGCAACGACATGCGCGATCTGATTGCGTCGAAGGAGCCGGCGGCGCGTCTCGCGGTCGACTATTTCGTCTACCGCGCGGCGCGCGAGATCGGCGCGCTCGCGGCATCGCTGCAGGGCGTCGACGCGGTGGTCTTCACCGCCGGCATCGGCGAGAACTCGGCCGCCGTTCGCGAGCGTATCTGCGAAGCGTCGGCGTGGCTCGGCATCGATCTCGATCGGAACGCCAACAGCAGGAACGGACCGCGCATCTCGTCGGGCTCGAGCCGCGTATCGGCATGGGTGATTCCCACGAACGAAGAGCTGATGATTGCGCGCCACACGACATCGGTCCTCGGCCTCGCGACCGGCGCGCGGCCGCAGGCCAGCATCCATTGAGACAGGACCCCCATATGACCAACAGGCGTCGGATGACGGTTGACGGGAACGAAGCGGCGGCGTCGGTCGCGTATCGGGCGAGCGAGACGATCGCGATCTATCCGATTACGCCCAGCAGTCCGATGGCCGAGGTCTGCGACGAATGGGCGAGCAAGAGCCGACCGAACCTGTGGAACGCGATCCCCGTGGTCGCCGAGATGCAGTCGGAGGCCGGCGCGGCGGGCGCGGTTCACGGCGCGCTGCAGGCAGGTTCGCTTTCGACGACGTTCACGGCGTCGCAGGGCCTGCTGCTGATGATCCCGAACATGTACAAGATCGCCGGCGAGCTGACGCCGTTCGTCATGCACGTGGCGGCGCGCACGCTCGCCTCGCACGCGCTGTCGATCTTCGGCGACCACCAGGACGTGATGGCCTGCCGCCAGACCGGCTTCGCGCTGCTGTGCGCGAACTCGGTGCAGGAGGCGCACGACATGTCGGCCGTCGCGCATGCGGCGACGCTCGAGTCGCGCATTCCGTTTCTGCATTTCTTCGACGGCTTCCGGACGTCCCACGAGGTCGCGAAGATCGAAGAGCTGAGCGACGACGATCTGCGGCTGCTGATCCCGGAGAGCCACGTGCACGCGCACCGCGCGCGCGGACTGACGCCGGACAAACCGGTCCTGCGCGGGACGGCGCAGAATCCCGACGTCTTCTTCCAGGCGCGCGAGGCCTGCAACGGCTTCTACAACGCCTGCCCGCGGATCGTCGAACAGACGATGAAGCGGTTCGCGGAGATTACCGGGCGCCGGTACGGCCTCTTCGAGTACGTCGGCGATCCGGCGGCCGAGCGCGTCATCGTGATCATGGGATCCGGCGCGGACACGGTGCACGAGACCGTCGAGCACATGCGGAGCGACAAGGTGGGTGTGCTCAAGGTCCGTCTCTATCGTCCGTTCGCCGTCGATGCGTTCCTCGCGGCGCTGCCGAAGACGGTCCGCTCGCTTGCGGTGCTCGATCGCACCAAGGAGCCGGGCGCGCCCGGCGATCCGCTCTATCTCGACGTGGTCACGGCGCTGGCCGAAGCGCAGGCCGACGGACGGTCGCCGTTCAAGACGCCGCCCCGCGTGATCGCCGGCCGCTACGGCCTGTCGTCCAAGGAATTCACCCCGGCGATGGTGAAGGCGATCTTCGATGAGATCGGCAAACCGTCGCCAAAGCATCATTTCAACGTCGGCATCATCGACGACGTGACGCACACGTCAATCCCGTGGGATCCGTCGTTCCGCACGGAGTCGTCCGACGTGTCGGCGTCGATGTTCTTCGGGCTCGGCGCGGACGGCACGGTCGGCGCGAACAAGAACTCGATCAAGATCATCGGCAGCGAGACCGACCTCTGCGTGCAGGGCTACTTCGTGTACGACTCGAAGAAGTCGGGTGCCATCACGATCTCGCACCTGCGGACGAGCGCGCAGCCGATCCGGTCGGCGTATCTCGTGAACAGCGCGGGCTTCGTCGCCTGCCATCAGTTCGAGTTCGTGGACAAGATCGACCTGCTCGAGCACGCGGCCCCGGGCGCGTCGTTCCTCCTGAACGCGCCCTTCCCGACCGACGAGGTCTGGGACGAGCTGCCGTCCGAGCTGCAGCGGCAGATCGTCGACAAGAAGATCCGCTTCTACGCGATCGACGCCTACGACATCGCGAAGAAGGGCGGTATGGGGACGCGCATCAACACGATCATGCAGACCTGTTTCTTCGCGATCACCGGCGTGTTGCCGAAGGACAAGGCGATCGCCGACATCAAGAAGGCGATCGAGAAAACGTACGGCAAGCGCGGTCCCGAGGTCGTGAAGCGCAACTGCGACGTCGTCGATCAGACGCTCGCGCACCTGCACGAGATCACGGTGCCGTCGAAAGTGAGCGCTACACGCGGCCGTCCGCCGCTCGTGTCGGCCGAAGCGCCGGATTTCGTGCAGAAGATCACATCGGTGATTCTGGCCGGCAAGGGCGATCTGCTGCCGGTGAGCGCCTTCCCGGTCGACGGCACGTGGCCGACGGCGACCGCGAAGTGGGAGAAGCGGAACATCGCGCTCGAGATTCCCGTCTGGGATTCGAAGATCTGCATCCAGTGCAACCAGTGCGCGCTCGTCTGCCCGCACGCGGCGATCCGGGCGAAGGTGTACGACGGCGACGAGCTCGCCGCTGCGCCGGGCACATTCAAGTCCACGGCGTACAAAGGCCTCGAGCACAAGGGCAAGCAGTTCACGATCCAGGTGGCGCCCGAGGACTGCACCGGCTGCAATCTGTGCGTCAACGTCTGCCCGGCGAAGGACCGGACGAATCCGAAGCACAAGGCAATCGACATGCACCCGCAGGCGCCGCTGCGCGAGGCGGAACGGACCAATTACGACTTCTTCCTGAAGCTGCCCGAGCTCGATCGCACGACGATCACGAAGTTCGATCACAAGAGCTCGCAGTTCCTCGAGCCGCTCTTCGAATACTCGGGCGCCTGCGCCGGCTGCGGCGAGACGCCGTACCTGAAGATGCTGACGCAGCTCTTCGGCGACCGGCTGCTGATCTCGAACGCCACCGGCTGCTCGTCGATCTACGGCGGCAACCTGCCGACGACGCCGTACACCACGAACCGAGACGGCCGCGGTCCCGCGTGGTCGAACTCGCTCTTCGAGGACAACGCCGAATTCGGGTTCGGCTTCCGCCTCGCGCTGGACGCGCACGTCGCCGCGGCGCGCGGCCTGACGCAGCAGCTCGCCAGCCAGATCGGCGAGGGGCTTGCCGGCCCGCTGCTGCAGGCGGACCAGTCGAACGAAACCGGCATCGCCGCGCAGCGCGATCGCGTCGTGGCGCTGCGGCGCCAGCTCGCCGGAATCAAGTCGCCGGAGGCGCGCCGTCTCGAGACGCTGGCGGACTATCTGGTGAAGAAGAGCGTGTGGCTCGTGGGCGGCGACGGCTGGGCGTACGACATCGGCTATGGCGGACTCGATCACGTGCTGGCGAACCGCCGCAACGTGAACATCCTGGTGATGGACACCGAGGTGTACTCGAACACGGGCGGCCAGGCGTCGAAATCCACACCGCTCGGCGCGGCGGCGAAGTTCGCGTCGGCCGGCAAGCCGGTCGGCAAGAAGGATCTCGGCCTGCTCGCGAACATGTACGGCCACGTTTACGTCGCGCGCGTCGCCTTCGGCGCCAAGATGGTCCAGACGGCGCAGGCATTCCTCGAAGCCGAGTCGTACGACGGTCCGTCGCTCATCATCGCCTACAGCCACTGCATCGCCCACGGCTACGACATGGCCAACGGCGCCTCGCAGCAGAAGCTCGCCGTTGATTCCGGCGTCTGGCCGCTGTACCGCTTCGATCCGCGCCGCATCCCGAAAGGCGAACCGCCGCTGCACCTCGACTACGGCGCGCCGAAGGCGAAAGTCGGCGACTACATGAAGAACGAAACGCGCTTCCGTCAGATCGAGCGCAGCAACCCCGCCGCCTACAAGAAGTTCGTCGCCGAATCGCAGGCGGCGGCGGATCGCCGTTATCTCGTCTACGAGCAGCTCGCGGCCATGAAGGTGCCCGCCTTCGACGCGATGCAGCCGGACGGCAATGGACATCCCGAATCGGAGGCGCAGGCGGCCCTCGGGATTGGAGCGCCGGGGACGCCCCGGATTGGAGATGCGAAGTGATGGACCTCAGCACGACCTATCTCGGGATCAAGCTGCCGAGTCCGCTCATCGTCGGCGCGGGGCCCCTCGCAGACGAAGTCGACGGCGCGAAGGCTCTCGAGGATGCAGGCGCGTCGATGATCGTCCTGCGCTCGCTGTTCGAGGAAGAAGTCGTCGGCGAGCAGATGGATGCGTTCCGGTTTCTCGACGGCCACGGCGACTCGTTCGCCGAAGCGAGCGGCTTTTCGCCCGAAGCGGAGGCGATTCTGGGGCCAGACGAGTACCTCGAGCACATTCGCGCAATCAAAGCCGCCGTGCGGATTCCGGTCGCCGCGTCGCTCTGCGGCATGACGCGGACCGGATGGATCTCCTACTCCCGACTGATCGAAGACGCCGGCGCCGACGCCCTGGAGCTCCACCTGTATCACCCGGCGAGCGACATGGAGACGCCGGCGTCGGAGGTCGAGCGGCAGTTCGTCGATCTCGTTCGGGACGTGAAGCGGTCGCTGCGTATTCCGGTCGCGGTCAAGCTGGCGCCGCTGTTCACGGCGTTCGCGCACCTCGCGAAACAGCTCGACGACGCGGGCGCCGACGGCCTGGTGCTCTTCACGCGCTTCAACCGGGTCGATATCGATGTCGACGAGCTCGAAGTGATTCGCACGCGTCATCTGTCGGATCCGTCGGAGCTGACGATGCGGCTGCGGGGCGCCGCCGCGTTGTCGGGGCGCATTCGGGCATCGATCGCCGTCTCCGGCGGCGTGCACACCGGGCTGGAGGTGATCAAGGCCACGATGGCCGGCGCGCACACGACGCAGCTGGTCTCGGCGCTCCTGCGGAACGGACCCGGGTATCTCCGCATCGTCCGCAGCGAGATCGAGCTGTGGATGCACGAGCACGAGTGGGAGTCGCTGAACGAGATGCGCGGCAACATGAGTCTGGGGAAAATTCCCGATCCTGCGGCCTACGAGCGGGCGAATTTCCGCATGGCGCTGCGATGACTTCGCTCCGATATTCTGGAGGACCCGCGCGGCGAGCCCCGAATCCGGAGGCTTTTGGCCCACCTTGATGCGGCACGACGCGTGCTATTCGCTTGTCCTCTCATGTTTCTTCCGTAGGAATTGCACATGACGCAACGTCTGTATCCGGCCGCGATGTGTCTGCTGGCAGCCGCCCTGGCGGTCCGCGTGGTCAACGCGAGGACCGAGGGGCGCGCGGCGCCTATATCGTCGGTGGTAACTCAGGCCGCGGCGCAGGCCGGGGCCCCTGCACAGGCCGCCGAATATGTGGGCTCGGACACCTGCACCACCTGCCACTCGGACAAGGAGCAGAGCCTCAAGGGCACGCCGCACTCGCAGGCGGCGAACCCGCGCACGCCGGCAGCGACGCACGGTTGTGAAAGCTGCCACGGTCCCGGCAAGGCGCACGTCGACGACGACGCCAAGGGGCACATCAACAAGTTCGGGCAGATGAAGCCCGCGGCGATCAGCGAGACCTGCCTTTCCTGTCACAACCGCGGCGTCCACGCCGGCTGGGAAAACAGCAAGCACGCGCAGCGCGATCTGACGTGCACGACCTGCCACAGCGTGCACAGTCCGAAATCGGCGGCGCGGCAACTCGTGAAGCCGACGGAAACGGCGCTGTGCCAGACGTGCCATCGACTCCAGGTGACGAAGACCGAACGGGCGGTCGCGCACATGCCCGTGCGCGAAGGCAAGCTGTCCTGCTCGTCATGCCACAACCCGCACGGGTCGATCACCAACGTCAAGGCGCTGAAGACGGGCAACTCCGTCGCCGAGTTGTGCGAGACATGCCACGCCGAGATGCGGGGGCCCACGCTCTTCGAGCACGCGCCGGTCCGCGAGAACTGCGCAACCTGCCACGACCCGCACGGGTCGTCAAACGATCGCATGCTCGTCGTGCGGATGCCGATGCTCTGTCAGCGCTGTCACGTCGCCTCGAGCCATCCGTCGAGCGTGTACGACAACAACGCGATCACGGTGAAGAAGAGCAACCGGATGTTCGGCCGATCGTGCATGAACTGCCACCAGATGATTCACGGATCGAATCATCCGTCGGGCCAGTTCTTCATGCGGTAACGCGGTGAATCCTATGCGTCACCTCAAACAGCTTCTTCTCATCGGATTCCTGGCGAGCGCCGCCGCGCCGCTCGCGCGCGCGCAAACGCCGACGCCGGCTGCGCAGACGGCCGGGGGCATCGACGAGTCGCGCAGCCTGTTCGACCAGACCTGGCATCAGATGCAGATCGGCGGGCGCTTCAGCAGCATCGACGGCGACCCGGCGCGGTTCCAGCGCTACCAGGACATGCGCGACGGCCTGCTGTTCACCGACTTCCGCTACGGAAAAGACGACCCGGGCGGGCTCTGGCTGTTCCGCGCGACCGCCGATAACGTCGGCTATCGCGATCAGCGTTACACGGCGAATTACGAGAAGTTCGGACGGGTGAGAATCACCGGACTGTGGGACGAGATCCCGCAGTTCTACAGCGTCGACACGAAGACGGCGTACGGCGGCTCGGGCGGCACGCTGCTGCTCGACGATGCGACGCAGCTCGCGGCGAAGACCGGAGGCCTGAACGTGTGGGTTCCGCTTTCGCCACAGTTCGATCTGACCGAGCGCCGCGACATCGGCAACGTCACCGTACGCGTGACGCCGATGCCGACGGTCGACGTGACGGGTTCGTTCACGACGACCCGGCACCGTGGCGAGCTGCCGTGGGGCGCATCGTTCGGGTTCAGCAACGACGTCGAGGTGCCGCTGCCGTACGATTCGCGCACCAACGATCTGGCGGTGGGCACCGAATGGTCGAACAGCAAGGAGATGCTGCGCGTCTCGTACAACGGATCGTGGTTCAACAACCTCGCCGACACCATGGTCTGGGACAGCCCGCTGCAGCTCACCGACACGACGAGCGCGCCGGGACGCGGACGGATGTCGCTCTGGCCGACGAACTCTGCGCAGACGATCAGCGCCGCGGGGTACACGAAATTCGCGCACAAAACGCAGGTCACCGGGTCGCTCTCGTTCGGGTTCTGGAACCAGGATCAGCCGCTGCAGCCCTTCACCATCAATTCGGCGCTGACGCCGATCGCGCTGCCGCGGACCTCCGCGCAGGCGGACGCGCACGTGTTCTCGGGCAACATCGCTCTGATCTCGCATCCGACGAAGGACTGGCGGTTCACCGCCCGGCTGCGCGACTACGTCTACGACAACCTGACGCCTGCCACCTCCATCACCAAGTACGTGTCGTACGACACGTCGGTCGCCACAACGCCCACGGGCGGACCCGAGTTGTTCGCGCACAGCCGGCAGACGTTCGACGCGGACGCGACCTGGAGCGGCCGCGGTCCGGTGGCGCTGACCGCCGGCTACACCCGCAACGACAACGGCTACGACGAGCGCATCTACGAGAGCTCCGGCGAGAACGTCCTGCGGCTGACGGCCGACGCCGTAGGCACGAACTGGATGACGTTCCGCGTGAATTATGAATACGGCAGCCGCACCGGCTCGGGGCTGGACGAGGCGAGCCTCGTGGCCATCGGCGAGCAACCGAAGATGAGGCACTTCGATCTCGCCAACAGGAACCGCAATCTGTTCAACGGCCAGGTCGACTTCGTGCCGAACGACCTGTGGACGTTCAGCCTGTCGGGCGGCGTCACCGCCGACGACTTCCCCGACAGCTCGATGGGTCTCCAGAACTGGAACGGCCGCACCGTGTCGGTCGGCGCCGACTATCATCTGCCAAACGGGTTCGGCGGCGGCGGCACGTACAACTACGAGCGCTATACCGGCCTGCAGCGATCGCGCTCGGCGAGCTCCGACCCGACGCAATTCAACGATCCGAACCGCGACTGGACGGTGGACACCGCGGAGACGGTCAACTACTTCTCGATCTACGTCACGCCGCCCCGGTTCGGCCCGAAGACCGAGGCGCGGCTGTCGTACGACTTCAGCTACGCGGAAGGCAGCTACCTGTATACGATCGTCCCGGGCGGACCGCTGGCCGTGCCGCAGCAGCTGCCGGCCGTTTACAACAAGCTGCAGCAGCTCCACGTCGACGTCCGGCACCGGCTGACGCACAATGTCGCCATCGCCGGGTCCTATCTCTACGAACCGTTCCGCGTCTACGACTTCGCGTTCGATCCGACGGTCGTCAACGGCATCGTGCAGCCGAGCTCTCTGGTCATGGGATACGTCTATCGTCCGTACACGGCGAATTCCGGTACGATCAGTTTGCGGTATCTTTGGTAGGCATTGGAGGATTCGAGATGGCGATGACGTTCAGGTCCCGGTTCCTGGCGGGTGCGGTCGCGGCGGCGATTGGCGCGGCGGCGGTCCCGGCGTTCGCGCAGGACGCTAAGAAGGGCGAAGCCGTCTACACCGCGCAGAAATGCTCGCTGTGCCACCAGATCGCCGGCAAGGGCAATAAGGCGAATCCGCTCGACGGCGTCGGCGCGAAACTGAAAGCCGACGAAATCAAGCAGTGGATCACGCATCCGGTCGAGGCCGCCGCGAAGGCGAAATCGACAAAGAAGCCGCCGATGCCGGCGAAGTACGGCAGCCTGCCCGCGGCCGACCTCGACGCGCTCGTCGCGTACATGCAGAGTCTGAAGTAACGACCCGGCGCCGATCGTCGCGTCCCGCTGGTTTACCATTGGTGGCGAATCATGGCAGAGCCATTCGTCATCGCACGAACCGGCGACGGACGCGACGTCGGCTTCTTCCCGGGGATGGGCAACCGCCACGGGCTCATCGCCGGCGCGACCGGCACGGGAAAAACCGTCAGCCTGCAGGTCCTCGCGGATCATTTCTCACAACTCGGCGTTCCCGTTTTTCTCGCCGACGTCAAAGGCGATCTGTCCGGCGTCGCCGCGTCCGGTTCGCTCACGCCGAAGCTGAAAGAGCGGCTGGCGTCCACCGGCATCGCGGCGCCGGCGTGGAGCGCGAATCCGGTTGCCTTCTGGGACGTGTTCGGGAAAAGCGGGTATCCGGTCCGCGCGACGGTCTCCGATCTCGGGCCGCTGCTGCTCGGACGCCTCTTCAACCTCAACGCCGTTCAGCAGGGCGTCCTGTCGCTCGTCTTCAAGGTCGCCGACGATAACGGACTGCTGCTGCTCGATCTGAAAGACCTGCGCGCGATGCTGCAGTTCGTCGGCGACAACGCGGCGAGGGTCAAGACGGAATACGGCAACGTGTCCCCGGCGTCTATCGGCGCGATCCAGCGCGCGGTGCTGGAGATCTCGCAGCAGGGCGGCGATCAGTTCTTCGGCGAGCCGATGCTCGATATCGACGATTTGATCCAGACCGATTCACGCGGGCGAGGCGTCGTGAACCTGCTCGTCGGCGACGAGCTCGTGCGGCAGCCGAAGCTGTACGCGACGTTCCTGCTGTGGATGCTGTCGGAGCTGTTCGAGCGGCTGCCGGAGGTCGGCGATCCTGACAAGCCGGTGCTCGTGTTCTTCTTCGACGAGGCCCACCTGCTGTTCACGGACGCGCCGCCGGCGCTCGTCGAAAAGGTCGAGCAGGTCGTCCGGCTGATTCGCTCGAAGGGCGTCGGCGTGTATTTCGTCACGCAGAATCCGACCGACGTGCCCGACACCGTCCTGGGCCAGCTCGGAAACCGCGTGCAGCACGCGTTGCGCGCGTTTACGCCGCGCGATCAGAAGGCGGTGCGGACGGCGGCGCAGACCCTGCGCCAGAATCCGAAGGTCGACATCGAAGCCGCCATCACCGAGCTCGCCGTCGGCGAGGCGCTCGTCTCGCTGCTGGACGCGAAAGGCACGCCGCAGGTGACTGAACGCGCGTGGATGGCACCGCCGTCCTCCCAGATTGGACCGGTCGGCGACGCCGATCGAAAGCGGATCCGCGACGAAGGCCGGCAGCTGTACGGCCACTACGAGCAGGCGGTCGATCGCGAGTCGGCGTACGAAAAGCTGAAGGCGCGGGTTCTGGCGAAGGACGACGGCGGCCCGGCGGCGGGCGCGCCGGCGCCGAACGAGTCGCGGACGTCACCGTTCGGCGATGCGCCGACCGCTCCGACGGGAAGCCAGCCCGGGATCGGCGGCGCGCTCTCCGACATCCTGTTCGGCTCCACCGGGCCGCGCGGCGGGCATCACGACGGGCTGATCGAGTCGGCTGCGAAAAGCGCGGCGCGGTCGATGGGATCGGGTGTCGGCCGCGCCATCCTGCGCGGCGCGCTCGGATCGATTCTGGGAGGCCGCTCGCGTTAGAGACGGGCAGCCGGGGCGGGCAGGGCGGTCGCCGTCACTTCTTGATCGCGGCGGTTCCATCCATGTACGGGCGCAGCGCGTCGGGGATCGCGACCGAGCCGTCCGCCTGCTGAAAGTTCTCGAGAATCGCAATCAGAGTACGACCGACCGCCAGTCCGGATCCGTTCAGCGTGTGGACGAAGTCCGACTTTCCGGTGCCGCCATGGCGGAACTTGATCGCCGCGCGTCGCGCCTGGAACGCCTCGGCGTTGCTGCACGAGGAAATTTCGCGATACGTCTGCTGGCTCGGGAGCCACACTTCGATGTCGTAGGTCTTCGCCATCGAGAAGCCCAGGTCGCCGGTGCAGAGCGCGATCGTCCGGTACGGCAGCTCCAGTCGTTTGAGCACTTCTTCCGCATTCGCCGTCAGACGTTCCAGCTCGTCGTACGACTGATCCGGCGCCGCAATCTTCACCAGCTCCACTTTGTCGAACTGATGCTGGCGGATCAGCCCCCGGACGTCCTGACCGTACGAGCCGGCTTCGCTCCGGAAGCACGGCGTATACGCGGTGTACAGGAGCGGCAGGATCCGCCCGTCCAGAATCTCGCCGCGGTGAAGGTTCGTCAGCGGCACTTCCGCCGTCGGAATGAGGTACAGGTCCCAGTCCCCGGCGATCTTGAACAAATCCTGTTCGAACTTCGGCAGCTGACCGGTGCCCTCGAGCGCCGCGCGGTTGACGAGGAACGGGGGCTCGACTTCACGGTAGCCATGCTCGCGCGTGTGCAGATCGAGCATGAAGTTGATGAGCGCGCGCGACAACCGCGCGCCGGCGCCGCTCAGTACCGAGAAGCGCGCCGCCGCGATGCGGGTCCCGCGCTCGAAGTCGATGATGCCGAGCGCGGGACCGAGGTCCCAGTGCGCCTGCGGGGTGAAGTCGAACTGCCGCGGCGTGCCGTGTTTCCGGATCTCGACGTTCTCCGCGGCGCTCTTTCCGATCGGCACGCTCGCGTGCGGCAGATTGGGAAGCGTCAGGAGCGCCACTTCCCGCTGATGCTCGACCGATCCGAGCTGGACTTCGAGCTGTTTGATCTGGGCCGAGCGGAGCTTGTTGTGCTCCTGAATCGAGCTGGTGTCTTTTCCCTGGCGCTTCGCGCGCGCGATTTCGTCGCCCGACGCGTTCTGCTGGCGCTTCAGGCCTTCGAGTTCGGGAATGAGGCGACGCCGGGCCGTTTCGAGCGTCACGATGTCTTCGAGCGCCTTGTCGGGATCGAGTCCGCGACTGCGCAGGCCGGCGCGCACCGCCTCGACGTTGTCGCGTACGAACGCAGGATCGAGCATGCGGCATTATCTTACGCGCGGGACCCGCGCGTGCGGTCGACGCGGCGAGTCGAAGGGGAACTCTGCTACGATGCGATGATGGCGACCGTTCGAAAGGCCGTGTTCCCTGCCGCCGGCCTCGGCACCCGGTTCCTGCCCGCCACCAAGGCGCAGCCGAAAGAAATGCTGCCGCTCGTCGACAAACCGATCATTCAATACGGCGTCGAGGAAGCCGTCGCGTCCGGGGTGGACAACATCATCCTCGTCACCGGTCGCGGCAAAAACGCGATCGAGGATCATTTCGATCGCTCGGTCGAACTCGAATCGTTTCTGGAAGCACGTGGCAAGCGCGATCTGCTCGACGAGGTCCGCAAGATCTCGAACATGATCAATTTCGCCTACGTCCGCCAGGGAGAGCCGCTCGGTCTGGGACACGCCGTGCTCGTGACACGCGAGCTCGTGGGCAACGAGCCGTTCGCGGTCATCCTCGCTGACGATGTCATCGACGCGCAACCGCCGGCGGTGCGGCAGCTGATCGATACGTTCGAGCGTCTCGACGGACCGGTGCTCGCCGTCGAGCGCGTGCCGCGCGATCAGATTTCGAATTACGGAGTGATTGCCGTCGAGCCGGGCGCGCACCTCGGCGACGGCGTCTACCGGGTCCGGGATCTCGTCGAGAAGCCGGCGCGCGACGAGGCGCCCTCCGATCTCGCGATCATCGGACGCTACGTGCTGACGCCCGACATCTTCCCGGCGCTGGCGTCAACGCAGAGCGATCGCACGGGGGAGATTCAACTGACCAACGGTCTGCGCGAGCTGCTGAAATCGCGGCCAATCTACGCCCGCGAGGTGCGCGGCGTCCGTCACGACACCGGGAACAAGCTCGGTTTCCTCAAGGCCGTCGTCTACTTCGCCCTGAAGCGTCCGGATCTCGCCGATCAGTTTTCCGATTACCTGACGACCGTCAACGTCCACGCGGCAGGCAAGCGCTAGCTGCCTTTCGTCCCGTCGGTCGTCGACTTCTTGTCGGCCGGCTTGTCCGCTTTGTCAGCCGACGGCTTGGAGTCCTTCGATTCCTTGCTCTCGGCCGGGCCGCTCGCGTCCGAATCGGCCTTCTTGCCGGTCGAGACGTGATCCTTCTTCGCGTAGTCGGTGATGTACCACCCGCTGCCCTTGAACTGAATCGCGGGCGACGACTGCAGCTTGTGGCACGGGCCGCCGCAGTTCGGACACGTCTCGACGGGCGGGTCGGAGAACTTCTGGATCTTCTCGAACCGCTGACCGCACTTTCCGTCGCACTGATATTCGTACAGGGGCATCAGTCGAGCGCGTCTCCGCTGTCGGGACCGAGCATCAGCTCGCGGTGCAGCCAGAACGGCGCGGTTCCCTGCGCGAGCAGCGTGTCGTGGAACGCGCGCAGCGAAAAACTCTTGCCTTGCTGCTGCTTCACGTCGTTCCGGAGCTTGAGCAGCATCAGCTTGCCCACGCTGTAGACGAGATACGTCGGATCGAACGTGCCGCGCTCGGCTTCGCGCCGCGCGCTGGCGTCCTCCATGAACGCTTCCTCGCGGAAGAAGCGCACGCCCTGTTCGACCGACATGTCTTCGGTGTGCAGCCGGATGCAGACGATGAAGCGCGCGAGGCGGATTAACGATTCGGCGAGCTGACCGAGCCGGATGCCGTAGTCGCGGCCGCCGAACCCCGCCTCGATCATCATCTGCTCGCAGTAGTGCGCCCAGCCTTCGATGAACGACGCAGGCGCGAACAGGATCGACTTCCGCGTCTTCGATTCGACGCGGCGCAGGTGCTGATAGTGCAGGAAGTGCCCCGGATACACTTCGTGGATCGAGATCGACCAGAGCGTCGGGATGTTGTAGTCGCGCAGGTGCTCGTCCTGCCGTTCGGGCGGCCACGCCGGATCGGCGTCGGTCAAGTAGTAGTACGCCCGCGTCGGCTTCATCTCGAACGGACCGGGCGTCCACATGCTCGCGAACGACCAGCGGTAGAAATCGGGCGTCGGCGCAACGGTGATGTCTTCGCCGCGCGGCAGCGTGATGATCGCCTGCCGCTCGAGGAAGTTCACGAGCTCGTCGAGCTGCTCGCGTCCTTTCGCGACCAGCTCGCCCGTCTTCGGATGCTCCGCCTTCGTCCGGGCCCAGGCCTCGAGAGGATCGCCGCCGTTCATGCGGCCCGCGGTCGCCTTGAACGCGTCCTGCGTCGCCGACAGCTCGCGCGTCGCAATCGCGAGAAGCCGATCGAGCGGCACGCCGAGGCCTTCTTCCAGCCGGAGCTTCTGCTCGAACTTCTCGCGTCCGAGACGGAACGACGCGCGCGCTTTGGGCGCGACTTCGGTCTCGAGGTACTCCACATAGGAGCCGACGGCGTGCGCCGCTTCCGTCTGCGCGTCGGCGAGATCGCCGAGCAGATGGAGATCGTCCACGTCCGCGAACGCGCGCGGCAGTTCCTTTTCGATGAACTGCAGCGCGCCGCGCATCGTGTCGATGCCGACCTTGACGAAGATTCCGGGCGGCTCCTTGATATTGTCGCGCGCGGCCTGAATGAGCTTCGGCGTCTGGCGCAGCTTCGACAGCACACGGCGGGCGCGCTCCGCAGCCGGCGCGTGCGAGAACAGCGCCTGGCCGGCCAGGCTCGACGCGAGGATGTCCGCGTACAGCTGCGGATTCCGCTCCCACGTGCGGACCGCCTCGAGCTCGAACATCCGCGCCTGCAGGCTCTCGGTCAGCATTCGATGCTCGAGCCGCTCGACCTTCGTCAGCCCTTCCCTGTTGATCTCGTCGAGGCGGCGCAGGTAGCCCGAGAGCGCATGGGCCTCAGCGTCGAGCGCGTGGCGGCTGAAGTCCTCGAGCAGATCGTCGTGGGTGTGAATGCCGTCAAGCGTCGCATGAGTGGGATGGACCTCGTGCAGATAGCTCAAGAGGTCGTCGACGAAGTGCGGCAGCGGCTCGGACGCGATCATCGTTTTCTGCGTGGGCGGGTTCTCGCTCCCGCGCACCCGGAGATTCCTTTCAACAGCGGTGCCGGCCGAGTTGGTCTCCGGCCTGCGACGCGATCCGCCAATGGTACAATAAACGCTCTCCCGACAATGCCCGGCACGTTGTTCGTGGTCGCCACGCCGATCGGCAACCTCGAAGACATCACGCTCCGGGCGCTGCGAGTGCTGCGCGCCGTCGCGGTCATCGCCGCCGAGGACACGCGGCGCACCGCACATCTCCTCGCGCGGCACGCGATCGTCACACCGACGACCAGCTTGCACGAACACAACGAGACGCAGAAGTCGGCGTCGATTGTCGCGCGGCTGCTCCGTGGCGACGATGTCGCGCTGGTGTCTGACGCCGGTTCTCCCACGATTGCTGACCCGGGCCGACAGTTGATAGCGGATGCGGTTGCAGCCGGCGTCAAGATCGAGCCGGTTCCTGGCCCGAATGCGGCCATTGCCACGCTTATGGCGTCAGGACTGCCTGGCGATTCCTTCACGTTCCTCGGGTTCCCGCCATCTAGGGGTAAAGACAGAAAATTATGGTTCGGCCGATTGCCGCGGCTCGGAGGAATCGTGGTCTTCTACGAAGCGCCTCACCGTATCTTGGCCACCTTGCAGGATCTGTCCGCGGCGCTCGGCGACCGACCCATCGTTGTTGGTCGGGAGTTGACGAAGAGACACGAAGAATTGGTTAGAGGACCTATTTCTGGTGTCGTGGCTCATCTTTCGAAGCCGCAAGGCGAGTTCACGGTAGTCGTAGATATCGGTCAGTCAACAGATAATGTTGCAGAAATTGGGTATTCGACAGAAAATATAGCCCATTCCAAGCGTGCCGTCATCTCCTCTTTGGCGAAATCACTCGGACTTGCGACGAACGACGTCTACTCGGCCCTGGCACATCTGCTGAATAGGTGAAATGACCGTGTTGCTGAAGACGCCGATGTGCAGCTGGCTTGACCGACTGTTGACGTTCTGTTACCTTACCCGCCCTCCGTCGCGACTCTTATGGCGAAGCAGCAGCGGCGTCCTCCCACTCCCGTGGCGAAGTCTGTAAAGACCGCGAAGGCGACGCAACCGGCGCCGCAAGCACCCTCGCCTCGGCCGCGAACGGTTGAGGCGGCCGCGCCACCGCCACCGGCTGGTCCCCAGCGGCGGTCGACATATTTTGAAGCCGTGGCGCTCTACGAGCGTGGTCTCGAGCTGCTCCAGCGCCATGCGTACCCGGAAGCGGCCGACGCGTTCGAATCGGTGCTCCGGCAATACCCGGAGGAGAAGGAACTGCACGAGCGCGTGCGGCAGTACCTGAACATCTGCCAGCGGCAGACGACGCCGCGCGAGACGGCGCCGCAGACGATTGACGAGCGGCTGTACGCCGCGACGCTTGCCATCAACACCGGCCAGTACGACCAGGCGATCGCGCACCTCCGCCTCGTGCGCGACGAGGATCCGGACAACGATCACGCGCTCTACATGCTTGCCGTCGCGCACGCGCAGCGCGACGAGCACGCCGAAGCGGTCGCCCATCTCGAGCGCGCGATCGCGCTGAACGGCGAGAACCGGGCCCTCGCGCGAAACGATCCCGATCTCGAACCGCTGCGCGACGATGAATCGTTCCGTGCGGCGCTCGAAGCGCCGCCCGTGCCGCCGCCAGTCCGTCTGCCCGATCGCCGGCGACCGACGAAGGGCCGTACGGCGCGATAATTGATTCAAGGGCGTCGCGTGACGCCCGGCTCGATGCAGCTGCACATCGTCATTCTGGCGGCCGGTCAGGGCACGCGGATGAAGTCCGCGCGGCCCAAAGTCCTGCATCGTGCCGCCGGCCTTCCGCTGATCGAGCACGTGCTCGCCACGGCGTCCGAGCTTCGCCCCGCGTCGACGATCGTCGTCGTGGGCCACGGCGCAGACGCACTCAAATCCGCCCTGGCGGGTCACCCGGGTCTCACTTTTGTGGTGCAAGAGCCACAACTGGGGACGGGCCACGCCCTCGCAACGGCGGAGCCGCCACTGGCGAAGGCCACCGGCACGCTGCTGCTGCTCTACGGCGACGTCCCGGCACTGCCGGCGGCGACCGTCAGGAAACTGGTCGATCGCCACGTCGAAACCGGCGCGGCCGCCACGGTTTTGACCGCAGTTCTCGATAATCCCGCCGGCTATGGCCGCATCGTTCGATCCGGCGGGCAGATTGCACGTATAGTCGAGGAGAGGGACGCCACCTCGGCCGAGCGCGGGATTCGCGAAATCAATTCGGGTATCTACGCATTCGCGATCGACGGTCTGTTCGACACGCTGCGCGCGCTGGCGCCCGACAATGCCCAGCGCGAGTACTACCTGACGGATCTCGTCGCGATCCTGCGGGAACGAGGGAAGAGGGTGGAGACCGTGATTGTTTCGGATCCCGACGACATCCGCGGCGTCAACAGCCGCGCCGACCTCGCGGCCGCGGCGCGCGTCATGCGCGATCGCAAGACCGCGGAGTTGATGGCGGCGGGCGTCACCATCGAGGATCCGGCGACGGCGTACATCGATGGCGACGTGACGATCGGGGCGGACACGATTATCCGGCCGGGCGTGTCCATCGAGGGCCGCACGACCATCGGCACCGGCTGTGAAATCCACAGCGGCGCGCGGATTGTCGATTCGCGGATCGGCGATCGCGTGACGATACTGAATCACTCCGTCATCGTGCAGTCGCGCGTCGCCGACGAAGCGCGCGTGGGGCCGTTCGCGAATCTCCGCCCGGACTCGGACGTGCGGCGCGGCGCGCGCGTCGGCAACTTCGTCGAGATGAAGAAGACCGTGCTCGGGGAAGGGTCGAAGTCGAACCATCTGTCGTATCTCGGCGACGCGACGATCGGCGCGAAAGTCAACATCGGCGCCGGCACGATCACGTGCAACTACGACGGGACCACCAAGCACCCGACGACGATCGAGGACGGCGCCTTCATCGGCAGCGACACGCAGCTGATCGCGCCGGTGACGATCGGCAAAGGCGCGTACGTCGGCAGCGGCACCACGATCCGCGAAAACGTCCCGGCGGGCGCGCTCGCCGTCAGCGCAGGCAAGCAGCGCAACATCGACGGCTGGGTCGACAAGAAGAAAGTCGGAAGTCAGAAGTCAGAAGTCAAAAGCCAGAAGTAGGTTTCCATGTGCGGGATCATCGGATACATCGGTCCGAAGGAAGTGGTGCCGGTTCTCATCGAAGGGCTGCGGCGGCTCGAATACCGCGGCTACGACTCCGCGGGCGTGGCCGTGGTGCACGACGGCTGCGTCGACCTCCGGCGCAGCGCGGGCAAGCTGTCGAATCTCGAGACCGTCATCGGCAGCGCGCCGCTCGTCGGCGAGTACGGCGTCGGCCACACGCGCTGGGCGACGCACGGCCGGCCGACCGAGGAGAACGCGCACCCGCACCGCGACTGCACCGGCAAGATCGTCGTCGTCCACAACGGGATCATCGAGAACTACCTCGATCTGAAGCTCGAGCTCCAGCGGCAGGGGCACATCTTCGTCACCGAGACCGACACCGAGATCGTCGCCCACCTCGTCGAGCGGGAGATGAAGGACGACGGGCTCGAGAACGCCGTGCGGCGCGCGCTGCTGATGATGCGCGGCCTGTTCGCGCTCGTGCTGATCTCCGCCGACGATCCGGAGAAGATCGTCACCGTCCGCAACGGCCCGCCGATCGTCGTCGGGCTCGGCGACGGCGAGTTCTTCGTCGCTTCGGACATTCCCGCGATCCTCAGCCATACGCGCGACGTCGTCTTCCTCGGCGACGAGGAGATGGCGGTGATCACGAGGACCGGCGTCCAGTTCACCGACTTCTTCGGGCGGCCGGTGTCGAAGGCGACGCAGCGGGTCCTGTGGGATCCGATCATGGCGG
>Ga0075425_100001292_pt1 | contig 24411 bp, 33 predicted proteins | sample SoiMethybrSBSTD4_FD_75300 | JGI IMG/M metagenome (GOLD analysis project Ga0075425, IMG submission 75300) | Bulk soil microbial communities from a Populus tree surrounding site in Tennessee, USA - Soil MetaG P. TD hybrid SBSTD4 | ecosystem: Environmental > Terrestrial > Soil > Tree plantation...
ACTACCGGCTATGCGGCTCTCGCGGCTCTTGGCGGAAGCTCCACTGCCTGCACGACCCCAGATAACACTCATGCTTGCCTGATTGATGATGTGTTGGCGACCAATGGCAGCGGCAAAGGTAAGGGCGGGTATAATTTTGCAGCTGCTACATCTGGTACCAACAACACGCTTTACGTCGCAACGGCAGATCCGGTCACTGTAGGCTCAACTGGACAGCGGAGTTTCTGTTCGGTTGAGGACGCCGTGATACGCTTCGATTCCAGCGGCACCAAGCCTGCCGATCACGGGGCCTGCCAAGCCTTGGGAGCGTTGAACTAGTTTCGGCTGTGCATGCGATTTATGCTAATGTAAATTGCCGCGTTTGATCAGAATCGGATGTCGAGTAGTGCCTTGGTACCTCCGACTCCCCTCCAGCGTAAATAATCGAAAGGTAAAACCTACAACAATGGAAACAGGAACAGTAAAGTGGTTTAACGACGCCAAAGGCTTCGGCTTTATCAGCCGGCAAAGTGGCGAAGATGTCTTTGTGCACTTCTCGGCTATTCAAGCGGGTGGTTTCCGAAGCCTGCAGGAAGGCCAGACCGTGCAGTTTGACGTGAGGAAAGGAGCGAAGGGTCTACAAGCGGAGAACGTGAGACCTGCATAGTCGTCTCCGCGCGCCCGATAGGTGACTCCCTGTCGGATGTAGTTCGCGATTTGCTTCCAGCCGCTAAGTATTCTCATGAAGTGAATTTACCTCGCATGCGCCTGACTGCGACGCAAACCGGCACTGCCGAATCGTCACCTCTCGCAAGCTACTGCTTGAAGCGGCACGCCCGATTTCCCGGCTGGCTCCGAATACCGCCATGCTGATGTTTACGATGTATAGCAGTAAGCAGCTTTTGCACGGAGCCTTAGGGTATGCGGCAATCGCTTTGTCTTGCTCATTCAGCTTGAGGTAAGCCGCACCTAAACAGAAATAGGCGTCAGCGTAATCAGGTTTAAGGCGAAGTGCCTCTAGGCAGGCCGAGGCGGGAAGTGCCTCTAGGCAGGCCGAGGCGGCATCCGCGAACCGCCGTTGCTTTGTATAAGGCACGGCCCAGCTGTGGTGCATCCGGGTATTCGGGTCGCAGTTGGATTGAACGTAAAAGCTCGAACTCAGATTCTGCCAAACGGTTTAACCCACCCCAAACCAACCCGAGGTGATAATGGGCATAGTCATCGTCAGATTTAGGGACACAGCGCGTCGAAGCGGCTCCTCGGCATCGCGGTACTTACCCAGTTGTACAATGCCCACCCCAAGCCGCAGTAACCCTTTGCGTCCTCAGGGTTCAGCCTGATTCCTCTTGGGAGGCTTCCCGTGCCTGTTCTGCCTCATCAAGCCACTTGCGACGGTCGAAGTTCATCGTCCCGCATCATACGGCAGAACGGCCACGGAGCGGATGCGCCGACTGTTTCTCTATGCCTTTCAAGGTGGTGGTAATGATGGATGGAGTGGCGGTATCGGCGACTGGATCGCCCTGGGATGGTGCAATAGGACCTCACACATCTCTTCACCCGTGAAAGGTGCTGCGGCGGCTCAGCTAACGCTATCGGAACGCCAGCGTTCAAGAACGCGATTAATCTCGTCGCGCACGGCATCGCGTGCATCTCCGCGGCTGTACCCATGCATCAGCAGATGGTCATATCCCGTATGTCGATGACGGATCGCCGCTATAACCGCGGCGCTGAGCGCCTCCGTCTCAAGCGACCGTCCAGCTGCTGTGCGTCCAACGCGGCCGCTGCCGCGGCGTGAAGTGTGGGCCGCAATCGCCTGCGCCTCCGCTGGAGGGCAGCGAGGATAAAGTGCGAGAATCGATTCCGTCATGCGGGCCGCGAGATTGCGATCCTGTTCAGCTCGACGCCGAGTGGCCCTTTCGCGGTCGGCCAGTCGCTCAGCGGCATCGGCATGGCATTCTTCTTCGGCGCGATCCAGGGCACCTTCCTCGACCAATACGCCCTGGCGTTCATAACGCTTGCGCGCCTTGCTGAAACGAACCACGACAGCTGAAAGGGAGCTGTATTTCCGTGCACGCCGAGTCAGAGCAGTGTCGCCTCTGGGCAGATAAGCCAAGTGGTCGAGGTCGGCACACGTGAGGCACAGCGGACGACCATCTTCCATGAACAGAAAGTCGCGAGCCAACAGTCTCTTTCGGCACTCGGCGCATTCAGAATCGCGCAAGATGTCGAACACGACGAGATCCTTCGGTCCCGGCGATGTTCCGTTCTCGTTCGTGGTTCCCCGCACGGTTGGTGTTCCAGTTCTGCCGCGAATGGCCAGACGCTTCCCCAGTCAGGAATCGAGAGCATGCAGAAATGACATTGTGTAGGTATTCTACCGACAAGATGCGCGTCTTTCTCTGTGGCAGCGAACTCGGGCTCGGCTTGGTAGTGGGCCAGCGGCTATTGGCGGAAGGTCACAAGGTCACGATGCTGACGACCTATGAAGACCTGATTCCTAATGAACTTCAATATCCTTCCGCCTTCTACTCATTCAGCAAGGCCATCGGGTGGACGGAAAAGGGTACCAAAAGAATCACCGCACGACGGCGAGACTTCAAACCAATAATTGACTGCAATTACGCAGCCCACGCGCAGCCCTTTCCGCGTTTTAGAACCAACGGCTGCCATGTGTTGCCGCTTTTTCTAGATACGTGCATACCACCATTAGCGCCGCCACCAGCAAAAGCAGCGGTCATGGACAGCACCGCCACAGTCTTGTCGGCATTGAACCCCACCGCTGAAAAAACGATGTAGCCGCGAGAGCCGGGATAGCGGTCGGAAAATATCCTCCAACCGTCTTACAAGCGCGGAAATAGGCCCTGCGCAAGGTTGCCCTAGAATGTTTGATGCATGCTGGGTTTGCTGGTGGTCAAGCTGGGCTAGAATCGGCTCCTGGCGCGGCAACCATTGGGGTGCCAGGCGCAATCACACTAACTGGAAACAGCAAATGCAAAGCGGTGTGGGGGTCGCCTTCAGTTTTAAACCTCACGCCGCTTTTTTGTGAAACCGGCGCCAATCGCGGCTCTCAAGCCAACTAACTGTCCTCAGTGAAGCAGACTACATCGGGGCTTTCGCGCAAAGCTGCGCGAAGAAGAGGCGGCGTGAGGTGAGGGGGATCATCCTGCGGTTCCTCGGCGGCTTCTACCGGCTTCATCAATCCCAATAATCCCTTCCACAGAAGCTCGGCAGCGTCTCGGCCCTTTCTTCACTTAGATCGTGAGATCGTGCAATCCGCCTGCATCGATATGAAATTTGATCAGCTGTTTTCCGCCGCCGCTCACGATCGCCACATTACGACCCCGTTTTTCACGACGCATCTCGATCCAGAAAGACCTTCATGAATAATGCAGGCTAGTTCTGTAGCGATCTGGGGCACATAACGCACGTACCCTGGTATCCGGCATGGCTCTGCTTTGAATGCTTTAAGACGGCGGCTCTCTGCGAATCTTTTTTCGCGCACGCTTTCGCGCCAAAGCCTGCTTAAGACGCCGCTTCTCGCCCGGCTTCACATAGTAGGAGTGACGCTTTACCTCCTTAATTATGTCCTCCGCTTGAACCTTGCGCTTGAAGCGACGGAGCGCATTATCTAATGACTCCCCCTCTTGCAGTCGAATTTCTGCCAAACATCCCTCCCAAGCCAAAATTTTAGACAAGTATCCCGGTGCGAGGCGCGACATCGAGACCGGCATATCACGCAGGGCCACACCGCGCAAGGCTTAGATCACCAATCGACCTGGTTGAATCAGGCAGCACGCTTTACCATGTACTCCAATTCATTCTTAATTTTTGTGAGTTGAAGCCGCCGAGATTCGTGAGCTGCTGTAGTCAAGGGAGTATGCTCGCTCTGACCCCAGTAACGTGCGTTCATTCGCTTGAGATCATCTAATTCGTGTTTTAGGGCAGCGAGGCGTTCCGTAACTTGGCTGATATACATTCACACCTCAGACTTTCTCTCTCTTTTGAGGATTCGCAGGAACCGAAGAGAATCTTCGATCGCCTGGCGTTCACCGCGTCCTTCTGGTCTCTGGGTAATCGCTGGAAGGCGCACGAGAATAGCTGTTTCGGCCGCCGCCACCCGAGCCAATAATGTTTGCTGATCCAGTTCCAGTAGAGCGGCGCGGTATTCACCCTGCCATTCTGGGTAGCGTAGATTGTGTGGAGATAAAGCTGAAGCTGCCATTTGGGGCCTCCTGCGCGTGCAAACTATCAGTTGCACAAGAGACCGTCACCCGACTGGGCGCGGCGGAGAATTGTGTAAACGACTTCATAAGTATACACCCGAATGAAGCATCCCGATTCCGTCGCGGAAATTGCAACGGCTCTTCAAAATGAAGTAGAGTTCCACCAGCCGCAGAGGGGGAAAACGAGATGCGGAAACACAAGGGTTTTTCATTGATCGAGTTGCTGATCGTGGTGGCGATCATTTTGATCATCGCTGCGATTGCCATTCCGAATTTGTTGCGAGCACGCATGTCAGCCAACGAGTCGGCCGCGGCCAGCTCGATTCGTACCATCAACACAGCCCAGGTGAGCTACGTCACTGCTTATCCGACTACCGGGTATGCGGCTTTGAGCGCTCTCGGCGGAAGCGCCACCGCCTGCACGACCCCCGACAACACCAAGGCTTGTCTCATCGATGAGGTGTTGGCGACCAATGGCAGCGGCAAAGGTAAGGGTGGGTATAACTTTGCAGCTGTTACATCTGGCGCCAACAACACGCTTTACGTCGCAACGGCAGACCCGGTCACTGTAGGCTCAACTGGACAGCGGAGCTTCTGTTCGGTTGAAGACGCCGTGATACGCTTCGATTCCAGCGGCACCAAGCCTGCCGACCATGGCGCCTGCCAAGCCTTGGGAGCGCTGAATTAAATTCAGTTGGGTGGTCGCTTCTTTGGTGTGCACGGGAAAATCTAGGAGGCGAGCTAATTCGACGCAGAAGCTGAAGGATCGCTGAGAGCAATTAATTGGCCGAGCGGATATTCTTCAGGGCTGAGTGGGATACCCGGGTCGGTGTTCGTGATCGTTAGCACAGTACCAGTGATCAGTCCCTTGATGGTGAGCCGTTCGTCCTCAACTGCGACCACTCGGTATCTTTCGCTGAATAGCCCGGTCTGAGCTTGTCCCATGTGTATTTTGATGCTGTCGAACCCCGTCGCGTGGCGCTCAATCGACAGTCAGGTACGAGATCCCCCTGGCGCTTAGCGGAACCCATGTGCCTTTCAGCCACATCAATCATCTTGTCGTTCGGGAGGATTTTGGAAGGTCACTGCCACCACGCTGTGAATGTAACGTCCCATTGATAGGTTTTCAGAACATCCCTCAGATCTTTTCGGAGTTTGGCGATTACCAACCGCGCATGATCCGCGTCCGTTCCCGGCAAAAGCAAACCGAACCTGTCTTCTTGGAGCCGAGCAACAGAAGCTGACTCGCGCAGGTTGCGTCGCATAGTCCAGCCCATGACCTTCAAAACTAATTGCCCACCTTGCTTCCCCAGCCTCTCATTCAATGATTTGAAATCATCGAGATCGAGAAAGACTACCGTTAGCGGCTGCGTGGACGTGCGTGAACGGGTGCTCTCATGTTCCAGAACCTCCATGAATCCACGCCGAATTAATAGCCCCGAAATCGAGGGATCTTCCCGTGCGAACTTTTTAGCGCGACCATACAATTCCAAGAGTACCCCAACCATTTCCTGCAGCTCTCTGCTTGTAAGCGGTCGCTCCTGACCGTCTGTGAACGCCTCACGGAACCATCAGGACTTTGAATGCATTCCACAGCCTTTGCAATAGAGTCGTGCTGGTGTCCACAGAGAACCAGCCACGCCGCCTGCGTCATCATGTCGCACATGTCGTCATGCCGAGCCGACGGAAACATCGTGATCTGCTCGACGAAAGCCTCAGTCCACGCGGCATTCCGGGCGACATACCAATCTCCAGCCTGCCATTCGGGAGCCGCAGCGAACATGCGCGCGAATGGAGTTCGCTGTCCTTACGCGTGAGTCGGTTGTGCTACTACACTGAAAATATCGGCGGAATACACCAAACGCCCGATGGAATGAACAAAGGTTCTTTCTCATATTACCAGCGCTGACAGAGGTTCGAATTCAACGCTGAGAGCTACGCTAGCTTCTCAATTCCAACCAGCCATTCGCTCAAGAATGGGCTCTCTCAGCCAAACCTGACCGAGGCGCGAGAAAGGAGACCGTGGATTGGGCTGGCCCGTCGGATTGAAAATGACTGAACAAGGAAGTGGTTATCAATGCTGCCTCGATGGATATAAAGGACTCTGCAGTGGTCAGTGGCTTCGGGGCGCGGCCTGATACTGTTCGTGCGGATCGAATCGAATATCCGCTTCTTGGAGCACCAGGTCTTAGCGTGGCTGGAAGAGCGGAACTTTCAGCCCCGACCGGTGAATGGCGCCAAGCGCCAGTAAGATTTCTGAGGTAACAAAAGCCCCGAGATCGCCGGGGCTTTTCTACTTTTCAATTTCATCCTTCATGTGCTTAGCACACGCTTCTGCAGAACTCCGCTTACCATGAGTGGAGGCTTCCTGGTGAACAGAGTAAGCCCAGACCACCTCACCGCTCTTGATGTTACTCACGGTGACACTGGCTTCTTCTCGCGAATGCCAATTCCCCATTATCAGTTTCTTGGCAGTGCCTGCCTTCTGGGTTTCGGAAGTACCGGTCATTTCATAATCTGCCTGATCCCGGCTGGCGGCTATCTCGACGGGAACCTTCTTTTTCTTTATCGCATCCTTTATGTAGGTGTCGAAGCCATCTGGCATGGGCGCAATGAACACCTTCGAACCTTTCGGAATTTTGTTGGCTGTGGCCTCATGCTTTGGATCGTCGGCTTCTGCCAAAACCACACTTAGAACCAAGGCTACCAAAATGGTCGCCACGCATCTCTTGTTGTACATGGATTACCTCTCGCGATGGATCGTCTAACGCTAGAACGTCGCCTGAATCAATCAACCACAATTTGTTTGATGTGTTTGGCGCATGCTTCACCCGCGCTTTGCTTGCCGCGAACGGAGTTGCCCTTGTGGACGGAGTAGCCGAAGACGATTGCTCCCGTCCGAAGGTCCGACACCTTAATGCTGGCCAGCTCATTGGACTGCTGTGATCCCATGAACAGCATCTTGGCCCAGCCCGCCTTGTCGCTTTCCGAGACACCACTAATCTCGTATTCCGCTTTGGCACGATCAACTACAACGGTCAGCGGAACCTTTTTGTTGCGTAATCCGGCAATGAGGTAGTTCTCGAAACCGCCGGACATCGGAGCGACATAGACTTTTGCATAAGCAGGTATCTTTGCGTTGTTTACGGTTGCCAGCTGGCCTTCGTCGGAAGCAGTTGGTTTTAGATCCGAGGAGGGCGCCGGATCGGACTTGCTTTGGTCCTGGTTAGGTTTATTTTCGGAAGAGGTCTGTGCGAGGGCGAGCAATGATGAGCAGCTGAAGGATACGATGAGTGTGGCCAGAAGCAGAGGCACGACGACTCGTATTTTGCTTTGCATGCTGTTTCTCCGCCCGCAGATTATCCCACCTACAAAGACGACAATGCTCGTTACTTTCGAGTATCCCCGTGTAGCGCCGAGCCGTTATTTGGTACTTCTCCCTTGAGGCAAATCGGTAACTCACCCTGCTCCTACATCCCCGTCGCGGCTTTTCACTATTTCCTTTTCACTATTTCCTTGACTTCCCCCTTCCACCGGAACACAATTCGTCCCACATCGTGCGGGGGCGTGCGTTCTCGCACCAGTCCGACCTCCCTCATCCCGCTCCCCCGCGATCTCTATTCATTCGGTTTTGTAGAAAGCCAATCGAAAGACGGGAACTCTGAACGGCAAGTCGGCCGTGCCCAATCGGAAAATTTAGAAACAGAAAGCGCTTCCCCCAGGCGCTTGGGTTGGGGACTACCCGGCACAGAAAATTGAAATTTAGGTTTTCCCGGCCTAACATTGCGGCGCAAGGCCGGAGTTCCTTCACTTGGTCAAACCATCTCGCATTACCACGTCGTGGAGAAGCTCGGCGGTGGTGGAATGGGTGTGGTTTACAAGGCTGAAGATGTTACTTTGCACCGTTTCGTCGCTCTGAAGTTTTTACCCGACGAACTATCGAAGGACTCCCAAACTTTGGCCCGGTTTCAGCGTGAGGCGCAAGCAACTTCTGCATTAAATCACCCTAATATCTGCACCATCTATGAAATTGGGCAGCAGGACACTCAGCCTTTCATCGCCATGGAGTTCCTCGATGGCATGACATTGAAGCACCGCATCGCGGGTCGTCCGCTCGAAACAGACCTCCTTCTATCGCTCGGCATTGAGATCGCCGATGCTCTTGACGCTGCACACTCCGAAGGCATCGTCCACAGAGATATTAAGCCAGCGAACATTTTTGTTACTAAACGAGGACACGCAAAAATTCTTGATTTCGGATTAGCTAAGGTTACCGCTTGTGCAAGCTCTTCCAGCCAAGTTGCTGCGCAGAATACGGAGGCGCTAACTACGGTGGCAGAGGAATATCTCACCAGTCCTGGCAGCGCACTCGGCACCGTCGCCTATATGTCACCCGAGCAGGTACGCGGCAAGGAAGTGGATGCCCGCACGGATTTGTTTTCATTCGGCGCAGTTCTCTATGAAATGGCAACAGCAGCACTGCCATTTCGTGGGGAGAGTGCGGGAGTCATCTTCAAATCCATTCTGGATGGGACACCGACGTCAGTGGCGCGGCTGAATCCCGATCTGCCAGTCGAGTTGGAACGAATCGTCAATAAGTGTCTGGAGAGGGATCGCAATCTTCGTTACCAGAATGCCTCGGACATTCGTACCGATTTGAAGCGGCTAAGCAGGGATACAGAATTCGGGAAGATTGCAAGTATAGAAAAACCTACAACGCAGGCACTCAGTTGGCGACGAGCGTATATTATGACAGGTGTTTCCATTGTCCTCATTGCCGCATTCTTTGCAGCTTCAGTCTTACCTTCTGTTCTAACCTCCACGCCCAAAATCATCGGTTCCGCTCAACTAACCGCCGATGGGCGGACCAAGTTTCCCCCGATTTTCACGGATGGTTCGCGCATTTACTTTCTAGCAAGCGCAACGGGAAGTGTGGGGTTTACACCGTATCAAGTGCCAGTCACCGGAGGTGATGCTGGTGCTGTGCCTGAAACCTTTCCATTCGCCACTTTGGCAGGCATGTCTCCCAATGGCGCAGCACTTCTGGTGCTGAGCCAAGAGGGGACTAAGTTTGAAGGCCCGCTTTGGATAATTCCGACGCTTGCAGGCTCTCGACACCAGCTTGGGGACATTGTTGCCAATGATGCGAATTGGTCTCCTGACGGCAAGCAGATCATATTTGCGCGAGGCAACAGCTTGAATGTAGTTAGTGCTGACGGGAGTGGGACGCACAAGATATTGACCGTGAACGGTACGCCTTCGTCAATCCGGTGGTCACCAGATATGAAGAAAATACGGTTCAGCGTCGCTTCGAAGACTTTCTGGGCAACAATTTGGGAAGCTTCACCAGACGGAAGCAACCCGCGCCCCCTTGCTCCCAGGCTGGAATACACCTCCCGCAGAATGCTGCGGTGAGTGGACACCTGACGGCAAGTATTACATTTTTCAATCGCTACACGAGCGTTGCTGGGACATTTGGATCCGGCGTGAGGGTTGGAGCTTGTCGAAGAATCTTTTGCTGCCAACGCGCTCGACTTCTGGACCGATGAACTTTGTTGCGCCGTCCTAGCCGCGACGGCAAAAAAGTCTTTGCTGTTGGTGTGCGGCCAAAGGGAGAACTGGTTCGCTACGATCGGCAATCTAGACAATTCGTGCCATATCTCTCAGGAATCTCAGCGGACAGTGTGAGTTTTTCAAAAGATGGCAAATGGGTAGCCTACGTGACCTACCCAGAGGGCAACCTCTGGAGAAGTAAAGTAGACGGGACGGAGAAACTTCAGCTTACGTTTGGCTCCAGTATCGCGTTATTGCCGCGTTGGTCTCCGGACGACAAGCAGATTGCATTTCCCGCAGCTGCACTCGGCAAACCTTGGACCACGTACCTCATTTCTGCGAACGGCAGTGAAGCCAAGCCGTTGATGTCGGATATTTCTGATGTGAACTGGTCTCCCGATGGTAGTTCGATCGCTTTCCATACAGGTTATACGTCGGGAAATCCGGAAGAGAGGTCCATCCATGTGCGCAATCTGAAGACAGGAGAAGAATCCGGTTATGCCGGAATCGAAGGGACTCTATTCTCCGCGCTGGTCTCCAGACGGTCGCTACATATTGGGGGCACGGACAGGACCAGAGAATTTGGTGCTATTTGATACACGCGAGCGCCAATGGACGAAGTTGACGGACTTAGCGGTTTCCTTGCCGACTTGGTCCTCAGACTCCAGATATGTTTATTTTGATTCCCTTGAGAATGTGCCCAAGCTATACCGGGTCAGGATCAGAGACCATCGCCTGGAAGAAATAACTTCCCTTGCCAGCATCCGTCGTGCACCCTGGGAATGTCTTCAGTTGGAGCGGTCTGAGCCCGGACGATTCTCCTCTGATAGTGCGAGACGTCGGCACCCAGGAAATTTATAGCTTTGACGTGCAGCTTCCATAATCAAAACGCTCTGCTTTCTCGTCAGGTTTTGGCTTATCGCCAGTTGGATGGGTATTTCTAAACAGGTGCAGTTGCTTGGTTCTGCTGATAGAAGATCCCAAGAACTTCAGGCAGAATTTGCTTGAGCACTAGAGATTTATTTTCCTCTGATGTTTCGGCTTCCGACCCGCTAGGCCGCCATGCGGGGCGCAATAGTATCCCTAGTCCTGCGCACGGCTAGGGACAGCATCACTCGTGTAACGCCGCTGATGATCATGCTCACGCCCACCAATGTGCCGATCGCCCAGGCAGAACTCGACGGCCATTGCGCATAGATCATGAGCCCCAACAGGAGAGTAACGATCCCGTCGATCAGAACCCAACTGGATCCTCGCATGGAGCGCATCTGAAAGAACAGAACGATATCCAAGACACCTTCAACCAGGAAGAGCGACGCGAGCACTAAAGTGAGCGACGCCACGCCCAGCGCCGGATGCACGATCAGGTATCCACCAAAGAACAGATACGCGAGCCCGACTAGCAGCTTCCAAAGCAAACTGCCAGCTCCATGAGCGTGAAAGGCGAGGATCAGGTGGACCACTCCTGCAAAAACAATCAACCAAGCAATGACCGCGTTAACCGCGACGGCTGCCACAAACGGCGATCCCACCGCCAGCATGCCGAAGATGATCAGCGAAGCGCCCCATAAGATTGACCAAGTCGAAGCCTGCCGCACGATGTCGGACGGAGTGTGCCGTGCCATGGCGCCTTCCTCATAGAACGGAACGGAGTCTATACCAGGAAATTCAAGAATGCTAGCAACTCCGGTCCGCGGTGGTCCGCGGTCAGGCCACTGGGCTTTCCCCATTAGGAGAGGGGTTGCAAGCATCGCATACGGCGACGCTCAGCCTGGTGAGATTGCGACGCTTCGAAAAGGAGTTCCTCACGCCTGGAGCGTACTACGGACACCGATCTGGCCCGAACTGAATCCTCTGACACTCTGGCGCCATCCTAACAAACAGGCTTATGGACCAAACAGCAGGGAAAGTCTTGGTGGTGGAATCTGATGATGATCTCAGGGGACGCATCGTCGCGGTTTTGAGCGATGCGGGATATGAGGTTTCGAGCAACTATCACGGAGGCATGAAGGCAGTCCTTGCATTCGGTCCCGACACCGTGATCCTGGGTGCTGATCCGCCGCTGCTCGATTGCTGCGACCTTCTTTCCGAGATCAAGGGTTCCGAGCACACTCATAACATACGGGTTTTGATGCTATCTCCGGGTGGATCAGCCGAGCGCACTCGTGGGCTGGATCTCGGGGCCGACGATGTGCTGTCACTGCCTTTCGACCCGCAGGAGTTGCGTTCGCGGGTGCGTTCGCAATTGCGGAATAAAACCATGGCGGACCAGTTTCGAGAGCGGTTGCGTCTTGCCGAGGAAAATCGAAACGCTACCCAGCAGGTGGTGACCGCAGTCAACGAAGAACGGCGGACGGTTCGGGTTGGCGGACTGGTGACCGTTGCCTTGCTTGTCGTTGCTGTTCTGGTCTTTTCCTTCTTCTACCGTCGCACCCAGGCGCAGAACACCCGGGTCTATGCTGCGATCACTCGATTGCAGGCGGGGGTGCTGACCCAGCAACAGTTGATGGAACGGTCGCGTCATACCCTTGGAGACCGCGGCAGCTCGCAGGCGAGCGATCCACAAACGCTCGAACTGCAGAAGAAGAGCGAAGACCTGAGGTCCCAGATTGCAATCAGCAAGACAGAAAACGTTTCTGCATTGCAGGCTCAATTAGCCGCCGTAGAAAACCGGCTTGAAAAAATTGAGACTGAAGGCAAGTTTGCCGAGAAAATTATCCAGAGCTACCAGCCCAGCGTCTGCCTCATTCATGTCGTGCTCGCCTTCCGCGAACACGCTACAGGATCGAGGCTGCGTTATGCCGGGGTGACGAATAGCGGTGAGCCTGCGACCGACGAACACAACAACCCGCTCGTGAGCCTTAGCGGGAGTGGCCCGGAAGTCCACCTGGACGTTTTCGGCACCGGCTTTCTCGTCTCCGACACCGGACGAATTCTCACCAATCATCACGTGGCCGAGCCGTGGTGGCAGAATGACGATTTGAAGGAAATGCTCGATCACGGGGTTGAGCCGGTGATTGCCGAGATGACGGCATATTTCCCCGGCACTGCGAACGGTATTCCCGTCAACACCGAAAAGATTTCATCGGCGGCGGACGTTGCTGTGGTAAAGGGGAATGTTTCGGGGCTGAAAATCAGACAGATCACGCTGGCCGATGGCCGCCGGTCGGCGGTCAGTGGAGGGCCAGTCGTGCTGCTCGGGTACCCTACTGCACTTGATGCCATTCTGGCACGAGCCGGCACAGAAACGCTCCAGTCTATCGCGACTGCGACCAAAGGCGATCCAAAGCAGGTAATGGAAGAACTCGCGCGTCGTAACCTGATCCAGCCCACCACTACACAAGGGCACATTGGCGCCGTACTCCCCGACAAGATTGTCTACGATGCCCAAACCACCTCGGGAGGCTCGGGCGGTCCGCTTTTCAATAGCGAGGGCAAAGTTATAGGAATTAATTTTGCCGTGCTGCGGGAATTCGGCGGATCGAATTTCGCGATTCCCGTCTCCTACGGGCAGTCGCTCCTGAGACCGTAACCGTGGCTGTCGCAGCCAAGCGGCGATATCGTCGAACCCTTTCGGGTGATAGTTGGCACAATTCCTGGATTCGTGTACGCCATTATGGGTATTCGACGAGTTCTAAAACCGGGCGGCAAGTTGTTTTCCTCGAACACGAGCTCTCCCCTGAACCTTCCGTTCAGCGGTGGCAAGGGTGGACCGAGCCCTTTTTTCGATGGGCCTTTGAAGGCTGTCACGGCACACGCGACATTCCTTTTTCTTATCGGTCAAGGCGGTTTCGGTATCGAGAAGATGGACTCCGGGTACGTGGCACCATTCCCCAAGTCTGGCTCATACTGCTGGTCGGGTGTTGCGGTTCCAGCGTTGAGACCGAAGAGTTCAAACGAATGAAACTGCCTCGCCTGTTCCTTCACTTCGGTTAGACGGTAACACTTGCCCCGTACGGCGAAATGAGCGAATAAAGAGCTCAAACTCAGGCTCAGGCCAGAAATTTCAGCGGCGGGCCATCGCCGCTGTTGCGCTGGTTTCGTTTGCCGCTCGATCGCTCATGACGGCCCGATTACACGCCAACAGCAACATCACCATGAATATCTACACTCAGCAGCAAGAAGCGGCGCAGAGCAGAGTGGTGGAAATGATTCTGCCGGAACAGTCACAACCGGCAGCCTCGGCGGGTGTCGCTTAACGTGTGACAGCGCAGCGGGATTAGGTATTACAACGACTTAACAGACATGCGGGGACTGCCAAACACCGCGTAAGTCGTACAAGACATCGCATTTTGTGGGTTGGGTTGTGGGTTGAAAAAATTCGTGCCAAAAGCCCTAGCTTGACTCCCGTGCCGGACGACGATCCGCCCATCTCAGGATTGCGTCGAGTGCGGGACATAGTGATTGCCCCCATTCCGTTAGCCGGTATTCCACTTTGGGTGGCACTTGGGGATACGACGTTCGCAGAACAATGCCATCGGCCTCCATCGCCTTCAACTGCTGCCCTAGCATTTTTTGTGTGATGGCTGGTATCGCTCGCTCCAGGTCGGAAAACCGCAACACCCTGCCTCCAAACAGATGGAAGAGGATCACCAGTTTCCATCGCCCTTCCAGTAAGCGCAGCGCTTTTTCCACGTCTGCCGCGGCGGTTACCGGGGTGTAGCGTTTTAGCATGCCAGCCCTCCTAACATACTTTTTTGTGCGTACTTCCTCTTTTATCAGTATCGTGCAAAGCTCATAGCCAGCGCTCAAGCCCAGAAGAAGATTAGGGAAATAATGACGACGGCCCAGATTCGTGAAGCCGAGTACCGGGTAAAGCGCAGGTAAAAAGCAAAATCATCAGATGCTTGAAGAAGCTTCAGCGGACGGAATCTGACGGTGGGGACTGCAAGAAATTCTCGTTGAAAATTGTTCCAAAAAACCTCAGTTTGTTGAACATGGGGCCAACTTTTCAGCGGAACAAAGATCCGGAACGCAAACGTCAATCGGAGCGGGGTGCGCCAACCGTTTCAGCGGAATGAAGTGGTACCGCGGACTCCCTGGCGCCGGCCTCTTCGCAGGATCAGTGACCCCCTCTTTTCTGAAGTGCTCTTCTCGGGCGGGCGAGATGGCTCTGGGTACGCCGTGGTGATCTCCAGCAATGTCCTGCCGGCTGAGCAACTTAGCCCGGGAGACACAAAGGATGTACACGTGTGGCGCGCGGGATTGTGCCGCGCCAACGCGTTTTGCTAACGTGTCTCGCAATCGAGCACGCACCGATCAGGGGACCAACTCCGGGACTGAGATCGGGTGATGCTTCGTCTAAGGAGAGTTGATATGCGGCAAATCATAAAATTGACCCTGTTCTGCCTTGCGGTCACTTCGCTGCTATTTGCGGGCGACTATCGCTTCGTCAGCGGCTTCATTCGCAAGGATGGGAAATTTCATGATGTGAGTATTCCGGGCGGGTTCGGTCAGACCGTGCGCGCGGCTCAGGACAATGGTCGCGTGTTGGTCGGTAACGTGTTCATGAACTTCGACGGCGGGGGCCACGGGTTCATCAGCCGCAAGTCAGGTGAATTCGAACTGATCGACTATCCCGGCTTATCGGTCCCGTGCAGCGGCGTGCGGTTCATTAACCAGCGGGGAGACAAGGTCGGTGCGTTTGCTTACATCAACGCGGTTGACGAATGCTACCCACCCTTTAATGACCAGCATGGTTACCTCCTTCAGGATGGTGAATTTACAGTCCTCGATTTCCCTGGATCTCCCGCCACCGACCCGTTCTGCATCAATGACGACGGGGTGATTGTGGGCCGATACACCGACTGGCGCGGCAGACTTCGCGGGTTCAAGGCCGAGCCTAGGTGACTGACAGTGGGGAATCCGCCTAAGGCGAAATGTCCCATAAAACACTTCGCCCGCTCAAATTGCGCCGCACTAAATGAGAGGGAACAACAGGGGTTCAGTACCGCACGGGCATGACGCCCGCCCCAGAGTCTCGGTACCTCATCAGTTTCTGTCGATCAGTCGGCCCCCCCACGGCGGTCTTCCGCCCACAAATGAGCCGTCTTGGGCCGCTCAAATTGCGCCGCACTAAATGAAGAGCGCGCGCAACAGGGGTCGGTACCGCCAGCACATGACGCCCGTCCCAGAGTCTCGGTACCTCGTCGTTTTCGGCAGAGTTTGCTGAACGCATTCGATAACTCTGTCTCCCAACTTCGCCCCTTTTTTGTTTCGGGGCTGGTCGCTTTACAGGAGAAATGATGCGTTACCTAGACAGAGGGCACCCAGTCGAGGAGCTAGGGAAGCAATGGCAAAACTGCGAATCATAAGCCGTTCGGCTGAATCTCCAGTAAGCTCGGCGAAACCTCGGCCAAAACTCAGCTATTCATCAGGATTTCCTGCAAGCCTTCGCGCTACAAACAGAGCGGAACGAGAGCCAGAAGGTGAATTCACATTCTTCAATCATGCCCCAAGAGGAAGGAGGGCTAACCATCAACCGTAGGATTGCACAAAGTACCTTGCTGACAGCTTGTCTGGTTTCGCTCGTAGTTCTAGCGACGCTGCCCGCTGAAGCCAGCCATTGCTCAAGCGCTGCCGCCCATCGCAAATGGGCTTACGCATACAGAGGGACCATCTCTCACTCAGAAGGCTCCGCTGCCGCCACATCGGGCAGCCACTTTAGGGCATGCGACGCGGTTCAGACATTCAGCATTTCCCAAGACAAGGGGTCGCGCGGTGACGGACTTTCGGGGCGGAGGCGCGGGTGGATCGCGACGCCATGCGTCTGATTCGCGCTTCCTGAGCGCGACCGAATGGCGCTGCCGCCTGATCTGAAGGCGCCGGGAAGATTGGAGGAGGACGTGAAAGACGAAATCAGCGTCTGCCGTGATGTCCCGTGCGCCTCCTTGCTTTTGGACGGTCGAATGGTTTGCCTCGACAGCGTCAGCAAAGAATTCGATGGTACGCGGCCAGGGGACACTCATTCTGGGCCTAGTACATCAGCGAGTTACCGGTAAGCGATGCACAACAATTGCGAAAGCACGCAAAGCCGAGAAGCACTCCCCATTTTCGCCAATTGGTGCAGAAAAGCAGGGGCTGGCACCGAAAAGCGAGAAACACTTCTCGAAATTTGGGAAACGTAAGTAGATGGTTTAGCTGAAACGGCGGTGGCAGGGGTGCGGCGGAAGTTATGAGGAGAGCCACCACGAACCGCGAAGAATGCCATGGTGAAGCGGATACATAAACTCGGCTTGTCCGGTTTTGTTTTCTTAGCCGCGGCGGTTACTCATGCAGCAGGGCAGGCACTGGTGACGCCCGCACCGAGTGGAGCGAGCGCCGTCGGAACTCATTGGGTTCGGCTGATCGATACGTTGCGGGAAGATCCGGTTCTCAGGAACGGGACAAAGCGGGAGCTGATGGTGCGCTTCTGGTATCCCATTGCTCCCAACTCAAGTTGCCGGATCGCGGAGTACTCGTCCCCCAAAGTATGGGCGTACGTGTCGGAAATGCTGGGATCTTCGCTTCCCAGAGTCACAACCCACAGTTGTTTGGATGCGCGGGTCGCCGACGACAGTCATCCCGTTGTGATTTTCAGCCATGGCTACACGGGAACCTTCACTGACGGCACATTCCTGTTTGAAGAACTGGCGAGCCGCGGCTACGTGGTCATTTCGGTAGCGCATACCCATGAGAGCACTGCAGTTGAATTTCCTGATGGCCGGGTTGTCGGTTCCCGGTTCGGAAGCTATCTCGATCAGAATTCTCTGCGAAGTGACGAGTCATCGTTGAGACTTGCCCGCTCAGTTCGCCTGGGCGACGTGAAATTTGTCCTCGATCAATTGCCACGGCTTCGAGCTCCGGGCGCGTGGTTTGGCGACAGGCTCGACCTCTCGCGTATCGCTGTGGTAGGGCATTCCCTGGGAGCGGAGGTGGCGCTTACCAGCTTGCAACGTGACCCCCGCGTGCGCGCTGCCGTTCTGCTGGATGCACCCATAACTCAAGAGGATGTCGGTGGAACTGGAAAGCCAGTGCTCCTCGTCGCAGCCGGCCGTCAACGCTGGAGCAATCAAGAATGCAGTTTGTGGAACAACTTGCACGGGCCTCGCCTGGCGGCCAACCTTCGCGGCGCAGGGCATCTCACGCCGACTGACGCTGTATGGCTGTTCAAAGATGTGCCCGAACTCGCCCCATCTGGAGCAATCGGCGCTGAGAATGCCGTCACAGTGTTGCGGAGTCTGACCGCAGGTTTTCTTGACTCAAATCTTAGAGGCAGCACTTTGAGTCCGCCCGTTTCCTCTCCCCATCGCAACGTCGCGATAACCACCCAAAACGACCTTCTTTGTCACGAGCTCAAGAACGTTGTCAGAGGAAAAATCCCATGATCCGCTACTTCCTGCTTGCACTGGCCGTAGGGCCGCTGGCCATTTCGCCGACGTGTTCGTTCAAATTTCCGAACGTTACGCTTTCCCCCAGCAGCGTGACCTTCGCCCCACAGGTTGTCAATCCGGCGAGCCCGGCAAGCGCTCCCCAAGCAGTCACGGTTCGAAATAGCGGTAGCGCATCGCTCAGCATCAAGGGGTTCGCGACAAGCGGAGATTTCTCCCAGACCAACGATTGTCCTGTGCCTCCGTCCACGTTGACAGCTGGGTCCTCGTGCACCATGCAGGTCAGGTTCTCCCCCAATGTTGTGGGCGAGATCTCGGGCGCAGTCACGATTACGGATACTGGCTTCGGCACGCCGCATGTGCTTGCTTTATCCGGTACTGGGCTTCCGCCGGTTGGATTCTCTTCGGCTAACCTCGACTTCGGCACTCTCGCGGTGAATACGACCAGCGCCTCTAAATCCATAACCCTCACAAACAATCAGACTGTCGCTTTGAACATCAGTGGCATCACTGCGAGCGGCGGGTATAACGTACCGACCAACACCTGCTCCTCTCCACTAGCTGCAGGCCAGAGCTGCATCATCAATGTGACGTTCCACCCGACGGTTGCAGGGACGGTGCCGGGTGCCCTGACGGTTGCTACTGACGCATCCCCGGGAACGCAGCCGGTGGCGCTCGCGGGTTCCGGTTCAGGATCCGCCAGTTCGAACGTAGACCTTTCACCTGCAAGCTTGAGCTTCGGTAAGCATGAGGCGGGCACAGTCAGTGGCGGTAAGACAGTTATGCTGACAAACAATGGCGGCAGCAGTCTGACCATTCAGAACATTAGAGTGTCTGGCGGCTACGAGAGCACTGACAACTGCAGTGGCTCGGTCGGAACTGGCAATTCTTGCACAATAACGGTCAAATTCAACCCCAGCGCCGATTTTGCCAATGTTGATTATCCGGGAGCCCTCAGCGTTTTTGATAGCGATGCAAGCAGCCCTCAAGTCGTGGGACTATCGGGCACTGGTGTGCAGCCCGTCATCACGTCACCAACCACGATTGACTTCGGGACCTTCGACTCTGATTCCACACCGGCGACCCGATCCGTAACTGTCACGAATGTGCACAATGCCGCCGAAGATCTGGCCATCGTCAGCAGTGGCCACTTTGACCTGAGCAGTAACAACTGCCCCGCATCTCTTGGTTCCGGCAACCACTGCGCGGCGGAAATCACATTCTCTTCTGCTTCCAAACCTGGCGTACAGACGGGGGCTATGACGATCTCTCCTTCCAGCACAAGTTTTCTTAGCCCGACCGTCGTGAATCTTTCTGTGTGCGCCACGCAGGTATTGGTGTCGCCTCGCACCTTCAACTTCGGGGCTGTCGCCCTGGGCAGTACCGGGACCGCCCACACCACCATTGCAAACGCAGGACCTGACATGAACATCTCAGGGATTTCCATCACGGGAACGAATTTCGGCGATTTCACGATCTCAAATAATAGTTGCGGAACCACTCTCGTGAGCAGTAATGCCTGTACCCTTGACGTCACGTACTCGCCGCAAGCGAGCGGCGCTCGAAGTGCCGCTCTCAACGTCAGCGATGATGGGGCATGCAGTCCGCAACTGCAGACCTTAAGTGGCGGATCCTCCGCCGGTCCATTCAAGCTTTACATCGCCAACCCCGGCATCGACGGCCTTGGGAGTGTGGCGAGCAACCCCTTGGGGAACGACTGCGGAACGGCCAATGGAGCCACTTGTTTGAGCTTCGGGAGCGGAACTTCCGTCACTCTGACGGCAACGCCGGATCCGAGTTCGCGTTTTCTGGACTGGAGCGGCGCCTGCGCGGGGGCTACGTGCACTCTCGATATGGACTCTGATAAGCAGGTCACAGCCAACTTCAAATTCAATCCAATCCTGACAGTGCAGTTCGGTGGCAATGGCACCGGGAAAGTGACAGGCAAACCCGGGGGCATTGACTGCCCGGCCAACACATGCACTGCTCAGCTCTCCCCAGGCACTACGATTACACTGAGCGCCACTGCCGACACGAACACGAATTCGACCTTTGCGGGATGGAGCGGTGCAGGATGTTCCGGCACAGGCACATGTGCGGTGACTCTTAATTCCGATCAAACCGTCACTGCCACGTTCACCGCGCCGGACTTCGAACTCTCTGCCTCGGCTGTCGCTCCCAGCACCGTTACCGCCGGAAAAGGTGCTTCGTCGACCATAACATTGACTTCACTGAATGGATTTGCCAGCGCTGTCACTTTCACCTGTTCTGTGGATCCAGCGCCGGTGTTTGCGCCGACCTGCTCGCTCAATCCAGCCTCCGCCACGCCGACAGCCAATGGCTCGACCACCACTGCGGTCAACATCAGCACGACGGCTCCTTCTTCGGGAGCGATGGCACCCGGTTCGCGAGCCATCTTCTATGCCTTGTGGCTGCCGATCGGTGCCTTGCTGTGGGCGGGAACGGCAATGAACTCGAAGCCGTCCAGTAGGAATCGGTCGTTCGTCGCCGCGATATGCTGCCTACTTTTGGCGGGGGTTTTGCTGGAAGCGGCATGCGGCGGCAACTCAGTTAAGCCGCCTCCCAGTGGCGGCACGCCGGCTGGAACCTACACCATCACCGTCACGGGAACTGCCGGGGCAACACAACACTCAGCAACCACGAACCTGATTGTACAGTGATTCTGACACACGACGAGGTGGCCAATGCGATCGCTGATGTGTTGTTTCCTTGTGTGTTTGGTGCTTGTCGGATGCTCAAGTTACCGCCCCGAGCAGCAACAGTCAGGGCAACAGAATTTTCCAGGTACAGCACAATTACAGGAAATTACGAGCGACCTTCCGGAAGGCTATTTTGAAATCCGGGGACTGAGCGCGGGTGCGTTCACTCCGAGTTACTGGCAGAAGAACACGCTGAACTGGGTACCGGATGTGCGCGCGCCTATGTTGGCCGCGCAAACCACTAGTCCATATCAAAACATCTACGCTCCATGGGCCCTCGAACAGCCGAACGGATGGCGGCTCTTTTATGGTGGGTGGGATGGTTCGGACACGCAGAACGACAGAATCTATAGCGTGACCACCAATGACTTCCTATCCTTTGGAAATCATGCCCTGGTCATCGATCATGGGGATTTTGTGCATGTCAACAACGAGAATGTGCAACAACTTGCCGACGGATCTCTGCATATGATTTGTACCGCGGCGCCAGATGCCCTCAACAAGCCCGCTTACTTTTCGAGCCCTGATGGAACTACCTGGAATGGCAGCCCGGAACCTTACGAGGCCAAGCTAACCGACATCATCAGCATCGACGCCTATTCCGGCTTCAGCGTGGGGAATTTTAACGGCGCAAATGTGCTTCTCCAAGACAATGGAACCTGGGTCTTGTACTTTAAAGACTGGGCTCACTTGGACGCCACCTATTGGGCAAGCTCAGTTTCCCCGCCCAGTTTTCAGTTTCAAGGTGTCGCGCAGAAGGGGAACAACTTTGTCAATGACGTGAAGAAAATCACGGTGGGCAACCAAAGTTGGTATGTGATGGGGTTCGTGGAAATCGATCCTAAGCAGACGGTCACTTACAGCCTGTCCAACGATGGCAGGAACTTTCCGGCTGAGCAATTCTTATTCAAGAACATTTCGGGGCAGGATCTCTACATTGTTGCCATTGGCTTCGTGCTGAAAGGTAATCAATTGCTTGGCGTCCTCTACGGCGCGAGCGCGGTCGAGACTCTGGACCAGAACCAGATCTTTGCACGCTGGCTGCAGAAGAAGGTAGTCATCCAGGATGACGCCGGTACGCACCAGAACAGCATCGGCAGTCATGGACCGGATCGGCAGTGGTTTCAGGTACCGGCTTCGGGAACACTGCAGGGCGTGATCTCCCTTTACGCGGAGGACGGAGTCACTCCCCTTGCGAAGGGATCGTTTAGTGTGAGTTCAGGAAAGGCTTACGAACTCGTGGTCAACTAACCGTGAATGGCGATAGCACGCTCCTACGTGTGTCGTATGTGAATCTCTCCGTCTGCGGAGGTGGTTCGCAAAGCCAACTCGTCCACCCGTACGGCCCGACTTCAGCATTTCACCAGTTTCAGCCTTTGCGGAGTTCGGCAGGGATCATTTCAGTGGTGACCAATTCGGACCTCAGCCTTGAAAAGTCTCGGTTCATTTTTTTCAAGTGCTTTCGCCGGACGGATTGTTTTTGATTCCACGGCTACCCCCCCGAGCATCTCAGGGTCTCGGATAGGCAACAGCGGCGGCCAGCCGCAGTCGCGTGCGCTCAGTGGGACTTATTCCGTCAATTCTGATTGTACCGGTGTGGTGCATCAGGTGATCGATAACGGTGCAATCAGAGAATATGAAATCGCGATTGTTGAGGCGGGAGCGGAGATCGAGTTCGTCGATACGACCTCACCTGATTTTGGAATCGTTGGGCAAGGGGTCGCGAAGAAAGCACTATCGACCTGCGATGCGACAACGCTGGTGGGCAGCTATGGGTTCAGGTCTAGCCTTCTTTTCACGACGCCCTTGAAACAACCGAACACATTCCTTCACCTCGACTCTTTCCAACCGGGAGATCTTGCTGGTCGAGTCGTATTTGATCCAACGACGAATCCGCCCAGAATTTCCGGTTTGCGGGTGGGAAGTACCGGTGGACATCCCGTAGCCTCCACGTTCACCGGGACGTATAGCGTCAATGCCGATTGCACCGGAACTCTAACGGAGGTTTTCGTCGACCAAGTCAGACGCCACGAAATCGCCATTGTGCGTGACGGAGCCGAAATTGAATTCGCAAATACAGACGTAAGTCCACCGCAGCCAGGGAATATCTTTCAAATTGTTGGTGAAGGGGTCGCAAAGAGGCAGTGAAATCACGGCAAAATCCGTAACCCACGCCTCCTCCAAAAATTCGAGACCTAACGGCGCAGATTTAGGTACACATCACAAATTAGAAAGCCAAATCCGTCAAACCACTTTTTCCTCCTCGCCTTCTTCCCAGGGTAGGAAGCCCCGGACGTTTTGGAAGTAAGATAATGAAGGATGGGAAACACCACAGAAGAGGATATCGGCCAGATGGCGGGTGCGATTTGGCACGCTCTCAACACCCATGGCGAACTCTCGCTAGCACAGCTCAAGAAGCTTGTTGAAGAGAAGGGGCCAATTCTTGAATGGGCTATTGGCTGGCTCGCGCGCGAGGGCAAAGTTGTGGTAACTCGCAAGAAACGCTCGTTCAGCATCCGTCTGAAATAACGCATTCGTCTCTCACACCCGCACAGAGTCCGTCCCATACTCACTTGAATCCGTAACCCGCCCGTTTTGTCTTTTGCGCCGGACCCAAGGCCGAGACTAGAATCCCACCACCAAGCGAAAGCTTAGGTAAGAAAACTCCGAGGAGGCAATATGTCCAAGGTAGTTACGTGTAGGGATGTCGGTGTGGATTGTGATTTCGTGGCGAGAGGCGAGACTGAACAGGACGTTCTGGAACAGTGCGCGGAACATGGCCGTAAAGAGCACGGCATGAATGAACTTCCGGCAGACCTTGCGGAGAAAGTCCGGGGTGCCATGCGGAACGAAGCCGCGTAAACAATCGAGCGAATAAGAAAGGCGCGTCCCGCGCGCCTTTTCTCTTGGATGAATCAATCTCTACTGAACCGAGCTGGCGACCGTGGAGAATACGTTGTTGGCATTCGTACCGACTAGCCGGATCGTGCCTACGACAATCACCAAAATCACCGCCAACATCACCGCGTACTCGGCAATATCCTGAGCGTCATCATCGAACCATACCTTCCAAAGAAACTTAACCATGTTCCACCTCCTGTTGGGAACGCGTAATCGCAATCAGGAGAGGTGAGGGACAGCGGAGAGAACGTATCGAGTTCCTGGAACCTAAGAGCGAAGCGGCTGGCCTTCACCGCAAATGCAACGGCGATTTTTGCCTCCCTAGTATTAACTTGTCAAGTATTATCCTCGGATGGACTAGAAGAACCCACGCGCTCAAAACCTACCGAGCAAAGCCGCCCTAGGCCAGCCCCACCAGCAGAACACCTACCATCAAAAAAGGCGCGTGGCAGGCGCCTTATCTGCCCCAACTGTCAGCAAAATCCGCGACCCAAGCCTCCTGAAAAATCTGAGACCCAACCACGCAGAATTCGTGACCTGAAATATATTCACCGCACATTGAGAGCAGCACGAGAATTCAGCCATGCTCCGATGTCCCAATGGCCATCAGAAAGTTTGGTTTGCAGTATGACCGTCAGTAATCTCGAACTGCCCCTAAACGAGAAG
>Ga0075425_100001293_pt1 | contig 24405 bp, 16 predicted proteins | sample SoiMethybrSBSTD4_FD_75300 | JGI IMG/M metagenome (GOLD analysis project Ga0075425, IMG submission 75300) | Bulk soil microbial communities from a Populus tree surrounding site in Tennessee, USA - Soil MetaG P. TD hybrid SBSTD4 | ecosystem: Environmental > Terrestrial > Soil > Tree plantation...
GTCGACGTGTCGAAGCGGCTCATGACGGGAGCGGAACTGCGCGTGTCCACCGGAACGGTGTCGCAGATTCCGGGCGTCGACGTGCCGGACGGCGCCCTGCACTTCTACGGCGCGGACACGACGTTCACGCTCTCGCAGCCGCTGCTGCGAGGCATGGGCAGAACCGTCACGCGGCGATCGGTGACGAGCGCCGAGTTCCACCGCGACGATGCCGGCATCCAGCAGGTGCTCGCCGAACAGCAGGTCGCGATCGACGTGGTGAGCGCGTACTACCGGGTCGTGTCGCAGAAATCCTTCGTGAACGTCGCGCGGCAGTCGCTCGAGCGGTCGCGTCGCCTGCGCGACGCGTCGGAGGCCAAGCTCGAAGCAGGGCTGGTCTCGCAGGTCGACGCCCTCCGCGCGCAGCAACTGGTGACGCAGGCGGACAGCCAGCTGTTCGACGCGCAGGCGGCGGTCGACGACGCACGCGATCAGCTGATGGTGCTGGTCGGGCGCCGGCCCGGAGAGGTCGTCGACGTCGAGACGGATGTTCCTCGAATCGACGAGGAGCCGATGGACGCGGATCGCGCCGTCGCGCTCGCGCTCGCCAGCCGCCTCGATCTGAAGAGCCGGAGCGCGGCGCGTCAGGATGCGGATCGGCAGGCGCAGTTCGCGCGCAACCAGCTGCTGCCGCAGGTCGACGTGAATGTCGCGCTCACGCGGCGCGAGACGTCGAACAGCCTGGCGCGGAGCTTCGGTTTCGACGGCTATCAGTTCGCCACGTTCCTGACGATCGCGGCGCCGGTCGATCGCACCGCTCAGCAGGTCGAGCTGCAGACGGCGATCCTCGATCGCAACCGGCGCACGCGCGAGATCACGATGCTGGAGCGGCAGATCGGCGAGGAAGTGCGCCGCGCCATCCGGGATCGGGACCGGTGGATCCGGACGATGGCCAGCGCCGAAACCAGCGTCGGCATCGCCGAGCGCCAGGTCGAAGTCGCGCAGCTGCGGTACGAGCGCGGCCTGTCCAACAACCTCGACGTGGTCACGGCGGAAGCGGATCTGCTCGCGGCCGAGAGCCGGCGGATCCAGGCGCGGGCCGACGCAGCCGTCGCCCGGCTGCGGCTGCGCGCCGTGATGGGCATCTTCAACCCGCGGAGCGACGTCGATTCAGCGGGCGGCGTGGCGTCGATGGCGCCGCCAGCGTCACAGGAGCGGCCATGAAGAACCGTCGTACCCGGGTCGTCGCGGTGGCGGGCGTCGCCGTTCTGGCGATCGTGTGGCTCGGCGTCGGACGCCTCGGCCGCGGCCCTTCGGATCCGGCGCTCACCGCCACCGTCCATCGCGGCACGGTGACCGCCACGCTCACAGCGAGCGGCGTCCTGCGGCCGGTCCAGTCGATCACGTATCGATCGCCGGTCGCCGGACGCGACGTCGAAATCAGGGAACTCGCGCTCGAGGGCGCGCTCGTGAAGGCAGGCGATCTGATCGTCCGGCTCGAGACGGCCGACGTCGATCGCGAGGTCGAGCGCGCCGAGCAGGAGGCGCGGCAGGCGCAGATGGATCTCGAAGTGGCGCAGGCCGACGTGCAGGAGGCCGAAGGCGCCGTCAAGGCCGCCAACGAGGGCGAAGGCGTGCTGGCGATCGAGGAAGCGCGCACGCGCCTGCAGCTCGCGGAGAAGAAGGCGGAGACGCTGCGACTGGAATCCGCGCAGCTCAAACCGCTCATGGAGCGCGGCTACATCACCCGCGACGAGTTCGCGCGGACGCAGGATGCGCTCGAACAGGCCGAGCAGGAGCTGGCGCTCGCAAAGAAGCGGACCGAGGTGACCGTGAAGCTGACGCACCCGCGCGAGCGCGAGCGCGCGGCGCTGCAACTGGCGCAGAAGGCGGCGCAGCTCGGGCGCGCCCGGACGCGCGTCGGCGAAACGCGCGCGCGAATCGACGCGCTGCGCGATCTGCACGACGCGTGCACGATCCGCGCGTTCGGACCGGGGCTGGTCGTGTACGAGGAGAATCTCAACGCCAGCCCGCGGCGCAAGATCCGCGTCGGCGATCGCGTGACGGGCAGCCAGGGAATCGTCACCATTCCGGAAGTCAACCGGATGGAAGTGAACACCACGGTCAGCGAACCGGACATGCACCGCGTGCATCCCGGCCAGACGGCGACCATTCGCGTCGAGGCGTATCCCGATCTGCGCCTGACCGGACGCGTCGCGCGCGTCGGCACGCTGGCCAGCGCGTCGGCGTTCCGGCCGCTCGAAGAAAAGCGATTCGATCTCATCATCGATCTCGATTCCGCGCCGTCGGAGCTGCGCCCCGACATGACGGCGCGCGCCGACATCGTCCTCGGCAGCCGCCTGAACGTGCTGTTCGTGCCCGTGACCGCCGTCTTCGAGCGACAGGGCTCCGCGGTCGCCTACGTCGCCGGCGCGTCCGGGATGGAGCGCCGGACGGTATCGCTCGGCGAGACGAACGGCGAAATCATCGAGGTGACCGGAGGGCTCGCCGAGAACGAGCGCGTGCTGCTGGTCGAACCCGTCCGAGCCAATGGCCTTCAGTCCCGCTGAGCTCTCCGAGTTCGCGCGCATCGCGATCGAGGCGCTCGGCCGCTACCGGCTCCGCACGACGCTGAGCGTCGTCGGGATCGTGCTCGGGATTGCGGCCGTCATCGCGATGATGTCGGTGACGGAGGGCGCCGAGCGGCAGGCGCTCGCGCAGGTCGACATGCTCGGCCTGAACAACGTCGTCGTCCGCGCAACCGGTCTCATCGCGCCGGGCGTGCCGGGCGGCGGCCTGACTGCCGCGGACGCGCAGCGTCTGGCGCACCTCGTGCCGAATGCCGACACGGTCTCGCCGGTCGCGCTGCGGACGATGGCGGTTGCCTACGCCGGCCGCACCGTGACGGCTCAGGTGCTCGGCGTGCGGGCGGACTTTCGGCGCATCCTTCACCTGTCGAACGCGCGCGGACGGTTTCTGTCGATCACCGACGAACGGGAGGCGATGACGGCGTGCGTGCTCGGCGCCGTGCTGGCCGAGGAGCTGTTCGCCGGCGCCGACCCTGTCGGACACAGCGTCCGTCTCGGGACGACCCATTACGACGTCGCCGGCGTGCTCGACGAGCGCGGCAGCCCCGACGCCGCCAATGCGATCGCGTGGCACGACGTCAATCGGGCGGTGTTCGTTCCGCTGCCGGTTCTGACGGGGCGATCGCTGGCGCTCCAGCCCGGTCAGGCGGTGAACGAGATCTGGCTGCAGGTCGAGAGCGGCGATCAGGCCGTGGACGCCGCGAACGTCCTGCAGCGCGTGCTGGAACGCACGCACAAGAGCGTCGAATTCTCGGTCGTCATTCCGCGCGAGCTGCTGGCGCAGCGGTACCGCACGCAGCGGACGCTCAGCGTCGTCATCGGCAGCATCGCCGCGCTGGCGCTGATCATCGGCGGCATCGGCATCATGAACGTCATGCTCGCGTCGGTCGTCGAGCGCACGCGCGAGATCGGCGTCAGGCGGACGGTGGGCGCGACGCGGCGGGATGTCGGTCTGCAGTTCATGATCGAGACGCTGCTGATGACGATGACCGGAGGCGCGATCGGCCTCGGCTCGGGCACCGCGATCTCGTGGGGCATTACGCGGTACGCCGGCTGGGCCACGCACGTCTCGATGCGGGCGGCGGTCCTGGGCCTGTTCGTCTCGTTTTCGATCGGCCTCGTGGTCGGAGTGTATCCGGCAGTCAAAGCCGCCGGCCTCGAGCCGGTGGATGCGTTGCGCCATGAATGAAATCGGAGGATGGATCGTGCGCGGAGCCTGGAGAGTTCTCGGATCGTGTGTCGTTACCGCAGGCGTTCTCAGTCAGGGCACGACGGGAACGACGCTGGCGGCGCAGAGCCGCAACAGCGGACTGCGGATTGTGGTGATCGAGGGCGAAGACGCGGTCAACGTCGTTCAGCAGAAGACGGCCGTCGCGCCGGTCGTCGAGGTCCGCGATCGCAACGATCAACCGGTCGGCGGGGCGGTGGTGAGCTTCGCCGTTCGCCACGGCCGCGCGACGTTCAGCGGCGCGCGCGGGCTGACCGTCACCACGAACGCGGCCGGACGCGCGGTCGCGACCGGCCTCACGCCGACCGGATCCGGGGCGCTGCAAATCAGCGCGTCGGCCGCATTCCAGGGACAGACCGCAGCTATCACGATCGCGCAGACGAACGTGATGACTGCGGCGCAGGTGGCCGCGGCGGCGGGCGCTTCGGGAGCGGGTTCGGGGGGCGCCGGTACGGGCGCCGGAGCCGGATCCGGCGGCGCCGCTGGAGGCGGCGGCGGAATGTCTGCGACGACGGTCGGCATCGTCGCCGGAGCAGCGGCGGCTGGAACAGTGATAGCAGTCAAGACGCTCGGCGGCGGACAGGTGTACAGCGGTCGGTTCTCGGGATCCGAATCGCTCAGTTTCGGCGGCCTGTTCTGCCGGACAGAGATCCTGACGGGAACGCTGAAGATGGAGCTCAAAGGGGAGAACGGCAGCGTCTCGGGCACGGCGAACATCGACGACGGCGCCATCACGACGTCGGCGGTTTCGGCCGGCTGCGCCGGCTTCCAGGGCCACACCGAGGTCTTTGAGTTGAACGACGCGCCGGTGAGCGGAACGACGGGCGCCATCACGTTTTTCAAGGCGGAAACGAATGACGTCCCGCCGAACCCGTTCGATCCGCAGGGCAACACCAACACCCACGAGTACACGTTCACGGGCGCCCTGAACGGCAGCACCATCGCCGGAAAAATCGCCCACCGCCGGATCATCGGCGGCGCCGTCGCGGGAACGGCGAACTTCCAGGTCACGCTGCAGTAAGTCTTGCCCACCCTTCTCCTGTCGTCCGAGCAGCGGTTCTCGTGCGCGCAATGCGGGCGCTGCTGTCATCGGACGACGGTGCCGATTACCGGGGAGGAAGCCGAAGCGATCCGGAAGGCCGGCGCCGCGCTGTGGAGAGACGACGCCGGCAACGCTTCGGCCGAACCCTTCGAGCCGATTCCGGGCCACGCGCTCTTCCGCATCCGCAAACGATCGAACGGCGCATGCGGCTTTCTCACGGCTGAGGGCCGCTGCGCGATTCACGAGACGCTCGGCGAGCGGCTCAAACCGATCGCCTGCCGCCTCTTTCCGTTCAGCTTCCGGCCGACGCCGCACGAGATTGTCGTGTCCGTCAGCTTCGCGTGTCCGACAGTGATCATGAATAAGGGCGACGCCGTCTCGATACAGCGCGGCGCCCTGGGCGCGCTGCAGGCCGCGTGGGATCGCGCGTTTCCGGAACCGACGTCGCCAACCGAGTTCGTGCGCGGCCGCGCGATCTCGCGCGACGCGCTCGCGCGCATGCGGACGTACCTCGTGCTGCTGCTGGATCGGTCGCCGGACGTCCGCGGGAATCTCCGCCGCATCGCGGCGCTGCTCTCGGACTGGTCGCGATCGAAAGTCCTGCAGCTGGAGCCGGACGCATTCGTCGAGTACCTGGAGCTGACGGGCAACTACGCGTTGTCGGCGGAGACGCCGGCACCGGCGCGCGAAGCGGGCCGGGTCGCGCGACTGCTCTTCCGCGGATTCCTGTTCGCCGTTCTCGCTCTGCAGGTCCGACTCGATGCGTCATCCAATCGGGGCTCCGCCCCGAACCCCGGCTCAGTCGCTCGCGGGGGCCCCGAAACCCCGCTCCGCTCCCTCGCAGGCGCGCCGCGCGCGCCTCGACGACCTCGAGGGAGACTGGCGATTGGCTTCACGCTCGCCCGGCTGCTCGCGCATGTCCACGGACTGGGACCGGCGGTCGCGGGATTCGACCTCCGCCGCGCGATGCGGCTGTCGATTGCCCTCGATGATCCGGCCGTGCACGCGATCGTGCACCGGCATCTGCAGGCCGGACTCGAGACGCTCGGCGCGACGCGCCGCCCGGTTATCGACGAAATCGCGATGCGCGTTTCGTACCTGAACGCCGCCTGCGTCGTCGGCGCAATGCACGCCGCAACGGCCGGAAAGTCGTCGGTCGACGCCGAGAGCCTCACACAGGGGCTGCTGGCCGCCGGCGATCTGAGCCAGACCGACGGCGGCGGACGCCTGAGCGCGCTGCTGACGACGTTCGCCGGTGGAGTCGAAGCGCTGCGTCTGTTTCCGCCCCTGCGATCCTGACATCCGCGCCTGAACTACGGGACTGAGTGACGCCGAGAGATCCGCTTTGCGGTACTTCGGCACGCTGCGGGCATTGCGCCTGTTTTCCGGCGATTGTCGTGCGGAGCGCGGCCCCGGTTCATAAGTGATTCCTTACGTTGACGATTACCGCTGAGGTGCGCGCGCGGAAGCGTGGCACACGCGGCCACGAGTCGATCGGATTCCCGGCAGCGCGCATTTCGTCACGCCGCTGCACCATGACGCTCTTCGCGGCCAACTCCCGCATTGCGCGGCCGTTGCGGAGCGACGCGCTCGAGCTCGTCAGTACGGCAGAGCGCTTGCCCGCGACAGACGCCGGGCCGACGAGAAGCTCCCCCATCGTCTGTTCCGCTTCTGATCGGTCCTTCACATCGCGCCACGAACGGTGTGTACGGCGTCGGCAACGACGCAACGGGGATCGTGTTGTCGGAAGTGAGGCCCTATGATTCCATCCCGTCGCGAGTTCATTCAGATCGTCGCCGCGGCCGGCGCCGCGACGCTCGCGCCGTGGCGCCGCGCCCACGCGTACTACGCGACTCCCGGCACGCCGATTAAAGGCCTCGGCTGGCCCGGCATCGCCAAATACCAGACCGCGCTGCGAGGCGTCGGACCCGGAGGCATTCCGGTCGCGGCCAGCGACGGCATCTCCGCGGCCACGGGCGCCGCGCACTACTCGCTCGACATCGCGGAGTTCGGCGATCAACTGCATCCCGTCTTCGGACCGACCACGCTCTGGGGATTCAGCCCGTCGCGGGCGCTCGGCGAGGGTCCGTATCCGAAGCGCCATCTGGGCGGCATCATCGTCGCCCGCAAGGGCGCAGCGACGCAGTTGACGATCACGAACCGTCTGCCCGCTGATCATCCGCTGCCGGTCGACGTCAGCACGCCGATGGTCGGCGGATTCCCCGAAGCGCTCGGGAGGTTCGGCGGAAGCGGACACAACGCGGTCAGCACGCACCTGCACGGCGGATTCGTGCCGTGGCCGAGCGACGGCGGCCCGATGGCGTGGTTCACGCCGAACGGCATTTCGGGTCCGAGCTTCATGGGCGCGTTCATGAAGACGCTGAATCCGGCGCTGCTGCCGGGCCAGGGCGAGTACTACTATCCGAACAACCAGAGCGCCCGCATGATGTGGTACCACGATCATGCGCACGACATCACGCGGCTGAACGCGTACGCGGGCATCGCGTCGGCGTACATCATCCGGGATGCGTCCGAGGACAACCTGCTCAATCTCGGACTCCCGAATTACGTCGAAGCGGGCGGACGCGAGATTCCGCTCGTCGTGCAGGACAAGATCTTCGTCGGACCGGATGTCGCGGTCGCCGATCCCACGTGGGCGGCGGTTACGACGCCGAAGTCGCAGACCGTCGGCAGCCTCTGGTACCCGCACCTGTACGAGAAGACCCGGTGGAAGTTCACCGGCAACGTCATGATGCCGGATCCGTCGTGCATCCCGGAGATGTTCGGCGACACGATGCTGGTGAACGGCACGGCGTTTCCCGTCGCCACGCTCGAAGCGCGGCGCTACCGCTTCCGGTTCCTGAACGCCTGCCAGGCGAGGTTCCTGAATCTCCAGCTGTACGTCGCGGACGCCAGCAGGGACGGCATCACGTACAGCGCCAAGGGCGTGCCGATCAACGCGGCCGGTCCGGGCTTCCTCGTGATCGGCAGCGAGGGCGGCTTCCTGCCGCGTCCGGTCAGCGTGCCGGCGAACCAGCCTTTCAATCCGGCGATGCTCACCAACGGGCTGCCGAACATGCTGCTCGCGCCCGCCGAGCGGGCGGACTTCGTCGTCGATTTCAGCGGTCTCGCCGGCAAGAGCGTCGTTCTGTACACGGATGCGCCCGCGCCGTTTCCGATGGCGGCTGCCGGCACAGACTTCTATTCCGGCGCCACGACCAAGCCTGGATACGGGCCCGATACGCGCATCATGATGAAGTTCAACGTGGTCGCCGCAACGAGCGCGGATCCGCCGCTCGCAATCTCACCGTCGGCGCTGAGCGCAGGTCTCGATCCGTTCATCGTGCCGCCCGGCGTAGCGGTGCAGAACGGCGTCGCCAACCTGCCGCCCGGCGTTCCGGTGCGGCAGCTGACGCTCAACGAGGCGTTCGACTCTCTCGGCCGTCTGATTCAGCTGGTCGGTCCGAATACGCTGAACCCCGCGATTGCGGGGACGTTCGGCCGTCAGTACATGGACTCGTCGACCGAAAACCCGACTCGCGGCTCGACGGAGGTGTGGCAGATCGCCAACCTCACCGGCGATACGCATCCGATCCATTTCCATCTCGTCAACGTCCAGGTCGTCGCGCGGCAGCCGTTCAACGTCGCCAAGTACACCGGCACGCCGATCTACACCGGCCCCGCGCGGAATCCTGATCCGACGGAACTCGGCTGGAAGGAAACGGTGAAGATGCATCCGGGAGAGGTGACGACGGTCGTCATGCGCTTCGATCTGCCGACGACGCCGTTCTTCGTCCCGTCGAGTCCCCGGACCGGCGGCGCCGAGTACGTGTGGCACTGCCACATCCTGGAGCACGAGGAGCACGACATGATGCGGCCGATGGTGGTCATCTGAACCCCGGCGTCGGCTCGAGCGGCTCCTGATTGGAGGCGGCATGCACGGCTGCATGCCGCCTTCGATTTCCGCCGGTGATTTCGAAGGACTCAACGGCCAGCCGACGTCCCGCCGGTAACCGACGTCAGCGGCGCGACTCGACCGCGCGATCCTGACGCCCACGCCGCGCCGTCCGGAGAGATGCTGATCGCGTCGAAGCCTTCCCCGGCCCGGGCGGTCCAGGTCCGCCCGCCGTCGGCGGATACGTCGATCCCGCCCGGACCGACGGCGACCACGGACTGCGTCGACTTCGGCAGCCACGCGACCGCAGATCGGAATCCGCCGAGGCCTTTCAGCAGCGTCCACGTCGCGCCGCCGTCGCTCGTGATCGCGGCGTTGTCGATCGCGTCCTGCTCTTTGTGATAATTCCCGCCGACGACGATGCCGTGATCGCGATCGCGGAACGCGATCGAGAAGATGCCGGTGGCATCGGCCGTCGCGACCGGCGTGTTCGTAACCGTCCACGAGCGCCCGCCGTCGGCCGAGCGCAGCACGCGCGAAGCGGTCGTTCCTATCCAGATGTGATCGCGTCCGATCATTGCGATGTTCGATCCGCTCGCAGCGAACGCACCCTCTCCCGGCAGCGCGGGCGGAAGCACGCTGTCCGGAACGCGCGTCCACGTGCGTCCATCGGACGTCGTCAGAATCACGAATCTTCCGTCGACCGAATCGCTGAACGCGAAGCCGTGCGTCTCGTCGGCGAACGTCATCGCGTCGAGAAACACTTTCGGATCGGTGTTCGCGAACTGCAGATCCCAGCGCTCGCCGCCGTCGACCGTCTTGTAGATGCGCGACGACTCGCCGCTGCCGATGCTGAGCGCGTACGCGACGCTGTCGCTGAACGCGTCGACGTCGCGGAAGTCGAGTTTCTCCGCGCCTGACACGGGACGCGGCTGCCACGTCCGACCGCCGTCGATCGTTCGCAGAACGGTTCCATTCGCGCCGCTCGCCCAGGCGACCGACGATGAGACGGCGCTGACGCCGCGCAGCCGCGGCTGAGGGGCGGCGCCGATCTCGTATTCCTTCGGCGGCTCGGCGCCCATCAGCCACTTCACGAAGTAGTCCCAGCGGCGCCGCATCATGTAGTTCGACGCCGCGCCGTAGCCGTGATTCGCGTTCGGAATCATCAGCAGATCGAAATCCCTGTTCGCCTTGATCAGCGCATCCGCGACGAGCATCGTCTGGTACGGCGGAACGTTGGTGTCCATCGTGCCGTGGGCGAGCAGCAGGTGGCCCTTCAGGTTCTTCGCGTAGTTCTGATTGGCCTCGACGTCGTAGCTGTCGGTGCCGTCGGGGTTCCTCGTCACCAGGCCCTGATAGCGCTCGCCCCAGTCGTCTTCGTTTTCACGCTGATCGTGGTTGCCCGATTCCGCGATACCGGCTTTGAAGAAATCGGGAAACCGGAACATCGCGGTCGTCGTCGCGAAGCCGCCGCCGGAGTGGCCCCAGATGCCGGCGCGATCGAGATCGATCCACGGATACCGGCGCGCCAGCTCCTTCATGCCGGCGATCTGATCGGGAATCGTGTTGTCCCGCCCCATCGCGCCGTAGTACGCGTCCTGAAACGACTTCGATCGTCCCGGCGTTCCCATGCCGTCGATCGTGACGACGATGAAACCGAGCTCGGCGAGCGCCTGACGATCTCCCCGGGCGGCGCTGAAGGCGCGGCTGCCCGTGCTGCCGGTCTGCGGGCCGGGATAGATGTTGTTGACGATCGGATACTTCTTGGACGGATCGAAAGTCGTCGGACGGAACAGCAGCCCGTAGATGGCGGTCTTGCCGTCGTGAGCGGTCATCGTGATCGGCGTCGGCGGCTTCCAGCCCGTCGAGAGCAGCTTCGAGATGTCCGCCTTCTCGAGGGGGAGCAGCGGGGCGCCATTCCCGTCGCGCAGCACGACGACAGGTGGTGCGTCTGGGCTCGAGTACGTGTCGATCAGGAACCTGCCCGACGGCGACAGCTGAATGGCGTGCGTGCCTTCATCCGGGGTGAGCGACACAGCGCTCGATTGATCGAGACCGGAGCGATAAAAGTGCAGGAAGTACGGGTCCTGGCCGGCGATTCGGCCGTTCGCGCCGTACACGATCGTTCGCGCCTTCTCATCGATGCGCGCGATCTGCATCACCGGGCCTTCGCCGGTCGTGATGCGGTTTTTCAGATGGCCGGTCTGCAGGTCGTACAGATAAAGGTTGCCCCAGTTGTCGCGCTCGGAATGCCAGACGACCTCGTTCGACGACCACAGCACGCGCCAGCCGCGCGATTCGAACTGCGTCGCGACGGTTTCTTCGAGCACGTCGCGGACCTTGCCGGTCGTCGTGTCGGCCACGCGCAGGACCACGTGCTTGTGATCGCGCGAAACCGACGCGAGCGCCAGCTGCGATCCATCCGGGCGCCAGCTGTAGTCGTTCATGCTCAGGTCGTCGCCGAGCGTGGCGCGATGAAAGTCGGGCGGCATCTGCAGCCGCGTCACCCGGCCGGTTTCTGCGTCGATGACGACGCGGTGGACCATCGCCATGACCGGATCGCCGGGAAGCGGAAACTTCGAGACGCGCAGCGTCGGATGCCCGACCGTCGTGTTGACGAGATACATCTCGCCGACCTCGCGCTCGTCCTGCTGCTGCGTCGCGATCTTCTTCGAGTCCGGCGACCACAGGAGGATCGCGCGATCGCTGGCGCTCCAGCCCGCGTTGTCGGTCGCGTAGCCGAAGTATTTTTCGCCGTCGGTCGTCAGCGCGCGCTCCCGCCCGGTCGCGATGTCGCGAACCCACAGATTCCAGTCGCGCACGAACGCGCCCTTCGTTCCGTCCGGCGAGAGATTCAGCGGCCTGCCGCCGGACGACGTGGGCGCACTTCCCTGCCCGCCCTGTCTGCCCCGCCCGCCTTGCCTGCCCTGCCCGCCCTGCCTGCCCTCGCCGTCAGCGGGACATCCCTCCACGCCGGCCGTGCACACCCTGCGCGTCTTCCGCGCCGGATCGACGAGGATCGTCTGCGTCGATCCGTCGGAGAGCGTCGTGCGATACCAGAAGCGGTCCTCAGCCAGCCAGGTCGGCGCGACGACGCCGCCGACGACGAGGTTCGCGACCGCAGGCGCGAGGAAGCGCTCGGCGCGCGCGTAATCAGCCGCCGTAACGGAACGGGACGGCGCCGTTTGCGCCATCAACGGCGCGATCGCCAGCACGGGCAGCGCGATTCGAATGCCCCTCAAGAAATGCTTCGGCATAGCGAGCGAAGCATATAATCGCCGCACCTTCCGGAAGGAGCTGAAAATGCGTGCTCGCCATCGATTGCTGATCGCGCTCGCAGCGCTCGTGCTGGCCCAGAGAGCGGTCCCGACCGCGCAGCCGGCCGCGAAATACCTCGACAAAGACACCTTCTTCAAGATGGAGTCGATCTCGAATCCGGAGATTGCTCCCGACGGCTCGCAGGTCGTCTTCGGCCGCGGGTTCGTCGACATCATGAAGGACCAGGCGGCGTCGAACCTGTGGGTGATCGACATCAAGGGCGAGCGCCTCCGGCAGTTGACGGAAGGCACGTTCCGCGACAGCGCGCCCGCGTGGTCGCCCGACGGCAAGCGCATCGCGTTCCTCTCGAACCGATCGGGCTCGACGCAGATCCACGTGATGTGGGCGGACACGCGCGAGACGCTGCAGCTGACGCACGTCGAGCGCGATCCGAGCGGCCTGAAGTGGTCGCCCGACGGCTCGCGGATTCTCTTCACGATGAACCTGCTCGACGAGACGCCGATTCTCCCGGTCAAGCTCCCGCAGACGCCGCGCGGCGCGCAGCTCGCGAAAGGCGCCGTGATCGTCGATCGTCTGAGCTGGGGATCCGACGGCACCGGGCCGACCTTCAAGAGCTACAACCACGTGTTCGTCGTCGACTCCACCGTCGGCGGCGTGCCGCGGCAGATCACGACGGGCAATTACAGCCACAACGGCGCCGAGTGGTCGGCGGACGGCAGGACGATCTTCGTCTCCGGGATCCGCAAGCCGGACGCCGAGTACCTGCGCGGCGATTCGGAAATCTACGCGATCGACGCCGCGACGCTCGACGTGAAGGCGCTGACGAGCCGGAAGGGACCCGACGGCAATCCGCTCGCGTCGCCCGACGGCAAGTGGATCGCCTACACCGGCTACGACGACAGGAACTTCACGAACACGATCAACAACGTGTACCTGATGACGCCGGCCGGCGGCGGCAGCCGCCAGTGGCTGTCGAACCTTCCGAGCTCGGCGACCGACATCACGTGGGCGGGCGACAGCTCCGGCATCTATTACTCGATGGAAGAGCGCGGCGAAGCGAATCACTACTTCGCGCCGCTCGAGAATCCGGCGAAGAAGGTGACGAACGGCACGCACATGCTCACCGCCGTGTCGATCGCGAAGAACGGTCAGGCGGTCGCCGTCCGATCGACGCCGAAGCAGCCGGGCGTCCTCGTCACGTTCCCGATCGCGCACCCGTCGGAGACGAAGACGCTCGTCGACGTCAACGCGGACGTGCTCTCCGGCCTCACGCTCTCGGACGCGGAAGAGATCACGTACACGGCACCCGACGGCCTGAAGGTGCAGGGCTGGCTGATGAAGCCCGTCAACTTCGATCCGTCGAAGAAGTATCCGCTCGTGCTGAACATCCACGGCGGGCCGTGGAGCATGTACTCCGTCGGCTGGAGCTGGTCCTTCCAGAACTGGGCCGCGAACGGCTACGGCGTGCTGTGGGTGAATCCGCGGGGATCCACCGGCTACGGCCAGGAGTTCGTCAACGGCATTCAGTTCAACTATCCGGGCAAGGACTACGACGATCTGATGTCCGGCGTCGACGCCGCGCTCGCGAAGGGATGGGTCGACAAGGACAACCTGTTCGTCTGCGGCGGATCGGGCGGCGGCCTCCTGACCGCGTGGATCGTCGGCCACACGAACCGGTTCCGCGCCGCCGTCGCGATGCGTCCGGTCATCGACTGGCACTCGTTCGTCGGCAACACCGACGGCGCGAACTGGTACCGCCAGTTCCAGAAGTACCCGTGGGAGGATCCGATGGAGTACGCCGTGCGATCGCCGCTGCACTACGCCGCGAACGTCACGACGCCCACGATGATCATGACCGGCGAGGCGGATCTGCGGACGCCGATCCCGCAGACCGAAGAGTTCTACCGCGCGCTGAAACTCGTGCGGAAGACCGACACGCTGATGGTGCGCATGCCGGAGGAATTTCACGGCTGGCGCCGGCCGTCGCACCAATTGCTGCAGCAGCTGTACCTGATGGCGTGGTTCGAGAAGTACCGGACTACCTCAAACAAGTCTCAAGTAACAAGTCTCAAGTAACAAAATCAAGGAACAAGTCTCAAGGAACAAGTAACAAAACCTTGTTCCTTGTTACTTGTTACTTGTTCCTTGTTCCTTGTTCCTTGTTACTTGTTGCTGCGCTGTGCGAAGGTGATCACGTATCCGTCCGGATCCTCGATCGCGAACTCCCGCATCCCGTAGAACTGCGTGACGAGCGGCATCGTCACTTTGACGCGCGATTTGATCCGGTCGTGGACGGCGTCGATCTTCTCGCCGCTTTCGTCCATCTCGATGAACATCGTACCGGTGGCGCCGAGCGGCTTGCCCGCGAACGCCGGATATTCCTTGATGGCCGTCGCAGCGTCATTGAAGAAGATCTCCACCGGCCCGGTCGTCACCGACGCGAACACGAACGGCGACTGCTCGGGTACCGTCATCCCGCGCTCGAAGCCGAGCACGTCCACGTAGAACGCAAGGCTGCGCTCGACGCTGGCGACAATGAGATTGGGCGTGAGTTTCTTGAACGAGGGCATAGCACACCTTCTTCGAGGTGCTCGCTGATGCCTCCGTCCGCGGGCTTCGCGAGTGAAAGCCGCAGGTACGGCCCCGGCAGGGGCCTGCGAGGTACGCCGCGGAGGATACCACAAACTACAATGAAGGCATGCGCATCATCACTCTATTGCTGACCCTTGCGGTCGGCGCGGCGGCGCAGACGCCGCCGACGACGGTTCCCGCTCCGCCCGACGTGGCGGCGCCGCCCGCCGACGCGGCGAAATCGCCGTCGGGCCTCGCGACGAAAGTGATCAAGAAGGGCACGAGCGCCGACAAGCCGTCGAAGGACGACCTCGTCACCATCAACTACACCGGCTGGACGACCGACGGAAAGATGTTCGACAGCTCGGTGACGAAAGGCAAACCGGCGACCTTCCGCGTGGCCGGCGTCATTGCCGGCTTCAGCGAAGGCCTGCAGCTCATGACGGTCGGCGAGACGCTCCGCCTGTGGATTCCTCAGAACCTGGCGTACAAGGGCGTCGAGAATCGTCCGAAGGGAATGCTCGTGTTCGACGTCGAGCTGCTCTCGATCCCGAATCGCGCGCCCGCCGACGTGAAAGCGCCGCCGCCCGATGCACAGAAGACCGCGAGCGGACTCGCGTACAAGGTCCTGCAGCCCGGCGTCGGCGGCCGTCACCCGAAACCGACGAACCAGGTGACCGTCGACTACAGCGGCTGGACGACGGACGGAAAGATGTTCGACAGCTCGATCGTCGCCGGGAAGCCGGCGACCTTCGCCGTCGACGGCGTCATTCCGGGATGGACCGAAGCGCTGCAGCTGATGGTCGAAGGCGAGAAGATGCGGATCTGGATTCCGGAAAAAATCGCGTACGGCGGGAAGCAGGCGCCGTACGGAATGCTCGTGTTCGAGGTGGAGCTGGTCAGAATTCAGTAGGCTGGATCGGCGGGACGGGCAGGATGGGCGGGATGGAACGAATCATCCGTCCAGAACGATCCGCCTGTCGTCTAATCGTCGTCGAGCATGGGGGCGCTGCGACGCGCCGGAGTACTACTGTGGTTCGTTCTAACGTGCGGATCAGCTGCTGTGCATGCGCAAGATGCACCAGCGCCCGCAACCAGCTCCATCGATCTTTCCAAGCTTCGACTCTTCACCGACGCGGCGCCGCCGTGGACGCCACTCGCGACCGGATCGCCGCCGCCGACGATCATCTGGACTCCGCGTGTGGGTGGAAATGAATTGCCACGTTGGAGCGTCGCCAGAACGGCCGTCTTCAAGGGACCTGGCGGGCACGTTTTCCGCAGGTGTTCTCGGCGCACAAGGCGATCCGATGCCGCTGTATTTCTCCGGCGGGGCGGCGTCGTCGAACGCCGCGTTCGAATCCGTTATGGGCCCTGGAACGTATCGGGATCAGTGGAACCTGACGTTTGGCGTCAAGTCGCCGCCGCTGACCATCAAGGGCGCAAGAATTTCAGCGTTCGGCGATCTATTCGTGCTGGTGGGTGTTCGCGATGCCAGGGATCCGACCAGCGCTGTTCTCAACTCTCGCGCCGTTCGCTTCGGCATCATCACGATATTTTGAACGGGGAGCCGGGAGTTCTTCCGTCCTGCCCGTCCTGCCCGTCCTGCCTATCCTGCCCGTCCCGCCTGTCCTGCCCGTCCAGCCTGTCCTGCCTGTCCCGCCCGGTCTGAGATCCGTCTGATCGCGCGCTGAAATCGATCGGCCAGCTCGCGTTTGACATCGTCGGGCACCGGACCGATGCGAGACCAGCTCGCCTGCGCCTGCCGCATCTCGTCGGCCGCCGCGCGGAGACGATGATCCTCGTCGACTTTGCCGCCGATCGTGTTGGCCGCGAGCGCGTCGCGCAGCATCGTCGCGAGGCGCGCGGTCGGCGACACCGAGTCGTCGCCCTTCGACGCCGGCCCCGCGAGCGATTCCGCGAGATCTTCCATCTTCCTGACGAGCGCGTCCATGCGCTTGCGGTTCGCGTCGGGATCGAGATCGGTGCCGCTGAACGCCGTCGGATTCGCGATCAGCACGGCGTTGAACGCCTCCGCGTAGCGCTGATCGAGCGCGGCCGCGCGCTCGCGGTCGACGCCGCGAAGGGCAAGCTCGCGCTGCCAGCGCGACCGAACGTCGCGGACCCTGGCGAGCAGATCAGCGGGACTGACGGCCGACGACTCCGGACTGACGGCTGACGACTCCGGACTGGCGACTGCGAGACTTTCGAGCTCTCGCACCAGCGTCTCGCGAGCGGCGACGCGTTCCTCGCGCGCGATGTCGTGGCGCTGCGCGTAGCGCGCGAAAAATCTGTCGCAGGCGGTTCGGAAGCGCTGCCAGATGGCCTCGGACCTGGTCTTCTTCACCGGACCGACCATCTTCCATTCGGCCTGCAGCGCGCGGATTTGCGCGGCGGCCGGCTCCCAGTCGGTCGAGTCGGCGAGGGCCTCCGCCCTGACGCAGAGCGCTTCCTTCTTCGCAAAGTTCTCCGCCCAGACCGCCTTGCGCTGCGCGAGGTCGGCGTGGCGTCGCTGGAAGAAGCGGTCGCACGCGGCGCGGAAGCGATCCCAGATCGCCTTTTCCTGGCCGCGGCTGACGGGGCCGATCGTCTTCCACTCGGACTGGAGCTTCTTGATTTCGTCCGCGGTCTGGATCCACTGCGTCGAATCCGCGAGCGCTTCGGCGCGCGCGGCGAGCGCCTCCTTCTTCACCAGGTTCGCGGCGCGCTCCTCGGTCTGCGCGGCGAAGTGCGCTTCGCATCGGGCCCAGGCTTCGTCGTGCGCCGTCTTGAACCGACGCCAGAGAATCTCGCCCTGCGGTCGCGGAACGTCGGCGGCCTGCTTCCACTGGTGCTGCAGATCGCGCACGTGTCTGACGATCGCCTCCGGATCCTCGAGGCCTTTGAGCGCCTCCATCTTTTCGCAGAGCTGTTCCTGGATACCGACGTTCGCCCACCGCTGCCAGTCGGCGACGTTGCGCAGCTCCTGGACCTTCGGCGTCAGCAGCGCCTGCGCCGCCTTGAGCCGGCCGACGACCGTTTCGTAGTCCTGCCGCGACGGGAGCGGCGGAACGGCCTGCAGCGCGGCGCGGAGGTCGCGCAGCACGCGTCCACCGGCTTTGAGCGTGAGGTCTTCGCGGACGGCCAGCGACTCCGCGCGCACGGCCAGCTGCTGCAGTTTCGTCAGCGCGTCGTGGCGGGCGCGCTGCTCCTGGTCCTGCGCGGAGCTCTCGCGCGCCATGACGGACGTGTCCGCTTCGGCGTACTTCGCCGCGACCGCGGCGTCAATCGGCACGCCGGCGCTCAGGTCCGACCATTCGCGGCGGATAGCGGCGAACTGACGGCGCGCCGCCCTGACGTCTTCGATGGCGGCGACGCGCGCCGCTTCGTCCGCGAGTTCGGCGAGCCGCGCGGCGCGCCGTTCGGCTTCGCGGCGCGCCGTCTCGTCGGCCGCTTCGAGCGCGGCGCGGGCTTTCTCGTCGGCCTCGCGCGCGCGCGCGGCCGCTTCCTCCGCGCGCGCCAGGTCGGCCGCCCGCGCGCGTTCGACGTCCTCGAGCGACTGGACGATCGTCGCCGCCTCCCGCGCCGCCTCGCGCCGTGCGGCGTCCTCTTCTTCGCGCGCCCTCGCCTCTTCCCGCTTCCGCGCCGCCTCGTCGGCCGCCGCCTGCGCGTCGCGCTCCTCCATCTCACGGAGGATGGTCCGCGCCCGCTTGGCCGCCGACTTGTTCGTCGCGCGCGACGCGACTTGCTCCAGCTGACCGCGATCGGAGAGGCGATCGACGGCTTCGACCGTCGGATCGCGGAACTCGCTGTTGAGGGCGATGCCGAGCAGTTCGCCGTGATCGGACAGCGACGCGAACGCCGCGCGCCGCACCGACTCGTGCTCCGCGTGCCGCGCGATCGACCCGAGGACGTGCGCGTCGGTCAGGCGCGTGAGGGCCTGCGCGGCCACCGCCGCCGACGGCGCGCTCTTGGCCACAATCGCGAGCGCCTTCGCGTCGGTCAGGGCGTCCACTGCCGCGAGCGCTTCGGCCTCGCCCGCGCCTTCGAACGACTCGAGCGCCAGATCGCGCAGCATCGCGAGCGCCTGCGCCCGGACGCTCTCGTCCGCATCGTCGCGCAGCACGGACGCGAGCGCGCGCGGATCGAGAAGCTTTGCCGCCGCGGCGCGCCGGACACGGCCGTCGCCGTCCTCACGCGCGATCTCGGCGAGCAGCTCGCGCTCGGTGATGGGCAACTCGTTGACGAACGCGAGGCGAACCGCCGGGTCGGCGTGCTTCTGCCGGGGCTGAGCGCGAAATCGATCCAGCAACGCCATTTACTGCTCCGGAACTCCCAGTGCCTTCAGCCGGCTGACGACGTCCGACCCGTGCGACCCCGCGTGCACGTCCTTATCGATCGCGGCGATCCGGCCGTCGGCGCCGATGTAGAACGTCCAGCGCGACGCAAAGCCGCTCGGCGCCAGCACGCCGTACGCCCTGGCCGTGTCTTTCGTCGGGTCGCTCAGCACGGGAAAGTCGAGATCAAGCGACTTCGCGAACTCGGCGTTCTTCTCCGGCGAATCGACGCTCGCTCCAAAATACTTCACCTGAAACGTCTTCAGCGCGCTGCCGCTCGACCTGAGCGACTTCAGCTCCGCCGTTCATCCGCCCGTGAATGCCTTCGGAAACCACGCCAGGACGACCGTCTTTCCCGCAAGGTCCTGAAGGCCGTAAGTCGCGCCGTCCGAACCCGCCAGGGAAAAATCGGGCGCCTTGTCGCCGACGCGCAACTCGCTCATCGCTTCGTGCCGTCCCCAGACCGTCCGGGCAAAGCCGACGGCAATCGCCGCGACTGTCGCCAGCGCCGTTCGCAACCGCAACCGTGCCATTCTAGTAAGGCCCCTTCCCCGGAAGGATCGCTGCCGTGCGCGGTTTTTTTCATGGCGGCCACCCGGACTCCAATTCGGCGGATCGCGCGTGGCGTTTTTACGACTGTATGTGACAAGCGGGTGACATCTTTTTGTCGGGCACGAAACAGGTGACAGACGTCCTGCTGTTCGACGAGGCTGTCCGTCGACTCGAAGCCGCCTTGCGCGCGGGCCTTCCGGGTCCGGCAGCGCAGGCGCGACTCGCGCCACAGCCCCGCCGACAGTGGCCCGACGGCTTCAATCCCGCACGCATCCGGCACGCGGCGGGACTGCTGCTCGTGTATCCGGATGCAACGCACCGTGCAACCCTGGTCCTCACAGTACGATCGGACACTGTACAACGCCATCGCGGACAGGTCTCGCTCCCGGGCGGCGTCGTCGAGCCCGGAGAGACATTCGAACAGGCGGCGCTTCGCGAGGCGCACGAAGAAATTGCGCTGCCGCGCGACGCGGACGTCCGGGTGCTCGGCGCGCTTACGCCGCTGGATATCCCGATCAGCGGTTTTCGACTCCATCCCGTCGTAGCCGCTACGCCCGATCGCCAGCCGCTCGTAGCGGCTGACGGCGAGGTTGCGCGGATTCTCGAAGTCCGCCTCTCAGATCTTCTCGATCCAACTCGACTGGTGACCGCGGCTCGCGATCGCGATGGACTGCCAGCATCGGTCGTGCCGACGTTTCAGGTTGGCGGCGCCGAGATCTGGGGAGCGACGGCCATGGTCATCGCCGAGTTCCTTACACTGCTGGGTTGGAGGCCCTCTGAACCGTCGTGATCGCAATTCCTTGCTTTCTGTGCACGAATTGGACGTCAGAAGTCAGAATTCGTGGACTGTTTGGCGAGTCTGACGGGAGATAATTGCCGATCCAGCGCTATTTCTGCGATAATTCACGCTTCGGCAATCGCGCGATATCATGCGTGTTTCGCACGGTGCGGATCGGGTCTTCAAAGGGGGCGACGTCATGGGTTCTGCGGTGCTCGGCGAGGCGATCAGCGCGATACGCGACTGGTCGGTGACGGACGGAAAAGACAGACGCGAAGCCAAAACCAGCAGCACGTTCGGCAGCCTGGTCTTCAACGACGACGTGCAGCAGGCGCGCCTGCCGAAGGCCGTCTATCACGCCCTGCGTCGGACGATGTCGCACGGCGAGCCCCTCGACATGGCCGCGGCGGACGCCGTGGCGAAAGCGGTCAAGGAATGGGCGGTCGAACACGGCGCGACGCACTACACGCACTGGTTCCAGCCGCTCACCGGCATCACGGCCGAGAAACACGATTCGTTTCTGCAACTGTCGAACGACGGCAAGGCCGTCGCGGAGTTCTCGGGCTCCGAGCTGATTCGCGGCGAACCCGACGCTTCGAGCTTTCCGTCCGGCGGCATGCGCTCGACCTTCGAAGCCCGCGGCTACACCGCGTGGGATCCGACGAGCCCGCCGTGGCTGCTCTACAGCGGCGGCGCGGTCACGCTCGTGATTCCGACGGCGTTCGTCAGCTGGACCGGCGAAGCGCTGGACAAGAAGACGCCGCTGCTGCGCTCGATGGAAGCGCTCTCGAAGCAGGCGGTCCGCGTGCTGAAGCTGTTCGGCTCGACGGCCGAGCGCGTCGTCACCACGTGCGGCCCCGAGCAGGAGTATTTCCTGATCGATCGCTACTTCTATCTCTCGCGTCCGGACCTGATCAACGCGGGGCGCACGCTGTTCGGCGCGCGGCCGCCCAAAGGCCAGGAGCTGGAGGATCAGTACTTCGGCGCGATCCCCGAGCGCGTGATGGCGTTCATGTCGGACGTCGAAACGGAGCTCTACAAGGTCGGCGTGCCGGTCAAGACCCGCCACAACGAGGTCGCGCCGAGCCAGTACGAGATCGCGCCGATCTTCGAGAACGCGAACGTCGCCACGGATCACCAGATGATCATGATGGAGACGCTCAAGCGCATGGCGCCGAAGTTCGGGCTCGCGTGCCTGCTGCACGAAAAGCCGTTCGCGGGCGTCAACGGATCGGGCAAGCACCTCAACTGGTCGATGAGCGACGACGAAGGGCACAACCTGCTTGGTCCGGGAAAGAACCCGCACGACAACATGCAGTTCCTCGTCTTCTGCACGGCCGTGATCCGTGCGGTCAACAAATGGCAGGGGCTGCTGCGCGCGTCGATCGCCAGCGCGGGCAACGATCACCGTCTCGGCGCGAACGAGGCGCCGCCGGCGATTCTGTCGATCTTCCTCGGCGACATGCTGACGGACATTTTCGAGCAGATCGAAAAAGGCAGCGCACGCTCGACCAAGCACGGCGGAGAGCTCGATACGGGCGTGCTGGTGCTGCCGAAGCTGCCGCGCGACGCGGGCGATCGCAACCGCACGAGCCCGTTCGCGTTTACGGGCAACAAGTTCGAATTCCGCGCGGTGTCGTCGAACCAGAGCATCGCGATGCCGAACATCGCGCTGAACCTGGCGGTCACCGAGTCGCTGGACTACATGGCGACCGAGCTGGAAAAGCTGACCAAAGGCGGCAAGTCGATCGAGAAGGCGGTGGGCGAACTGCTGCCGAAGGTGATCAAGGAAAACAAGCGGATCATTTTCAACGGCAACGGCTACACGGCGGAGTGGGAGAAGGAAGCGGGCAAGCGCGGCCTGCAGAACTTCAAGAACACCGTCGACGCGCTGCCGCAGCTCGTGTCGAAGGAAGTCATCGGCGCGTTCGAAAGGTACAAGGTGCTCAACGCGCGCGAAGTGCACGCGCGCTACGAGGTCATGGTCGAGCAGTACAACAAGACCGTGAACGTCGAAGGGCAGCTGATGGTGCTGATGGCGAACCGGTACATCCTGCCCGCGGCGCTCGAATACCAGACGAGCGTCGGCCGGAGCGTGGCGACCGTGAAATCTGCGGGCGGAAAGTCGATCGAAGGTAAGAAGGTGCTCGATCGCCTGACGAAGCTGACCGACATCTTCAAGCGCAACGCCGACCGGCTGCAGCTCGAGCTCGAACACGAGGGCGACGGATCGGCGGAGAAGCACGCGAAGCACTTCCGCGACAAGGTGATTCCGGCGATGGTCGCGCTCCGGGAAGCGGGAGACGAGCTCGAGCTGGTGATTCCGCACGAAACGTGGCCGCTCGCGACGTATCGCGAGATGCTGTTCATCAAATAAGGCAGGACGGGCAGGAAAGGCGGGACGGAACGTCCATCTTCCTGCCCATCCCGCCCATCTGGCCCGCCCTACACGCCGCGCAACAGTCCCCGCCCTTTCAGCGTCTAAGACCCCATGATGAACATCCTCGCGCTCGCGGCTGCCGTGTCCGCCGGACCGATCGTGTCGGGCGAATGGCTGCAAGCCCACCTCAACGACCCGCAGGTCCGCGTCATCTACATCGGCGACGCGGGCGATTACCAGAAGGCGCACATCCCGGGAGCGCGTCTGCTCGACCACATGGACACCGTCGCGATGGGCGCGAACGGACATCGTCTGGCGGCGAACGACGTCCTCCAGCGGGCACTGGTGAAGGCCGGCGCGGCCGACGGCGTGCGCATCGTTCTGTGCGGCGACTCGCCGATGGCGACCGGCTGGGTCAACACGGCGATCGCCGCGATCGGGCACGGAGACGATGTGTCGTGGCTCGATGGCGGAATGCCGACGTGGATCGCCGAGAAGCGTCCGACCTCGACCGACGCGCCCGCGCCCGGCGCCGGCCCGCTCACGATCAAGCCGACGACCGACTTCATCGTCGACGCGGCGTGGGTGAAGGCGCGGCTCGATCCCTCACAGACGAAAACGCGGGTGCTCGACGTGCGGACGACCGGCGAGTGGAACAACGGCCACCTGCCGAACGCGACATTCATCCTGTGGCAGGACCTCTTCACCGACGTGAGGACGCAGAAGTTCAAGTCGCTCGACGACATCAAAGCGCTCGTGACGAAGGCCGCCGGTCAGGATCACGACGTCGTCACGTACTGCGCCGTCGGCATGCGCGCGAGCCTGATGTACTGGGCGGCGAAGTCCGCGGGCGTCCCCGCACACCTCTACCTCGGCTCCTGGCAGGACTGGAACAACGGGAACAATCCGGTCAGTCGTTAGTTGAACAGATCGCCGGCGAGATACTTCAGACCTGTGTCCACTGCGACGGTCGCGACGGTCCTTCCCGGACCGAGCTCCTTCGCGATCTGAATTGCCGCGGCGATGTTGAGCGCCGAGGAGGTGCCGGCGAACAGGCCCTCCTCGCGCGCGAGCCGCTTCGCGATCACGCGAGCCTCCGCTTCGTCGACCGCGCGCGCCTCGTCGTACGGCCTGGCGGCCATGTGCGGCACCATGCGGCCCGTCGCGATCCCCTCTACCCGGTGCGATCCACTGCCGCCGGCCGTCATCGTCGGCGAGCTCGCGGGCTCGAGCGCGAGAATCCGCGCTCCACTGCCGCCCGCGCGGAGCGCCCGGGCAACGCCCGCCAGCATGCCGCCGGTGCCGACGGCGCCGCAGAAGACGTCCACCGATCCGGCCTGCTCGAGCAGCTCGCGTCCGATGCCGGCGTAGCCGTCGAGCGCGTCGGTGTTGTTGAACTGATCGGTCCAGAACGTGTCGGGCTCGGCCCGCAGCCGGTCGACTTCCGCGCGCATGCGGACGAACAGGTCCGGCGTGATGCGGCCGCCGTCGCTCGGAACGACGATCAGCTCCGCGCCGAACGCCGCGATCGTCCGCAGCTTTTCGGGCGAGAACGCGTCGGACGAGACCGCGACGAACGAGTACCCTTTCGCGGCGCACACCATCCCGAGCGACGATCCGGTGCTCCCGCCGGTGAACTCGACGACGCGCATGCCCGGACGCAGCCGACCGTCGCGCTCGGCGCCCTCGATCATCGCGAGCGCCATGCGGTCCTTGTAAGAGCCGGTCGGATTGATCGATTCGAGCTTGACGAGAACGTCCGCCGACGCCGGCGGGACGATGCGTTTGAGACGCACGAGC
>Ga0075425_100001294_pt1 | contig 24397 bp, 21 predicted proteins | sample SoiMethybrSBSTD4_FD_75300 | JGI IMG/M metagenome (GOLD analysis project Ga0075425, IMG submission 75300) | Bulk soil microbial communities from a Populus tree surrounding site in Tennessee, USA - Soil MetaG P. TD hybrid SBSTD4 | ecosystem: Environmental > Terrestrial > Soil > Tree plantation...
CCAAAGCGCATCCCCACCACCACCGCATTGATGTTCAAACCGGGGTTGCGCGGCGCGTAGCCGCCGTTCGAGATGTGCAGGAAGCGATAGCCCGCGATCCACGCGAAACGATGCTCGGGGAGGATCGTGACTCCGATCGTCGCCTCGGAGATGAAGTTGAATCGCGACGTCGCCGCGGGCACGCGCTTTTCGGCCCACATCGGACCGGTGCCGAGCTCGACGTATGGCTGCACGCGATTCGCGCCGATCGCGAAGTGATGCCGCACGACGAGCGCGCCGTGGATGGCGTTGACGTCTTCGCTGCCTTCGCCGAGCCACGTCACCGGCTGCTTCACGAGATACGGCGCGACCACGAATCCGACTTCCGTGCGCTTCGTCAGCGGCTTCTCGAATTCGTACGCGAACGCGTGCACGTCCGCCTGGCCGTGCCAGTTCGCAAGGCTTTTTCCGCCGACGCCGTACAAACGAAACGTTTGTGCATTCGCGGTCGACGCGAGGAGCAACAACAGGAATGCCGTCTTCCTCATAGCTCCAACTCGAGATCGGGACGCTTCGGCCCGTCGCCCATCTCTCCCTCGTACGCGGCGCGGGCCGTCTCTCTGGTCAGGTGAGAGTACGTGGTCCCCTCCGGCTGCACAACCATGTTCGGACCGTGATCGCAGAGGTCGAGACACGACACCTGACAAACGCGCACGGTGGGTTTACGTCCGCGCTGCTTGTTCAGATCTTTCAGCTCCGCCTGGATGCACGCGCCGCCCTCTTCCCCTCGCTCCGGAGCGTTGCACCGCGCGCCGGTGCAAACGAGAAAGAGCTTCAGGGGATATTTCACGCCACGAATTTCCTTCCCGCGTCGATCACGTTCTTCAGATCCTTCGGGCTGCAGGCCTCGGCATACACGCGCGCGACCGGCTCCGTTCCCGACACGCGGAAGAGCAGCCACGTCTGATCGTCGAAGATCAGCTTCACGCCGTCCGTCTGATTGACCTCGCGCACCTTGCGGCCGCTGATCTCGGAGGGCGGATTCGCGAGCCGTTTGGAGAGCGAGTCCTTCAGCAACGGCGTCAGCTTCAGATCGACGCGCTTCGAGAAGTAGTAGCCGAACTCGCGATGCACTTCTTCCGTCAGCTCGTAGATCCGCTTGCCGGTGCGCGCGAGCATCTCCGCGACGAGGAGGCACGCGAGAATCCCGTCCTTTTCCGGCAGATGGCGATACATCGACATTCCCGCTGACTCCTCGCCGCCGAACGCGATCTTGTCGTCGAGGATCAGCTCGCCGATGTACTTGAATCCGACCGGCGTCTCGTACAGCGGCACATCGAGCTTGCGCGCGATCGCATCGATGAGATGCGTCGTCGCGACCGTTCGCGCGAGACCGCCGGGGATGTTGCGCTCGCGTTTGAGGTAGAGCGCGAGCAGCGCGAGGATCGTGTTCGCGGAGACGAAGCGATTGCGATCGTCGATGATGCCGAAACGGTCCGCATCGCCGTCGGTCGCGAGGCCGAGATCGTAGCCCTCGTCCTTGACGACCTTGCGCAGGTCGGCGAGGTTCTTCTCCGTGCATTCGGGCGAGAATCCGCCGAAATAAGGGTCGCGGTAGTTGTGGATGATCTTCACCTCGGCGCCCGCTTCGAGCAGGACGTAGTCGAGGTAATCGCGCGATGTGCCGTACAGCGAATCGATGGCGATGCGCAGACCGGAGCGGCGGATGACTTCGATGTCGATCTTCTGGCGAAGCTCGGCGAGGTAGCGGTCCTTCGGATCGATCTGCTCGATGAGCTCCGGCTTTTCGTAGACGTTGATGCCGTCGCCCTGCTCCTGCACCAGGTGAATCTCGCGCTCGATCTGCTTCGTGACTTCGGGCAGCGCCGGCGCGCCGTTCGACGTCGAGAATTTCAGGCCGTTGTACTCGGGCGGATTGTGCGACGCGGTGAAGTTGATCGCGCCCATCGCGCGGCGGCGCAGGACTTCGAACGAGGCGCACGGCGTCGGGACGTCGCGCGTGCAGAGGAACGCGCGGATGCCGTTGAACGCGAGAACCTTCGCCGCCTCCGTCGCGAACTTTTCGGAGAGGAAGCGCGTGTCGTACGCGACGATGACCCCTGAGCCCTGCTGACCGCTTTTCCTGAGATAGTTGGCGACGCCCTGGGTGGCGATGCGGACGTTTTCGAAGGTGAAGTCCTCGCCGATGACGCCGCGCCACCCCGAGGTCCCGAATGTGATCATCGAACGCTCTCTCCGTTCCGGAACCGGGGACGTTACACCCACTACGGCCGCAAAGCCACCGGCGGCGCCGCAAGCATGATCTTTTCGCTTTCGAGCGCGCGCAGCATCGCGAGGTTGACGGCCTGTTGCGTATCCATGAGGACCGCGTACTCCGGCGAATCGACGTAGTAAACGACTTCGAAGTCGTGCGCGCCGCCGCCGATGGAGACGAGATGGACGCGATCGAGCTTCGTCTTCGGCTGTTTCTCGACGGCCTGACGGATCAGCAGCGGCACGCGCTCGAGCGCATCGGCGGACGTCGTCGCATCGATACCGATCTTCATGTACGCGCGCCGCCGCGACATCCGCTTGTAGTTATGGATGCGGCTCTTGAGCAGGTCGCCGTTGCCGACGATGAGCTCCTCGCCGGTGATGGCGCGGATGCGCGTCGTCTTCATGCCGATCGATTCGACGATGCCGATCTCCGTATCGACTTTGATCGCGTCGCCGACGACGAATGGTTTGTCGATGATGATCGAGAGCGAGGCGAAGAGGTCCGCGAGGATGTTCTGCAGCGCGAGCGCGATGGCCACGCCGCCGACGCCAAGGCCGGCGATGATCGCGGTGATGTTGAAGCCGAGGTTCGCGAGCGCGACGAGAACGGCCACGCTCCAGACCGTCGCCGCGATCGCGAGGCCGAAGACGTGCGCGATCGTCTGCGACTCCGGCTCGACGCGCGTGCGGCGATAACGGCGCAGCCAGAAGTCGGCGATCGCGGAGATCCAGAGCGCGCCCTGAGTGATCAGCGAGAGCCGCGCCGCGATGCGCAGCGTGCGAGCCTGATCGAGCGTCAGCGCGAGAAGCGCCAGGCGCGCGCCGAGGAAGAGCGCGGGGAAGAGAAGAAGAAAAAGTCTGGTCCGTTTCGCGATCTCGAGCGCGAGCTCGTTCGTGATCTTCCGCCGCACGAGCCACCGCGACGCCCAGACGACGAGCAGCGTCGCGACGGCCACCGCCACCGCGATCAGCCACGTCGTTGGGGAGTTGGAGAGCACGTCCATCGTTCGCCGGGGGATGGTAGCCGAGTGGGAGAGGCGAGTCTCACAGTCTCACAGTCTCAAAGTCTCACAGACCTCGAATCCGCCTCTGTGCGACTGTGAGACTTTGCGACTGTGAGACTCCTCGGGCCGTGCGACTCCGCGGGCCCACCCACCCGCCCCCTCGACGTCTGGCCTGTTTTCCGCAATCATCCCGTTCGATGTCCCGTCCGGTCGTACTGATCGCCGACGACAATGAAGATGTCGTTTTGCTGTTGCGGACCTATCTCAAGCCTCTCGACTGCGAGATTCTGACCGCACGCGACGGCGAGGAGGCGCTGGCCGTTGCCCAGTCGCGCATGCCCGATGTCGTCCTGCTCGACGTCATCATGCCGAAGCGCAGTGGCTGGGAAGTCTGCCAGACGCTCAAGGCCGTGCAGCGGACGTCGGGCATCGGCGTCGTGCTCGTGACCGGCCGCGGCGACGTGAAGGATCGCCTCACCGGATTGCAGGTCGGCGCCGACGACTACCTCGTCAAGCCGTTCAATCGAGACGAAGTCGTCAAGCGCATCAAGGCCGTGATCGACGGCGCGCATGAAGAGCGCTCGCCCGAGGTGCAGGCCGGTCGCTCCGCGCTGGAGTCCGTCCTCATGGATCGCGCCACCGGACTGCCGTCGCTGCCGATCGTGCTCGATCGCGTGAAGGAAGTGCTCATCGAGCAGGGCGAGATCGGCATCATCTTCATCGACATCGAGCAGTTCGAAGCCATCGAGGCCGAATACGGCTGGGCGTTTTTCGATGAGCTGCTCTGTCAGGTCGGGATCTTCATCGCCAGCGAGGCGAAGGCGCGATTCGCGAATCCGATCGTGACGACGCATCGCACGGGCGGCTCGAGCTTCTACATTTTTTACGAGACGCGCGGACAGGACCTCACCCAGGAGAATGCCAGCGAGCGCGCCGCGAACGAGCTGCGCGATCGTCTGATCGACGCGACGCGGCAGCGATTTCCGACCATGCAGTCGGGACAGGTCGGATTCTTCGTCGGCGGGACGCGCATCGACTATCGGCCGCAGATCCGCCTCGAGCGGCAGATCTATCAGGGGATGCAGATCGCGGCGGATGCGGTCCGCGATGCGGAACAGCAGCGCAAGAAACAGCTCACCCGCGAGCTGCGCGACATCATTCGACGCAAGCGAGTGACGACGCTCTTCCAGCCGATCGTGCGCGCGAAGGACGGCGCGGTGTTCGGCTACGAGATCCTCACGCGCGGTCCCGCGAACTCGTCGTTCCGCAACTCCGACATGCTGTTCTCGTTCGCGCGCGAGTCGAAGCTCGCCTGGGCTCTCGAGGCGATCGCGCTGGAGGGCGCGCTGCGCCGTTTGCGGCAGGTCGATCTGCTCGACCGCAAGTTCCTGCTCAATCTCGAGGCGGAGATGTTCGGCGAGTCGGAGTTGCGCGTGCACGAGATGACGGCGTTCTTCGCCGAGCATCGCGGCAACTTCGTTCTCGAGCTCACCGAGCGCGCCGCGATCGAGGACTACAACGCGTTCCGCGATCTGCTCGACGAATTCCGGCAGAAGGGAATCGAGGTGGCGATCGACGACGCCGGTTCCGGCTACGCGTCGCTCGAGGCCATCGCCTCGCTCGCGCCCGACTACCTGAAGATCACCAAGGGTCTCGTCTCCACGCTCGCCGACGAGCCGATCAAGCAGGACCTCGTGCGCATGCTGGTCGACCTCGCGTCGAAGATCGGCGCGAAGACGATCGCCGAGGGCATCGAGACGATCGAGGAGTACGAAGCCTGCCGCGAGCTCGGCATCGACCTGCTCCAGGGCTACTACCTCGCGCATCCGCAGGAGGAGTTGCACCTCGGCGACCGCGAGGTCGCGGAGTCGCTGGCGCGATAGGTTTTTTTCCGCGCGGCGCTGTGTCTCACTCTCCATGAGATCACTGGCACTCGCTCTCGTTCTGATCGCCGCCGTTCCTGCGTTCGCCCGGGATCATTCCGGACTGGAGATGTCGATCGTCGTCGATGGGGAGGAACGGCCGGAGTATGTGCGCGACGGCACGGTGTATATCGAGGCGCTGCGCGGACGTGAGTTTTCAATCCGCCTGACGAACTCGACGCCGAATCGCGTCGCGGTGGCGCTCGCCGTCGACGGCCTGAACACCATCGACGCGAAGCACACCGATCCGTGGAGCGCCTCGAAGTGGCTCATCGAGCCGTACGGATCGGTCGACATCGCGGGATGGCAGATCAGCGGATCGACGGCGCGGAGCTTTTACTTCACCGGCGAGAAGGATTCGTACGGCGCAAAGCTCGGCCGGACGCGAAATCTCGGCGTCATCGAAGCGGTCGTCTATCGCGAGCGCGTTGAGCCCGTCTATCGGTATCGCGAAGAGAGCGCCTCGCGCGACCGGGCGGCGAAACCGGACGACGACTACGCTGCGACCGGGATGGGACGGCATCAGGCGCATCCGGTCGAGATGGTGGACATCGACCTCGATCCGACGCCGTTCGCATCGTTCCGCACGCGCTACGAGTTCCGCGCGCAGCTCGTGCGAATGGGCATTCTGCCGCGTTACGAGCGCGACGAGCGGCCCCTCGATCGCCGCGAGCGAGCGCGTGGATTCGGCAGTTGGTGTCCGGAGCCGGATTGAGTATCATCCGCCCTCCCAACCGGCTGGAATGCACTTCCGACCGGCACCGTTAGCAGCGGTACTTTCCAACAGCGTGGGGCTGTAGCTCAGTTGGGAGAGCGCCTGAATCGCACTCAGGAGGTCATCGGTTCGATCCCGTTCAGCTCCACCAATTTCCTTCCATCGCTGACCGACGCCGCCGCGCGAAATGCGTGGTGTATTCTGCCGCTCGGTGCCAATCCCCCCAGGAACACGCCTCGGTCCATACGAGGTTGTTGCGCCGCTCGGCGCGGGCGGGATGGGCGAGGTCTATCGCGCACGGGACACGCGCCTCGACCGCAGCGTCGCCATCAAAGTCCTTCCGGCGGAGCTCGCGCATCGCGCCGATTTGCGCGCGCGCTTCGAGCGCGAGGCGAAGACCATCTCCTCGCTGAACCACCCGAACATCTGCGCGCTCTATGACGTCGGCGACGACTACCTCGTCATGGAACTGCTCGAAGGCGAGAGTCTCGCCGACCGCATCGCCCGCGGTTCGATCCCGATCGAGCAGCTCCTTCGCACCGGCATGGAGATCGCCGACGCGCTCGACAAGGCTCACCGCCGAGGCATCGTCCACCGCGACCTCAAGCCCGCCAACATCATGCTCACGAAGTCGGGAGCGAAACTGCTCGACTTCGGGCTGGCCAAAGAGAGCCCGCTCGGCGGCGATGGTCACGACGACGCGACGGTCGCGAGGGCCCTCACATCGGAAGGAACGATTGTCGGGACATTTCAATACATGGCGCCGGAGCAACTCGAAGGCGCGAATGCCGACGCGCGCACGGACATCTTCGCCTTCGGCGCCGTGCTCTATGAAATGGCCACCGGGCGCCGCGCCTTCGAGGGGAAGAGCCGCGCCAGCCTGATCGCCTCCATTCTCGGCTCGCAGCCGCCTCCGATCGCGCAGCTCCGCCCGATGACACCGCCGGCGCTCGACCGCCTGGTGCAAGCCTGCCTGGCCAAGGATCCCGACGATCGCTGGCAGACCGCGCACGACGTCATGCTCGAGCTGCGCTTCGTCGCCGAGAGCAGCTCCGCGGCGGGCGTGCCGGCTCCCGTCGCACGCCGCCGCGCATGGCGCGAGCGCGCCGCGTGGATCGTAGCCGCGGTCGCTGTCGTCGCTGCTGTCGCTGCCGGCGTGAACATGATGAAGCGCACGCCGCCGGCGGGCGACCTCGTGCAATTCGCGATCGAGACGCCTCCGAACCTGGCGCTCTTCCCGTTCGACACCAGGGGGATCGCCATCTCGCCGGACGGAACGATGATCGCGTTCGTCGCCAGCGACGACCAGGAAAAGCCGTCGCTGTACATCCGCAATCTGGCCACGACGAAGATCACGGCGCTCGCCGGCACCGACGACGCGTCCTATCCGTTCTGGTCGCCCGACAGCAGCCAGCTCGGCTTCTTCGCCGGGCAGAAACTGCACCGCATCGACGCCAGGGGCGGCACGGCCGTGACGCTCGCCGATGCCGCCTCGGCCCGCGGCGGCACGTGGAATCGCGACGGTGTGATCGTCTTCGCGCCGACCCTCGCGAGCGAGCTGTATCGCATCTCCGCGGGCGGCGGCACTCCCGAGCGCGTCACTTCGTTCGGAGGGAAACAGATCCGGCACCGCTGGCCGTGGTTTCTTCCGGATGGCAAGCGCTTTCTCTACGGTGCCGGCGAAGACCTCATGGCCGGCTCACTTGACGGCAAGCTGCACAAGCAGATCGCCACCAACGTTTCCAACGCCGTCTTCGTCCCGCCCGATCGCCTCGTCTTCTCGCGCGGCGCGGTGCTGATGTCGCAGCGCTTCGATCCCGATGCCCTCGCCATCAGCGGCGAGCCCGTGCCGCTGCCGTTCGGCAACGTCGCCAACATGAGCTCGAAGCAGCTCAGCATCGTGAGTGCGTCGGAGAACGGCACGCTCGCCTTTCTTCCCGCGCCCGAGGGCGAGACGCGGCTGGTGTGGGTCGACGCCAAAGGACACGAGGACGGCCAGATCGGCGAGGCGGGCAGCTACGACGACGCCGCGCTCTCACCCGACGGGAAGCGCATCGCTGTCGTGCGACGCGCGCCCGACGGCACCGACATCTGGCTCGTCGATGCTGCCAATGGCAGCCTCTCGCGCTTCACGTTCAGTCCCGGCCTGTACGGTTTCCCGTGCTGGAGACGCGATTCGAAGCAGATCGCCTTTTTCTCTCTAATGGGCAGCACCGGCCAGGTTTGCACAAGGTCGCTCGACGGCGCCGAGCGCACGCCGGTGTTGATGTCGAAAACGTGGCAACTCCCGAACGACTTCTCACGCGACGGCACAACGCTCCTGACCTTCGTGCAGACGCCCTCGGCGGCAGGCGATCTCTACACGCTGAGCCTCGGCCAGAAGCCGGCCATGACGCCCTTCGTGGCCACGCCGTTCGACGAAAGCGCAGCGACGTTCTCTCCCGACGGCCGATGGGTGGCATATCAGTCGAACGCGTCGATGCGCAACGAGGTCTACGTCCGCCGCTATCCCTTCGACAGCGAGCAGTGGCAGATCTCCAACGCCGGCGGCGAGAGCCCGCTGTGGAACCCGGACGGGAAAGAGCTGTTCTACGTCTCCGGCGACACCATCATGCACGTGCCGATCGGCGGCGGCGCGTCGCTCAATCCCGGCACCCCTGCGCCGCTCTTCCGCATTCCAGGAGGTCACACCGCGCCGAGGCTGAGCGGCTCGGTCTCGCGGCCGGTGATCAGCGGCATCACGCCCGACAAACAACACTTCCTCTTCCGCCTCGGCACCGAGCAGGGCCTGCCGTCGATCAATGTCGTGCTGAACTGGCGGAAGGCGATTCAGGAGCGGTAGGGCGCTGCGACCGGAGCCTTCTGTTAAACTAGTTAACGACTAGTCGAAATCGATGGAGAGGCACATGGCGAAGGTGACCGCATTCGAGGCCAAAACTCGTTTCGGGGAACTGCTCAACCGAGTATCAAAAGGCGAGGAAGTCGTCATCACCCGGCATGACAAGCCGGTGGCGCGTTTGGTGCCGGAAGGTGCTCAACGGTCCGACGATGTTCGCCGCGCCGTGGCGGGCCTTCGTGAGTTGCAGCAACGGATCCGCGGCAGATCGAAAGCCAAACTGTCGAATCGGGAGGTTCGTTCCGCCATCGACGAGGGCAGGTTGTGACGCGAGCTTTTGTCGCGGATGCGTCGGTTGCTGTTGGGTGGGTGCATCCCGCGCAGGCCGGTTCTCAGACAGCGGCGATGCTGGATGCGATTGCCGAAGGGGCCATCCTCGAAGTGCCGGCCTTGTGGCCGTTGGAAGTGGCAAACGCGTTGACAGTGCTGGTTCGCCGGCGAAAGCTGACTGAGGACGAGCGTCAAACCGCGCTCGGCTGGCTTCGCGTTCTTCCGCTGCGCGTCGATCACGAGATGTCTTCGCTGGCCTTTCCTCGGCTGTCAGAACTGGCGACTGCCCATCATCTGTCGGTCTACGACGCGGCGTACCTGGAGCTTGCGCAACGACGAAAGCTCGTGCTGGGCTGCAACGACGCACCTCTTCGAAAGGCTGCAGCGCAGTGCGGCGTGCGGGTTTGGGAGTAGTCAAGAAAGTTCGATCGTTTCTTCGCGGACGGATCAAACGAAACCAGCGCGACCGAAAGGTCGCGCTTTTTGTTTCATGAGGACGGCGGTTTCTTCCACGGCCAGTCCGTCTCCGGAACGGGTGGCGCAGTCTTTTTCGGCGCCGGCGGCGGGATCTTTTCCGGCATCGGCCGTGTGGCATGGTGGCAGGGTTGATAGCCTATCGTCCCGAGCCGCCGAAGGATTCCTGAGTGCAGAGTAAGGCGGTGACGGATACATGTTGCACTTGCGTCAATCCGTGGCCTCGCCGCAGGGACGAGGCTGTATCTCGTCCCTGCGCAAATCAGTAGCGGGAGAATCCCGGGAGGTCCGTTTCGACGGCCCACACCGGGCTGTGGTAGCTGCGCGTTCCGTTGAAGTTCGTCGCCCAGAGAATGCCGGCCCAGGCGACGTGATCGGGGTACCAGACCCACACGGATGAACCGCTGTCCCCCGATTGCGCGAAAACGCTCGATTGATCCTGGCAGATGCGCCACACCGTGCTCGAGCCGGGCAGGACGTGCGTGCACGTGCGGGTGACCTGCCCGTACGTCCAGCCCGTGGTCGAGCCGATCTTGTCGAGCCAATCGCCGACCGCGCGCAGTTGCACCTGCTGTGTGGCGTACTGCGTACCGATCACCTCATCCCGCGGGTCGGGCGCCGGCTGGCCTACGTCTCCGATGGTCGACGTGACAGCGATGCCCGCTGGATCGTAGGCGTTCGTGCTGTCGTATTCGTAGAACGCCGCGTCCGACCATCGGCATGGCGATTTCATCGTCCCGCCGAAATCGCAAGGCGAGCTGTTGACGAATGCCGGAGAATCGACCGTCTCCCTCGCCATGGCCAGGTAGTAAGGCTGATAGCCGATCGTGCCTGTTCCGCCGAAAGACTCCTGCGTGCAGTGCGACGCGGTCACGAAGCCGTGCTGCACCTGCGTCGACCCGTAGGGCTTGTACTTGCCGGGAATCCCTATCGTGCACCGTGCACGTGAGCCATTGATGTAGAGGTAGAAGGCATAGCCGCCGCGCAGCGGGCGCTGGTAGTCGTAGAGATCCGCGATTTGCTCCGCAGGCGGTTCCACGATCACCTGCAGTGCGTCCTCGGGGATGTGCAAGCGCGCCGCGGTCGACCGCACTACGCCGACGCTCGACCCCCTCGACACGAAAAGCGCGACGACGTTCTCGACTTCGTCGAGATCGATCACATGCACGTCGTCGGGAAGGTTAGCCGTGATCGCCGCGCGGAACTCGGCGAGCTCGGAGAACGCGTAACGCGCCGGCTTACCGATCATCGCCGGACGCCCGTGAACCGCCGCGGCGCGGCCGCCGCGAGGATGAGCGTCGATCGCGCGCCCGACGCGCTCGATCACCTCGGACGCGCGCGCGATGTCCTTCATCCGGATGACGACGTTGCCGTTGCCGTCGAAATACCAGCCGGCGAATCCCGGCACATCTCGTTCGATCGCCGCGAAGTCCTTCTCGTGCGGACCGAAGTACAGCGGTTTCTCCGGCGGCGCCGCCATACCGGTTGTTGCGAGGAAGAGGAGAGAGAATACAACCAGGGAAGACTTCATATGAGCTGACTCCTTCTGAATTTGTTTTCGAACTCCGTCACCGTAGGTCGAAGAAGGCATGGAAATGTGGGTAGATTGTTCGGTTTTCATTCGTAGAATGGCCCACCCGCCAAAGGAGGGATCCGATGCGATCCGTGGCTTCCCTCGTTCTCGCTTTGTTGTTTTCCGTCACCTCGTCCTCGGCCGCCACGAAGGAAATTCAGAAGCTCGAAAAAACGCTGGCCGGCGATCGCGATGCTTCCGCTCGCGCAGAGGCCGCGTGGCAACTCGGGCAGTTGGGTGCGACGGAGTCCGTTCCGGCGCTCATCGCCGCGCTCGAGAACGACGCGTCGAGTGCGGTCCGCGCGAATGCCGCCGCATCGCTGTGGCACCTCGGCGATGCTTCGCGCGCGGCGATTCCGGCGCTCGAGAAGGCGCTCGATGATTCTTCAGGCGCGGTGGTCGGCAATGCGGCCGGCGCCCTGGCGAAGCTCGGCACGCCGAAGTCGAAACTCGTTCCCGTGTACAAAGGTCTGCTCGCGCGGCGGAGCTGCGAGGATCGCGTGATCGCACTCCAGGCGCTGGCCACCGAGGCGCCGCCGACGGAGCTGTTCGACGCGGCGTGGGACTGCGCGCAGCCGGAATCGATCGACGACTCCGATGTTCGAAGTGCGTCGCTCGAGGCGTTGCGGAAGATCGTCGGGCGGCGGGACAAGACGCTCGCGCCGCGCATCCTCGACGTTCTGAAAAATCTCCGCGGCCGCGACGGTTCGACGCTCATCCGCGCCATCGGCAATTACAACCCGCCCGTAAAAGATGCGGCGCCGGTGATTGCCGCGCTGCTCACCGACCGCGGCGAAAACAACTCGAGCGCGGCCGCGTCGGCGCTCGGTGACATGAAAGTTGCCGCGGTTCCGGTGCTTCCGGATTTGATCAACGCGCTCGAGTCGCATCCGCAGAACAAGACGCGCGAAAGCGCAGCGGAGGCGATCGGCGAGATTGGTCCGAAGGCCATCGCCGCGCTCCCAGCGCTGATGAAATCCGGGCAGAGCGATAAGTGGCCCGCCGTGCGAAAGGCGGCCGTCAGCGCGATCGGCGAGATGGGAACGGCGGCGAAGGAAGCGATCCCGATGCTGCGCGAGTCGCTGAAGAGTCCCGACGACTGGATGCGCCTCGCCGCGCGCAATGCGCTCTTCCGCGTGGAGCCGGACAAGAGCCAGGAAGTGGCGGACATCGCGGACCAGCACCAGGTCGAAGAAAAAGGAAGCCTCTTCGACGACACGTCGCAGATGGCGTCGACGCTGCCCGCGCGACTTCCCGAGGTTTATGAGCTGATCATCTACGACAAGTTCGCGATGGCGACCGTGGCGCAGAGCGACAGCCCGAGCGGCCGCGGGAAATACACCTACAAGGCGGGCACCGTGACCGGGCCCGAAGAGGCGTCGGACAGTGATTGCAACAAGAAGCAGTTGTTGTCGAAGGTGAACTTCGCGCTCGTGCCCGGAATGGTGAAGCAGGCACCCACGCTCCTCGGCGCGCCGGCGGGGAAGGTGAGCCTCGTGCAGTTGTCCGGAGGCGTCTTCTGCAGCGCCATCCACTGGACGGTCTTCGTCGACAACGCCGGTTTCGTCGAGTTCAAGCTCGACGGGAAGAGCGGCAAGGTGCAGAAGTTCTGACGCGCGGTCAGGGCAACTCGATGGACTGCACGCTTCCGCCCGCGGTACCGGCGTAAAGACGCGGCGAGCCGCCGCCGGCGATCGCGAGCGCACGGACGTCCGTATTCATCAAGCCGTCATTCAACGCGGTCCAGGTGTCGCCGCCGTCGGCGCTGACGAACACGCCTTCGAACGTTCCGCAGAAAGCCTTGCCGCCGGATGACACGACTACGGCCTCGACCTCGTCGCCTTTGATTCCCTTCGCGACTTTCGTCCAGCTCGCGCCGCCGTCGGCGCTGCGGAAGAGACCTTCCTTCGTCGCGGCGAACACGCGATCGGGTTTCGTCGGATCGACCGCGAGCTCGTGGACTTCTCCTTTGCGCACGGAGCTCCAGCTTTTGCCGCCGTCCGCGGTTCGAAAGATGCCGTCCTCGCCGGCGACGGCGTAGACGACGCCCGGCGCGGCCGCGCGCAGCAACGTGACCGTGCCCGTGATGCCTGCGCCTGCAGGCTCCCATTTCTTGCCGCCGTTCGTCGACTTGTTCACCGGAGCGCCGCCGGTCTCTTTCATCCACGAGCCGCCGGCGTAGAACGTTTTCGGATCGCCCGCGTCCTGCGCGAGACTCTTGAACGCAGGTCCGCTCAGCTTTCCCTTCATCATGTCCCGCATGCCCGGCTGCGGTACCTCGATCTCCTGCCACGTTCGTCCCCCATCCTCGGAGTGCCACCACTTGCCGCCGTCGTGCGCGAAGACGCGCTTCGGCGCGGAGCGATCGAAGATCACGCCGTCGATCTCCGCCGGCTGGCCCGGTTTGAAGGGCGCCTGGATCTCGGTCCACGCGCCGGCGTTGTCCATCCGATAAAGACCGACGCTCGCCTGCGCGAACACAGGCCCGGCGCTGCCGGCCGGTGCGTAGAGCTTCTCGATCCATCCCGCGCCGAGGCCGGTGCTGGAGCGTTCGAATGTTTCGCCGCCGTCCGTACTTTTGAAGAAGCCCATGCCGGTCGTGCCTGCGTAGACGAGGTTCTTCTGTTTGGGATGAAACGCCACGCCTTTGCAGAACCAGTTTCCGAGGCCGCCGCCCACGGTGCTCCACGTCTCGCCGCCGTCGGTGCTGCGGCGTAAGCCGTTTTCGGTGCCGGCGAGGAGCGTGAGCGGATCGTGCGGATCGAGATCGAGACTGAAAAGGTCCTCGGTTCCGGTGAGGCCGAGGTCGAGCTCCGTCCAGGTTTTTCCGTCATCGTCGCTTTTGAAGAGCTGACCGAAACCCATCGCGGCGTAAATGGTGGACGGTCGTTCGCGAGGAATCGCCAGCAGTTTGATGCTGCGATCGGGAAGCCCTTCGTCGGCTGGCTGCCAGGTCTTCCCTCCGTCGGAGCTGCGGCGCAACTGGTGTTCGCTGCCGCGCCCGCCGGCGTAGATGATCTTCGGATTTTTCGGATGGATGGCGAACGCGTACGCGTCCTGATCGGGGACGCGGAAGCTTTCCCACGTTTTGCCGCCGTCGGCGCTGCGATAGTGAAGGTTGGTCGACGGCGCGTAAATGATCGAGGGATTCGACGCGGCAAACGCGATCGGCTGGCCGATCATGTACGACGTTCTGTCGGGGCGCACCGGCGCCCACGTTTTGCCGCGATCGGACGAGCGCCAGAGCGCGGGATGTCCGACATTGTCGAGACCCGCCCAAAGTGTCGCGGGGTTTCCGGGATCGACGGCGATCCATTCCACAGCGCGGCTGACCAGGTCGTCGCCGGGAAGGAGCCAATGCTGCCCGCCATCGTCGCTGCGCCAGACGCCGCCGGAGTGCGTCGCCGCGTAGATCGTGTCGGGACTGGCCGGATCGATCGCGACGTCGACCACGGCGCCGATGAACGGCCCCTCGCTCCTCCACGCCGCGCGAGCGGTGATCGCGAGAAGACATGCCGCGAAGAGGAGACAAGCGCGCAGTCGCATCGTGTGCATCTGCTGATGGTGTGCCGTGAGTCCGGCGTTCGAGGTGTCTGAGATCACATCATCGCGCAATCGTCCGGGGCGCGACGGCATATGCATTGCGTCTCGTCATCGTGGTCCCCCCGCACAAGAGCATGTCGGACTCCTGGTGGCGCGGCCACCGGCGGGACATGGCTCGACCGTTCCTGCCGGGGGGGACAGAAAGAAAACGTCGATGACATTGGTGAAAGTACTTCTTCCTCCTGCCAGACGTTCGCTCCGCACGAGGGCAGGGGCCCGGGAGGATGCCGCGGTCATCGAGATCCGGCGGAAAGAGTCTCTGCTCAAGACCGGCGCGTTGCAGAACGCGATTCTCAACAGCGCCAACTTCTCGAGCATCGCCACCGACGAGAAAGGTGTCATCCAGATTTTCAACGTCGGGGCCGAGCGCATGCTCGGCTACGCTGCGGCCGAGGTCGTCGATCAGATCACTCCGGCTGACATCTCCGATCCGCAGGAAGTGATCGCGCGCGCCGTCGCATTGAGCCGGGAGCTCGGAACCACGATTACGCCCGGTTTCGACGCCCTGGCCTTCAAGGCCTCACGCGGCATCGAAGACATTTACGAGCTCACTTACATCCGCAAGGACGGTAGCCGCTTCCCGGCGATCGTTTCGGTCACGGCGCTGCGCGACGATCGAGCGGCGATCATCGGTTATCTGCTCATCGGTACCGATAACAGCGCCCGAAAGCACGTGGAAGAGAAGCTGCGCTGGACCGAGGAAAGCTTCCGGCTGATGGTGGAGAGCGTTACCGACTACGCCATCGTCATGCTCGACCCCGAAGGATTCGTGGTCAGCTGGAATACGGGAGCGGAACGGATCAAGGGATTCCAGGCGGAAGAGATCGTCGGCCAGCACTTCGCCCGTTTCTATCCGCCAGATGAGGTCGAAAGCGGGAAGCCCGGACGCGACCTGGATCTCGCCACCGGTAGTGGTCGGCACGAGGACGAGGGCTGGCGTCTGCGCAAGGACGGGTCGACGTTCTGGGCCAACGTCGTCATCACCGCCATTCGAGACCAGGCCAGCGGTCTGCGCGGCTTCGCCAAGCTGACCCGCGACCTGACGGAGCGCAACAAGGTCGAAGCAGCTCTGACCGATGCCAAGGCCATCGCGGAGAAAGCCAGTCTGGCCAAGTCGGATTTCCTTTCCAGCATGAGCCACGAGCTTCGTTCTCCGCTCAATGCCATCCTCGGCTTCGCACAGTTGATGGAGTCCGATTCGCCAACCCCCACGCCCTCACAGCAGGAAAGCATCGGCCAGATCCTGAACGCCGGCTGGTATCTGCTGGAACTGATCAACGAGATCCTCGACCTGGCGATGATCGAGTCCGGCAAACTATCCATGTCCCTGGAGCCGGTCTCGCTGGTCGAGGTGATGCTCGAATGCCAGTCGATGATCGAGCCGCTGGCGCAGAGGCGGGGCATCCATATGACCTTCCCGACCTTCGATGTCCCTCATATGGTCATGGCCGATCGGACCCGCATCAAACAGGTGCTGATCAACCTTCTCACCAATGCCATCAAGTACAACCAGGTGGGAGGAACTGTGGTTGTGGAGTGCTGCGCAACGACCACTCCGGGCCATGTTCGCGTCACGGTCACGGATACCGGCCCGGGATTGACGCCGGAAAAGCTGGAGCAGCTCTTCCAGCCGTTCAATCGTCTCGGACAGGACGCCGAGGAAGGCACCGGCATCGGCCTCGTGGTCAGCAAACGGCTGGTCGAGCTGATGGAGGGCGTCATCGGTGTGAAGAGCACGGTCGGGACCGGAAGCGTTTTCTGGGTGGAGCTGCTCTCGACCGCACCGCTGGCACTCTCTGCGCCGGTTGAAGCGACGGAAGTGGTTCAATCGGTGGCACCGAGCGGCGTGCGCATGCGGACGCTCCTCTATGTCGAGGACAATCCGGCGAACCTGAAGCTGGTCGAGAGACTCGTCGGCCGCCGTCACGATCTGCGCCTGCTGAGCGCGATCGATGGGCATCGCGGCGTCGAGCTTGCCCGCACCTGCCAGCCGGACGTGATTCTCATGGATATCAACCTGCCCGGCATCAACGGGATCGAGGCCCTGAGAATCCTCGGCGAAGACAAGGCCACGTCGCACATCCCGGTCATTGCTCTCAGCGCCAACGCCATTCCGCGCGACATCCAGAAAGGCCTGGAGGCGGGATTCTTCCGATATCTCACGAAACCGATCAAGGTCAACGAGTTCATGGAGACGCTGAACTTCGCCCTGGCATTCGCCGAGGAAGATCATGCCTGGATCCACTGACGTTTTCCGCTCCAGGATCCTGATCGTCGACGATCAGCAGTCGAATGTCCGTCTGCTCGAATACACGTTTCGTCGCGCCGGCTATGTCGCCGTCTCTTCCACGGACAACTCCCTGGAAGTCTGTGCGCTTCACCGCCGGAATCGCTACGATCTGATCCTGCTCGACATTCAGATGCCGCACATGAACGGGTTCGAGGTGCTGGAAGCCCTGCCGAGCCTCGGAGAAGAGGACGCCGTTGCGGTCCTGGTCCTGACCGCCGATCCGGCTCAAATGGTGCGGGCGCTGGCGTCCGGCGCCACAGGCTTCCTCAGCAAGCCATTCGTTCTGGCCGAGGTTTTGACGTGCGTCCGCCTGATGCTGGAGAAGGCATCGGTGCAGCGGGCCGCGCTCAAAAAAAGCGCGACCTTCCGGCCGCGCTTTTTTGTGAGCGATTAGAACGCGCGATGGATTTTCGGCGGGACGTACGTTCCCGCGAGCGCCTTGCCTTTCGGGCCGTAGACGCGGAACAGCAGGCTGAAGAATCCCTTCGGCACGGGCAGCCAGTTCGGAATGTGCGCGTTGTTCCTCGGCGGATCCGCCGAGACGTAAATCGTCACCGAGCCATCCTTCTCCGTCACGAGGCCGTCGGTGTACGAGGCGACGACGTACTTGTCGAGGATGTTCGGCACGAGCTCGATGTACTCCGGCGTGTAGGCCGTCAGCGACCAGAAGCGCTCGTACTCGGGCAGCTCTTTCTTCGCGAATTTGATCGTGTAGGCGAAGCTGCCGCCGTCGAGCGGCAGGCCGCTCGCGTCGACGAACGCGTTCGCGTAGAAGGCCGCCTTCCGATCGTTGCCGACCTGGATGTACTCCGTGAGCGCGGCGCGATCGAGATAGTTGTCGCCCCAGTGTCCGATGTTGTCGAAGTGGATCCAGTTCGTCGATCCGCGATGCGACTGCCAGCGATTGATGATCGCCGCGAACGCGGCCTGCGCGCCGCGGATGATCTCCGTGAGCGGCGCCGGGTCGCGATTGACGACGTCTTTGGCGTGCGCGAACGCGGCGTCGAATCGCTGCATCAGCGAGCGATCGTCATCCGTGACCGGCTCCGTCATCGGCGAGGCCATCGCTTCCTGCAGCGTCGTCAGGAAAGCCTCCGGCGACTTCGCCAGTCCCTGGTCGGCCATGAACTTCACCGACGGCGCGAAGAAGACGAGCGGCAGGACCAGCGTCTGTCCGGACGGATCGCGCGGGTCGTAGTTGTCGAGAGTCTGCATCGCGAGCTTCGACCGGAAGCGGCTCGCTTCAACCATCAGGTTCTCGCCGGTGGGCGAGTGCTTGTCGGTGCGGATGGCGATCGTCGTGAAGTTGTACGGCATCTCGATGCGCGTCGCCCGGCGCGGGAGTTTTCCCTTCCATCCCTTCGCGACAAACGCGTAGACCCCGCCGCCGGCCGGCGGATTCTTCGACAGCTCGGTCGAGAAGATGTTCCCGTAGACGTCGAGTTGCAGGATCGAATACTTGTTCGTGTACTTCGGGATGGTGAGGATCACCGGCTGGCTCGACACGTCGATGAATGCTTCGGCGTAGATCGTGTCGTCGTTGATGGCGACGACGACTTTGTACTCCGGCCCCATGCCGAGCGGTCCGGTCAGCCGATTCGCGATCTTGTCGCCGGCACCCTGCCGCCGGCTGTTCTCGCTGTTGATCTGAAACTGAGTCCACGTGAAAAACCGAGGATAAAAACGGACGGTGTACTGACAGGCGAGGTCATAGCCTTCATGCTTGCTCACGCTCGAACTCCTTCGCGATTTTTCGGGGGCGGGACCGGGGCCACATTGTCTTGATTTACTTACGGCAGCGCAATGGGGAGGCCATGAACATCAAGAATGAGAAAGTCGAGCAACTGGCGAACGAGCTTGCTCGGATCACCGGCGAGTCCCGAACCGCGGTGATCCTGCGAGCTCTGGAAGAACGACGGGAAAGGATTGCCATGGGCGATGCGGCGTCGGGAAAGCGAAGAATGGATCAGGTCCTCGATTTCCTCGAGAAGGAAATCTGGTCGTGCGTTCCGCCAAAACTTCCCGGGCGTCGCATGACGAAAAAGGAGCGAGAGCGGATTCTCGGATATCGACGAGACGGCGTTTGATCATCGACAGTCCGCGATCCCGGCTTCGTGCCGAGGATCACGCCTTGCAGCCGCAGCCGCCGCGACTGCGGTCGCGGCAAGGCAAAGCGGCGACTGCGGTCGCCGCACTCCAAGAAATTCAGAGGTCCCGGGCGGTGGCCCCTCGCCCCGCTTGCGGGGAGAGGGTGCCGCGAAGCGGCGGGTGAGGGGACGTGGCGACTCGGGGACTCAGATGAATCGTCTTGAACGCTCGATCTCATCCCCGCTCAGTGGCGCGAGCCCCGAACTGATGATCTCCGAACGCAGCTCGCGCAGTCGGCGTCCGAGAGGCGTCCTCGGTTCGGCATCCGTCTGAATCGTCACATGGACCTCGGCCTTCCGGAAGGTCGATCGGCTCCTTGAGCGTGAGCACGCCGTTTTCGTAGACGGCATCGACGTTGATCGTCATCCTTTGATTATCTCAGCTCCTTCGTCATCTCCCGCATCGTCTCCCTGAACCCGAGTTCGCGGAACAGCCTCTGCGCGATCTCGTTTGGTGCGGCCGTCCAGAGGATCACGCGCGGGGCGCCGTGCTCGCGGAGCCAGTCGATGGCGGTCTCCATCAGTCGTTTGCCGATGCCGGAGTTGCGCGCCTCGTCCGCGACCGCGACGTCGTGGATGAAGCCCGACGGGCCGCGCAGCTCCTTCCATGACAGCGGCTCGAGCGCGGCGTAGACGTAGCCGGCGATCGCGCCGTCGCGCTCGGCGACGAAGATGCAGCCCTCAGGGTCGCGCAAAACATTGCCGAGGAAGGAGGCGTAGCCGCGGCTCGCCCCGTCGGCCGGCGCGAGAAAACGCTGCGGATCGAAATCGTAGTGCGTGCGCATCAGCATCGCGCCGAGGCGGCCCAAAGCGTCCAAATCGCGCGTTTCTGCCCTTCGAATCACGTCCATTGATCGGTCTCCCGCCTTATTTTCGCCCAAAAAGATAAAAATGTCCCTTGCGCGTGGGTTGGTGTTATACTTATCTATAACACTACAACATGGACCGAGAATGGAACGACAGTCAGCCGATTTACCGCCAGCTTCGCGATCGCGTCGTGGCGATGATTCTGGACGGCGAGCTCAGCGAAGGCGATCCGTTGCCTTCCGTTCGGAACGTCGCCGCGGACTATCGGCTCAATCCGCTCACGGTCATGAAGGGGTACCAGGAGCTCGTCGACGAGGAGCTCGTCGAGAAGCGCCGCGGCCTCGGCATGTTCATCAAGTCCGGCGCGCGCGCTCTGCTGCTCTCGGGAGAGCGCGAGAAGTTTCTCAACGAAGAGTGGCCGCGCGTCAGGGAAACGATCCAGCGGCTGGGATTGCGCGCCGAGGAGCTGCTGGCAGAGGAGGAGAACTCGAAGCCATGACCACCATCGAAGCGCGCGGATTGCGCAAAGCTTACGGCAGCACCATCGCGCTCGACGGCGTCGACCTGCGCGTCGACGAGGGGCGCATCGTCGGATTGATCGGTCCGAACGGCGCCGGCAAGAGCACCGCCCTGAACGCGATCCTCGGCCTCATTCCTTTCGACGGCGAGCTGCGCGTGCTCGGCCGCGATCCCTGGACCGAGCGCAATCTGCTCGTGCGCGACGTCGCCTTCATCGCGGACGTCGCGGTGCTGCCGCGCTGGATTCGCGTCGCGCAGCTGCTCGATTTCATGGGCGGCGTGCATCCGCGATTCGATCGCGCGAAGGCGGAGGCCTTTCTCGCGAAGACCGACATCCGGCTCACGAGCAAGGCCGGACAGTTGTCGAAGGGGATGCTCACGCAACTGCATCTCGCGCTGGTGATGGCCATCGACGCGAAGCTGCTCGTGCTCGACGAGCCGACCCTCGGCCTCGACATTCTCTATCGCAAGGCCTTTTACGACGCGCTGCTCAACGACTATTTCGATCACAGCCGCACGATCGTCGTGACCACGCATCAGGTCGAGGAGATCCAGGACGTCCTCACCGACTTCATGTTCATCAATCGCGGCCGCATCGTCCTCGACTGCAGCATGGAGGACTTCGAGTCGCGCTACAGCGAAGTGATGGTGCGCGCGGAGAACACCGCCGCCGCGCGCGAGCTCGGCCCGATCAACGAGCGCCAGGTGTTCGGCCGCAGCATTTTTCTCTTCGATCGCGGCGATCGCGAGAAGCTCGCCGCGCTCGGCGAAGTGCGCACGCCGAGCATTGCCGATCTGTTCGTGGCGGTGATGGGGAAGGGACAGGGAGGCGCGGCGTGAATCCTTCCCTGTACTGGTCGGTCCGGCGCGAATTGTGGGAGAACCGCTCGATTTACATCGCGCCGCTCGTCGTCGCGTGCGTTTCTCTGTTCGCGTTCACGATCAGCACGATCGGGATGCCGCAGCGCAGGCACGCGACGCTGCTGCTCGATCCGGCGCAGCAGCGCGCGGTGATCGCGAAGCCGTACGACGGCGCGGCGATGGTCCTGATTCTGACCGGATGCATCGTGGCGATTTTCTATTGCCTCGATGCGCTGTACGGCGAGCGCCGCGATCGCAGCATTCTGTTCTGGAAGTCGCTGCCCGTTTCCGACGTCACGACCGTACTTTCGAAGGCCAGCGTTCCGATGGTCATCCTGCCGTCAGTTGTTTTTGTGATCACGGTCATCACGCATTTCCTGATGCTCGTCTGGAGCAGCATCGTTCTGCTGCCGAGCGGACTCGCGGGAACGACGTGGACGCGCTTCAATCTCTTCACACAATCGCTGATCCTGCTTTACGGCCTGATCGCGATCGCGCTATGGCACGCGCCGATTTACGCATGGCTGCTGCTCGTCTCCGCGTGGGCGAAACGCGCGGCAATTCTGTGGGCGCTGCTGCCGTGGCTCCTCATCGGTCTCTTCGAGCGGATCGCGTTCGGCACGTCGTACTGGGGCGCGATGCTCAAAGAGCGGCTGATGGGCTTCGCCTCGACGGCCTTCCAATTCAACGGCCCGACAGTGGACACACTGCGCGGCCTCACACCTGGACGATTCCTGACGACACCCGGGCTTTGGGCGGGACTGGTGTTCGCCGCGATCTTCATCGCGGCGGCGGTGCGCGTGCGTCATGGGCGAGGAACCAACGAATGAGCACGATCACCTTCGCCGCCGCGCCGGCACGCATCTCTGCGGACAGACTCGCCGATTCCGCATTGAAGTCGATGGCCGCCTTCTGGTTCGTGACCGCGGTCGCCAGCCAGTTGATTCTTGCGATCTCGATCGCATTGTTCTACGGCAGCACGACCGCACGCGGCGCTCTGTGGGCGTGGAACAGCCACATGCTGCACGGCCGCGTCACCGGCGACACGATGGGCAACGCCGTCGTCGCGACGCATCTCCTCGCGGCGGTGATCATGATTCTCGGCGGCGCGATTCAGTTCGTCCCGCGAATCCGCGCGCGCTTTCCCGTCGTCCATCGCTGGAGCGGCCGTCTGTACGTCCTGAGCGCCGCGGCATTGAGCGGCGCGGGCGTTTACATGCTGTGGGTGAGGGGCAGCATCGTCGACACCGCGTCGTCGTGGGGCTTCACGCTCGACGCCGTGGCGATCTGGATTTGCGCGGCAATGGCCGTGCGGTACGCAATCGCGCGCGATTTTCGAACGCATCGCCAGTGGGCGCTTCGTCTGTTTCTCGTCGCGAGCGGCTCCTGGTTTTCACGCGTCGGGATCTTCCTGACGTTCCTCATCTTCCAGCGTCCGGTCGGCTTCGATCCGGTGACCTTCACCGGCTGGTTCATCACGTTCGTCTCGTACGCGATGTTTCTCGTCCCGCTGGCTGTCGCGGAGCTCTATTTCCTCGCGCAGCGCCGGCCCGGCGCCGTGCGCCGCCTCGCCATGGCCGCGACGCTTTTCGTCCTGACGATGGCGACCGCGGCGGGAACGTTCGGCGTCGCCGCCGCGCGATGGATCCCTGACATCAGGGACGCGCTCGACACGCGGAAATCGATCGCGACCGCACTCGAAACGACGATCGCATCGAACGGCATCGATGCCGCTGTCCGTCAATACCGCGCATTGAAGGGTCATAAAGACTGGAACTTCGGCGAGGACCAGCTCAATGTCCTCGGCCGTCAATTTCTGCGCGCCGGCCAGGTCCCCGAGGCGATTCGCCTCTTCGCGCTCAACGCCGAAACGTTCCCGAATTCCTCGGCCGCACAGAACAGTCTCGGCGACGGGTATGTGAAGGCGGAGAACCGCGTCCTCGCGGTGGCGAGCTATCGAAAAGCGCTGCAATTGAATCCGAAGAGCCTCAAGGCCCGCGCCGAGCTGCAGAAACTGGGAGCACTGTAATGACTCGCAAATCGAACGCACGTCTGGCCGGCTTTCTCTTCCTCTTCTACATCGCCGTCGCCCTGGCCGGCATGATCCTGTTTCGCCGCGTGAGCGCGGGCGACGGGATTCCCGCGAAGCTCGCGAACATCGCCGCGCATGCGCCGGTGATGCGCATCTGCGTCCTGAGCGATCTCCTCACGGTCTTCTGTGCGATCGGCCTCGGCGTCACACTTTATGCGCTGACGCGTCACCAGGATTCGGACCTCGCATTGATCGCGATGATGTGCCGGGTGGCCGAGGGGATTCTGGGGGCGTCGGCGACGATTGCGTCGCTGAGCCTTTTGCAGGTTTCGATGAATGCCGCGACGGCGACCGGCGCCGAGCTCGCGACGCTGCAAACGGTCGGAGGCGTTCTGTTGAAGGGCGGCGGCGGGATGACCGTCGGCGCGACGATCTTCTCGGTCGGCAGCGCGATCTTCGCCTGGCTGTTTGTGCGGGCGCGCACGATTCCGGTGTGGCTGGCGTGGACCGGTTTGATCGGATCGCTGCTTGCGATCGTGATGCTCCCTCTGGAAGGTTTTCATCTGATCGGCGGATCGGTGATGTGGGTGATGTGGCTTCCGCTGCTCGTCTACGAATTGACCCTCGGCGTGATGCTTCTGGCCGGGCGGATCGGGGAGGCCACACCATGAACAACCGTTTTTCCATGCTCGCGGCGATTTTCGGCGGCGGGGCGTATGCCTGTCAGGCGATGGCGGGCCTGTTTCGATTCCTCGCGGCGCTCACATTGCGCGGCGTGCCGCGTCTCGATTTCTTCCGCGTCGTGCTGCAGCCGCTCGTCGATCGCTTTGCTGAATTGCGCGATCAGGCGCAAAGCACGGGGCTCGTGTTTCTCCTCGTCTATTGCGTGCTGATTGCGCTTCTGGCGATCAGGCCGGCCCTGTTGAAAGCTTCGTTGAGGGTGACGGCGTGAGCGCGCGGCCCATGTACTGGTCGATCAAACGCGAACTGTGGGAGAACCGTTCGATCTGGCTCGTGCCTTTGATCGT
>Ga0075425_100001295_pt1 | contig 24389 bp, 14 predicted proteins | sample SoiMethybrSBSTD4_FD_75300 | JGI IMG/M metagenome (GOLD analysis project Ga0075425, IMG submission 75300) | Bulk soil microbial communities from a Populus tree surrounding site in Tennessee, USA - Soil MetaG P. TD hybrid SBSTD4 | ecosystem: Environmental > Terrestrial > Soil > Tree plantation...
TTCGAACAGCTCATGAAGCCGCGCGCACGCCTGGTCGAGCTCACCCCCGAGATCCGCGCGCCGCGCGGCAGCCATCGAGAGCGCGCGCTTCGTCTCTATGTCGGGCTCGGCAACTCGAAGTCGATCGAGTAGCTCGGGTGACAGCGCCTTTTGCTTGCCGGCGTCGACGCCGTTGCCCGAGCCCTCCCCCGGAGGCGCAGACTCGACCGATCTCCCCCCGTCCCCCGCCGGGGACTTCGCAGCGTCGTCCCCCGCCGGGGACTTCCCAGGGTCGTCGGGGATTTCATGGCGTCGACGGGCACGCAGTCCTATCGAATAAGCTCCGAGCGCTGGACCGAGCCACTCGCCGCCCGGTGCTTGGGCGACCGATTCGAAAGCGCGCGCCGCCGCATCGTCCTCGCCTCGCAAGAGACGCGTGCGTCCGACCTCGAACCACAGGCTGATCGGGTCGGCCGCTTGCCCTCCGGTCGCTACCAGCCGCCTGGTCGCATCGTCATACCACGTGCCGTCTTCCATCACCGCCGCGAGCATGCGACCTGTGCGCGCCAGAAGCGCCGGGGATAGCCCGCAAGTTCCCGCCTGCGACAGCGCGGCTTTGGCTCCCGAAACGTCGCGAGCCTGGAGCGCGAACACGTAAGCCGACAGCAAGAAGGCGCGCCCCTTCGCCTCGTCGCTCGGCAACTCGGCGGCCATCGCCTCGAGCGCTGCTGCGAGCGCTGCGGCGTCGGTCGCATTGCCGAGCAAGTCGATCTGCAGAGCGCGCGCGGGGATGCAGCCTGGGTCGGCCCCGAGCGCCTTGGTGAGCGCGCTGAGCGCCCCCTCCGCGTCGTCGCGATTCGCCGCCCCCTCGGCCAGGCGCATGAAAAGAGCCGCCGCGCTCGCGCCGGAGAGACCCTGATCGAGCAGCGTTTCGGCGATGCGCTCGGCCGTCGCCAGGTCCCCCGACGTCTCAGCGACCGCGAGACGCGCGGTCAGGATCGCGGGACGCGGCCCCACGCGTTCGAGGGCGCGGTCGAGCAGGGTGGCTGCCGCGGCGGCGTCTCCCAGCTGTTTTCGCGCTTCGGCCGCGCGCAGCCATGCGTCGGCGACGACCTCTTGCTGGCGAACCGAACGCGGCACGCCGAGCCGGTCCCCCTCGGCCGGATCGGTGAGCGCGGCGACCACGAGCTCGGCCTGGGTTTCGAGCGCGGTCGCATAAGCTGCTTTCTGCCCGCTGTCCCTCGCTAGCCCCTCGAGCGCAACGGCGGCGCGGTAGCAGGCGCTTCCGTCGAGGGTCATGGCCGTCTCGAGGAGACCCGTCGCTTGCTCGGTCTCTCCTTGCTTCGCCAAGAGATCGGCGAGAAGAAGCAGCAAAAGCGCGCGCCAAGTTGGATTGGTTTCGAGCTTGGTCCTCGCTTCGAGCGCCTCGACGCGCAGAGCGGGGTCGTCCGTGCGTCCGGCGAGGACCTCGAGCTCGAGCCACGGTGTCGCGTCCGAAGGGCGCTCGGTTGTCGCCTGCAACAGCGATGCTCGCGCCGCTCCGTCGTCCTTGCGATGGTCGGCGAGAAACGCCGCCCGCTTCACCAGAGCGCGCGCCTTTTCGACCGGCGACTCGGCGACGCGCAACAGGGCATCGAGAAGCTTCGGAAGGTTCTTTACCGACTTTCGTCGTTCGAGCAGCCGCACGAGACCCTCGAGCGGCTCACGAAACTGCGCGTAGGAATTGAAAGCCGCCAGAAACTCGCGAGCGGCTTCCATCTCCTCGCCGTGGCGTTCTTCGACCACTCCGAGCTCGTGTAAGAGCAGCGCTTTCTGCTGCGGGTCGGTCGCGCTCTGCTCCTCGGCGTGCAGATAGACCGCAGAAGTGTGCGTCTTCGAGTGGCTGGGCGTAACGCTTGTCGGACGACTCGGCGAGCGCGGGGAATCAGACATACTCGTTCGGTCCAGTGTTTTCGGTGTCGGACGCGCGCCGCTGACCAGGCTGACGCCTGCCAAATAACATAGGCGACGCCAGGGCCCCTGGATAGCCCTGTCTTCCAGGGGGGCGGCCCGAGGACCCCATGCTCTGGGTAGCTCTGGTTGGCCCTGGTTGGGCCCGCCTGCGACGGCTCGGGTGATCTCAGATCGTCCCGGCGACGTACCCCGCGCACGTGGCGCACGTGCGATGCTCCGGGGTCACGCGCGAAGCGGGGCTTGCCATGTCGACCGGCGGTGGACCGGCATCGGGACCGCGGAGCAGCTTCTCGAGCCTGTGCGCGCGGTACCAGGTGAAGCTGCACAGCAGCGGCCCGAAAGACTTGGGCAAGGTCGCAAGATCGGCCGGCGTGGGCGGCAACCGCTGCAGCCAGCGATCACCGATTTTCACGTAAAGCTCCGAGAAACGATAGAGAGAACCGTCGGGGTTTCTGCCGGCGATCTGCACCCAGGCGCGGTTCGACCCGACGGAGACGACGCGGTCGACGCGGATCCCGAGCCGCAGGCGCACCTTGAACTGCTGCGGATCCTTCTGGTCGGCGTATACGCCACGCATCTCCGGGTGCTCGCGCACGATTCGAGCTTCTTCGCGCTGGGCCTCGAGCTGCGCGCGCGCCAGCTCTGCTGGTCCGGAGCCCGGTGTCGACGCCCCGACGTGCTTCGGCTCGATGAAGTAACCTGCCGCCGAACGCTTGCCGTCGTCGACCCAACGCTCTTTGAATCGCGGATCGGCGAGGTCGCGCCGGATGCGCTCGCGAGCGGCCGGCGAGCCGATGCGCATCGCTTCGTCGGCGATGCTGACGTACATGTTCCAGCGCGCGTCCCAATCGAAGCAATCGCCGACTTCGAGCCGGCCGATTTCTTGGGCGCGCCAGCAACTGACGGCTGCGGCCTCGGGGGTCGAGAGATCGAGAGGGAGCGCAGCGATCGACCTATCTCCCAGGTACCGCGCGGCCAGCGAAATCGGCCGGGCAAACGCCAGTCCGTTCGCCTCACTCACGACCTTGGCGATGTTGATCCCGACCACTTCACCCCGCGCGTTGAGCAACGGTCCGCCGCTCGACCCTTGGCTGATGGCCGCGTCGTGCTGGATGGCCCCCTGCTGGATGGCCCCCACCACCCCCTGCGTGAATGACCACACCGTTTCTTGCGGGTGCCCGAGCGCGAGCACCCGGTCGCCGGGTTTCACCGGTTCTCGGGCAATCGGCAGCGTCGGATAGCGCGTCGTATCGGCGTCGATGCGGATGAGCGCGAGGTCACTCGTGGAGTCGCCGGCCAAGAGCTGGGCAGGCAAAATGGCGGCTTGATTTTCGAAGAGGTATCGTGAGAGCCCGCCGTCCATCGGCGTGTAACTCGTGCGGCGCGGCTCGTAGAGCATCGCGCCGAGGGTCTTTGTGTCGGCCACCACGTGCTGGCTCGTGAGAACGAGCCCACGTTCGAGGAGCAAGCCTGCTCCGTACTTCACCGATCCGTTGGCCTGCGTGTTGAGCAGAAGAACCACTGCCGGCATCGACCGTGCCACCACCTCGGCGAACTTGGGCTCTTCAGCAGCGGAAGCTTTAGCGGGCGCGACCGCCGCCGACCGCGGAGCAACGTGAGGCGTCGCAGTGACCTGTGCCGTGCATGCCAAGGGGGCGACGCCGATGACGAGGATCCGCGCGACCGTAAGCGGGGACATTCGAGTTCGAGCTTAGCTCAACTTCGGGGGCGGGTCGTGATGGATCGGCAACTTTCGAGCACTTGGTGCCTACTCGATTCGCTTGACGATCCAAAAACCGCGCGGCGTATCGACAGGATCGCTCACGGCTCCCGGGCTCAGCGTAAAAAGGGCATACTCGGCCGGCGGCTCGAGGACGCCGCGCGGAATCCGACCCGCATCGTCCATCGATCCGGGATCTCCCTTCGCCACCTGCGCTTTGAAATCGGTCCGCGCTGCTTGGGCCAGGGACCGCGCTAGCTCGAGCGCCTGGTCCTTCGAGCGGGAGGAGGCCGGCGCACCCTGGGCCCCTCGGTACTGGACCAGAATGACGCCGAAACGAACCATCTTCGGCGATCCCGAGGGGAGGTCGGCGCCTGGGTTGGCGCCCGCGGCCGGAAGCAACGGCAAAAGGCCCCCGTCCATGGCGAAGTCGGCCGCGAAAAAGGGGTCGTCGAGCACGCCCCCTTCTTTGGACTCGGTGGTGCCGGTCGCCCGGCTCTCGGGACCGCCATCGCCCAACGCGTCCGTCGTGAGACTGCGGCGGGCCCCTTTCCAGACGAGCGCGCCGATCATCACCAACGAGAATGCGCCGACGACGACGGCGGTCCAGCGCTGCATCGTACGGGGGCGAGTAGCATACCGTCTCCTCGGTGGGGAGCCCAAACTCAATTCGGCAGGACATTTTCCGGCGAGGCCTGCTAAACAGAATAGGTAACCCGGGGCCGCATGTTCAAAGTCGAGTGCGAGGGGTGCAAAGCTCCGTACCAGGTGGACGAGCGCCGAGTGCCGGCGACTGGTCTAAAAATGCGCTGCCCCAAGTGCGGCGTCAGCTTCGTGGTGACCGCCCCCGAGAAGGATCTCGGTGCCGAGCTTCCAGCGATCGCCCCGCCCAAGCGTCCCGCCGAAAGGGCAACCCCGATCGCCGATCTGCCCGCGTCTCTCGGGGGGCGCCACCCGGCGCGCCCCCCCGCCGGACCGCCCGGCGCGCCCGCCGCGGTTGCCGGTCCCGCGAGCGCGCCGGTGGCGACCGTGCGCCATCCGGTCTCGTCGGGGTCCGTCGAAGAAATGGACCTCGATCTGCCCGCTGCGCTAGGTCCCGTGGCGGGGCGACCCAAGCGCGAGGCCGAGGGACGATCGGAGGAGGGTAGCGAAGTCGATCTACCGAGCGCCGCCAGCGATCTTCCGCGCCCCAAGGGGGGCATGCCTCCACGCGCGCCGGCACGTCAGGCCGCTTCGAGCCTCGAATCGGATCTACCCGCCGTCCTTTCGGCGGGACTGCCCGCCGTTTCCTCGCCGGGACTGCCCGCGGTGTCATCGGCGGGTCTTCCTGCGCGTCCCGCGCCAGGTCTTCCCAGCTTGACGGACCCTGCTCGGTCCGGAGCACGCTCGCTCGGCATCAATCTCCCCTCACCCAAAGCCGATCTTCCCGCGTCGCCCGCGGCGCTCCCGGCTCCGAAGACGCAGGCCTCGGGGCTGAGTTTCGGTGAGATCGATCTGCCGCTCTTGAGCCCCGAGCCCCCCACGCTGTCGGCGCCGCTGCCGGCGGCCCACGCCGGGCCCGCCTCTGGCCCCCCCGCCCCCCTCACGTCGAGCTTCCCGCCGTCGTCGCTTTTGTCCGACCCTCCCGAAGAGGTTGCGGACGACGACTGGGAACTCGAGTCCGGCGGTCCGGCTCCCCCACCGCGTCATCCTCCTCCCCCACCGCGTCATCCTCCATCGGAAGCGAAAGGGGGGGGAGGCGTGACCCGTCACGGTGGCGGAGGAACGAACTTCGGCGAGCTCACCCTCGGTGACGACAAGGATCAGGAAGCATCCGCCGTCGAGGACTTCGGGGCGTTGTCGCTCGGCAGCTTGCCTCCGCTTGCCGCGCCAGCACCATCGTCGGCTGGCGAAGGTTCGCCCGTCGTTGCCATGCCGCCGTCGGGATCGCCGCCCGAGGACGACATGGAGTTCGGCGGCATACCGCAAGAGAAAGCGACGAGTCGCTCGGGTGCGCCGCGGCTCATACCTGCCATCGCGCCCGCCAAAGTGTCGCGCCCCCCGTCGGTGCGCGCGGTCTCGGCCGCGAAACCACGAGCGTCGAAGGGGCGAATCGTCGCGGGCGCGATCGCGTTGCTCGTCATCGGTGGAGGTTCCCTCGAGGTCCTGACGCCGTACGGCGCATTCGGGCGGCATGCTCTGTTCGATCTAATCAATGCCGACAAGTTCGCCGCCGAGCAAGCGAGAGCCATCGACTCCGCGCGGCGGCTTCTCGCGAGCGACACGTTCGCGGACACCAAGCGCGCCATCGAGCTCGTGGACGCGGCGCAAGCAAACTCTCCTCGGGTCGCGGGTCTCGTCGCCTACGGCGCTTTCGTCGGGTATTGCGCCGAGCTCCGCTTCGGTCGCGGTCCGAACGTCGACGCCCACGCGAAACAGCAGCTTGCCCAAATCCCGCCCGACAAACCGCTCGCGTTCGCCGAGCTCGCACGCGCCGCGCAGATGGCCATCGAATCGCAGCTGCCCCGAGCGAAGCAGGTCCTCGAATCGCTCGCCCAGCGCGACAAGCAGGACATCGACGTGGCGGTGCTCGCGGGTGAGGTCGAGCTGCTCACGAAGGACGCGCAAAAAGCTCTCGACGATTTCACCCGAGCGGCATCGCTCGACGGGGGCACGGCGCGAAGCTCGTTCGGGGTTGCGCGCGCCAGCGCGGCTCTCGGCAACGACGAGGCCGCCGTCGCTCGGGCGAAGAAGGTGCTCGAGCTCTCGCCCCGGCACGTGGGAGCGCGGCTTCTCATCGCGAGATCGCTCTGGAACACGTCGCACGACGAACCGGGGGCCACCTCGTTCCTGAGCGCCGTGACGTCACCGGGCCCGACGCGCGACGCGGCGAGCCCAGCGGAGCTCGTCGATGCGCTCACGGCGACGGCCCGCGTGCACATGGCGCGCTCGCGGATGACCCAGGCAGAGTCCGCTCTCGACGAGGCGCTCAAGATCGATCCGAAGGCTGGATCGGCGCTCGCGGGAATGGGCGAAGTCCTCTATCGGCAAGGGCGGTTCACCGATGCGCTCGCGCGGTTCGAGGCGGGCATTCAGGCCGACCCGGAAGGAAGCGCCGCCAAGATCGGCGCGGCCAAGACCAAGATCGCCCTCGAGCGGCTGCAGGAGGCAAAGGAGCAGCTGAAAAAGCTGCGCGACGCGCGACCGAACGACTTCGAAGCGGTGTACTGGCTCGGCCGCGCCGAAGAGGCCCTCGGCGACAAGACCGCTGCCGAGCGGACGTATGGAGAGGCCATCACCGTGGGGGGTGCAAAGGCCGAGACGGTCGAGGCCTACGTCGCGCTTTCGCAGCTCATGGCGAGCCAGGGTCGTCCGGGGGACGCGCAGACCAAGCTCGCCGAGGCCCGCAAGTCGCTCCCCCCGTCCGCGTCCATCTACCGTGCCATCGGTGACGTCGACCTCTGGGCCGGGCGGTACGAAGCGGCTCGAGACGAATATGCGACGGCGCTCAAGACCGATCCCGACGATCTTGCCGCCCGTTTCAAGCTCGGCGTGACGTTGCGTCGCATGAACAAGTTCGACGAGGCTCAGGCCGAGTTCGACAAGGTGGCCGAGCTCGACAAGGAATACCCAGGCCTCGCGCTCGAGCGAGGGCTTCTTTACGAAGCGAGCAACCGCACCCAAGAAGCGCTCGCCTTCTACCAACAGGCGCTCGCCAAAGCTCCCGACGATCCCGACCTCATGCTGCGCGTCGGTTCGGCCGAGGTCGTGTCGGGGCAAGCCAACCAGGCCGAGGAGATCCTCCGCAAGGTCGTCTCCAAGAGGCCGAATTCTGCGGAGGTGAACCACTACCTCGGGCGCGCGTTGCTTCTCAAGGGAACCAACCTCGCCGAGGCGCTGCGCTACTTGAAGCGCGCCGTCGACATCGATGCGAATCGGGCCGAATACCACCTTTACGTCGGTTGGGCTGCGAACGAAGCGGGGCAGCCGGCCGTCGCGCAGGACGAGCTTGCGAAGGCTCTCGAGCTCGACAAGGGTCTCGCCGACGCGTACTGGCAGATGGGGGTCATGCAGCGCAAGCAGGGGGCGGTGGTCGACGCGGTGAGGAATCTGCAAAAGGCGATCGAGCTCCGACCCTCGCGGTTCGAAACGTACGCGACGCTCGCCGAATGCTTCGAGGACGAGAACAGGACCGGCGACGCCATCGCGTCGTGGCGCAAGGCGATTGCCGCCGACGGAAGTCGACCCGAGTGGCATTACCGACTCGGCAAATTGATGGGCCGCGCGGGAGAGAGCGAGCTGCGGCAGGCGGTGGCCTTGAGCGAGTCGGGCGAAACGAGGCCCGGGTGGCTCGCGCAGGCGTATTTCGAGCTGGCCGAGAGCGAGCGCAGTTCCGGCCGCAGGCCCGACGCCATTCACCACTACAAGCGTTTCCTCGCGCTGGCGAAGGTCGATTCGCCCTACCGCGACGACGCCCTTCGTGCACTGGTGTCGCTAGGTTCTCCCTACGAGCAGGGCGCACCTTAAGCGTCACAGCCCCGTCGGTCACGGCTAGGGACGATCTCAGCCGGGAGTGGGCCATCCATCGAACCACGCTTTATCGCCGGAACCGGATGAACATGCTGCGACGCGCTTCTTTTTTGGCCCTCTCGATGTTGCTCTCGCCCGCTTGCGCCAAACCGGGATGCCCGCCGCGCGGCGCGAACCCAGCCGGCATTTCGACAGGTGCGACCAACGGCACGTCGGCCGCCCCGGGTGCGCCCGCCGCCCCGCGTTCGCCCGCGGTCTCCTCGCCCACGGGGGAGCGTGGTCGGGGGGGCGAAGATGGCCGGGCGACGCTGCGCGAGGGGTGGCGGATCGCGTCGTCGGCCAGGGTAAAAGACGGAGGGGCGGCGATTGCCACGGCCGGTTACCGCGACGGTGAGTGGTACGTGGCGCGCGTGCCGAACACCGTTCTCGCCGCGCTCGTCGCGGCTGGGGTCTACCCCGATCCGTACAAGGACGACAACCTGCGGCGCATCCCGGCAGCCGAGTTTGCGCGCTCCTGGTGGTACCGGCGCGAGTTCGAGCTCGCCGCGGCACCGGTGGGACAACGAGTGTGGCTCGGTTTCGACGGCATCAACTATCGCGCCAACATCTGGTTGAACGGCAAGCTCGTTGCTTCCGAGAAGGATGTTCGCGGCACGTACCGCACCTACCGTTTCGACGTGACCGACTTTGCGTGGAAGGGCAAAAACGCGCTCGCGGTGGAGGTGTTTCGTCCGGGGCCCGACGATCTCGCCATCAACTGGTGGGATTGGGTCGTTTCGCCGCCCGATCTGAACATGGGGCTTTTTCAGGATGTCTTCGTGCGGCAAACCGGGCCCGTTTTGCTCGAGGACTTGCGTCTCACGACGAGGGTCATGTCGCCCGCTCGAGCCGAGGTGACGGTCACGGCCCTCGTCACCAACGCGACCGATCAGACGCGCAACGTGACGGTCGCCGTTTCCCTGGGGAATCGCGCCGCCAAGAAAGACGTCGTTCTCCCGGCGCGCGAATCGAAAAAGGTGATCTTCGATCCGGCGGCGGTCAAGGCGTTCGCCATCGACCAGCCACGCCTCTGGTGGCCCGTGGGGCTCGGGGAGCCCGAGCTCGAGAAGCTCTCGGGTCGAGCGTCGGTGGACGGCGAGCCATCCGATCAGCGCTCGGTGCGCGTCGGGCTGCGCGAATTCACTTCGTCGATCACCGGCGGCCGGCGGCTGTTCAGCGTGAACGGGCGGCCGCTGTTTCTGCGCGGCGGAGGATGGGCGTCGGATCTTCTTCTTCGGCATGACTCGGCGCGACTGGCCACCGAGCTGCTCTACACCTTCCTCCTCGGACTCAACATGATCCGCCTCGAAGGCAAGCTCGAGTCCGACGACTTCTACGACCGGGCCGACGAAAACGGGATCGTGCTCTTGCCCGGCTGGATGTGTTGCGACGTCTGGGAAAAGCAACGAGGGTGGAACGACACCCACCGGCTCGTCGCGCGCGAATCGATGCGCTCGCAAGCGGCGCGGCTGCGCAACCACCCGAGCGTCGCCGCCTTCCTCATCGGAAGCGACAAGGCGCCGCCGAGCGACGTCGCCATGGCCTACACCGATGCGCTCGAGAGCGTCGATTGGCCGAACCCCATCGTCCACGCCGCGAGCGCCGAGGGTGACAGCGGTCTCAAGATGCCGGGGCCATACGACTGGGTTCCTCCCAACTACTGGTGGGAGGACAAGACCCACGGGGGCGCGTTCGGTTTCAACTCCGAAGCCGGGCCGGGCCCGGCCATCCCCGAGCTCGATGTGATGAAGACCTTCATGTCACCCCGAGATCTCGACGATCTCTGGACGAAGCCGAATGCGCCGCAGTTTCACGCGGGGGCTCCGGGTCGCAAATTCCAGACGCTCGCCATCTTCCAGCGGGCGCTTCGCGCGCGTTTCGGGGCGCCGACCAGTCTCGAAGACTGGGTCAAGAAGGCGCAGCTCATGAACTACGAGGCGGAGCGAGCCGAGTTCGAGGCGTACGCCGCGCGCAAGTACACTGGCACGACGGGCATCGTCCACTGGCTCCTCAACAGCCCCTGGCCTTCGCTCATCTGGCACCTCTACGACTGGTCGCTCTTGCCGGCGGCGGGTTTCTACGGCGCGATGAAAGCGAACGGGCCCCTCCATGCGGTTTTTGCCTACGACGATCGGTCTGCGATCGTTGTGAACAACACGATGAAATCCGAACCGAACCTCTCGGTCGTCGCGCGCGTGCTCGACCTCGAGAGCACCGAGCGAGCCTCTGAGATTTTCGCAGTGAACGTCCCCGCCGATACGTCGGTGCGCGCGGGCGCGGTTCCGTTGCCGGCGGGCCTTTCCGGCGTCCACTTCGTCGAGCTCGAGCTCCGTCGGGGACCGGACGTCGTGAGCACGAACACGTACTTCATCCCCGAGCACGAGGAGACCCTGAACTACCGAGCCACCACCTGGCTCTACACGCCGACGACGAGCTACGCCGATCTCACCTCGTTGATGAAGGTCCCACCAGCGACGGTGAAGACCACGATGAGCATCGCCCAGGTGTACGATTCGATACGGAGTGTCGTGGTCACCCTGGAGAACACGGGCAAGAGCCTCGCGTTTTTCCTTCGGGTGACGCTCCGTCGTGGCGCGGGAGGCAGTGCTGTTCCGCTCGTCTGGGATGACAATTACGTCACGCTGCGACCCGGAGCGAAGCGGAACCTCGAGACCGTATACTCGGACGGCGATCTTCTCGGCAAGGAGCCGGTGATCGAAGTGGAAGGGGTCAACGTTGCCCGCACGACGGCACCGTGACAGAGTCTTTCGCATGCGCGAAGTCGAGATCCTCCGCAAGTCGGCGATCGAACAGGGGGCGCTCATCCGCTCGGGAGCCTTGTCTTCCCAAGAGTTGACCGAGATCTATCTGAAGCGGATCGCCGAGCTCGACCCCGAGCTAAGTGCCTTCGTTCAAGTTCTCGGCGACGACGCCATCCGAGCCGCGCGCAAGGCCGATCGCGACAAGGCGCCGCCGGGCGCGCGATTTTACGGCGTTCCGATCGGCATCAAAGATCTGAACGCCGTTCGCGGATCGTTCTTGCGCATGGGGTCGCGCGCATTGTCGCGATTTCTCTCGCCCGCCGACGATCTCGTCGTGGCGCGGCTCCGGCGGGCGGGTTTCATCATCATGGGTAAGACGTCGACACCGGAGCTCGGCGCTCTCCCGGTCACCGAGCCGGACACCCACCCCCCCACGCGAAATCCGTGGGACCGGAGCGTGACGCCCGGCGGCTCAAGCGGCGGATCGGCTGCGGCGGTCGCCGCTGATCTCATCCCCATCGCCCAAGGCAGCGACGGTGGCGGCTCGATTCGAATTCCCGCAGCCCTCTGCGGCCTGGTCGGCTACAAGCCGACCCAGGGGGTCGTCGAGAACCCGTTCGGGATGGACGGGCCCGACATCATCTGGACGTGCGGCCCCATCGCGCGTTCGGTCGCCGACGCCGCGGCGTTGCTCGACGCCATGACCGATCCCCCTTCCGACGGCACAGGTTTCTACGAGCAATCCCGACGGCCGCTCAAGCGCCTTCGGGTGTGCGTCGCGACGGACACCCACGTGGTCCCAACCGAACCCGACATTCGCAGCGAGACGCTCCGAGTCGCCAAGATGGTGGCCGACCTCGGACACGACGTCGAAGAGCGCCCCACGCTGTCCGGTGTCGACGTCGACGAATTCATTCCCATCTGGAAAAAAAACGTCGCCCGGGCGCCGGTGCTCGACTGGTCAGAGACCCAACCGCTCACCCGCTGGCTCGCCGAGGGGGGAAAGGAGCTCGACCCGCGCGAGGTGGCGGCGAAGGTCGCATCGATCGCCGAGCGTGTCTACGCGCGTTTCGGCGACGTCGACGTCTGGATCACGCCGACCGTCTCGGTGAGCCCGTTTCCGATCGGCACGCTGCGCGATTTACCGCCGCTCGAGGCTTTCCGCCGCGCCGCCCAGCTCGGCGCCTTCACGGCGGCGTTCAACGTCTCGGGCCAGCCCGCGATCAGCATTCCCGCCGGCCTCGGTTCCAAAGGGCACCCGATCGGCGTGCAGCTCGTCGGCAAGAAAGGCGAAGACGGGACCGTCTTGTCCCTCGCCCGCGCCCTCGAAGAGCAGATCGGCTGGCGCAGCCTCGCCGAGCGCGCGGGCGCCTGATTGGTTGCGGTTTGGCCGTTACGAGTCGATGAACGACTTGAGCTGCTTCGAACGGCTCGGGTGACGTAGCTTGCGGAGCGCCTTCGCCTCGATTTGGCGGATGCGCTCGCGCGTGACCTCGAAATCCTGGCCGACCTCTTCGAGGGTGTGGTCGCTTTTTTCGCCGATGCCGAAGCGCATGCGCAGGACCTTCTCTTCGCGGGGCGTCAGCGTCTTCAGCACCTTTCGGGTTTGCTCGGCGAGGTTCATGTTGATGACCGCCTCGGCCGGCGAGATGACGCTCTTGTCCTCGATGAAGTCGCCGAGGTGCGAATCTTCCTCTTCACCGATGGGCGTCTCGAGCGAAATAGGCTCCTTGGCGATCTTCAGAACCTTGCGGACTTTGTCGAGCGGCAGCTCCATCTTCTCGGCGATCTCTTCCGGCGTCGGCTCGCGCCCGTACTCCTGTACGAGGTAGCGCGACGTCCGGATGAGCTTGTTGATCGTCTCGATCATGTGCACGGGGATGCGAATCGTACGCGCCTGATCGGCGATGGCGCGCGTGATCGCCTGACGAATCCACCAGGTGGCGTACGTCGAGAACTTGTAGCCGCGCTTGTACTCGAACTTGTCGACCGCCTTCATGAGGCCGATGTTCCCCTCCTGGATCAGGTCGAGGAATTGGAGGCCACGGTTCGTGTATTTTTTTGCGATCGAAACCACGAGGCGCAAATTTGCCTCGACCAGCTCGGCCTTCGCCTTCTCCGCGGTGCGCTCCCCCTCGCGGATCGACCCGTACGTGTACCGGATCTCGCCGACGTCGATCTGCAGTTCTTCTTCGACTTTCTTCAGCCCTTTTTGCGCACCCTTCAGCGCGGCGTCGAACTCGAGCAGCTCGGAGCGGGTGACGCCGAGTTTCTTGGCGAGACGCCGCTCGGCCTGCGGGTTGTCTTTCACGTCGCGAAGGTGACGCTTGAGCTGCTCTTTGGTCGCGCCGGTGCGCTTCTCGAGCTCGGTTGCACCCGCCTCGGCCCGCTCGACTTTTTGGATGAGGGATTTCAGCTTGAGCACGATCTTGTCGATCGTCTTGCGGTTGAGCCGCATCTCCTCGAGGGTCTGGACGAGCTCTTCTTTGGTGGCCTCGATCTCGGCGTCGATCGCCTTGCGCTTGCCGTCGATCTTGAGCTTTCGCTCCTCGAGGAGGTCGTGGTGCTTCTTGTCCAACCGTTTGACCTTGTCGATCAGACGAATGATGCGACGGTCGGCCTCTTCCTCGTCGAACTCCTGATCGTCGTCCTCGGCGTCGCGGATGATGTCCTTGACGCGGATCTTGTGCTTTCGCAGCTTGTCGCCGATGTCGACGATCTCGCGAACGGCGATGGGGCTGTTCAGAATGGCGGCCAGCACGGCGTGCTCGCCCTGTTCGATGCGCTTGGCGATCTCGACCTCGCCCTCGCGCGTGAGAAGCGAAACGCTTCCCATCTTGCGCAGGTACATCCGAACGGGGTCGTTCGATTTCGAATAGTAAGGATCGGCCTCTTCTTGCTCTTCGCCGCGAACTTGCACCTTCTTCGACTCGAGCGCTTCTTCCTCGGCGATGCGCTTCGGCGCGATCTTGACCTGTGTCGCTGCATCGACGATCTCGATGTCCTCGTCGCCGAGCGCGCTCATCACGTCTTCGACCTGGTCGGCGGCGACCACGTCGGCCGGAAGCGCGTCGTTCACCTCTTCGTAAGTGAGAAAGCCCTTTGCCTTGCCGAGGTCGATGAGTTGCTGCACCTCCTTACGGTCCCTCCCATGCGTTCCGTTTTGAGCCTCTACCGGAATGTCGCTCCGTTCGGATTTGTTCTGTCGTGCCGGCATGCCTCATCCCTCTCAAAGGCCGTGCTTCTCGCGTGCACGGCGATCCATCTCGCGCAGAAGGGCATCTTCCGCGGCGGGGTCTCCCGTTCGTTCGATTCGGTGAAGTGCTTCGACCACCTGCGCCTTTTGCCTGGAGAGCCCTAGCCGCTTGAGCTTTTGAGCATTCGAAACCAGCTCCACTCTGGCCTCTTCGCGATGCTCATGGCGCGGAGAAGCTAACCGCTGTGCGGCGAATGTATGAATCGCGGCGGGCACATGCGCAAGAATTTCGAGAACATCTAGGCCGATTTTTTGGCCCGCTTTTTGCGGTGATGTGGGGGGGAAAGCTGGAGATGAGGGCACGGGTGGCGCCGAGGCCGAGGTCGAGGACGACAGGATCGCGACCGCCAGGGCGGCGTCCCCCTCGAGCTCTCGAATGGCCTCTTCGCAGCCAGGATCGTCGATAAGGTCGGGAAAATCTAGAAAACAGCCGAGAATCGAGAGGCCTATCTCTTCCCGCTGGTCGCGCGATCGGGCTCGCCAGGGGGAGATGTCGGTGATTGGGGGCGAGTTTTTTGGACCGCCCGAGCCGGAGGGGTGCACGACATTTTGTGCCTCCTGCCCCTCCCGAGGCGCGGCGCTCCCTTGTCCGCGGGGTGCCCCCTCCCGGGATGCCTCCGCGAGCGCCCGCGTGACCGTGTCTTTGAGGAGCCGGAATGATGCAGCGTCGGGCAGGCCGATGCGCTGCGCGATGCCGTCGGCGTAGGTCTGGGCCATCGCGCGGACGGTCGGGTCGTCCTCGCTGGCGATGAGCTTCACGGCCTCGTGCACGCGCGCAGCGCGCTCGTGAGCGTCGCCTCGCACGAATGTCTCGTCGAGCGTGTCTTCAATCAGATGCTCGAGAATACCGCGCGCCGCGCGCACGGCCTGCGTGAGGGCCTCCGGGCCCCGTTCGCGCACGAAGTCGTCCGGATCCTTCGCACCGGACAGAACGGCGACCTTGGCGACGAGCCCTCCCGCGCGGCAAGTCTCGCGCGCTTCGCGGGTCGCTTTCTTTCCCGCAAGATCGCCGTCGAAGAGGAGCGTCACGACCGGGGCGTACCGCCGCAGGAGCTTGGCCTGCAGCGCGGTGAACGCCGTGCCGAGAGGCGCCACGACGTTGTCGATCCCTCTTGCGTGAAGGGAGACGACGTCGAAGTTGCCTTCGACCAGGATGGCCTCGTCGTGCTTCCGGATGGATTGGCGCGCCTGGTAGAGGCCGAAGAGGCTGTGCCCCTTCTGGTAAATCGGCGATTCGGGTGAATTGATGTACTTCGGGCTTTGCTTGTCGACATCGCCCGTCTCCGGGTCTGGCAGGATGCGGCCGCTGAAGCCGATCACGCGCCCTTGGACGTCGAGGATTGCGAACAAGAGCCTGTGCCGAAACCAGTCGTAGTGGCCGGCCCCCGTCTTGCGGGGGGCGATGAGCCCGACCTTGGTGGCCGTGACCGGTGAAATGCCCTGTTGGGCGAGAAAGTGCGTAAGGCCGTCCCAGGTGGGGGGTGCGTACCCGATGCGGAAAGCCTGAAGCGCATCTTTCACATTGGGGGGGACGTCCTCGAGCGGATCTCCGGACGAAGACGCGAGGCCGCGCCGGCGAAGCTCGTCCCACGCGGTCCGCGCGGATGCATGCTCGCGAAGCTGGCGTTCGAACCAGTGCGCGGCGAGCTGGTTCACGGCGTAAAGATCGTCGACGGCGCGCCTGGCGGCGTCCGCTTCGCGACGCTCGGCGTCCGTGGCGGTCTCTTCGATCTCGATGCCGGCTCGATCGGCCAGCCTCCGCGCCGCCTCGGGGAAGGTGAGTCCCTCGACCTTCATCAAAAAGTCGAAGACGTTGCCCTTCTCCTTGCAGCCGAAACAGTAGAAGAACCCCTTGTCCGCGTTCACGTTGAAGCTCGGCGTTTTTTCCTGATGAAATGGGCAAAGACCGACGAAGCTGCGCCCTTTGCGCGCGAGCTTCACGGACTCGGAGATGACCGCAACGATCTCGACGCGGTCGCGGATCGCTTCGATGGTCTTCGTTGAAATCATACCCGTGGGCGCATCCGAACCACCACGACCCCCCCTCGTCGAGTCACGTCCGGCCCGGGACGCTGGCCGTTGGACCATCTTCTTAGGCGCTGCGCTCCTCGTGTCAATTGGCCGCCTCCCCTTTTCGACAAATCGACGGGCGCGCCGGGTCGTTATTAGACTTTTCTCAAATTGTTCCCGAGGGGTCCAGCTGGCGCGCGTTGGCGTCCGCTGGACCGACTCCGAAAAAAGGTCCGTCGGGTGAGAGTCGCCGCGGCCTTCGGCCCGCACTCTAGAGCTTCAGCTTCTTTGCTATCGACACCGCCGCCTCGACGTTCGCGAGCCCTGCCAGTTGGCTCAACAGGTACTCCTTGACCGAGTGCTCGAGCTTGGCAAGGGGGGCTTCGTCGACGCGCAGCGCGCTCGCGAAACGGCTCACGACCGCGCGCTCCTCGGGCGTGTAGGTCCCATCGGCGTACCCGGCCAGGATGCACGACTTCAAGAAAAGGTGCGCGAGCGGCTCGGAGGAGAGCGCGGTGGCCGCGACCTCGGGTGTGATGTCGGGCGCGTTCTCGAGCGCCGCGAGATACCGTGCGCCCCCCCCCGTAATCTCGGAGTAGAAGCTCTTCACCAGTTCGAGCTCGGCTCTTCGTAAGCCCCCTTCCGCCCGGGCCACCGCGAGCATCCCGCGTGCCACGACCTCCGCCTGGCCCGCAGTGATCTCCGTCTCCTGAAACAAATCCATGGCCCTCTTCTCCTCTCTCATCCGAGCATCTCTCTCACTCAGCGTCTCGTCCCAATCGCCGCGCGGAGGCTCGAGAGCTTTCTGTGCAGCTCGTCGACGCCGAGGTCGGCATATTTCTTCGGCAGCATTCGTCGGTTGGACGCCTCGAAGACCGCGACGAGCTCCATGTACTCGAGCATCTCGACGTCGCGGCTCGGCAAATAGTCGCGGATCGCCTCGGCGAAGTGGGAAAGGGTGACGGGCGACTCGATCGCATAGTCGTTGGCGAGCAGCACCACCGCCTCGAGGTCGGCATTGGAATATCCGACGAGCCGCGCGCTCACCGCGTCGCGGTCGCGCGGGAACTGGACCTCGCTCGCGATCTTGTGTTTTCGCAACTGAGCCAAGATGACCGCTTCGACCTCGGGCGCCTCCTGCGGGTAAAGAAACGGAATCTTGCGGTCGAGGCGCCCGGCGCGCTTGATGTCGATATCGAGCTTGTCCGGGCGATTGGTCATCAGAATGAAAAGCACGCGCCCGCGGTTGCTGGTATCGGACATGAATTCTTTCAGCCGAGCCATGACCCGCGACGACGTGCCGCCGTCGCCGTCCCCCTCCTGGTTGCCGAAAGCACGATCGCCTTCGTCCACGATGACGATCACCTGCCCGAGCGCCTGCACGACCGAGAGGATCTTTTCGAGGTTACCCTCGGTGGCGCCTACCCACTTGCTGCGAAAATTCTTGAACTTGATGGCGGTGAGCCCGGCTTCCTTGACGAACGCCTCGGCGACGAACGTCTTGCCCGTCCCCATCGGCCCGGTGAACAGGATGCCCATCGGGCAGCGATTGTGACGTCCGTTACGAATGTTGTCGGCGACGAGCACGAGCTCTTTCTTCGCTTCCTCGATGCCGCCCACCACCGAGAAGTCGTGATCGGGCTCGACGAACTCGATGAGGCCGAAGCATTCCCGCTCGATGATTTCGCGCTTGCGTTTGAAGATGAGGTCGAGAAGGCCGTCGCGTTCGCCTGCGCCTCGGGCGGTCTCGGCCGAGAGGAGCCCTTTGATCTGCACGATCTTGAGCCCCGCCGTGACCTCGGCGAGTTGATCGAGCCAAGCCGGGTCGATCTTCGGGACCGTCGCCAGGATGGCCTGGCGGCGCTCGGCCTGGTCGGGCATCGGAATCTTGATGATCGCCGTCGTGGGATTGCTCACGAGTTTCGCGTTCAATTCGGAGAGGTTCTCGGTCACCAGAACGATCACGCTGTCGGCGCGTTCGATCGCCGGCGAAAATGACCAGCGATGGAGCGTGACGACGCTCTGCCGGTCGACCGAAGAAAAGAAATTCGCGTCGCCCGCCGGCGCGATCATCTCCGCGTAGTCGATGATGACCGCCACCTTGTCCACGTCGTGGACGAGCTGCTCGAGGGCCGGCAAGATCTTGTCGGCGTCCCGCAAGAGGAGCAGCTCCTCCACCCCCACGATGTCCGCCTTTTTCTTGGCGAACTTGACGCCGGTGGCGACGTTGTACTTGATGACGACGTCCTTCGAGGGTGCGAGAAGTACTTCGGACAAAAAGTCGCTCATGCGAATGAACCGGCCGCCCGAGAGCACGAGGTCGGTCACGTTGCCGTGCAGCACGAACTGGAGCGCCTCGCCGCGCAAGTAACGGCGTTTCAGCTCCTCGGTCCACGGCGGAAAGACGCGCTCGTTCTCGGACATGGCTTGGGCCGTCGTCGGCGTCGCCGGCTACATGGTCTTCTTCTGTCCGAGCGCCTTCTGGGCATGGGCAGCCTTCATCTGATCGAGCTGCTGGCGCGCGGTCACCTCGCCGCTCTGGGCGCGTAACGCGGAGAGCCGCTGATCGAGCGAAGACTCGCCGAGCTCCTTCTCGAGGTTGGCTTGCGCGATGGTGTTCTTGATGTGCTCGCGCACGTTGTCGAGGGCCTTCACTTCGTTGTCGACCGAGAGCCCCTCGAGCTGCTGCTGGATGCGGATGCGAGCCTGCGCCGACTGGAGCTTGGCCATCATCGCGTCTTTTTCCGCCTTGAGTTTCTTGATCTCGGTCTGGACTTGCATGAGCGAGGCCTTGGCACTGTCGGCGTCCTTGGAGGCAGTCTTCATGTCCGCCTCGAGCTCGGCCACCTCGGATTCGAGCTGGTTTTTCTTCTGGATGAGAACGAGAGCGAGATCGTCCTGGTTCGTCTCGATGGCGACGCTCAAGTCCTGCGACACCTGCGCGAGCTCTTTCGCCTGCGTCCCGTGGCGCTGCTCGAGCTCTTCACGTCGACGGATGATGGCGGCTGTCGCTCGCTTGAGACCCGAGTACTTCTCGATCATCGACGTGATGGCGTTCTCGTACGCGATTTCGGGGTTGGCCCTCTCGACGTCCGAGATCCACAAGCTCACGAACCCGCGCCAGAGGTTCGACAATCGCCCAAAGAACCCTTGTGACATGCTCGCCTACCTTCTCTTATGGCCCCGACTACTAGTACCAGAAAATGTCCGGCAATCGCCCAACTTCTCGAGAGAATTGGGTTCCTTGGGGTGGGCTTCACCCTCCGAGGGCTCGACCTTGGCGGGGGCCCCATTTCGTGGCCAAAATGGCGGCCATGTCGAACCCGCCCGCCAAGCGAACGTACAGCCAAGAGGAGGTCAACGAGATCCTGAAACGGGCGCTCAGGCAGCAGAGCCTCCAAAAGCAAACGCTCACGCACGACGAGCTCGTCGACATGGCGGACGAGGTCGGCATCGATCGCCAGTCGCTCGAGGCGGCCACGGCCGATCTCGCCCAGACGCGCGCGGCCGAGCTCGTGCAGAGCAACGAGGCGCGCGAGTTGGCCGAGGAGCGGGCCCGTCGCTTCAGTCGGTTCGTCTCGTCGCTCTTTACGTATCTGATCGTGGGCGTCGTTCTTTATTTCATCGCCCTGAAAACGGGCGGTAACTGGTTTTATTGGCCGATCATGGGCTTCACCATCGCCCTCGCGTTCCAGTTGCGGGGCATCTTTTTTCCGCAGGAGGGGCTCGAGCGGCGATTGAGACGCCGCCAGAAGGAGGCAAGGAAGCTCGAGCGCCAAGCCGTGCGCGAAGCATGGCGAAATCGGATGATGCATGCCACGTTCAGCGTGCCTCCCGCGCAGGTGGTGAACGCGGGCGCCAAGGAATTCGAAGCTGCGGTGCAGGCGGGCGTCGCGGCCCTGCTCACCGTCGCAGCGCGCAAGATCCAAGCCCACGCCGATCGCTCGGTCGACGACGACGGGCCCTCCGGCGGGTCCAGAAGCAGGCACTGATCGCAGGCGAGCCGAAGGCCGCGCCGAGTAACATAGATCGCAGGCGGGCCGAAGGCCGCGCCGAGTAACATATCGGGTCCTCCCTTGAACGTTTGCACGCCAGACTCTTCGTTGAGCCGGAGGCATTGTCCGCGAGGCGTTGTCGTCGTAGTGCTTGTGTGGTAGTGCGCGCGGCCGAGCGCCGCCGATTTTCGAGCCCCGAATGGAGCCAAAACCAGCATGACCCAGCCTTCTTTCGTGTCCAACCGCCCCCCGACCTCGACGCCGCCCACCAAGGCTCAGGGCAAGATCACGCAGGTCATCGGTCCTGTCGTCGACGTCGATTTTCCCGCAGGGCAGCTTCCGCGGATCCTGAGCGCGCTCTACACCACCAACCCGAGTCTCGGCAACGAGAAGAACAACCTGGTGCTCGAGGTCGCGCAACACCTCGGCGAGTCGACGGTCCGCACCATCGCCATGGACTCGACCGACGGTCTCGTACGCGACATGGTCGTCACCGATACGGGCAGTCCCATCATGATGCCGGTCGGTCCGTCGACGCTCGGGCGCATTCTCAACGTGGTGGGCCGGCCGGTCGACGAAGCCGGGCCGGTCAAGACCAACATGTACCTGCCGATCCATCGCGAACCGCCCAAGTTCACCGACCAGAGCACCAAGGTCGAGATCTTCGAAACGGGCATCAAGGTCATCGATCTCCTCGCGCCTTACCGGCGCGGCGGGAAAATAGGCCTCTTCGGCGGTGCGGGCGTCGGCAAGACCGTGCTCATTCAGGAGCTCATCAACAACGTCGCCAAGGCCCACGGCGGCGTCTCCGTGTTCGCGGGCGTCGGCGAGCGCACGCGCGAGGGCAACGACCTCTACGTCGAGATGGCCGAGTCGAAACTCGACACCGGGCAGAGCGTGCTCTCGAAGACGGCGCTCGTCTTCGGACAGATGAACGAGCCGCCCGGCGCGCGCGCCCGGGTCGCTCTCTCGGCGCTCACCGTCGCCGAGTACTTCCGCGACGCCGAGGGGCAAGACGTGCTGCTCTTCATCGACAACATCTTCCGCTTCACCCAGGCCGGCTCCGAAGTCTCGGCGCTGCTCGGTCGCATCCCGGCCGCGGTCGGCTACCAGCCCACGCTCGCCACCGAGATGGGCGAGCTCCAAGAGCGCATCACCTCGACGACCAAAGGCGCCATCACCAGCGTCCAGGCCATCTACGTTCCGGCCGACGACCTCACCGACCCGGCGCCCGCGACGGCGTTCGCGCACCTCGACGCGACGACGGTGCTTTCGCGCTCCATCTCCGAGCTCGGCATCTATCCGGCGGTCGACCCGCTCGACTCGACGTCCACGATGCTCGACCCCACGATCGTCGGCGATCACCACTACCGCGTGGCGCGCCGCGTTCAGGCGACGCTGCAGAAGTACCGTGACCTCCAGGACATCATCGCCATTCTCGGCATGGACGAGCTGTCCGAGGACGACAAGCTGACCGTGTCGCGCGCCCGCAAGATCCAGCGCTTCCTCTCGCAGCCGTTTTTCGTCGCGGCGCAGTTCACGGGAAAAGAAGGCAAGCTCGTGCCCGTCAAGGAAACGATCGCCGGGTTCGAAGAGATCCTCGACGGTAAGCTCGACGATCTGCCCGAGCAGGCGTTTTACATGCGCGGCAACATCGACGAAGCCAAGGCCGCCGCCGAACAGATGAAGGCCGACAACTGATGAGCGAGGGCAAGGTCACGCTCGAGATCGTCACCCCGCGAGGGCTCGCGCTGAAGGAAGAGGTCGACGACGTCGCCGCTCCGAGCGTGAGCGGCGAGTTCGGCGTGCTTCCCGGTCACTTGCCCCTCTTGGCGGCCCTGAGAACGGGCATCGTGACCTACCACAAGGCTGGACAAGAGAAGAAGCTCGCGGTGGCCGACGGGTTCGTCGAGGTGAAAGACGATCGCGCGCTCCTCTTGACCGACAAGGTGGCGACGCGCGACGAGATCGATCCGGTCAAAGTGCGTCTCGAGCTGAAGGACGTCGACCACGAGCTCGATCACTACACGGGCACGCCGGGCTCACCCGAGTGGCTCGAGCTCGTTTCGCGCGAGCTTTGGGCGGCCGCCCAGCTCGAGCTCTATGGCGATCCGCCCCCCGCCACGCTCCGCCCGTTCGAGACGTTCGGGCCCCCCGCGCCGCCCGAAGAGGACGAGCTCACGGTGCCGTCGGATGAAAACGATCGCGAGACCAAAGTCGAAGGGACGCCGCATTGATGCGGTCGACGGCTTAACGAGCGCCGGCGAACCGCGCGAATTCCTCGACCGAGAGCGTCTCGCCGCGCCGGCCAAGGTCGATGCCGGCGGACTCGGCGCGCGCGGCAACTTCGGCGGCCGGGCCGAGCGCGCTCCATGCGTTGCGGAGGGTTTTGCGGCGCTGGGCGAAGGCGGCGCGCACCGCTTCGCGGAACCGATCGGTTTCGCGGGCGCGCGGCGGGCGAAGCGGCTCGAGGACGACGACCGCCGAGTCGACGCCGGGTCTCGGGTGAAAAGCGCCGCGCCCCACGTTCATCGCGCGGGTCACGTCGAACGCTCCGCTGACGAACACGGTGAGCGCGCCGTACGCCTCGGACCCCGGCGCCGCGAGGAGACGATCGCTTATCTCCGCCTGCACCATGAACACGGCCCAATCGAGGTCATCTGCGAGGGCCGTGGTCCTTTCGAGCAGCGGCCCGGTGAGCTGGTAGGGGAGGTTACCCGCGAGCACGCGAGGCTTCGGCCCGGAGGCGAGGAGCTCGGCGAGGTCGGCTCGCTTGGCATCGGCCTCCACGACGTCGAGCCTGCCTTGTTGGATCGCGTCGGCGAGGGCTTCCCGGAGGATGGGACAGAGATCGCGGTCGCGCTCGATGGCGACAACGCGAGCCGCACGAGCGAGAAGCGGCTCGGTGAGTGCTCCGAGCCCGGCTCCGATCTCGACGACCGTGCCGCCGCTCGGACGATCGCCGGCTCTCGACCCGGTGGTCGAGAGCTCGGCGATGCGGCGCGCCACGTTCGGATCGACGAGGAAGTTTTGCCCAAAGCTTTTTTTGGGAGCGAGCCCGCGCTCGCGGAACGCGCGAACGGCGGCGGAGGTCATGCTCGGGCGCCTCGTTCGCGCCCCGCGATCCGGACGCCCATGGCGCGCAGCAGCCTCTCGCCCCGCTCCCGAGCGACGCGCGTGCGCATGAGCACCGCGTCCGCCACCGCGCGCGCCGCCTCGTCGCTCTCCGCTCCGAGCACCAGTTCGTGCCTTGCCGAGATCCAGCGTACGCTGATCCCCTTGCGCAAGAGCTTACGAATGGTCTGCGCGAGCGCCGGGGAAGAAGCGTCGGGCGCCTCCGACCAGACGTAGACGAGGCTCGGCCGAGGTTTCTCGGTCGCCGCGCGATCCAGGGCCTGCACGAGGAGTCCGGCGGAACGGCTCTTGTCGTGCTCGATGCGCGGGGGAGACGAAATCCCGTAGCAGGCGAGGTAACGCCTCAGCGATCGTTCGCGTGCCGTCTTGGCCCACGGAGCCGGGGCATCGTAGGGGGCGCGCGAGCGTTGCATGTCGGCATACGCCTGCAGCGAATCGAGCTGCTCGACCCGGAGCGCCGCGACGCTCCCCGCGTCGAGGAAGCGCAGGTGGTCGAGAACCCGGCGCGCGACGTCCGTTTCGTCGTCGTCGCTCCGATCTGCGTCGAGCGACGACGCGCTCGACGCAAGAGCGTGCGCAATGCGCATCGCGTGCGGGGCACCGCTTGCGGCCGAGAGCCAGGTGCGCTGCGAGGTCCCGGCGACCGCGAGCCCGACGCGGTCGCCGCGTGAAAGATGCTTGTGCGCCAGCGAGGCAAGCTCGTCGATCCCTCGATCGAGAGGGGCGCGACCGACGGGTCCGGCCAGAAGCTCGGTGCTCGCGTCGAGAACGAGCCAGACGACGTCGCGATCCTCTCGCTCGAACTCGCGCACCATGAGCTGCCCGCGTCGCGCCGAGGCTTTCCAGGCGATGCGTTTGAATGGGTCGCCGCTCGTGTGCTCGCGCAGTTCGTAGAGCTCCGTTCCGGTTCCGGGATGCGGATCGGAAGCGCCCGCTTCGGCTGCGAGGCGCGAGCGCCCGCCCCGCGCGGAGCTCGAGAACGCCGCGAACGATCGCGGCATGACCTCGATGCCGATCGGGTTCGCGAAGGC
>Ga0075425_100001298_pt1 | contig 24366 bp, 22 predicted proteins | sample SoiMethybrSBSTD4_FD_75300 | JGI IMG/M metagenome (GOLD analysis project Ga0075425, IMG submission 75300) | Bulk soil microbial communities from a Populus tree surrounding site in Tennessee, USA - Soil MetaG P. TD hybrid SBSTD4 | ecosystem: Environmental > Terrestrial > Soil > Tree plantation...
GATTTCAGCGGAACCGGCGGATTGGCTGCGTGGTCAATACGTGTGCTTCGGCCGACACTCGGAACGGAGCGCGAGATGTTAACCATATTACGAAGGCACCTGAAGTCCTGTCCCCATACCTCACGCACCTACCGCCGCTGCCAGTGCCCTATCCACGTCGAGGGCTCGCTGCGCCCTTGATCTCACGGCATGGGGCGCGGCCTCGACCCTCATCGCGCAGTGGAACGCTTCCGGCGCTATCGGCGTCACGCGCGAGGAGCTGCCCCGCATCGAGATGGCGGTCACGCGATATCTCGATGACGCGCAGGCGCGGCACCTCGCGGAAGCGACTCTCTCCAAACTCACGACCATCTTCGAGAAGCAGTTCCTCGCCTGGACGAAGGGCAAGGGCCTCTGCTACCTGAAGGAGCTGACTCCCGAGCGCCTCACCGAGTGGCGCTCGAACTGGAAGGACGAGGCTCTCGCCGCTTCGAAGAAGTACCAGCGCGTCGTTGGTTTCTTCTACTTCTGCATGCGGATGAAATGGCTCTCAGACAACCCGATGAAGGCTCTCCATCCGCCGAAGGTGAAGCAGGACCCGACACTGCCTTTCTCCGCCGGCGAAGTGAACGCGATCGTTTCGGCCTGCGACCGCTACCCGCTGAAAGGCATCTACGGCGAGGGCAACCGGACCCGCCTCCGAGCGATGGTCCTGCTCCTCCGCTACTCCGGCCTGCGTATCCGCGATGCAGCAACGCTCCGGTGCGAGCAGAACGGGAAGCTCCTGCTCTACATGCATCCGAGCTTCTTTTTCTGGTCCGGCAACGGGCTACCGAAGACGACCGTGGCCGACTGGCAGCGCTCGCTCCGTAAGCTGTTCGATCTCGCGGAGGTCACAGGCGGCCACGCGCACCGCTTCCGCGATACCTTCGCCGTGGAGCTTCTCCTCGCCGGAGTACCGCTCGACCAGGTTTCGATCCTTCTCGGCCACTCCTCGATCAAGATTACGGAGAAGAGCTATGCGCCATGGGTGAAGGCGCGGCAGGAGCAGCTTGAAGCGGCCGTCATGACGGCGTGGCCACAGACCCGGCTCGCATTGGTATCCGGATAGCGACGGCGGCAGTGGTCAATCGTCGGCAGCCAGTCTAACGAATTTTGGAAAGACCCGGCTTTTATCCACAGCGTAGACGAACGGCTCGCCCTTTCCCGGTAGAAACCTCGCAGCGATATTAGCGGCCCCCGCCGGATCGTCCGCACCAACGCGCTCGCGACGTAGCTACTCGGGGCCTGGGTTTCATCGCGTAGAGCGGGCTCGCGCCACTCACAGAAAGTCAGCGTCTGTCTTTAGCGGCTCCACTTCAATACGCGGTAGTCGATAGCTGGTATTGATGCACTCAACAGGCGTAGTCGTTACCGCAGGGTTGCGGACATACCATATCGATCGTGATGGGCTACCGTAAAAATCAACCACCGCCAGGATGTATTCATCCGCATACCGTTGCGCAGCAATCCACTCCGCTTCCGTTAATTCTGGAGTCGTGAATCCTATAGAAGACTTAACCTCGACTCTGATGAGCTGCCCATCCCGCCGCCCCTCCAAGTCATATCCAATCGAACGCTGATTGCCGCGATACGCTACGGTCCATCCACATCGATTCAAGTCCGCAGCGACGGCGAGTTCCGCGCCGACACCGCTATTGATTTCTTGTGGCGGCTGGAGCGCCGGTAAGGGTGTTGCCTCTGGCAGAATACCCGCAGCCGGCACTTCGTCAGTCGGCGCTCGTACGACGGCTTCTAACTCATTTTGAACCATGCCGATGATCGCGGTATTTGCGCTTGAGTCGGGATCACAATCGAATAGCTCTTGAACTTGCGCGTGCGTAAACCCAAAGTCCGCCGCAAATTCTGGGATTCCTACAGTAGCTCGCGCTGGGTATGCTGAAGTCGGTGCAAACGAATACAACACCGCCATGAGTGGGAAGATAGGTATCCGTTGGCCACTAGGTGTTAAATACGCGGAGTAAACCGCTCTATGATCGAGTGGTACCGCTCTGTATCCGTCCGACGTTATCCTCAGCCAAATCGAATGCTCTTCGCCTCGATAGGTCGTGCCTTGGATGCCGCAAACATGACGGCCCTCGCTATCGACCGACATATGCGGACAGGCTAGTCGAACCCCTGGTGCATCCAAAAGACTGGAGATAACGTCCGCCTCGGCGGGACAGCCAACTCCTTTCTGAATACCGAAGTTGTTTCGCCAAGTATTCGTCGCATACCGGTTGCCTGGCGCGATTTCGCCTGTGCGCGTGCTGTATGGCGCAGACGGCGACGTGCTTTGACCAAACGGCGCTGTCAATACAACGTACGGAGCAGCTCTGTGCGTCTTCGTATAGAGGTTGTCCAGGAATTGCTCAAGTTCACTGGCTGCGGTAGCACCAACGCTATCCAGACCAGCTAAACCTGCACCCATACGCCGCAGTCCCAGATAGAGCGCTACGAATCGTCCTCGTGCAGATGTGCGACTCGCGAAGGCTTCGAGCTCCCGTAGACCGGTATCCAGTACATCCCTGCGGTTGGTCGGAATCATGCGTGACAGGCTTTGGCGAAAAGATCGTCACGCAACCCCGATACCGACGATGGCACCAATTCCGTAAGCGGCAGCGCTCCGCGTGCCCATTGCTGGTAGCTTGATTGCGGTTCTGTTGCGTAGTCTAGTGCTGCGTCAGCGCTACCCGTTGTTTCAGTCGGCATATCCCCAATAGCATCGGCAACCGTGACAACGGGCCGGCGCTCGCTCAATGGAGCCGAGGGTTGATATCTCGTCTGGGAAGGCTCGAGAATCTCGCACCAAGGCAAAGGCCATTGGATCGGCTGTCGGCTACACATCAGAAAAAGCCGCCGCCTCAGCTGCGGCACGCCGTAACCCTCGGCATGAGCAATAATAGCGTCAGTCCGATAACCATGACGATTCATTGCCCTACAAATATCATCCAAAATCGTCCGACGGCCGCGCCAAAGCAGGGCGGGAACATTCTCCATTAGCACAAAAGGCGGTCTTAGAGCTTCCGCCGCCTTTAAAAATGCAAAAACGAGCTTGTTGCGAGGATCGTCGGCGCGGCAATGTCCGGCGGTAGAGAATCCTTGGCACGGTGGGCCGCCGATAAGCGTCTGGATACCTGCCGCACCCGCACGCTGTCGGATGTGTGCCAGCACTCTTTCGTGTGACTGCGCATCACTAAGATCAGCCTGCAATACCTCATCGCCCCCATCACTGTTTCGTCTTAGCGTGTCTATTGCAGACCCATCGTTGTCGACCGCGGCGAGAACTTTATGACCGGCCCACCCAAAACCCAGCGACAAACCTCCAGCACCAGCGAATAGATCCACTGTGGGTCCCGCTGGTATGACTCGTGCGATTTGAAATGCCAACAAAGGTGGAACGGCATTCCCGACTTGTATATATCGTTTCCGGCCTTTGCCTGAGAATCGATATGAATCAGGAAAGCTCTGCAACCGCGCCGCCTCTCTTATCGTAATGAGTCGCGGCGCGCCAGGATGTATGAAACAACCATTCCCGGGTCGACTGAAATACGTAGAGATAGTGTACGCCGGCCTGTCCCACCGCAAACGACCGTAGTACGTACTACGGCTCCCTTCTCCGGCTGCTGCACTCTGACGAATCTGCTGGATGCGTTGGGAGCCGAAGTTTTCGGGTAAATCGCGCCAGTTCCCTCCGGGCGGCACAACATTAATGACTTCGCGGTCGAGCGCACTAAGTGTGCCGCTAACGTGATCGTAGATCACTTCACACCTGCGGCCAGTGCTGGCAGCTCGGACGCAACTCCCTTACTGAGAGAATCCGCATTGACCAGGTTATCCACATCGATTTCGTGAATGCTAATATTCAGGTTGCTCCGCAACCACTCGCAAAGCTTTTGCAGCGGTGCTCCCGTGCGCAGTGCGAAACCGACTTTAGCCAAACGACCTTGTGGAAGCGACGGCACTACGCGTTCTGGACGATCGCTAAGTGGCACCCAGCTTAACAATTGTACTAGCTTACCTTTCACCGTTAGTTTTCCAGTGCCCGTTGCCATGCGCCCACTTGACGTCTTTCGGTCGGCGAGTGTAGCTAGCATACTCATACCCCAAAGCCCGAAAGACGCTGGCTCACGTTCCAGAAGCGCGAGCGCTTGAGCGCGATCACTCGGGAATCCCTTTAAGCTTATTTGCTTGAAGTGGACGACCTGCCGCAAGCGCGCCAGCGCGAGAGACGACGCTAGCAGAGAACTATCGATGCCAATCCACTGCCGGTTAAGGCGCTCTGCGGCGACCAATGTCGTTCCGGTCCCGCAGAATGGGTCAAGCACCAAGTCGCCAGGTTGAGAACTCGCGCTAATAATTCGTTCCAGAAGAGCAACTGGCTTCTGGGTTTCGTAACCCACACGCTCATCGGAATGAGCATCGAGTCGGTTAATGTCGGTCCAGACATCCTGCATCGGTACGCCTGCGCCGTCGGACACATACCGTTTAAGACGCGGTGTTCCAGTCGATGAATAGACCAACTTTCCTTCCCGCTCAAACTCCTCCATTTTCTCTATCTTCCAAGCCCAGTGACGTCCAGGTGGCGGAAGCTTACCTCGCCAATTGTAGTGCGCTCGCGTGCCAGTCCGATCGCCGGGCGCCGTGCATGTAATTAACTGAAAGCGCCCTCGCTCGTCTGCCTGCGTAAAGAACTGTTCGATATACTCAGCGCGGTACTGTGAATACATTGGATTCCATGTATACCTTGCCGATTTCGAATAAAAAAGAATGCTGTCGTGCACAGGACCGTAGCGCCGCGAGCTGCTATGTGCGTGAGTTCGCTTCCAAATGATTTCGTTTCTGAAGTTCTCTGGCCCAAAGATATGATCCAGCAGGACTTTAAGATAGTGGCTAGCAGCGGGATCGCAATGAATGTAAAGACTGCCCTGGTCCGTTAGTTTCTTATAAACCTCACCGAGGCTCGGCGCCATCGCAACCAGATAAGCCGCCGTGTCATTGTTCTGAAGTTCGCGCGCCAGATTACGCACAAAGTTAGCGCTTCGCTTTGACAGCCACTCGTCGAGCCGCTCCCCCAGCAGACCCACGCTTTCAGACCAGTTCCATTGATCTTTGAACGCCTCGTCGCGGTGCTTGCGACCATTCTGCCGAGCGGCAGACAGAATTGCCTCGTACGAGCGTCCGGAGTTGAAGGGAGGATCGAGATAGGCCAGACCGACACTGCAATCCTCAAGGCTGGCCAGAGCCTCTAAGTTGTTCGTAGCCCAGAGACTTCGCACCGCCGCCCGCATCCGCGTCATGGTACCATGACGCTCGCGGCAGCGAGCAGGCAGAGCTTTGGTGCGCCTATCGTCGGCCCGCCAACGGCGCTCGGCAACGCTTCCCGAAGATTGCCGGAGGAGCCCGCACCATCTTCCATGACCACCGCTCCACGGAGCGTAGAGCTAGTCGTCAGTCTTTCGCGAGGTGAACATCGTGGTGACGCCGAGGTTTGCGACCTTCTCGTCAAGTTCCGTGCTCGCGTCTAGGATCAAAGCTCGCGTTCCTAGAACCGCTACAAATCCAGAGATGGTGCTACGAAAAAGCCTCTGGAGAATTGGCCTGCGACCGCGGACTAACGTTAAGGCATTGCCAGGAACCCCCGACCTTGTTTTAATTCGTTACCGCATTGCTATTTTCGTCGACGGTGACTTTTGGCATGGCCGTTGTTGGCAGCGACGCCGCGAACGGCTCGCCCGCGGAAGCAATGCTGAGTATTGGATAGCCAAGATCGAATCTAACATGAGAAGAGATCGTCGCGTCGCAAGACTTTTACGCCAAGCCGGTTGGTGCGTCCTGCGTGTCTGGGAATCCGACATTTATAGCGATCTCGAAAGTATCATTACGCGTATAAGCGCACGCGTCCGCCGTGCCTCAGAGCAGATGCTCCCATGACTTACGACGGGGAAGGATCGAATCGCTGTAGCACCTAATCCGCGCGGCGCCGGGTGAACGCCCGCCGTTCCCGCTTAACGACCGGGTCTACCGAGTAAAGCTGGTATGCCAGGGAGAACGCGTAGGGACTCAGCTCATCCTGCAGAACGTTACCGTAGATGTACCGGAAGTCGACCTCCTCTCCGCCTCCTCGACCGTCCGCAACTCCTCCAACGCGATCGAAGATACGCAAGCACAGTTCTGAGACGATCGTCTCCTCTCCGTCGAAGAATGGGCCGCGAGTCGGTGCCGGTGGATACTTTCTCCTGAAGCCTCGCATGAGTGTTCTCCCTCAAAGCGCCGGCCCGGAGGGTTGCGAAGTGTCGCGACGGATGTGTGAGTCCTGCAAAGCTCGAAACGTCCTCGCCATAACGATAGGAGTGCCGGCGAGAGATGACGCACAACGAAGGGCCTCGTGTGGGTAAGCAGTACCCCGGGACTCAGTTGTCCCGGCTGAACTCCGCGAGGAACGGCGCGAGCCGCGCCGAAGCCTTGAATCGCGGGATGGGATCGAGCTCCTTTTCACCTGGGTCTACGACGCTTTCCACGAAGTCCCCTATGTCCGGGTTCGAGGAGGATACGGGAGCGGCAAAACACGGTTCTTGTTAACCGTGGGCTCTCTTTGCCGTCTCCCGACATTCGCCTCGGCAGCGTTCTCGGCGTCATGCATGACGGCAAGATCGCCGGTGAGATTTCAATCGTGCTGATTCGGCAGTTCAAACATCAGGTGTCTGAGCTAATGGAAGTCGGGAAGCGGCTGAAGAGAGAACTGACCACGTGGGATGAGCCGAACGAGGAACTGTCAGCATCTACGAAATCGACAAGTCGTCGAGGAGGGTCACCCTGACGAACACCCACCAAGAACGTCAAGGCGATGCGCCAGCGTGTGAACCACGTGCTACGCTAGGGGTGCTCGGGATGACCCGCAGAGGAAAACCCGGTAGTGGCGCACGCGAAGTTGCTAGGCGGGTAAGAGACGCCCTACGGGAGAACCTACCGGAGACACGATGAGCAAGCCAACGTGTAGAACAACGTCCGGTCGCGAGTTCCGGGCACAGTAGTACGGCACGGCAAGGCACGAAAAACTTTCACCGCCACCGCCACCGCCATCGCCGCTCAACTCGCCGAATCCTCGAAAGAGGGACAGGAGCGGAAGATGCGCGAGTTGCTGGTCGGATTTCTCACTTCTCTTGCCGAGAGCCACCCCTATCTCCTGGCGGCTTGTGCTCTCATCGGCTTCCTCTGGCTTGCTCGGTCAACGCTGCACAAGGCTCGCCTCTTTACGCAGACGGTTCTGAAGGAGGTCCGCGGCTGTGGCACGAGAGCTGTGACTGGGGTTATCGACGATTGTCTTAAATCTAGCGCATGGATTGATCGTGTCGTCTCCATCTGGTACTTCTGAGGTGGGCCTTTCGTGTGTAATACGCGCGTGTCTGCCGCGCAACTCGGGTTCTCAGTGAGTTCAATGCGGCGCGGATTCCGTACCCGGGAGGTGTGGCTAGATCGCCAGACGCGAGCCTCGATGGGTAGAATGCCTGCCAATGGCTGAACCGCACTCCGGACCGCCCGAGTGGATACGCGCGTTCATGCATGGGGACTACGCACGATGCGCGTCGCTGATTGCCAAGGGAAGTGTCGGCACTCTGCAGATGCATTTGATGCTCATCAGCTTACATCGTTTGCGTTCCGACGATTTGGTCAGCGCCTTTGGCCAAAAATCGCTCGAACTCGTCGCGGACAATCCTTGGCAGACGGTATTGATGAAACTAACTCTCGGTCAAGCCACACTTCACGAGGCGCTCGCAATCGCGGCGACGGATCACGAACGCGTCCAAGCGTATTTCTATTTCGGAACGAGGCAACTCTCCGAGGGTGACATCTTAGCTGGCTATAAGACTCTCGACGTTTGTCTGAAATACGAGATTAGCTGTCCCGAAAGCTGGCTGGCCGAGACACAGAAGGATTGGGAGCTTGAAACGATCGACGACCTTGATCCCGCTGACCACGTTGCCAAGCACCTAGGCAAAGCACAGGATCTGTTGGAAAGCCTGCAGTTCGCTGATGCGCTGATTGAATCCGAAAAAGCGCTGACCGTGGCTCAATCACGACTTCCGATCGTTCACCCGCAGTACCTTGGCGCGCTGAACACCCTCGCAGCAGTGCTGCTTAAGAACGACCGAACTTCGGACGCGGAGGAGGTCCTTGACGCCGCGCTGGAGGCAGTAAAGGATAATGCTGACGCCGATCCTACCCTGCTTGCAACGATTATGGCGAATCGAGGCTGGCTCTTTCACACCGAACATCACGATAGCAATGCCATTCCACTCTTGCAGGGTGCTATTCGCCTGCGGGAGCAGACCTACGGGGATTATCACGTCACCGTCGCCTCCGCTAGTTTCCAACTTGCCTGCGTGTTTGCGGACCTCTCCCGTTTCGCCGATGCCGAGGCACACCTCCTTCGCGCGGCACGTATCTACCGTGACCTCGCACCAGAAGGCAGCAGAGAGTCCATTGCTACCTTGGAGCATCTCGTAACTGCATATGTTGAGCAGCGCTCTTTCGACGAGGCGGCGGACGCCTCGGTTCAGCTGGTGCGTGAATGCGAAAAGCTGGGGGAGCCAGAGTTTCTGGGCTACGCCTGTTACCGGCGGGCCACCGTTCTTGATGGGACCAGTGATCATAGTGCTGCGCGGGCGTTTTATGAGCGCGCCGTGTCTTACTTACGGCAGACCGGTCTGCCTGAACATCCAATAGTCGCACACAGTCTCCTTCGCATCGCTATGAGCGGTGACGAGGTCGATATTAAGACCGCGCTCCATCGCTATGAAGAGGCGTTGCCGCTCTTCGAGAAGCTCGTCGGCTGTGACAACGCCGACTATGCAAACGGCCTAATGCAGTATGCCCTTGCCTGTGCCGAGAGCGGCGGTGCGAGAGAGACTCTTCCAGCACTTCGCAAGCTGAGGCAGTTGTTGGAGACCCTTCATCCGCCTGATCATCCTGAAACGGCTATGGCGCTTGAACTCCTCGCCAAAGGCTATTTGGCGATCGCTGACATCGGCTCTGCGGTCAGCACTCTAACGGAGGCTGCCAGGATTCTGCGAAAGTGTTCCGATCACAGACGTGAGCGTCTTCCGGATGTGCTTCGAAACCTCGCAAACGCGCTGGCGCGGATAGCAAGCCCGACAGAGGCTTTGAGTGTGTTAGAGGAACTTCGGGTACTAGAACCGGAGACGCCGGAAAGTGACCCATCGGCGCTTAGCGACACGTACAATTCATTCTCCGGGGTGTATTTTCAGCTTGGCTATTTCGAGGACGCCACGGCGGCCGCCAAGCGATGTTATGAACTCAGGTTGGCCGCTCTAGGTTCTAGTCACATTTCAACCGTTACGGCGCAGCATAATCTTGCCGCAATGCTTCTCACTAGTGGCGATGCATCCGCATCGCTAACACTTATCGAAGATCTACTGAGTAGAAGGAGTCGCCTCCAAGCAGAGGACGAAAGGCTCTTCGCCGCGGTTCTAACGACTGCAGGTGGATGCTATGCCACACTCGGACGCCTTGATGACGCAGAACGGACGCTTCAGGAGGCGGTGGACACCGAGCTCGGCGTGGGTGGATTGGACTCTTTATCGCTGGCGCACAAGTACTTTGAACTCATCGCGCTACTCCTAAAACGAGATCAGTATGCATCATGCGTGAAGTGTGTCGGACGGGCGGGCGATCTGTTAACGCAGGCATTCGCTGTCAACCTCCTAGTAGGCAATGAACAGCGAGACTATCTTCTGGCGCGCATCCGTGCGCTTATTGCCTTGGCGCTATATTTGGCATCACGAGAAACTGAGCCCTGCGGCGGCGCACCGGCAATCGCTTGGAAACTCTGGTCCAGTTGGCGAGCGATGACAACCGACCTGTCAGTAGTTAAGAAAAGCATCGTAAGCCATGCACCGGAGTCGGCGCGGCTGGCAGACGAGCTGCGCTTGCTACGCCAGGAACTCGCGGGCATTACATTTCGCGGCCCGCGATCATCGGCTGATTTGGATGCGCACCGCGCTACTCTCAACGATCTGGAGAAGAGAGTACTTGAGTTGGAGAGGAACCTGTTCTATCACGAAGGCGCTAGCTGGCGCGAGCGGTACGCCGAAGCATTTTCGATGAACGATGGACCGTCTGTCCCGCCTGGTGCGGCCGTGATTGATTTTGTCGTTTATGATGCGCCCTCGCCTCACGATTGGCCGCATCCCGGTCCGACGCCGGCATCGCCAGCGTATTACGCGTTTGTGTTGGCCGGAGGTCAGGATGTTCCAAAGATCAGCTTAATCGACTTGGGACCGTGCGATCGCATCGAACGACTGATTCAATCTGTCAGGGATGAGATGTCGCCTCCGCCATACCGGGTCGATTCGATCGAAGAGGCCGCGCTATCCGGTCGGGCGGAGGACGACGCCTTAGGGTCCAACGATCTCGAAACCCTGAGCGAACTCATCTTGCGGCCGCTTGCAGGGGCATTGCAGGGCTGCAACAAGCTGCTGGTAATTCCTGACGGCGGGCTCTGGAACTTGCCTCTGGAAATACTTCGATTGAACGACGGCGAATGCGTATTGGATCGATGGGAGGTGTCGTATCTCACCAATGCGCGGTACGCAACAGACGTAGCAGCTAATTACGGCGCGACCGCCACGCGTGAGGCCGTGGTTGTGGCTGGACCAGACTTCAATCTCGTGGGTCCGGAGATCGCAGACGGCTCTCTCAAAACGGCATCGGAGATGGACCCCCTGACGGCGGGGTCCGATAGCTCGCGTTTAGAGAAAGAACCACCGTCATTTAGTCCACTTCCGGGATCTGTGCGCGAGGGGTTAGAAGTGGCCAGCGCGTTGGGGGTCAGGCCTTGGCTAGGGCAGGACGCTCTGGACGGGCGCGTTAAGAACGTTCAAGGGCCGTTGGTTTTGCATATTGCGACGCACGGTTTTTTTGTCGACGGTAACATGTTCCGGCTGGCGCAACAGATCGGTCTGAAGTTGTTCGTCTCGGCGGCGGACTTAGAGGGTGGTTTTCTCACGCGACTTGCAAGCCAGCCGCCTACCATTAGGTCTTGCTTGGTGCTGTCGGGCGCCAACACCTGGCTTCACGGCGGCAACATGGCCCCGGATGCGGAAGATGGGTTCTTGAACGCCGAGGAAGTGTCGCTCATGGATCTCGAAGGCACGGAGTTGGTATTTTTGTCGGCCTGCGAGACTGGTTTAGGAGAAGCCAGAATCGGTGAGGGAGTCCTGGGTCTCGCCCAAGCTTTTTGTCAGGCTGGTGCAAGAACCTGTATCGTGAATCTGTGGAAAGTGAGCGACGAGGAGACGACGGTAAGTCTCGTCACGGAGTTCTATGCTCGGCTCAAAGCCGGCGCCTCCAGATCCGCCGCGCTCCGAAGCGCAAAGCAGTTCGCGAGACGACAGGGTGCTGAGCCGCGGGATTGGGGAGGTTTTGTGTGCCTAGGAGCGCACGACGTAGTCAGAGGCTTGGCGAAGCCTGATTTACATCACCTCGAAGCATAGTGCTGACGTGGTCCACCCAATCCGTAGTCTCCTTGGGCCGCTCGGCTTGATTCTCACAGAAGGTCCAGTGGGATGCGTCGACCCGCGCGGCGCACCGCGACCTCGGATAGCGCGCCGGCACCGACGATTGCACCCCACTTGTCAAAAATGTACTGCAACGCGGAGCGGCCGCCGATCGTGACCCCGAGGCTGTCGCTGATCGAGAAGACAGGCGAGTCGGCTGCGCCTACGGCCGATCCGATGTCTTCCGCGACGTCGATGAGCGTTTGCAGAAAACCACCAAGCGACGGGAAGCCGGTACGCCGTACGGCCTCGGAGAGATTGATGTGAATGGCTTCGTCGAACGCGAGCGACACATCGCTCTTGCCGCCAACGGCATCGACGAGGATCAGATCGGCGTTCCCCCCGAAGCGCCTCACGCCTGCGCGGCGCAATGCCTGACGGAACTCGGCAAACGCAGGAAAGGAGAATTCGATCGATTGACCGTTCGCCGCCGGTCTCCAGCCTGCGAAGTGAAAGTCGATGATGTCGCGCGACTCGCTATCGAGCAGCCGAAAGCGCCGCGCTAACTCGTCGGCCGTGGCATCGCCGCCGTTTTCCTTGTCGATGAGCAACAGCAGGGCCACCGGCAGCGTAACGTCGTCGCGGCCCGCATCCGCTGCGGCCCGTCGGAGGCGCTGTTGAACGATGTCTTTGAATTGCGATACCGCGCCAGCCACAAACGCACGTCTTAACATGGTTTCACCAAAGGAAATCAATTCCCGTCGTTTCCCTACGTCGGCGTAATCCGAGCAAAGAGTCAGTCCTAGCAACACAACGGCTGTCCGCACAGATACGAGGGGCGCTGGCCGGATTCTAGACCTTTCCGGGCCTCTCAAATGCTTCGGCGAAACAAACGGTCACTCACTCCGGCGAAGGTCACAGGCCTTGGTCATGATCTCGGCCTCGCGGAACGGAGGAAGGTGAGCTCCGATCGTCAGCGCACCGCGCTATCATTCTCGTCCGCTGGAAAGCCATGAACGCGCGCCGGCAGACTTATTCCCGTGAGATGGCACAGCTCCTCGGTGGCACCTTCTCCGTGGAGGACGATGTCGTCATCACGCATCCGCGCAACCTCGGTTCGGCGCTCGAGGATCTCGTCGCCGGGCACGAGGCAGTTCACAAGCTCTTGACGATGGGAACACTCTTCGGTTATTTCCAGCGAGCACTCGTGACGCTACAGGATGAGGCTGAAGATCAGGCAACCTTACGAACGATCGCAGCGAAGCTAGTCAATCTGGCAAGGCAAATCCATGAAGGAACTGCCTCGTATGTCGAGCTTTGTATGTGCGAGGCGAAAGGCCTCGATGTGCAAGCGCACCTTGGTTCGTTTCCCGATGACTATGTCGCCGCATTGGACCCCATCCTTAAAACCCTTGGGTTGCCTGAACACGCGACAGGTCCCTATCAATGGCTAGCTGCGGTGCACATAGCCAAGGTCGCGCTGAACATGCCGATCGTTGATGAACTTGGGGCGCCGCAAAAACTGACGCCAGAGAGATTGGAGGCGTTCGCGGCGATCCACGGGCCTGACGTCCGCTTGGCGCAATTGCTGAGCACTCTCCGCGATCTCGGCGGACTGTCTTACATCGTGCCACGCTACAGCATTGAAATCGAGAAACATTGGGCAGCTCTCGTACCGGACAACCCGGCGCCGCGAACACACTGGGCTGGTGACGATATCTTTGACCTCCGGACGGCGGTGGGACATCCGGACGCGGGGAACATCACCGATTATGCGGAGCTTGCACTACTGCACATCATTGCCGGAGCCGCTCCGGAAATGGGCGTTGTGCTCGGTCCCGAGGCGACCAAAATGGCGATGCTCTCGCTCATGCGGGCGTGGAGCTCGCAGTCGGAATCCATGCGCCGCGCGGCCGATCGAGTCGAGATCGCCGGACCTCTGGACGAACTCGGATTGCGACATCGTTCGTATCACGTCCGTGTACGCATCGACGAAGAGCTGCCGGTACGACGCCTTGATGATCTGCGCACGTTCCTCACGGAACAAGCGGCGCTTGGCCTAAGAACATTTGCCGGCTTCGTAGAAACAACGAATGCGAAAGTGGCGATCTACGCTGTCACAACCGATGGTTTAGATGCTGCAGATGCGATTGAGGGCAGCGGGCGCATCAACTTCCGCGACTCTTGGTTGGCGGTGTTGCCGCCGGCCGATTACAACAATTTCGTCCTCCTCCGATCAGCCAATGAAACATACGGCGATCAAACGGCGTGGCACGTGCCGCTAGAAGTGCTGCAGCAACACGACATGTCGAATATCGAGCTGGGCCTGCACGGCGCGGTGATGCGCACGATCCCAAGTTTTGACGAAGAGCTGCTACTGGTAGTCGCCGAGCAAGTTGTCAAAGCGGGGGCAGTCGTGAAGATTCGGCCATTGACGACGACCGATCTGCCGATGCAGGTCATAGTCCTTGAATTGCTGCTTGACCAGGTGCCGCTGCATCTCCGGGCGGTGGGGTCGCCGAGCTTCATAGCATGCCTTGGCACCGTGCGTGAGGCGAGGCTGTTCTACGATCGTCTCGATGACCAGACACGCCGCCATGTCATCTGGGCGGGTGGAGAAGAGACGCCACACGCCAATATTCTCTGGATGCTCCTGCAGATGGGCTACAACTTCGACGATGTGGGCTCGATGTTTTTGGGCGTACGCCTCGTTCCGGCGTGAGTGCTTCCTGCGGTCACGTTTGCCGCTGTGTTTCGGTGGTCTGGCCTGTGTAATACGTGTGTCCGAAGGGAATTTGAAGCGGTTCGCGCGGTTGTAGCGGGTGAGTGGTTTCAGTAAGTTACTGAAACCAAAGCACACGTGACGGGTTCAACTCCCGCCGCCTCCACCAACGATTTTCGAGTCCCGGAACGACACTCCTCGTCCCCTTCAGGTCATCGCAACCGTGATCACCACTTTGCCGCGGGCGTGGCCTTCCGCGCAGTAGGTCACGGCCTGTCTCGTTTCGCAGAGGCGATAACGCTTGTCGATCACCGGCTTGATCGTGCCTGTTTCGATCAGATCGCGCAGGGTGTTGAGATCGGCCTGATTGCGGCGCGCCATGAGGATCGATACTTGCGATCTGACGGCGTTCCTCAGCAGCGGCACGAGAAAGCCCATTGTGCTGACGTCTTTCGGCGCTCCGACGAGCACCAGCGTCCCCTTCGGCGTCAGGACAGGATGCATTCGCGCGAACGTGTAATTGCCGACGCACTCGAAGATCACGTCATAGCGTTCCGGGCGCGTCGTGAAGTCTTCCTGTGTGTAATCGATGACATGGTCGGCTCCAATGGAGCGAACCATCTGCACGTTTCGCGAGCTGCAAACCCCCGTCACTTCGGCGCCGAGCCATTTGGCGATTTGTACGGCGAACGTGCCCACTCCGCCGGCGGCGCCGTTGATCAGCACTTTCTGGCCGGGTTGAACGTTCGCGTTCTTTCGGAGGCCTTGTAGAGCGGTATAGCCGGCGACGGGAACTGACGCGGCCTCTTCGAACGTCGCATTACGCGGCTTCAACGCGATCGCGGTCTCTTTCGCGCACCCATATTCCGCGAACGCGCCGCGGCAATTGCCGAATACTTCGTCGCCGGGCTTGAACTGCGTGACGTTCTTGCCGACTGCTTCAATGTGGCCGGCGACGTCGACGCCGGGGCGGCGTCTCGGTTTGCGCAAGCCCGCCATGAGGCGACCGACGAATGGCTTCCCCGACATCATCCGCCAGTCGAGCGGATTGACCGACGCTGCTCGTATCTTGATCAGGACCTCGTCGTCCGTGGCGGCAGGCTTCTCGACCTCTTTGCATTTCACGACGTCCGGTGGACCGTAGCCGTCATAAATGATTGCTCGCATGGTGTGCTCCTAAATCGGCTCGCGATTGCGTCGCAGACGCACGGCGGCGGCGATGCAGATTGCCGCGAATGCGAGTCCGATCCACAAATCGGGATTGCCGAGAAAGCGATCGGGCGTCAATTGATAAACGTCGGGTATGTGTCCCGGCGGCGTGGGCTTGTATACGAAGGCGTTCGGTGCGAAGCCCATGATCCGCTCGCGCAGCACGGCTCCAAAATGCCGTGAATTGAACACGACGCGCTCCAGCGTGCCGATGATGATCAGCGGCACCAGAGCCCAGATGAACGGATGCCGGCGCGCCCACGCCGACATGAGGATGAAATACGCGTAGACCGGCGCAAACCAGAGCGAGATCGCAATGAGTCCGTACAAGAGGATCAGGGGATTGAATGCATTCACGACCGGCGCCGGATTCATTCCGTGCGCAATGAGCACCGGAATACTCAGCTCGAGCATGTAGACGTGCGTGACGAGGACGATCGCAAACGTGACGAGAGGAATCGTGACGAGCGGAGTAGCCATCTTGGAGAGCACGGTGGTCAGATCCGACACCGGCAGCGATTTCCAGAACAGTATGCTGCGATCGCGGCGCTCGCCGCAGAGTGCGTCGGCACAATAAAAGACGCTTACGATGACGCCGGTCAGGATCAGCATTGCGGCGGATGTCTTATACGGCGCGTCGAGCGGATGGCGGCGGTGCGGCAATCCCACAATGGAAACCGTGAAGCTGATCAACATCACGGCCGCGACCACAGCCGGCGCGACATAGATGACGCGGTTCTCCCACAGCTCGCGGCGCAGCGACCAGTACAGCGGACGAATGGGCTCGCTCATGCCGCGGCTCCGATCGAGGCCACGAACAGATCGGCGATCCCGGGCGTGCGCACATCGCCCAAAGAGGCGAGCTGTTGTCGATTGACGTTGTCGAACAAGAAGATGCTGCGCCCGAAGCCCTGACGCTCCTGAACGGGCCGCAATGCTCGCGCCTCAGCGAGGCGGCTCGGATGCACGAGCACTTCGGCGTATCGCGACTCGAATTCCTCCATGCTCGACTCGAGCAGAATGCGTCCGCGATGGATGAACATGAAGTCGGTGAGCACGTTCTGCACCTCTTCGACCTGGTGCGTCGTCACGACGATCGTGCGCGTGCGGTCGAAATAGTCATTGAGCAGGGAATCGTAGAATTGTTTGCGGTAAAGAATGTCGAGGCCGAGCGTCGGCTCGTCGAGCACGAGCAATTTCGCGTCGATGGCCATAATGAGCGCGAGATGCAACTGGGCGAGCATTCCTTTCGACAATTCGCCTGCGCGGCTGAAGCGCTTGATACTCGTCTTGGCGAGAAAGGCATCGGCCTTCGCGCGATTGAATCGCGGATGAATGCCCGCGACGTAATCGATGACCTGCGACACGCGGATCCATCGCGGAAGAACGGCGACGTCGGCGATGAACGAGACGTCGCGTACGAGCTGATCGCGCTGCGTCCACGGATCGTGGCCGAGGACGCTCAATGAGCCTTCGTAGGGGATGAGCCCGAGAATGGCGTTGAGCGCGGTGCTCTTACCGGCGCCGTTGGGACCGATCAGGCCGAGGATGCGGCCTTCTTCGATCTGGAGGTCGATGCCGTCCAAGGCGACGGTAGAGCCGTAGACCTTACGCAGGCGGCGAGCTTCGATCGTTGCCAAGCAATTCCTCCGGTGACAATTCGAGGCGAAGAATCGTCGCGTGGATTCGCGGCCACTCTTCGTTGAGAAACTTCTCGCGTTCAGCGTCCAACAGCAGATCGCGCGCGCCCGGCTTGATGAACATGCCTCGACCTCTCCTCGTCTCGACGAGATCCTCGTCGACGAGCTCTTGATATCCCTTGAGCACAGTGATCGGATTGACGCGATAGTCCGCGGCGACGGTGCGCACCGACGGCAGCGCATCGCCTTCGTTGAGCGCTCCGTCGAGAATCAGCGCCACGACGCGATCGCGAAGTTGCCGGTAGATCGGTTGGCTGTCGTTCCATTGGTCCATCATGCTGCTCGTGTGTTGTAGTTAACTACAACACAGCATCTGATGTCAAGAGGCGATCGCGGCGTGTTTGAATTGCCTCGTGCCCAGAGTCAGCGTCTTTGTCGGCGTATCGATCGACGGCTTCATCGCTCGTACCGACGGCAGCTTCGATTTCCTCAAGCCGTTCGAGGGAGAGGAGCACGGCTACACGGAGTTCATCCGCAGCGTCGACGCGCTCGTGATCGGCCGTGCGACGTATGAGCTCGTGCTGAGCTTCGAGAAGTGGATGTACGGAAAGCGGCGCGTCGTCGTGCTCACGCATCGTCCGATCGACGCGAAGCATGGCGAAACGACGCACGAAGGCACGCTCGCACCGCTTTTCGCGCGCCTCGGCGACGACGGCATCAAGCATGTTTATCTCGACGGCGGACGCGCCATCCGCCAAGGGCTCGATGAGGATCTCGTCGACGACATGACGATCTCCACGGTGCCGGTCACGATCGGCGCCGGCATTCCGCTCTTCGGTGGCGCGCCTTGCACGACGCGGTGGACGCTCACGTCATCGCGCGTGTATCCGAGTGGACTGGTGTCCTCGCACTACGAGCGCTCGAGGGACTCGCGAAAGACATAGCGCGGATAGCTTTCCCTCGCCTTCGCAACGTTTTTCAGTTCGATGTCCCGCGTCGCGAACGGTTCGGCAGCGGACGTGACCGCGAGGACTTCGCCGTCGGGATCGATGATCCAACCGCCACCGCCGCATGCACCCGTCGCGTCCACACGATTCGACGAAAGGCTGAACGCGCCCGAGCGCACGGCGGCGACGACTCCCAAGGCCAGCCACTTCGGCGTCGTGGCCAGTGCCGTCGCGCGGGGAGACAGCAAGAGATCGACACCACGCGCGGCGTAAGCCGCATAGGTCTCGAGCGCCCACAGCTCCGTGCAGATGTTGACGGCAAACGAAAACGTACCGGCTCGAAAGACGCCGAACTCCGCATCGCCTTTGTGAAACCACGTTGCTTCCCAGCTTCCCGCTTCCTGCGGCAGGAAGTACTTGCTGCGCAACGGCTGGACGTCCACATTCGCAGACCAGAGAAATGCCTCGTTCAGACGACGCGCATGAATCCGGGCCGGCCGCGTGCCGACGACGTATTCGGCGCGCAACTCGGGCAGACGACGAATGTGCATCGCGCCGAGGACTTCGGCGCGACTCCATCGCGCTGCGTTGAAGCTCTCCGACTCCCACAGCGGTTCCAACATGGCGAATTCCGGGAGCAACACGAGCTCCGAGGCGTTCGCGATCGTGTGCTCGCACAACGCCGCCCAGGCGTCGGTGAACGCGTTCGTCTCGTGCGGAAGCTCGCATACGGTGACGCGCATGACGCTCCTACCAAATGTGTACGCGCGCGCCCGGCTCGACGTACAACCGCTGTGCGGGCGTGACGTCGAACGCGTCGTACCACGCGTCGAGATTGCGCACGCTGTTCATCCGAAACCTCTCCGGCGCGTGGTCATTCGCGAGCTGCGCCCGCATCGCTTTCTCATTCATCTTCGTGCGGAAGCTCTGCGCGAACGCGATGAAGAACTCGCGGTCGTGTGCGCGCACGTAGTCTTTGTCCGCCGACCTTGCGCCGAGCGATTTCCGATAGGCATCGAATGCAGCGGTGAGGCCGGCGAGATCGGCGACGTTCTCCGTTCGCGTCAGACGTCCGTCGACGTGAAGACCGGGGAGCGGCTCGTACGCGGAGAACTGCCGCACGATCGGCTCCGACGCGGTCTCGAACTTCGCCGCGTCATCGGCGGTCCACCAGCGATGCATGCTGCCGCTTGCGTCGTAGTCGGCACCGAGAACATCGACGAAGTGACTCATGTCGTGACCGATGATGGCGCCGATTGCGCCGTAGGTCGCGGCATCGGATGCGCCGGAGTCGTATTTCGGCGGCTGCAGCAGTGCGGCCGCAAACTCGTAAGCGTTCTGCTGAAAGATGAGAACTGCGCCGGCGGTTTGCGGCGTCAATACCCACTCGTGCGGGTCGTACGGCGCGGAGAGTCGCGCCAGTGCTTTGCGCCGATTGCGATCCGCGACGCGTTGCAAGTTCCCGAACGCGTCATTCGGATCGACTCGCAGGTCGCTCCACTCCTCTCGCGTTTCCGGATATCCGATGCCGACGTAAAGCGCGTCGACTTTCTTCAACGCGATTTTTCTGCTGTCCGGCGAGAGCCACGCCGCATGTGCGACGTGCTCGCGGAATGCCGTGGCAACGTTCGCGATCACGCTGCGGACGCGCGCCTTCTGCTCCGGCGGAAAATAGCGCGCCGCGTAAAGCTCGCCGATCGCGCCGGCCATCGCCGACTGCGTCATCGCGAGCGCGCGCTCGTCAGTCGTGCGGCGATCGCCGTGCATTTCGGCGGACGCTTCCGCGAATGCGCGCGGCAGGGCGACTGCGTACTCGTCGATCGCGTGATAGCGCAGATAGTCCTTCCACGCATCGAGCGGTTGCGAAGCGACGAGCGACGCGACGCCTTTCACGGCCGAGGGCTGCCAGGCAACGATCTCGTGTTGTTTGGCGAGTCCCGCTGCGTCGAAAAACGCCGGCCAGTCCATGCCCGGCGCCTCGCGAGCAAAGTCCGCCTGCGACCATTGATTGTCCGCGTTGCGATCGACGGCCGACGCTTCATTCGTCGCGTGAGTTTGGGCGATCGCGGTTTCGAGTGCATGCACGGAATCGGCGCGTTGATCGGCGCGATCGAATCCCGCGAGCGCCAGCATGCGCGCGATGGACTTCTGATCGCCGGCTCCCACACCGCCCTGCAGGAGGAACGCGGTGTAGGTGTTCTCGCCATGAATGCTGTGCTCGACGGAAAGACCGAGAATCGACGACGAGTCGTAAACACCGAAGTTCAGCGGATCGACGTCGGCGTGCATCGTGCTGCCGATGAATCGCGCGAGCGCGGGCTTGTCGGAGATGCCGTCGATGCGCGCGAGGATCGGCGCGAGTGACGCGAGTCCTCTCTCTTCGATCGCCGATTGGTTCAGGAGCGCGGAGCGGAAGTCGGCGACTTTGCGCGCGAGCGTACCGGGGCTCGCTGTTCTTGCGTCGTCGAGAATCGCGGCGATCTGGCGACGCGTCCGCTCGTTGATCTCGTCGCGCGCCGACCAGCGATCGCGTCCGGGAGGAATCACCGCTCCTTTCAACCAGGCGCCGTTCGCGTACGCGAAGAAGTCGTCGCCGGGCTTGACCACCGGATCGACCGTCGTTTCGATGTCCGAAAACGGCCACAATGAGAGCGAAAGCAACGCTATGCTGAGCAGAGTGCGCATGTCATTCACGAAGCTAATGACGCTGCGACTCGTTGTCGCACCAAGGATCGACAGGGATCGATCACTTTCGGACAAATGAGCAGACCCGACGCTCTCATCGACGTTCTCTTCGTGATCGTGCCGCATTCATTGCTGCTCGACATCGCGGGACCGGCTGAGGCTTTTCGTCTGGCGAATCAACATCGCGGGCGGCGCGGATTGCCGCCGCGGTTTCGATTGCGTTTTGCCGCGCCGGACGAGCGATTGGAAACGTCGGTCGGACTCTCGATCGACAAGCTCGAGCCGTTGCCGGACGAGTTGCGCGCGACGACGTGGGTGGTCGTCGTCGGCCAACCCACCGAGCACCTGAGCAACGTCACGCCCACCGTCACGACGACCGCGCGCTGGCTGAAGAAGCTCCTCGGCGATTCGCTGCGCGGCATCTCCGGAAAGCATCGACTGGTCACGATCTGCTCCGGCACGCTCCTCGCCGCTCGCACCGGTCTCCTCGGCAGCCGCCGCTGCACGACGCATCACGAGTTGCTCGATACGTTGCGACGACTTGCACCGCAGGCGAACGTGATCGAGAACCGAGTGTTTGTCGTGGACGGCCCGCTGGCATCGAGCGCGGGAATCACCGCCGGGATCGACGTCGCGCTGCAGCTCATCGCCGAAGAGTGCGGCGACGCGCTGGCCGCGAGCGTCGCCGAGGACATGGTCGTCTATCTCAGACGTTCGGATCGCGATCCGGAGCAGTCGCCGTTTCGCGCGCATCGCGGGCATCTGCACACGACGGTGCATCGCGTACAGGACGCGATCATCAGCGAGCCGGACCGCGATTGGAACATGGCGGCGCTCGCAAAAGCGGGCCATACGACCGAGCGCCACCTGCTCCGGCTCTTCATCGAGCATGCGCACGTATCGCCGCTTCAATATCTCCACGCCATCCGTCTCGAACGTGCGCGGCAGGCGCTCGAATACGGCGCCAGCGTGACGCGCGCGGCGGAGTTTGCCGGATTCCGTTCCGCGCTTCAGATGCGGCGAGCGTGGAGCAGGCAGTGGGGCGGATCGCCGAGGGACGTGCGACGGGTCGTCAACTCGCCGCTGTAATCACGATCGGCGCTCGAGCGCGTCGCGATCCCACTTGCCGAGATCGGCCGCGGCGTCGTAGGTCGTGTGGCAGAAGTCGAGAAGCGTCTGCTCGCGATCGTTCGCAGCGAGAAGATCGTCGTAGTGCAGATAGAAGCCGCCGAGGGATTCGTTGTAGTACGCGGCGTTCGGTGAGACAGGCGCGCTGCGGAATCCGCCTGGCTCCGGCGCGGCGTAGCTGTAGAACGTCGCGCGTCCGAGGCGGTCGTCGCCGAACCAGAGTCCGACGCTGCTCACTTCATGCGAGTACGCCTCGCGCGTCATCGCGTCGGCATCGGGACGCTCGGGCGCGCGGCGACCCGAGAAGCGCGTCACCGACATGTCGAATCCTCCCCACCAGAAGTGCACGGGACTGCATTTGCCGATGAACTCCGCGCGGAACTTCGCGAAGACGGCATGCGTCATCGCCAGCGCGGTCCAGAAACGCTGCGCGTATTCGGCGTCGTACGAGCGGTGCTCTTCATCGCGATCGAGCGGGATGCGGTTCTCGCACTCGACCGGCACCGGCCAGATACTGCATCGGATGTTCATCGATCGCAGCACGTCGAAGACTTCGTCATGAAAGTCGGCGACGGTGCGCGGCGCGAGCTCGATGTCGCGCTCCACGCCGTCGTTCGTGCGGATGTGCAGCGCGTGCGCGATGAAGTCGAATTCCATGTCGAGCCAGCGGTCGCCGAGCGGGATCACGGAGGTCGTCAATCCGCGCGCGGTGACGTAGAGCGGCACATTCCACCAATGATTCACGAGGGGCGTGAGCTCCATCCGAATCTTGCCGACGATCTGCGTCCAGCGATGCAGCGTGTCGCGCGTGTCGCGCCATTCGTCGAGCGGAAGCGCCGGCCAGTTGCTCATCGTCGTTTCGCCTTCTGCGGCTCGTCCCACTTATGCGCCCACTCGGCCACGGCGTCGATCGCGGTGGCGAGCGCGCGTCCCTTCTTCGTCAGCGCATATTCGACGCGCACCGGCGTCTCGGGGATCACTTTGCGCTCGACGACGCCGCGCTCCTCGAGCTCCTGCAGCCGCTCGCTCAGCATGCGGTCGGTGATGTCCGGGATGGCGTTGCGCAACGCGGCGAATCGCGCCGGCGACTTCAGCAGGAGAAAGATGATCGCACCCGTCCAGCGGCGGCCGATCAGCTCGATGGCGCCGTGAAACGTCGGGCAGACGGCCGGGAGCACTTCCGCACTCTTTTTCACGCACTGATGAGAATACCGCTCTTGCCTTGGGAATTTCGAGTCGCTATATTTAGTATAGTAGCTACTCGAAAGGAATTGAAGATATGAATGAAGGACTTCTTCTCGCCCGTCTCGTCTTCGGACTCATCATGGCCGCTCACGGCAGCCAGAAACTCCTCGGATGGTTCGGCGGCTACGGCTTGAACGGCACCGCAGGCTTTCTGGAGTCGATCGGCTTTCGCCCCGGACGCTTCTTCGCCGCCGCCGCATCCCTCGGCGAAATCGTCAGCGGCCTCCTCGTCGCCGCCGGCTTCCTCGGGCCGGTCGGCCCCGCGCTCATGCTCGCGGTGATGATCGTCGCCGCCGGCAGCGTGCATTGGTCGCACGGCCTGTTCGCGCAGAACAACGGCATCGAAGTGCCGCTGCTCTACGGCGCCGGCGCGATCGCGCTCGGACTGACGGGGTTCGGGCGGCTGTCGGTTGATGCGTTGCTGGGACTGACTTCGACGCCGTTGATCGCGTCGGTGGTGCTGGTGGTCGGCGCGGTTGGCGGATTCGCGAATCTCGCGCTGCGACGACGTGCGGCGGTTACGGCGTGATGTCGGCTGAGCGCGCGCGGCTCGACGCCGCGCGTTGGCGGACGAGGCGTCCGCCGCTCCGAGTGACTCAGCAAACGGACTGACGGTGTGTTTCGTCGTCGATGCGGGGCGCTCGACGTTTACGCCGCAAGACGTACACCGTTCGCGCGAGAAAACATTCACTGCACAACAGGACGTCGTCGTCTTCGACGATCACGGCAACACGGGGACAGCGATCGCAGATGTACGTACGGTTCATAGGGTCTCCAGTGGAGGATAGGCGCCCTCGCCTGTCCTTCGCGGCGAAAAGGGACAGGCGAGGGCGCCTATCCTCCACAAAAACTGCGAGCGGCGGCGGGACGCGCGCCGCCGCTCGCGGAGCAGGAGGTTAAGGTCCCCGTCTAGTTCAAGCTTTGCGTCCAGAGAATCGATCCGTCATTCCCGACGGCGGTGAGTGTGCGGGTCGGCGTTCCGCCACTCGTCGCCGGCGGGGTGACGGTCACCGCGTAGGTGCCGTTGCTGAAGGGACGCAGCTCGGCGATGTGGCCGCCGAGGGAGCGCGTCCATGCGGCAGCGCCGGTGGAGGCGCTGATCGCGTTGATCGTCGACGTCACCGTGCCGTCGGCGGCTTCGGTGTGCGTGACGTAGAGAAGATTGCCGTCGGAGATGAGCGGATGCACGCGGCCGGTGACCGTTGCAGTCCATGCAACGGTGCCGGTGGAGCGAATCGCTTTGATCGTCGTCG